>Ga0172382_10000014_pt1 | contig 303229 bp, 299 predicted proteins | sample Leawel138RmetaG_FD_122245 | JGI IMG/M metagenome (GOLD analysis project Ga0172382, IMG submission 122245) | Leachate microbial communities from a municipal landfill in Southern Ontario, Canada - Leachate well 138R metaG | ecosystem: Engineered > Solid waste > Landfill > Unclassified | place... | reverse complement strand
GGCGCTTCGCCACTCGTTACGACAGGCTCGTCATCCACTACGCAGCCTTCGTCCATCTCGCCGCAGCCATGATCTGGATGCGCTGAATGTCGATTCTGCCTAGCGCTTCTTGCGGGCCGCCTGGCGGCCACCTTGGCCCAGGCCCATCTGCTTGGCCAGGTCCGAGCGGGCCTTGGCGTAGTTGGGGGCGACCATCGGGTAGTCTTTCGGCAGACCCCACTTGGCCCGGTATTCCTCGGGGCTCATGTTGTACTTGGTGCGCAGGTGCCGCTTCAGCGACTTGAACTTCCGGCCGTCCTCCAGGCAAATGAGGTAATCGGGCGTGATCGAGCGACGGATCGGCACGGCGGGCTCTTTCGGAGCCGCCTCGACCACTTCGCCGCCCGAGGAGATGCCGGCCAGCGCCCGGTGCACGCTTTGGATCAGCGTCGGCAGCTCGGCGGCGGAAACAGAATTGTTGCCCACGTACGCGGACACGATGTCCGCCGTCATCTCGATGACTTCCGTCTTCTGTTCCATTTTTCTTGTCCTTATGCGCGCCGTCGCGCCCAATGGGGGTGAACTGATTCACCGACTAGATTCCAAGTCATTATCGGCGCGATTGTCCAAGCACAAGGGCTAATAACCAGACGGCTCTATTCAGCACCGCCTAGTTGATCTGGATCATCGGAAAATGTGCTGAAACCCATAGCCGTTAACCACTACCCTGGGACGCGGCTGCACTGTCCGCCTGCTGTCAGCGGCCGAACTCTTTCGACAGCGCCAGCATCGCCGCCCGCTGCGGCGTCGAGAATTCGTCCAGCGCCGCCTCGTCGCCTTCCTCGATGGCCTTGAGCAGGGCGGGAGTCAGCGCGGAGGTCAGCGACCAGTTCCAGTAGCGCAGCACGGTCTGGGCCCGGTCGACGGCGATCATGTCGTAGACCACCAACACCCGCTCCAGCGCCGGCACCAGCGCGCCGGAGGCGTCGGTCTCCGGCCGGCGCAGGCCCCGCCAGAGGGCGCGCACGGCGGCCTTCGGCAGGCCCGTGGCCTTGCACAGGATGGCCAGCGGCTCGCCGCCGGCGTCGGAGAGGATCTTCAGGCCCGTCGTCGGCTTCAGCCCGGCCAGATAGGAGATCTCCTCGGCCGCCTCGCGGGTGAGGCCCGACTGGCCGGCGGCCACGGCCTGTTCGAGGTTCTCGAACGGGCTCTTTTCGATCGCCGCCCGGTTGCGCTGCCGCCGCTCGATGAACTGCAGCGCCTTGCGCGACAGGGGGTCCTGCCACCGCTCCTCGGCGGCCATCGAGAAGATGTCGCCAACCGCGTCCTGCAGCACCTCGCGGGAGACCGCGAACCTCTGAAGAATCGTGCGCCGAGCCTCGGCGTCGGCCCACCAGAACAGCACGTAGGCGTGGGCGGGCCGCAGTTCCGGCCGCTTCAGCAGCGCCGGCACCAGACGCGCGTTCTCGCGGGTGAGGCCGACGATGGCTTCCATGCCGGTGTAGGAGATCTTGGCGGTCTCGTTGCGGAGCAGGCTCTCCAGCACCACCGGCTCGCCCTGCTCGATCAGGGCGTCGGCGACCAGTTCTCCCAGTCCGCGGCGGGCGGCGACCAGGCGGCGGTGATCGACGGAGGCGTGACGGGCGCAGTCCACCAGGTCGCTGTCGGCGATCTGAGCGCAGTCGCGCAGCAGCGGCTCGGCGACCTCGAAGTCGCTGCGCAGCAAGAGCCGGACGAGGGTGGAGGGCGGATCGCTCAGCGTGGCCAGCCGGCGCGAGACCCTGAGCTTCTCGTGAGCCTGCGCCTCGCGAAGCATGTCCACCAGGAGGTCGGCGGTCATCGCCCGCTCGAAGGCGTTGACCCGCGAGCTCGGCAGGCAGACCACGTCGGCCAGCCGGCGCAGCAAGGCGTGGCGCGCCCTGAACGTCGGCGTGGCGGCGCCCGCCTCGCCGAGGCTGTCGTCGAAATCCGGTGCGGCCGCAGGCTGGGTCATGGTCCCGCACGATCAGACCACGGCCTCGTTAACCGGTCGTTGAGCCTGCTGACCTCGCGGCAGCCTTGACGGGGCGCTACGGGAGCCCTGCAAATGAGAGAACAAACGATAACAAAACCTGGAAACGCCATGCACCCGAAGGTCTACGCCCAGACCGACCCCGACCGCGCCGCCTACGTCATGGCCGCCTCCGGCGAGACCGTGACCTACGGCGAGTTGGAGGCCCGGTCCAACCAGGGCGCCCATCTGTTCCGCTCGATGGGCCTGCAGACCGGCGACGTGATCGCCATCCTGATGGACAACAACCCGCGCTTCTTCGAGACCGCCTGGGCGGCGCAGAGGTCGGGGCTCTACTACACCTGCATCTCCTCCAAGCTGACCGCCGGCGAGGTCGAGTACATCGTCGGCGACTGCGGGGCGAAGGCGCTGATCGTCTCGCCCGGCGTCGGTCCCGTGGTCGACGAGTTGCCCGCCCTGCTGCCGGGCGTCCGGCTGTTCATGGTGGGCGAGGCGCGCGGCCCCTACGAGAGCTTCGAGGCCGCCCGCGCGGCGATGCCGACGGACCCGATCGCCGACGAAGCGGCCGGCTCGGACATGCTCTACTCGTCGGGAACCACCGGGCGGCCGAAGGGCGTCAAGCCGTCGCTGACCGGCCAGCCGATCGATGCGCCCAACGGCATCGCGGTGATGGCCCAGTCGATGTTCCAGTTCCCGCAGAACCCCGTCTACATCTCGCCGGCGCCGCTCTATCACGCCGCTCCGCTGCGCTGGTCGATGAGCATCCACCGGGTGGGCGGCACGGTGGTGGTGCTGGAGAAGTTCGACCCCGAAGGCGCGCTCGCGGCGATCGAGAAGTACCGCTGCGACTGCGGGCAGTTCGTGCCCACCCACTTCGTGCGGATGCTGAAGCTGCCGGACGACGTGCGGAAAAAGTACGACGTCTCGTCGATGAAGTCGGCGGTCCACGCCGCCGCCCCCTGCCCCATCCCGGTGAAGGAGCAGATGATCGCCTGGTGGGGCCCGATCATCCACGAGTACTACGCCGGCACCGAGGGCAACGGCTTCTGCTACATCTCCTCGCAGGACTGGCTGACCCACAAGGGTTCGGTCGGCCGCGCGGTGATCGGCGAGGTGCGCATCTGCGGCGAGGACGGCGAGCCGCTGCCGCCCCGCCAGGAGGGCGTCGTCTACTTCGCCAACGGCCCGGCGCTCAGCTACCACAACGCGCCGGAAAAGATCGCCGAGGGCACCAACAAGTACGGCTGGACCACCCTGGGCGACGTCGGTTGGGTGGACGAGGAGGGCTTCCTCTATCTCACCGACCGCAAGAGCTTCATGATCATCTCGGGCGGGGTGAACATCTATCCGCAGGAGATCGAGAACCTGCTGGTCACCCATCCCAAGGTCGCCGACGCGGCCGTCGTCGGCGCGCCCGACGAGGAGATGGGCGAGAAGGTCGTGGCGGTCGTCCAGCCGCTCGAGCCCAAGGAGGCCGGCCCCGAGCTCGCCGCCGAACTCGCCGGCTTCCTGCGCAGCCGCCTTTCCCACGTGAAGACCCCGCGAGTCATCGACTTCATGGACGAGCTGCCCCGCCACCCGACCGGCAAGCTCTACAAGCGCCTCATCCGCGACGCCTACTGGGGCAACAAGGACAGCCGGATCGTGTGAGGCGGTCCGCTCCCCCTCGTGGGGAGGTTGGTCCGGAGCGACACGATGGGAATCGGCCTGCCCACACGGCGGCCACCCCCGCTCCTACCTCCCGCCGCTGCGCGGGGGAGGTAGGGCGCTGGCCTCAGTAGGCCCGGCCGATGAGGATTTCCTCGACGCCCGGCTTGCCGGTGAAGATGCAGGCGCCGAACGTCTCCGGCTGGTCCATGGGCACGTTGCGCAGGGTGAGCTTCAGAGCCTTGAGATGCTCCTCGACGGCCTCGAGCTCGGCGCCGGTAAGGCGCGACCAGGCGGCGCGGACCCAGCCCTTGAACACCCCGCCCTCGTCCTCGTCCGCGGGCGCGGCCCCGAAGTACTCGGCCAGTTCGTCGAAGGTCGCGATGTCGGAGCGGATGTTGGAGTCGAGCCGCGCCTTCGCCTCGTCGTAAAGCGCCTGCTGGATCTCCGCGAGCAGAGCCGGCGCGGCCTCGATGAATGCCTCGCGGGCCATCGCCTGGCTTTTCACCTTGTCGCCGTCGCGCAGGGCGTCGCGGCGCATGAAGGTGACCTGGCCGCCGGCCGCGTCGCGCGGGCCGAGCTCGACGATGATCGGCGCGCCGCGGCGCACCCAGTTCCACCGCTTGTCGGCCGAGCGCTGGGCCTTGGTGTCGAGCAGGGCGCGGATCGGCTCGCCGAGGGCGAACTTCTCCTGCAGCGCCTTCACCAGCGCCTGGCCGTACTCCAGCACCTGGGCGTCCTCGGGCTTGTCGCGCAGCATCGGCACGATGACGATCTGGCGCGGGGCGATGGCCGGCGGCAGGCGCAGGCCGTCGTCGTCGCCGTGGGTCATGATCACCCCGCCGATCAGCCGGGTGGACACGCCCCAGCTCGTCGTGTGGCAGTAGGAGAGCTGGCCCTCCTCATCCTGGAAGCGGATGTTCTGGGCCTTGGCGAAGCTGGTGCCGAGATAGTGGCTGGTGCCCGCCTGCAGGGCCTTGCCGTCCTGCATCATGGCCTCGATGGAGTAGGTGTTGTCGGCTCCGGGGAAGCGCTCGTTCTCGGGCTTCTCCCCGGCGATCACCGGCATGGCGAGAACGCTCTCGGCGAACTCGCGGTACATCTCCAGGATCTTCAGCGTCTCGGTCCGGGCGTCCTCGGCGTCGGCGTGGGCGGTGTGGCCTTCCTGCCAGAGGAACTCCGAGGTGCGCAGGAACAGGCGGGTGCGCATCTCCCAGCGGACCACGTTGGCCCACTGGTTGATCAGCACCGGCAGGTCGCGGTGGCTGCGGATCCAGCGGCTGAAGGCGTCGCCGATGATGGTCTCGGAGGTGGGCCGCACGATCAGCGGCTCCTCGAGCCTGGCCTCGGGGTCGGGCTGCAGCTTGCCGTCGATCAGCTTCAGCCGGTGGTGGGTGACCACCGCCATCTCCTTGGCGAAGCCTTCGACGTGCTCGGCCTCCTTGGCGAAAAAGCTCAAGGGGATGAACAGCGGGAAATAGCAGTTGTCGTGGCCGCTCTCGCGGATGCGGCGGTCGAGCGTCTGCTGGATGCGCTCCCAGACGCCGTAGCCCCACGGCTTGATGATCATCGCTCCGCGGGTCGGCGAGACCTCGGCCATGTCGGCTTCGCGCACGACAGCCTGATACCAGTCGGGAAAGGTTCCGCGGTTGCCGGTGACCCGGGAAACGCTCAGGGCTCGCTGCATGGGCTCCTCATAGGCGAGCCGCCTTATTAAGGGCGCCGGCCCGGGAGGCAAAGCCGGTTGCTCGGGCGAGGCGCCATGCTAGAGCGTCCCTCCTCGAAAACTCGCAAGGAGCGCGCGGATGCAACCGGTGGAATTCAAGGACCTGCCCGGCCTGGTCGGCCAGGAAGTCGGCGTCTCCGACTGGCTGGAGATCACCCAGGAGCGGGTCAATCAGTTCGCCGAGGCCACCGGCGACCACCAGTGGATCCACGTGGACGTCGAACGGGCCAATCGCGAGATGGGCGGGCCGATCGCCCACGGCTACCTGACCCTGTCGCTGATCCCGTTCCTGTCGCAGGGCATGCTGCCGATCAAGGGCGTGACCCGCGGCATCAACTACGGCTCGGACAAGGTCCGCTTCATCAACATGGTGCGGGTCGGCAAGCGGGTGCGGCTGCGCCAGAAGCTGATCGGCGCCGAGCCCAAGGCCGGCGGCCTGCAGATCAAGAACGAGTGCACCATCGAGATCGAAGGCGAGGAAAAGCCTGCCTGCATCGCCGAGACGATCAGCATCGTCTACGGCGGCTGACGAGCCTCAGGCGCCGGCCGCGCCGCGCGCCTCGGGCGCATCCGGCGCGCCCGCGGCCTCGGCCGGCGCCGACAGGCACGTCTCCATGGCGCGGAACAGCTGCGCCGCATCGATCGGCTTGCCGACCACGGCGGTCATCCCAACCTCCAGGTATTCGGCCTCCTGGTGGGACATGACGTTGGCGGTCAGGGCGACGACTGGCGTGGGCGCCCGCCCCGACTCCGCCTCCAGCCGCCGGATCTCGGCGGTCGCCGCGAGGCCGTCCATCACCGGCATCTGCACGTCCATCAGCACCAGGTCCCAGTCGCCGGCGCGCCAAGCCTCGACCGCCGCCTGACCGTCGGCGACCACGGTCAGGTCGACGCCGGCCTGGTCCAGCAGGGTCTTCAGGACGAGCTGGTTGACCGGATTGTCTTCGGCGGCCAGCACCCGCAGTTGCGGCATCGCCTCGGCGATCTCGGCAGCATCGGCGGCCTTCTCCACGGCCCTCGGCCGCAGGAAAGACAGCGGCAGCCGAACGATGAAGGTCGAGCCCGAGCCGGGTGTGCTGCTGACCTCGACCCGACCGCCCATCTTGCGCGCCAGCCGCTGGACGATCGCCAGCCCCAGGCCCGAACCGCCGTACTGGCGGGTGGTCGAGGCGTCGGCCTGCACGAAGGCCTCGAACAGCCGGGCCTGCTGCTCGGGCGTGACGCCGATGCCGGTGTCCGAGACCTTCAGCACGAGCTCTTCGCCCGGCCGCTCGATGCGGACCATCACGGCGCCCTGCGAGGTGAACTTGACCGCGTTGGACACCAGGTTGCGCAGGATCTGGCCGACCCGCACCGGGTCGCCCTTGAACACCCCCTCGGCCTCGGGCGCGACGTCGACCGACAGCATCAGAGCCTTCTCGCTGGCCTGGGCCACGAAGGATTCCAGCGCCACCCGGGCCACCTGGGCGACGTCGATCTCGCCGTCCTCCAGTTCCAGCCGGCCGGCCTCGACCTTGGCCAGGTCGAGGATGTCGTTGAGCAGGGCCATCAGGGTCTCGCCCGACTTGGCGATCACCTCCAGCCGCTTGCGCTGCGCAGGCGAGAGCTCGTCGCGGGCCATCGCCTGGGCCATCCCCAGCACGCCGTTCATCGGCGTGCGGATCTCGTGACTCATCGTGGCCAGGAATTCGCTCTTGGCGCGGCTGGCGGCCTCGGCCAGGTCGCGCGCCTCCGTCAGGGTGAGCTCGTTCTGCTTGCGCTCGGTGATGTTCTGGATGGCCCCCACCAGGCTGATCGGCCGCCCGTGGGCGTCGCGGCGGATCTCGCCGACCGCGTAGGCCCACATCTCCCGGTCGTCGGAGCGCCGCACCCGGTATTCGACGCGGAACGGCGCGCCCTCCTGCTCGTAGCGCGCCCAGGCGGCCTTGACCCACTCCAGGTCGTCGGGATGCACGCTGACGAAGGGGTCGTCCCACATCTGCTGGTAGGTCAGCGGCGCCTCGTAGAAGTCCTGCTCGGCCCCCAGGCTGGTCAGCCGCCGGTTGACGTAGTCCACCTCGTAGACGTGCAGGCCGGCGATCTGGGTGGCCATCCGCAGCCGCCGCTCGACGACCTCGGACCTGGCCAGCGCGTCGCGCAGCTCCAGCATGGCGAGCCGCTTCTGTTCCTCGGTCTCGTTCCAGCCGGCGATGACCCGGGAAGTGCCCGACTGGATCAGCAGCAGGGTCATGCCCAGCATGGCCAGGCCGAGCACCACGCCGGCGAGCTGGTGCGGAGGCACCTTGACGGCGGCGAGCGTGAGGAGCGCCAGCACGCCGGGCGAGACCATCGCGTAGAAGATCAGACGCGAGACCCATCCCATGGAGACGCCCAGGGCGATCAGGATCATCGCCGCGACGGCCGCGTAGGCCAGGGCGCCCGGCGTGTCGGTCGTCAGGCTGAAGACGGTCGGGCCGCCGACCCAGAAGGTCGAATGGGCGCCGATCAGTATTCCCAGTCGCCACAGGCCCCTGTCGGAATCGACGCCCTCGGACCGGGCAAGCCAGCGCGTCAGCAGCTGCTCGACGGCAAGGGTCCAGCACATCGCCAGCACAGCGAACACGGCGCCGAACACCGGCGACCCCAAGAGCGCAATACATGAGCCCGCTGCCAGGTCCGACAGGGGGTAGGCCCTGCGATGAGACAGCAATGTCGCCAGCGTAAGCTGATAAGGCGTGCGCGTCGGCTCGAAGTTTTCCTTGAGCAGGCTCGTCGAATCCATTCCGCCTTCGCGCCCCGACCGGCAAAACTAGGCTTTAAGTCAAAGCCGTACGGGACAAGGCGTTAACGGTTCGATTGCGCGCGCAAAGGTTGTCGAACGCGGGCGTCAGTCGTCCGCGACGAACCCCGCCCAGGTGCGCATGTAGTTCACGAAGGTCTCGCCCAGCCCCTCGCGCCGCAGGTGTTCGGCGCTCACCGGCAGGCCGACCGGCTGGAAGGCGGGATCGTCGCGGAGCCGGCGCGGATAGTCGTGGTGCAGGATCCCCGCCCGGCCGATGAACACGAAGTCGCAACCGGCCTGCAGGCAGGCCAGTGCGTCATCCGGCCGCATGATCTTGCCGGCCACGCCGAGCCGGGTGGTTCCCCGGTCGAGCTCGGTGAACCAGGACATCAGGCTGCGGCCCTTGAACTCGTCCTCGTTGGGCTCCTTGGTCACGTCCCACAGGGACATGTCGAGGTAGTCGAGTCGGCCGTCGGCCAGCACCTTGGCGGCGACCTGCAGGATTTCGCCCATCCTCAGCCCGAACCGCTCCGGCGACAGGCGCAGGCCGAGCGAGAAATCGGCGCGGCAGCGGGCCCGCACGCCGTCGATGATCCGGTAGATGACGCTGGCGCGGTTCTCCAGCGAGCCGCCGAAGCGGTCGGTACGGCGGTTGATCTCGGGCGAGAGGAACTGGGCCAGGATGTAACCGTGGGCGCCGTGCAATTCGACGCCGTCGAAGCCGGCCCTATCGGCCCGCACGGCGGCGGCCACGAAGTCCTCGATCAGCTGCTCGACCTCGTCCTCGGCCAGCGCCCGCGCGCCGGTCTTCTCATCGTCCGAAGGGCAGAGCGGCGCCTGGCCGATCAGCTCCTTGGGCGAGCGCATGCCGGCGTGGTGCAACTGGACGACCGCGACGCTGCCCTCGGCCCTGATCGCCGACGCCAGCCGCGAGAGACCCTCGAGGTGGTCGTCGGACCAGACGCCGAGCTGGCCGGGGAAGCCCTGCCCCACCCGCTGCACGTGGGCCGCGCAGGTCATGGTCAGGCCGAAGCCGCCCTTGGCCCGCAGCGTCAGCCAGCGGAACTCGTCCTCCGACAGCCGCCCGTCCGGGTGGCTCTGCAGGTTGGTCAGCGGGGCCAGCGCGAAGCGGTTGGGCATCGCCAGGCCGTGGGCGAACTCGAGCGGCTGGAAGAGCGGATCGTAGGGCGAGGTCATGGCTATCGGCTTAGCCGAGCCCCGAACCGGACGGCAAGCGTTGGCGCCCGGCTTGCCGCTGCTGGCTCAGGACCGCCGGCCTTGTCCCACGCCGGCACAACCCGTGGAGTCGCGTCATGGCCACCACCATCCCGTTCGCCGAGAAGGACGCCGAGCCCAAGGCGCGCCGGAGCTCGCCGCTCGGCCTCCTCGCCGTGCTCGCCTTCGCCGCCGGCGTCTTCGCCCTCGTCCTGGCGCTGACGGCCTAGCTCTTCAGCTTGTAGCCGGTGCGGAAGATCCACCAGATCGCCGTCAGGCACAGGCCCATGAACATCAGCGTCATGCCGATGCTGGTCCCGACGTCGACGTCCGAGACGCCGTAGAAGCTCCAGCGGAAGGCCGAGATCAGGTAGACCACCGGATTGAACAGCGTCACCGTGCGCCAGAACTCCGGCAGCATGTCGATGGAATAGAAGCTGCCGCCCAGGAAGGTCAGCGGCGTGACCACCAGGATCGGCACGATGGACAGCTTCTCCCAGCCGTCCGCCCAGACGCCGATGATGAAGCCGAACAGCGAGAAGGTGACCGCGATCAGCACGAGGATCGCGCCCATCACCAGCGGGTGCTCGATCTCGTAGGGCACGAAGAGCCTCGCCGTGGCCAGCATGATCAGGCCCAGCAGCACCGACTTGGTCGCCGCAGCGCCCACGTAGCCCAGCACCACCTCGAAGGCCGAAACAGGCGCCGACAGCACCTCGTAGATGGTCCCTGCGAACTTCGGCATGTAGATGCCGAACGAGGCGTTGGAGATGCTCTCGGTCAGGATCGAGAGCAGGATCAGCCCGGGCACGATGAAGGCCCCGTAGCTCACCCCGTCCACCTCCTGAATACGGCCGCCGATCGCCGAGCCGAAGACGATGAAGTAGAGGCTGGTGGTGATCACCGGCGCCGCCAGCGACTGCATCAGGGTGCGCAGCCACCGCGCCATCTCGAACAGGAAGATGGCCTTCACCGCATAGAGGTTCATGCGCGCCGCCTCACCAGGGTGACGAAGATCTCCTCGAGGGAGCTCTCCTTGGTCTGCAGGTCCTTGAAGTCGATGCCGTGGGCGTTCAGCCGCCGCAGCAGCTCGGCGATGCCGGTGTGCTCGCCCTGCGCGTCGAAGGTGAAGGTGAGCGCCTCGCCGTCCTCGGACAGCTCCAGCGGCGCGTCGGAGAGTTCGGGCGGCACCTGGCGGAGCGGCGCCTGCAGCTGAAGGGTCAGCTGGCGCTTGCCGAGCTTGCGCATCAGCGCCGTCTTCTCCTCCACCACGATCAGTTCGCCGTGGTTGATGACCCCGATGCGGTCGGCCATCTCCTCGGCCTCCTCGATGTAGTGGGTGGTCAGGATCACGGTCACGCCGCTCTCGCGCAGGCCCCGCACCATCTCCCACATGTCGCGCCGCAGCTCGACGTCGACGCCGGCCGTGGGCTCGTCGAGGAACAGGATGATCGGCTCGTGCGACAGGGCCTTGGCGATCATCACCCGCCGCTTCATGCCTCCCGACAGGGTCATGATCCTGGCGTCCTTCTTGTCCCACAGGGACAGGTCCTTGATCACCTTCTCGAGGTGGGCCGGGTTCGGCGGCCTGCCGAACAGGCCGCGGCTGAACTTGACCGTGTCCCAGACCGTCTCGAAGGCGTCGGTGGACAGCTCCTGCGGCACCAGGCCGATCTTCGCGCGGGCCGCGCGGTAGTCCTTCTGGATGTCGTGGCCGTCGGCCAGCACCACGCCCGACGTCGGCTTCACGATCCCGCAGACGATGGAGATCAGCGTCGTCTTGCCGGCCCCGTTCGGCCCGAGGAGCGCGAAGATCTCGCCGCGACGGATGTCCAGGTCCACGCCCTTCAGCGCCTGGAAGCCGCCGGCGTAGGTCTTGGTCAGGCCGGAAATCGAGATGATCGGATCCACGCGGCGCTGCCCTCCTGACGACCGTGCCGAAATGGGGCCTGGAGCTGCGCCGTCAAGAGCCCGCAAGGTCGATGCGGAACCTGAGCGCCGGGCCGCCGTGGAAGAGGGCGGCGTTCTCGAACCGGCCGACCAGCGCGCCGCCGTTGTTCAGTATCACCTTCTGCGAGGCGAGGTTGTCCGGCTCGGTGACCAGCTCGACGTGGGAAAGCCCCACCGCCCGCGCCATCGGCAGCAGCAGGGCGAGGCCCCGGGTCGCGTAGCCGAGGCCCGCCTTCCACGCCGGCACGGTGTAGCCGATGTGGCCCGGCACGTGGTCCGGCAGCGCGCTGGTCCCCGGCCGCCAGCGCAGGCCGAACGAGCCGGCGAATTCCCCGTCCCACAGCCAGCGGCGAAAGCTCGGCAGGCGCTGGAAGGTCGAGCCGTCGGGCAGCCGGATCGGCGGGCCCTTGGCCTCGGGATCGTCGAGGGTCTCGACGAAGGCGGCCGGGTCCGCCGCGATCTGCGCCAGCTCTCGCTGCGCGGCGGCGGCCCCGTCGACGTTGTCGGGCGACCAGCCGCGCTCCAGCGCCTGGCGGTAGCTCGCCAGCATGGAGACGTCGGGCTTGAGCAGCTGCAGCTCGGGCATGGCCGCGAGGCTAGCGCCGCTGCACGGCTTCTGCACGCGATGCGCGCGGCCTTTGCGGGGCCGCCGCGGCGCCGCCTCGACGCGCGCGCGGCAACCTCGCCGCCATGCCGACCCGCGGCGGGCGCCCGCTTCGACGTCACGCTGCCGCCGGCGCGGACGCCGACCGCCTAGGCGACGGCCTCCGCCAGCGCCCGGCACGCCCGGCTGATGCAGGCGACGTGCCGGTCGTCGGTGCCGCAGCACCCGCCGAACACCCGGATGTGCGGGTGGCGGGCCAGGAGCTCGGCGTGCTCGCGGCCCAGTGCTTCGGGATCGCCGTCGTCCAGGTCGGGCGAGTCGTTGAGCTCCTGGTGGCTGCGCTGCGACGCGTTGGCGCGCAGGCCGCCGATCCGCTGCAGCCATGACCCGCCGCGGGCCAGGACGTCCTCGAAGTGGCTCGGGTGGGCGCAGTTGATCATGTAGTAGCGCGGCCAGGAGGCGGTGGCCGCGTCGACCGCGGCGATCGCCTCGCCCGGCGGCTGGCCGGTCGGCAGCCGCCCGTCGGTCTCCACCGTGAAGGAGATGACGCAGGGCAGGTGCCGGGCGCGGGCGGCGCGAGCGATGCCGACCGCTTCGGGGACGTTGGTCATGGTGATGGCGCTGACCATGTCCGCGCCCGCGTCGGCGAAGCCGCTCACCTGACCGTCGTGGTAGGCCTGCGCCTCGGCGACGGTCATGATCGCGCGCGGGTCGTAGCCGTCGCCGCGCGGGCCCAGGCACCCGCTGACCACGATCGGCGAGACCTTGGCCGACCAGCGGCCGCGCAGGGCGTGCAGCATGTCGATCGAGGCCCGGTTCAGCGCGTCGAGCTCGGCCGGCGAGACCCCCAGCCGATCGGCCCAGTCGGGGCTGGCGCGCCAGGTCGGGCTCTCCAGGACGAAGCCGGTGCGGTCGCGGGCGGCGATCTCCAGGTAGCGCTCGAAGTAGGCTTCCAGGCTGCGCCGACCGTCCTCGGTCTGCAGCAGCACGAAGGCGGCGAAGTGCGGCAGGTCCACGCCCTCGTGGAAGATCAGCGTGGTCTCCAGGCCGCCGTCGGTCAGGAACAGCGGGCCGTTGGCGCGGGGCAGCATCTTGGTCATGTGGTCTCTCCCTTGGGTTTGAATGTCGTCAGGCCGGGACGGCCAGGGTTGCGAGGAAGTCGCGGAGGGCGCGGCCGACGCCGGCCGGGTCCTCCCAGTGCGGAGCGTGGTCAAGCCCGTGAAAGACCTGCAGTTCGGCGCCGGGAACGCGGGCGAGGATCAGTTCCTGGGCCCGCCGGGTCGCGTACCGGTCGTGCTCGCCCCAGAAGAGCTTCGTCGGCGCGGCGAGCTCGTGCAGGCGGCCGGTCAGGTCTTCGGCGAGCAGGCCCTCGAAGGCGGCGCGCCAGACCCGGGCCGGGACCTTCAGGCTCTCGGCGACGACCGTCTCGAAGAACTCGGTCGGCACGGCCCTGGTCAGGGTGCTGGCCTGGAACTCCACAGCCAGCTCGCGCGGCGCCGGGTCGGTCAGCGGGACGATCGCCTCGCGGTGAAAGGCCTCGACCTCGGCCAGCCCCTTCAGCACCGGCATGGCGCCGGCCAGGGCCAGGCCGCGGACCCGTCCCGGGTGGTCGAGCGCCAGCCGAAGGGCCGTCATCGAGCCCATCGAGTGGCCGAACACGACGGCCGAGCCCAGGCCCAGGGCGTCGAGGGCGGCGGCCGTATCGTCCGCGAACTGGCCGGCGCCGTAGCGGCCCTCCGGCTTTTCGGAATCGCCGTGGCCCCGCGCGGTCAGGGCGACGGCGTAGATCTCGTCGGGCAGCTCGGCCATCAGCGGCTCGAAGCTGCGGTGGGAGTCGGTCACGCCGTGCAGCAGCAGCAGCGGCATGCCGTCAGGATCGCCATGGATGGCGCAGGCGAGTGTCACGCCGGTCGACAGCGCCAGGCGGTCTTGCTGGATGCGGGTCATCGCAAGTCGTCCAAAGGTTCGGGGGAAAGGGCCGGCGGCCGGCCGCGAAGCCGGCCGCCGGAAGGGTGCTCAGGCGCGGGACGGGCGGCCGAGCGGCTGGCCGGCCACGTCGCGGCCGATCAGCAGGTCCCCGAGGCGCTGCGAGGCGCCATCCCAGAAGCCGTTGGCGGCCGGGAAATCCTCGGGGTTGCGGAAGGTGCCGAACACCATGTCCCAGACGGGGATGTCCCCGTAGTTGTACCGGTGCGCGCCGCGCTCATGGTGCAGGGAGTGGCTCTCCGGCCGGGTGACGAAGTAGCCGAGCCAGCGCGGGGTCAGGATGTTGCAGTGCTGGAACAGCGCGCAGACCGTCGAGACGCCGAAGGCGAACAGCACCGCCTCGGGCGCGACCCCCAGGACCGCCGTCAGCATGAACGACCCCACTAAGGTGAAGGCCATGACGTCCAGCGGGTGGAAGTAGAGCGCGCCCCAGATGTCGATGCGCTCGGCGCTGTGGTGGGTCTGGTGGAAGTGCCGCCACAGGAAGTCCGAGGCATGCAGCGTCCGGTGCCAGACGTAGATGCCCAGCTGGTAGGCCAGGAGGGCGACCGGGGCGGCGACCCACAGCGGCCAGTCCGAGCCGTCGATCAGCGGCGATCCGCCGATCAGCCCGGACCACAGGAACGGCGAATAGAAGGCGACGGCCCAGTAGGTCGCCGCCGCCAGCACGCCCTTCACCCGCCACAACGGCGCCGGGGTAAGCGGGCGTGCGGGAGCCAACAGGTCGATGGCGGCGAAGACGGCGAAGCCGCCGAACAGGATGTAGTCGGTGACGCCCAGCATGGCGCTCTCCCTTCTCGATGCTCTTGCGAGAAGGGCGTGACAGCGCGCCTCACATCGTGAGGCGGCCCGGCGCGAGGTTGTGAGGCCGGATCAGTCCGGCGCGACCGCCTCTTCGGCGGAGGCGGCCTTGGCGCCGGTGCTGTTGTCGGCGTGGGCCACGGTCACCGGCGCCAGGGGATCGTCCATCCGCGCGATGGTCTCCCGGATGTATTTGGCGTGGGTGACGATGCCGATCTCGAGGCGTTCGTTGTTCAGCTCCACCTGCTGGGTGAGCAGGCCGGCGACGAACTGCACCTCCTGCGCCTCGGGCGCGCCCGGACGGCGGCGCGCGCCCTCGCTCATGAACACCGGTCCGCCCGAGTTGCCTGGGAAGACTGTGAAGTCGAGGAGGAAGGTCGGGAAGACGTTGGCCGGCGCCACGGGATAGGAGGCCACCTTGCCGGCGCGCAGGATCGGGAATCCGGCCTGGTTGGCGGCCAGGCCCCGCGGGAAGCCCAGCGCCATCATCTGATCGCCGGCGGCGACGCCGTTCTTGGCGAAGGTGTCGTCACCCGCCAGCCAGTTCAGCGGGATGGCGGCCCTGGCGAACTCGGGCGGAGCCTTGATCTCGATGGCCGCGACGTCCCGGGCCGGGTGCTTGGTCCACAGCTCCTCGCCGGCCCGTTCGCGGATCCTCAGCGGCTGCGGCGAGTAGCTCCAGCTCCCGTCGGCGTTGGAGAAGCGGTAGCCGATGCGGGCGTCTTGGCCCGGCATCTTGGCGAAGACGTGGTTTGCGGTGACGAGGATGGTGCGCGGACGACCATCCGGGGTGGGAACGTTGACCAGGAAACCGGTGCCGACCGTGCGGGTGCCATCGCCCAGCGGCTGTTCGAGTTGTACGGTCGCATGGATCAGCTCCACCGAGAGATCCCAGACCATCGCTAACGCCCCCTACTCCGGAAGAAAAAACTGTCCCCGAACTGGCAATCTAGGAATCACAAGCGAGTCTCGGCAACAAGCCGGCGTCGTGAGCGCCCATTTGCCGCGCAAAGCTGTTAATCAGCAGTAAAGCTGGGAGGCGCCGTTGATTGAGATCAGACCTGCCAAAGTGGAAGATGCTCACGAAATCGCGAGCGTACATGTCTCCGTCTGGCGAGAAGCCTATTTCGGCGTCATGCCCCAGGCCTATCTCGAGAGCCTGACGCCGGATGCGCGCGCCGGCGCCTGGGCCGAGCGGCTGACCGATCCGGAGGAGCCGACCCGCACGCTGGTCGCCGACCGCGGCGGCCAGATCGTCGGCTTCTGCACCGTCGGGCCGCCGCGGCTCGAGGCGCCCGAGGGCTTCGGCGAGCTGCACACCATCAACATCCTGGTCACCGCCCAGCACCAGGGGCTCGGCCGGCGGATGATGGCCGAAGCGGCGCGCACCCTGCGGGACCTGGGCTTTTCGGCCCTGACGCTGTCGGTGCTGCGCGACAGCCCGGCCGGGCGGATGTTCTACGAGAGCCTGGGCGGAACGCTCAGTGGGCGGCACATGGACAGCTACGACGACTTCGAGCTGCCGGCGGTGGAGTACCGCTGGGCGGACCTTGCGGCGCTGCTGGCTTGAACCTTTCGCGCGGGGCGGCGCAGATAGCGGCCATGTCCCTCCCCACACCGCCGAAAGCCCGCAAGGAGCCCCGCCGCATCGAGCAGCTGGGCCGCACCCGCATCGACGACTACGCCTGGCTGCGCGACGACAACTGGCAGCAGGTGCTGCGGGACCCGTCCGTCCTCCGCGCCGACATCCGCGCCTATCTGGAGGCGGAGAACGCGTACACGAAGGCCATGCTGGCCGGCACCGAGGCCCTGCAGGCGCAGCTCTTCGAGGAGATGAAGGGCCGCATCAAGCAGGACGATTCGACCGTCCCGGCCCCGGACGGACCATGGGACTACTACATCCGCTACGAGGTCGGGGCCGAGCATCCGGTCCACGCCCGTCGGCCGCGCAGACGGGACGGAGCCGAGCAGGTGCTGCTGGACGAGGAGGCCGCCGCCAGAGGCAAGGCCTATTTCCACGTCGGCGCCGCCCACCACAGCCCCGACCACGCGCTCTACGCCTGGGCCGCCGACGAGCAGGGCTCGGAATACTACACGATCCGCATCGCCGACGTGGCGAGCGGCAAGGTGCTGCCCGCCGTCATCGAGAGCGCCTACGGCGACTTCACCTTCTCGCCGGACAGCCGCTGGCTGTTCTGGATCTGGCGCGACGAGAACGCCCGGCCCTCGAAGGTCTTCCGCCGCCCGGCCCGCGGCGGCGAGGACGTGCTGGTCTACGAGGAGAAGGACGAGGGCATGTTCCTCGGCGTCGGGACCACCGCCGACGACAGCCACGTGCTGATCCACGTGGGCAACCAGGAGACCACCGAGCTGTGGCTGGTCCCGGCGGCCGACCCGTGCGCCGCGCCGGTCTGCGCCGAGCCGCGTCGCGTCGGCGTCAAGTACGAGCTCGACCACTGGTCGGACCGCTGGGTGATCCGCACCAACGACGACGGCGCCGTCGACTTCAAGCTGTGCGTCTCCACCGCCGAGGTCCCGGCCAAGGCGACCTGGACCGACTTCGTGGCCCACGAGCCCGGCCGCTACATCACCGGCTTCGCGGCCTACGCAAACCACCTGGTGCGGCTGGAGCGGCGCAACGCCATCGACCGCATCGTGGTCATGGACCGGGCCGGCGGCGAGCACGCCATCGCCTTCGACGAGGAGGCCTACGCCCTGGGACTCGAGCCCGGCTACGAGTACGAGACCAGCCTGACCCGCTTCGTCTACCAGTCGCCGACCACGCCCAGACAGTGGTTCGACTACGACATGGCCACCCGCGAGCGGACCCTACGCAAGACCCAGGAGATCCCCTCCGGCCACGATCCCTCGCAGTACGTCGCCCGCCGGCTGTTCGCCCGCGCGCCCGACGGCGAAGAGGCGCCGATCACGCTTCTGATGCGCAGGGACACGCCAACCGACGGTTCGGCGCCCGTGCTGCTCTACGGCTACGGCGCCTACGGCCATGCCATGGAGCCGAGCTTTTCGATCCGCAACCTGTCGCTGGTCGACCGCGGCTGGATCTGGGCCACCGCCCACATCCGCGGCGGCTCCGACAAGGGCTGGGGCTGGTTCCTTGCCGGCCGCCGCGAGAAGAAGCCCAACACCTTCACCGACTTCATCGCCTGCGCCGAGCACCTGATCGGCGAGGGCCTGGCGACCCGGGGAAGGATCGTCGCCTACGGGGGTTCGGCCGGCGGCATGCTGATGGGCGCGGTGGTCAACATGCGCCCGGAGCTGTGGGGCGGCGTCATCGCGGCGGTGCCGTTCGTCGACGTGCTCAACACCATCAGCGACGCCTCGCTGCCGCTCACTCCGCCCGAGTGGCCCGAATGGGGCGACCCGATCACCGATCCCGCCGCCTACGACCTGATCGCCAGCTACAGTCCCTACGACCAGGTGACGGCCCAGCCCTACCCGCCGGTCCTGGCCACCGGCGGTCTCTCCGACCCCAGGGTCACCTACTGGGAGCCGGCCAAGTGGGTCGCCAAGCTGCGCGAGAATACGACAGGCGGCGCCCCGGTGCTGCTCAAGATCAACATGGAGGCCGGCCACGGCGGCGCCTCGGGCCGGTTCGATTTCCTCAAGGAGATCGCCCTCGACTATGCTTTCGCCATCTGGGCGGTGGAGCGGGGGTGGGAGAAGGATGCGGGTCCGGTCGGCTGAGCCGCGCGATGCGGCGGCGCTCGCGGCCATCTACGGCCATCACGTGCTGCACGGCTTCGGCACCTTCGAGGAGGTCCCCCCGTCGCCGGAGGAGATGGAGGCGCGGCGCCGCGCGGTGACCGACTACGGCCTGCCCTATCTGGTGGCCGAGGAGGCGGGCCGCGTGCTCGGCTTCGCCTACGCCGGCCCGTTCCGCACCCGGGCCGCCTACCGCTACACGGTCGAGGACAGCGTCTACGTGGCGCCCGACGCGGTCGGCAGAGGTGTCGGCAAGGCGGTGCTGGTCGAGGTGCTTTCGGCCTGCGAACAGATGGGCCTGCGCCAGGTCGTTGCGGTCATCGGCGATTCTCAGAACGCAGCGTCCATCGGCCTGCACCGCGCGCTCGGATTCGCCGACGCCGGGGTGGGCAGGAGCTTCGGCTACAAGTTCGGCCGCTGGGTCGACATCGTGTGGATGCAGAAGCCGCTCAACGGCGGCGATTCGACCGCGCCGGACGCGGGCGGCCTCGCGCTCGCGGGCCACTGAGGCGGGGTCTCGTTCGGGGAGGAAGTGGCTGGGGAACTAGGACTCGAACCTAGAATAACGGTACCAAAAACCGCTGTGTTACCATTACACCATTCCCCAGCAGGAACGGCGGCGGGGGAGCCCCCCGCGGCGAGGCGTCGAGATAGCGCAAGGCCTGCGCCGATGCAACGCCTCCGAGCGCGCTTGCGGCGCTTGAGTCGCTCCTCTATAAGGCCCGCTCCCAAGTCGGAGTGTAGCTCAGTCTGGTAGAGCACCGTGTTCGGGACGCGGGGGTCGCAGGTTCGAATCCTGCCACTCCGACCATTGGGACAAGCCGCCGAGACGGCCTTTTTCCTTCCCCGCGTAGATCTCGTCCCGCCGTAGAGCCGGCGCGCGCCGCCGCATCCGCAAGCGGCCGAATCGGCTGAAGAGCCGCCCTTCCCTTGCAGGCGGCGAGAGCCGATATTCGGGACCGCGCGTTCTCTTGCCCTGGGGCGACCCCGTACTTCCATGAAGCAGTTCCTCATCACCATGGCCGGCGTGTTCGCTGGCCTGGTCATCTTCGTCGTCGCCGTGCCCGTGCTGCTGGTGATGATGGCCGCCTCCGCGGCCCGGCCGGAGCCCCTGCCCGCCCAGGCCGTGCTGGAGCTCGACCTTCGCGACGGGCTGACCGACCAGGACGCGCAGAACCCGCTGGTCTCCATCGGCCGCCGGTCGATGTCGGTGATGAGCGTCATCGAGAGCCTGAAGCACGCGGAGAGCGACGGGCGGGTGAAGGGCGTGCTGGTGCGGCTGCCGGAAACCGGCATGGCCCCGGCGGCGGCCGACGAGCTGCGGGAGGCGCTCAAGCGGTTCCGCGCCGCCGGCAAGCCGGTGTTCGCCCACAGCCAGGGCATCTATCCGGCCGGCGTCGTGACCTCGACCTACATGCTGGGCGCTGCCGCCGACGAGCTGTGGATGCAGCCGGCCGCCTCGCTGCAGGTGACCGGCCTGGCCGCCGAGGACGTCTTCTTCAAGCGCGCCTTCGACAAATACGGCGTCGAGGTCAACTTCCAGCAGCGGCAGGAATACAAGAACGCGGTCAACCCGTACCTCTACAGCGACTACACGCCCGAACACCGCGAAGCGCAGCTGTCGTGGATGGGCTCGGTCTACCGGAGCGCCCTCGTCAGCGCGGCGACCGACCGCAAGACCGATCCCGCCGCCCTGCAGAAGGCGCTGGAGGCCGGGCCCTACCTCGCCGAGGAGGCGCAGCGGCTGGGCCTGGTCGACAAGGTCGGCCAGGTGAAGGAGGCGGAGAAGGCGCTGCTCGCCAAGGCCGGCTCGGGCGCCAAGCTGGTGGAATTCGAGGACTACCTGCGCCACGACCGGCGGCGCAGCGAGACCGGCCAGGCCATCGCGGTCATCGAGGCCGAAGGTCCTATCGTCACCGGCGACGACGGCGTCGCCAACCCGCTGTCCGGCGGTTCGACCATCTACGCCGACCAGGTGGCCGAGGCGATCTACGCGGCCGCGGAGGACAACGACGTCAAGGCCATCGTCATGCGGGTGAGCTCGCCGGGCGGCTCGGACACCGCCTCCGAGCAGATCGCCGCGGCCGTGCGCGCCGCCAAGGCGGCCGGCAAGCCGGTGGTGGTCAGCATGGGGACCTATGCCGCTTCGGGCGGCTACTGGATCTCCGCCGAGGCCTCCTCGATCGTCGCCCAGCCCACGACCCTGACGGGTTCGATCGGCGTCTACGGCGGCAAGCTGGCGCTGGGGCCGGCGCTGGAACGGTTCGGCGTCGACCTGCGGCAGACCAGCGTCGGCGGGCCCTACGCCGACGCCTATAGCCTGGGCCAGAGCTTCGGGCCGGAGGACGAGGCCGCCTTCTCCCGCTGGATGGACCAGATCTACGAGAACTTCGTCACACGCGTCGCGACCGGACGGAAGCTGCCCGTCGAACGGGTGCGCGAGATCGCCCGCGGCCGGGTCTGGACCGGCGCCCAGGCGCGCGACCTCGGCCTCGTCGACGAGGTCGGCGGCTTCTACCAGGCGGTCGAGAAGGCCAAGGCGCTGGCTGGGCTGAAGGGCGAGGTGCGGCTCAAGCGCATGACCCCGGCCCCGACCCCGATCGAGGCGCTGGAGCGGCTGCTGGGGGTCAGCGCGGCGTCGGCCCGCACCCTGGCTGCGGCGGCCTGGCTGCTGGGCGATCCGCGCGCCGAGGCGGTGCTGGACGAGGTCGCCCGGGCCCGCATGTCCCAGGGCCGAGCCCTGGTGATGTCGCCGACGCCGGTCCGTTAGCCGCGGCGCGAGCGGATCCAGCCGGTGATCGAGTAGCGGGAGGCGGTGACGAAGCTCGCCACCTGGCTGACCGCGTGCGCCTGCGGCACGCGGAAGATGTTCAGGGCGTTGAAGGTCGGCGTGTAGCCTTCCGAGACGTGGCCGTCGGCGTCGTGGAACAGCAGCAGGCCGCCCCAGTCGGCGCGCCAGACGGGCGTGAAGTTCAGCACGTAGGCGAACAGGCGGTTCTTGCCCTCCACCGCGTCGTCGTGCGCGGTCAGGAAGTGGCCGGCCGTGTAGCGTGTCGCCTGGGCGTCGGCGTAGACGGCGTGCGGATCGCCGGTCATCGCACGTACGAACCCCAGGAAGGCCTCGCTGTTGACCAGGTCGTAGACCGCCTCCAGCGCCGCCAGCGGCCCGCCACGCCGCTCGCCCGCCTCGACCACGTCGCTGAGCCGCCAGGCGTCGAACTCGTATTGGAAGCCGGCCCGCGCCGCCTCGTCCACGGCCGCGCGGAATTGCGCCGCGCGCTCGGGCGGCATGGCGGCCAGCGTCGGCAGGCCGATGTCGTAGGGGTTGCCGTTGACCGTCACCGAGCGGGTCCAGGGCACCTCGCCGGAGGCGATCGCCTGGCCGACGACGCGGGCCGAGGCGGCGTCCAGCACCTGCGGAACATGGATGCGGCCGTGCCTGGCGAACACCGACGCCAGCGCCGCCGGGTCCAGCCGGCGATTCAGCCTGATCGCGGAGCTCACGGCGCCGGGACGGGCCGGAGCGGCTTGCTGCGAAACCATTTGGAGATCACCCATTTCTGCCCGCGCGTCGGCGGCGCGCCGCGGTGCAGGGTGAGCGGGTCCACCTGCCCGTCGGGCGTCACGTTGTCGAAGATCAGCGCCGAGCCCCGGGGCGGGCGGAAGCCGCGCTTGAGCCGCACGAACTCGGTATCTCCGCCCTCGAAGTCGTCGTTGAGATAGACCAGCAGGGTGCGCACCCGCTGGCCGCGCGCGGCGAGGTGGGCGGCGTTGGCCGGCGTGTCGGGAATGTAGTCGACGTGCGCCGCATACTCCTCGCCCGCCTGGTAGTTCAGCACCCCCAGCCCCTCGGCGTTCTCGGCCGGCAGGCCGGCGGCGGCGCCCAGGCGGGTGTTGATCAACTCCAGCAGCACGTCGCTGTCGACCAGGCCGAAGTTGACCACGCGGTTGGTGCGGATTTCGCGCACGCTCTCCCCGCCCCGCTCGTCCACCACCTTGGCGCGGCCGAGCCCGGGCTCGGCGAGGGTCATCACATAGTCGCAGGCCCAGGCGGGCAGCAGGTCGGGCACGACGCGCACGCAGGGCGCCTCACAGACCGTCTCGGGCGGCGCGATGGGGCCGAACAGGAAGGGGTTCACTTCCGCCGCCAGCCGCTGGAAGTCCGCGACGCCCGGGATGAACGGCGGGATGACCGCCCGGCGGGCCGGCGCGAAACCGGCGTCGGCCGCCAGGCCCAGCGCCCTGTTGGCCTCCACCGGATCGCCGCCGCTGGCCCGGGCCATCAGGCCGAGCTGGCAGACGGCGCGCGGATCGCCCCGCTCGGCGGCGCGGGCCAGCCAGGTCAGGGCGGCGTGGATGTCGAGCGGCACGCCGATCCCGCCGGCGGCGATGACCGCCGCCATGGCCAGGCCGAAGGGATCGCCCGCCTCGGCCGCCGCCACGATCGCCGCCGCACCTTCGGCCGGCGACGCCGGGGCGCCGTGCCCAACCAGCCGGCGCAGCCCGAACTTGGCCAGCGCCGAGGGCCGGCCGGAGGCCGCCGCGGCCTGCAGGACCCGGAGCGCGTCGGCCGCGCGGCCCTGCTGGTCGAGCAGATCGGCCAGCGCCTCCTGGGCGGCGGCGTCGCCGCCTTGCGCCTGCCGCACGAGTTGCTGGATCGCCTGGGGATCGTTCATGGCGCGGCGCCTGCCTCCGCTGGAATGGGCCGGGCGCCCGGCCCGGTCTGGAAGGTCACCTTCTTGCCTCCGAAATCGAGCTCGATCGACCGGAAGTGCCGCATCACGTCGACGCCGACCAGGATCGCCGGGGTGTCCTTGAGATCCCAGATGTCGAAGACGTGCAGATCGACGAACACGGCCGACATGTTGCCGATGCGCAGGCCGCCCATACGCAGCGGCGGGATCGGGAACAGCTCGCCGCTGACCGTCTGGCCGGTGACGCCGATCAGCTGGACCACCATCTTCTGCGCAGCCAGCACAGGATTGGCCGAGAGCAGACGGCCGAGCGCCAGGTTGCCGACGGTGTTCTGAGAACCGCTATCCAGGAAGGCCGTGACCGGCTGGCCGCCGATGTCGGCGTCGATGATGATCAGCTGGCCGAACCGCTGGCGGGCCGGCACGACCACCAGCGAGGGGTCCGGCTGGCGCGACGACAGCCGTCCGGCGGGGGCGCCGACCAGCAGGCTCGGCTCGCGCGAGGAGCCGATCCGCAGCTCGTTCCTCTGGAAGTCGATCAGCACCCGGCGGTTCTTCAACACGTCGACGCCCAGCAGCCCGTCGGCGCCGAGCCTGGCCTTGGGGAGCAGCGGCGCGCGGATGCGGCGGGAGGTCAGCGTGCCGATGGTCAGCGAGCGGACCAGAACCGTCTCGGCGGGCTCCACCCCCGCGATGCCGTGGACCCCCGCGCGGCCGGCGGTGGGGAGGTCGAGCGGGGCGGCCACCTCGCTCGCCAGCACCGAGTGGTTGGCGCCGGTGTCGACGACGAATTCGTACGGGCCCTGACCGTTGATCAGCACCGGAGCGGTGACCCTGGCGGCGGCGTCGGCGCCGGTGGTCAGTTCCGTCTCGTCCGGATCGGCCGGCCCCGGCGCGGGTGTCGGCGGCGCCGGTGGCGAGAGATCGGCCATGTTGACCAGCACCCGCGGCCGGGTCGGCACGACCGCGCAGCCGGCGAGAGCGGCCCCGGCGACGCCCAGGAGCAGGTTGCGTCGGGAGGGCGTTGCGAACGAACTCAGCTTTGGCCTCGACGAGTGCGAAGCGGCGCGCCGCCGCCGCCGTGGACCGTCTATAGCAGGCGTCGCCACCTTCGGTCTTGCGTCCAAACGGCCTTGGTCCTAGCCCAGGATCGCGTCAGCGAAGGAAGCGACATGCCGGCGATCATCGCAAGCAGGCCCGACACCCTGAACTCGGAAGTGCGACGCTTCCAGCAGCAGCGGCTGCGGCAGACCGCCTTCCTCAACAGCGTGCCCAAGTGCGGCACCCACCTGCTGCGCAACATCGTGCGGATGTTCGTGCCGGTCGACCAGCACTACGACCGCGAATTCCTGCAGATCCCCAATTTCCAGCAGCACATCCTGGCGCTGGACCCTGCACGGCCCCAGTTCTCGGTCGGCCACGTGCTGTTCGCCGACATCTCGGCCATGGCGCTGAAGCACGCCAACCAGGTGATCCTGGTGCGCGATCCCTACGACTACGTGCTGGCCAGGGCGCGGTTCAACCTATCGGACCAGTTCGACCATCCGCAACTCAATCGGATGAAGAAGGGCGGCGTCTCGCCCGAGCAGATGCTGAACTTCGTGATCTGGGGAGTGCCGGGCATGGCGCCGGCCCTGCGCGAGGTGTTCATCTTCCACGCCATCGCCTGGATGGGCGCCGGGGCCCACATCGTCCGCTACGAGGACATCGTGAAGGCGCTCGAAGAGCTCGACACCCCGTCCGGCGAGGCCTTCTTTACCGACCTGCTCGGCAAGTTCGGCATCGGCCCCCTGCCCGCCGACTGGCGCGAGCGGGTGCGCATCGGCGCCGACCGCAAGCACAGCGCCACCGCCCGCGAGCACCTGTCGGGTGGGATCACCCTGCCGGACGAGCTGCCGGAGATCCAGAAGCGGCTGGTCGACCACGCCGCCCCCGGCCTGCGCGAGATGCTCGGCTACGCCTGAGGCGGCAGCCTCACACCAAACCAACCTGCAACCTGTGGGGGCCAGCCGGCCAGCCCGGCGGGCCTTTGCGCGCCCATGCGTTCCGCGGCGCGGATTCGCCGCGACCAAAAGAAAAGGGCGGCGGACCGAAGTCCGCCGCCCCTCTTGAGCCATCCGGCCTTTGCTTAGAAGCGCAGGCGCAGCGAGCCGAACACCCGGCGGCCGACGACGTCGTAGGTCGACGGATCGGTGCCCGACTGCACGTTCGGGGCGTAGGTCTCGGCTTCCTTGTCGAAGACGTTGTTCACGCCGAGGCGCAGCTGGACCGCATCGTTGATGTTCCAGGTGCCGGCCACGTCCCAGTACCAGACGGCGTCCGGACCGGTGAACTCGGTCTCGCCCGGGAATTCCCGAGCCAGGCGGTTCTCCATCGCATCGATGTACCGGCCCCGCACGTCGACCGCGAAGTCGTCCATGAAGGTCCAGTTGACGTTCCAGGTCGCCTTCCATTCCGGGAAGCTCGTGCCGAGGCCGGCCCCGAAGTAGGAGACGGTGCCCGCGAAGTCGATGGCCGGCACGCCGGCGATCGGATCCTGCTGCACGAACTCGATCACGTGGGTGACGATCAGGTTGGTGCGGACGGTGCCCCACGAGGGCGACATCCCCAGCCATTCCCAATCGAAGCCCCAGTCGACCTGGAAGTCGACGCCGCTGGTCTTCTGCCAGCCGCCGTTCGAGCCGATGAACGTCCCGTCAGTGGCAAGGGTCGCCGGGTTGTACACCCACAGGATGTCGCCGCCGACGCGCAGCACGCCTTCACAGTTCTCATTGGCCGGATCGAGGCCGGCGTTGGTGCCGTAGTAGTTGTAGCAGGCCGCCACGATCTGGTTCGGGGTCGGCGTCAGGATCGCGTCGTCGATCTTGATATTATAGTAGTCGATCGAGCCTTGCAGGCGCGACAGCCAGGGGTTCTCCCAGGGCGAGCTGAAGACGAGGCCCGCCGTCCAGGTCTTGCCGACTTCCGGCTCGAGGTTGGTGTTGCCCAGCAGGTCCACGCCGATCTGCGAGCCCGGCGTCTGGACGAAGTTGTTGATCGCCCCGGCCGAGACCCCGCCGTTGAAGCCGGCGGTCTGGCAGAGCGCCGCCGCTTGCGCGCCACCACCCGTCCTGAAGTTCGAGGTGACCGAGCAGGGGTCGAAGTACTGTGGCGCCGAGCCGCCGCCGGCGAACAGTTCGGAGAAGTTGGGCTCACGAACCGAGCGCTGGTAGGACACCCGGGCGCGCAGCATGTCGTTCATGGTCCAGTCGAGCTGAGCCTTGTAGGCCCAGGATTCGCGCGGACCGACCGAGGTGCCGGTGATCTTGTCGGTGAACTCGGATTCCGAATAACGGGCGCCGAGGTTCAGTTCGACGTTCTGGAACCAGGGCACGTCCTTGACGATCGGGATCAGCAGTTCGCCGAAGATGTCGCGGAAGGAGTTGTTGCCCTCGTCCGGGTCCTGGGTGTTGAAGCCCGAGATCGGGCCCGAGGCGGAGCCCGGATCGAACTCGTACTCGAACGAGCGGTACTCGGCGCCCAGCACGAACTGGAGGTCGCCGGCCGGCAGCTCGGTGATCGGCCCGGCGATGAAGGCCTGAGCGATCTGCTGCTTCATGAAGGTCGAGAGGGTGGTCTGGACCTCGAGGCGTTCGGCGCATTCGTCGGAGATCGGCTGGCGGCCGAAGATGTTGAAGCCGCCGGCGCAGATGCTGGCGCCGCCGTCCGGCGCCTCGATCAGCTGCTGAAGCAGCTGGGTGTCGAGGTTGCCGAACTGGGTCTGGTCGATTTCGGTGCGGCCTTCCTGCACCGATGCTTCGAACGTCAACCCGGTGTCGCCGATCGGACCGCGAACGCCGGCCAGGAACTGCACGACCGTGTTCTCGAAGATCGACTCGCGCAGGCCCAGGTCGAGGCTCCGCTGACGCACCGTGAACGGTTCGGACGCGCCGGAGCCCACCAGGTCCGGGTTGTCGCCGGTGCGCGAGTTCAGCAGCGTAAGAAGATCCGCCGGGATGAACGGGTTGGTCGTCGGGATGACCAGCAGCTGCGAGATGTTGGAGCCCGGCGTCACCAGCGCCGAGACGACGTCCTGCGGACGGGCCGTGCTGGCGTTACGGGTGTTGACGGTCGGGAACGGAGTCGGCGCGAGCGCCGTGGTGGCGTTGTACTCAGTCCAGCCGACGTTGGCGAAGACTTCGATCCCGTTGTCGAACTCGTAGTTGACCTTCGACATGAACGAATAACGGTCCAGAGGCAGGACCAGAATGTTCACGAAGTCAAAGTTGTAACTGTAGACATCCGGGAAGATGCTCTGATTGACGGAGCCGTCAACCGGATACCGGAAGTTCTGGACGTCGAGCGGGTTGTTGAACACGCCGCGGTAGAACAGCGTGCCATCAGTATTGAAGCCGATGGTGCCCGAGCCGAGCGCGACGTTCGAAGGAGCGACGCCGTAGGTGCCGAAGATCCCCTGCAGAGCCGCCAGCGTCGGCGCGTTGGTGCCCGACCAGAACAGGTTGCCTTCCGGCAGGAAGGAGGTCGTCGAGGTCGCGTTCTGGGAGAACGGACGCTGCGACTTGCCGATCGCCTCGCGGTAGGCCCGGTCGAAAGCGATGACCGCGTTGCCCTTGCCGTCGGCGAAGTTGCCGCCGATCACGGCCGAGAACTGGTACTCCTTGGCGTCCCAGTACTCGGTCGAGTTCGAGTAGCTGGCCCGCAGGTCCACACCTTCGAAGTCGTCCTTCAGGATGAAGTTGACCGCGCCGGCGATGGCGTCGGCGCCGTAGGCCGCGCCCGCGCCGCCGGTGATCACTTCGATCCGCTCGATCAGCGCCTGCGGAATGGTGTTGACGTCAACGGTAAGGTTGTTGGCCGACACCATCGAGCGGCGGCCGTCGACCAGCACGATGTTGCGGTTGGCGCCGAGGCCGCGCAGGTCGATGTTGGCCTGGCCGCCGTTGCCCGGGTTGTTCGAGGTGGTCGTGCCCGCCGGGTTAACCTGCGGCAGGGTGTTGAGGTACTGCTCGACGGTGATGTCGGCGTTGGACTGGACCTGTTCGCCGGTCACGGTCGCGATCGGGCTCGGCGCGACATAGTCTTGCCGGGCGATGCGCGAACCGGTGACGACCAGTTCCTCGACCTCGGCGTCCTGCGCCCAGGCCGGAGCGGCGGTCAGCGCGGCGGCGGCGGCCCCGACGAGCATGGACGACGCAAGCAGACGCCCGCGATTGGTTGTGATCTTCAAGGTTATGATCCTCCAGCGACGCCCACGCCCGAAGACGCCAGCGACCGCTCCCCACAGTCAGAATCGAACACGCGGCCGGAGTGGCCGCGGTTACGGCGGAGTTACGGAGGTTACCTATCAAGGGTCAACGAGGATTACGGCCGCGTAATGCTCTTGGCGCCAACCTGTCGCTTTCTGGTCACAGATTGCGCGCCCGGACGGCGCACGCGCACGATTGTTGCCGCTTAATGGCCCTTTTGGCCCTTAACGCATAGGTAACGTGTCGGATGGCGGTCGATGATGTTGTCGACCCATCCGCTGATCTTCGGGTTCACCAGGTTGCGGCTGACCCCGAAGGTGGTGGGCACCACGTTGTCGTCGGCCAGGAGGATCGCCTCGGCCTGGCGCAGGTAGGCGGCGCGCTTGTCGATGTCGGGCTCGCGGTCGGCCTTGTTGAGCAGCTCGTCGTAAGCCGGGTTGTTGTAGTCGCCGTAGTTCTGCGGCCCGGTGACCGACTTCATCAGATAGAGGAAGCTCATCGGGTCGTTGTAGTCGGCCACCCAGCCGGCGTCGGCCACGTCGAAGTCGCGCGCCCGGTAGGCGGCGTAGGCGATCTGGGTCTCGTTCTGCACCAGCTTGGCGTCGACGCCGATCGCCTTCCAGTCGGCCTGGATGGCGGCCATCTGCAGCGGAATCTCGGTGCTGCCGCGGTGCTTGATCTCGAAGGTCAGGGTCTTGCCGCCGGGGCCGTAGCCGGCCTCGGTGAGCAGCCGCCGCGCCTCGGCCTGGCGCCTTTCCAGCGGCCAGGAGGTCCACTCCGGCGGCGTGGCTGGCGCATAGTTGGCCACGCCCGGCGGCACGAAGGTGTAGGCCGGCTTCTGGCCGGCGCGCAGCAGCTTCTCGGCGATGAACTCGCGGTCCACGGCCATGTTCAGCGCCTTGCGCACCCGCGGGTCCCTGAAGGCCGGAAAGCTGGCGTTGAAGGCCAGATATGAGACCGTCAGGTAGGTCTCGGTGTGCACCCAGTCGGGGATTTCCTGCCGCAGGAAGGACACCCGGTTGGACTGGATGGTGGCGTTGAGGTCGAGTTCGCCGCGCCGGACGCGACGCTCGGCGGCGACCGCGTCGATGGTCGGGAAGTAGTAGACTTGGTCGGGGCAGACGCTGTCGGCGTCCCAGAACCTCGGGTTCTTCACCGTCTTCACATAGTCGCCCAGCCGCCATTCGCGGATGATGAAGGGCCCGTTGGAGACGTAGCGGTCGGGCCGGCTCCACTGGTCGCCGTACTTCTCGACCATGTGCTTGGGCACCGGCTGCATGGTCTGGTGCTTGGCGATCTCGGGCAGGTAGGGCGCCGGGCGCTCGAGAGCGATTTCCAGCACCTTGGGGCCGAGCGCGCGCACGCCCAGGCTCTCGACCGGCGCCTTGCCCTCGTTGATGGGCTGGGAGCCCTTGATGAAGTAGAGCAGGCTCGCGTACTCGCTGGCGGTCTTCGGATCGAGGATCCGGCGCAGCGAGAAGACGAAGTCGTCGGCGGTGACCGGCACGCCGTCGCTCCACACCGCGTCGCGCAGGTAGAAGCGCCAGGTCAGCCCGTCCTCGGACGTCTCCCAGCGCTCGGCCATGCCGGGGACCGGGGCGCCGTCGGGCGCGTCCTCGGTCAGCCCGACCAGCACGTCCGACAGGATGCGCGATTCCCAGACGCCGTTGATCTTGTGCGGATCGAGCGAGATCGGCTCAGAGCCGTTGCCCAGGACCAGGCACACCTGCCCCGGCGGGCACGGCGGCCGGGTGACCTCCTGCGAACAGGACCCCAGCGCCGTCAGGGCCAGACCCGCCACCGCCAGCTTGCCGAGCGCCCGGCCGACGTCTTTGATGCACCGCGCAAACTTCATGGGGGGCACCGATGCCACACTTTCAAAGCGGCTTGAAGCTGGCGGCCGTTCTCGTGCTGGCCGCGCCCGCCGTCGCCTGGGCCCAGGGACCTGCAGCCGATTCGCCCAGGGCGAGCCAGTTCGACGCCCTGGTGGCCTGCCGCAGCATCGATGACGGCGCCCAGCGGCTGGCCTGCTACGATTCGGCGGCCGCCCGGCTGGCCGCGGCCGAACAGAGCGGCGAAGTGGTCGTGGTCAGCCGCGACCAGGCGCAGGCCGCCCGCCGCCAGGCCTTCGGCTTCAGCCTGCCCTCGCTGGCGATCTTCGACCGCGGCGCAAGCCCCGAGGAGCTGGACCGACTGACCGCCACCGCGCGCAACGCCTACGAGTCGGCGGGCAAGTGGACCATCGAGCTGGAGGACGGGGCGGTCTGGCAGCAGACCGACCAGGAGCGGCTGGCCCGCCGTCCCAGGCAGGGCACCAAGGTGGAGATCCGCAGGGCGGCCATGGGCGGCTACTTCATGAATCTGGACGGCCAGCGCGCCGTGCGGGCGCGCCGCGTCAAATAGGCTTCAACGGTCCTTCGGGTCGATCGCGTCCCGCAGGCCGTCGCCGATGAAGTTGAAGCACAGAAGCGTCAGCACCATCGTCAGCGACGGGAAGATCAGCAGCCAGGGCGCCAGCTCCATCTCGAGCGCGCCCTGGGAGATCAGGGTGCCGAGCGAGGCCATAGGCGGCTGCACGCCCAGGCCCAGGAAGCTCAGAAAGCTCTCGGCCAGGATCACCGCGGGAATGGTCAGGGTCACGTAGACCACCACCGGCCCCAGCAGGTTGGGCACGATGTGGCGGCGGATGATGGTCGCCTGCGGCAGGCCGGCCGCGCGGGCCGCCTCGATGAATTCCTTCTGCTTCAGCGACAGCGTCTGGCCGCGGACGATCCGGCTCATGGTCAGCCACTCGACGGCGCCGATCGCCACGAAAATCAGGATGAAGTTCCGGCCGAAGGTGACCATCAGCAGGATGACGAAGAAGATGAACGGCAGCGAGTACAGCACGTCGACGATGCGCATCATCGCCTCGTCCACCCGCCCGCCGACGTACCCGGCGATCGCCCCCCAGGCGACCCCGATGACCAGCGAAACCAGAGTGGCGACGAAGCCGATCGCCAGCGACACGCGCAGGCCGATCAGCAGCCTGGCCAGCACGTCGCGGCCCAGCGCGTCGGCGCCCAGCAGGTGGCCGTCGGTCAGCGGCGGGGCCCACACGTCGGGCTTGTTCACCTGGTCGTAGGTGTAGGGCACGAACAGCGGCCCGAACACCGCCGCCAGGACCAGCAGGGCCAGGATCACCATGCCGGTGACCGCGCCCTTGTTGCGCGTCAGGCGCCGGCGGGCGTCGTCCCACAGGCTGCGGCCCTTGACCGCCTTCTGCATGAGCTCGGCGCCGTCGCGCGAGCCGGGGGTGAAGACGGTGCTGGTCATGCGAGCTTCACCCGCGGATCGAGCGCCGCGTACAGCAGGTCGGCGATCAGGTTCAGGACGAGGATCAGGGCCGCGTAGAAGATCACCATGCCCATCACCACCGTGTAGTCGCGCTGCATGGCGGAGATGACGAAGAACTTGCCGAGCCCCGGCAGGTTGAAAATCTGCTCGACCACCAGCGAGCCGGTCAGCAGGCCGGCGCAGGCGGGTCCCAGGTAGCTGACCAGCGGCAGCAGGGCAGCGCGCAGCGCGTGCCTGGTGACGATGCGGCGCTCGGGCAGGCCCTTGGCCCTTGCGGTACGCACGTAGTTGGAGTGCAGCACCTCGACCATCCCGGCCCGGGTCAGGCGCGAGATGATGGCGATCTGCGGCAGCGCCAGCACGATCACCGGCAGGATCAGGTTCTTGAGCGCGCCGTTGTTCCAGCCCCCGTTCGGCAGCCACTGCAGCTTGGAAGCGAAGAACAGGATCAGCACCGGGGCGGTCACGAAGGTGGGTATGCAGACCCCCAATATCGCGACGGTCATCACCCCGTAGTCCGCCGGCCTGTTCTGTCTGAGCGCCGCCAGCACGCCCAGCGCCACGCCGATGATCGAGGCCAGGATGATGGCGTAGCCGCCGATCCTGAGGCTGACCGGATAATTCTCCTTCAGGATCTGGATCACTGTCTTGTCGCGGTACTTCAGCGACGGGCCGAAGTCGCCGCGCACGGCGTCGGCCAGGTAGTTCACGTACTGTTCGTGCAGAGGCTTATCGAGGCCGTATTTGGCCTTCACGTTGCGCTCGATCTCGACCGGCAGCTTGCGGTCCAGATCGAAGGGCGACCCAGGAGCCGCGCGCATCATGAAGAAGGCGACGGTGACGACCAGGAACAGCGTCGGAATGGCCACCAGCAGGCGGCGGCCTATGAAGCGCAACATCAGGGGCTCGCGGCGAAGGGCTTTTCAGGGGCCCGGGCGTTGCGAAACTTCCATCCACCCCCGATGATGTCAACGAACCCTCCCGTTTCCTCCGGCGATCCAGCGACATGGCCCAGTTCCGACGCGTCACAGACGACCTCTCCGTGAGCCCCCAGATCAGCGTCGAGGACGTGGCGGCGGCGGCCCGCGAAGGCTTCCGCACCCTGATCAACAACCGCCCCGACGGCGAAGACCCGACCCAGCCGACCAGCCGCGAGATCGAGGAGGCCGCCCGCGCCGCCGGCCTCGCCTATGTCCACATCCCGGTGCGCGGTTCGCCCGGCCCCGAGCAGGTCGAAGGCGTGCGCAAGGTCCTGGAGACCGCCGAGGCGCCGGTGCTGGCCTTCTGCCGCTCGGGCACCCGCTCGATCGTCACCTGGGCGATCGGCCAGGCCCTGGCCGGCCCGCGCAGCCGCGACGAACTAAAGCGGTTGGGCGCCGACGCCGGCTACGACCTGTCGGCCATCCTCTAGCGAGCCTCGATCGCCGGTTCCGCACAGACGCTAGGCAAGAGCTGGGCCGCGCCTTAGGGTCGGCGCCGCCATGATCCCCTACGTCCGCGACATCCAGTTCGAATACGGCCGCTGCGACCAGGTCTCGCCGCTGATACGGCGCGTGATCTGCAACAACCCCGGCCCGTTCACCTTCATCGGCACCGGCACCTACATCGTCGGGCGCGGCGAGGTGGCGGTGATCGACCCCGGCCCCGACCAACCGGAGCATCTCGAGGCGATCCTCGCCGCCATTTCGGGCGAAAAGGTCAGCCACATCCTGATCACGCACCACCACTCCGACCACTCGCCCCTGGCCGGGCCCCTGCAAGAGCGGACCGGCGCGCCGATCCTGGGCTGCGCGGTCGAGAACAAGTCGGCGGCCGACGATTCGAAGGTCCGCACCGAGGCTGGCCACGACCTCTCCTTCTCGCCGGACGTCAGCCTGTGCGGCGGCGGCCAGATCATCTCCGGCCCCGGCTGGACGCTGGAAGCCATCGCAACGCCCGGCCACACCTCCAACCACCTCTGCTTCGCGCTGAAGGAGGAGAACGCCTGCTTCACCGGCGACCACATCATGGGCTGGTCGACGACGGTGATCACGCCGCCGGACGGGGACATGGGCGACTACTTCCGCAGCCTCGACCTCATCAAGGCGCGCGGCTTCGACGTGCTGTGGCCGACCCACGGCCCGCCGGTGCGCGAGGTCGGCCCGTTCATCGACGGCTACATCGCCCACCGCCGCGCCCGCGAGGCGCAGGTGGAGAAGGCCGTGCGCGACGGCTATCGGCGGATCAGGGACATAGTGCCGGTGCTGTACGCCGACGTGGACCCGCGCCTGCATCCTGCGGCGGCCCGCTCGGTGTTCGGCCACATGATCGACCTCGTGCGGCAGGGCCGCCTGGCCACCGACGGCGAGCCGTCGATCGACGGCGAATACCGGCCCGCCTAGCGCTGGGCCTGCGCGGGCGCGGGGGCCTCGGCCGGGACGGCCCGGCTGACCAAATAGCCGGCGATGGTCGTCGCGGTCAGGGTCAAGGCCAGCAGCGCGCGCAGCCACATCCGGTCGAAGTCCGTGATCACCGCCGCGACCAGCGCCGCAAGGCCGGTGGCGACGGTGACCAGCGCCAGCCGCGGCGAGGCCCAGGCGGCGAAGGCCGCGAAGCCGTTCGCCCAGTCCATCAGCCCCACCGCCACGCCCGCGCCGGCGACGGCCATCATGATCGAGGGCCCGAGCGCCAGCACGATGGCGAGGTTCAGCGCCCGCCGCACGCGGCGACAGGTCGAACCGCCGCGCTGCGGGCGGGTCCGGACCCCGCCGAGAAGCGTTTCGGCGGCCACCGCGTCAGGCCTTGACGGGCTGGGCCGTCGACAGGACGTAGCCCTCGTAGGACTGGCGGATCAGCTTCTTGTCGATCTTGCCGGTGGCCCCCAGCGGGATCTCGTCGACGAACACCACGTCGTCCGGCATCCACCACTTGGCGATCTTGCCATCCAGGAAGTCGATGAACTCCTGCTTTGTGGCGGTCTCGCCGTCCTTCAGCTTGACCAGCAGCAGCGGCCGCTCGTCCCACTTGGGGTGGGCGACGCCGATCACCGCGGCCAGCGCCGCCTTCGGATGGCCGGTCGCCAGGTTCTCGATCTCGATCGAGCTGATCCACTCGCCGCCGGACTTGATCACGTCCTTGGCGCGGTCGGTGATCTGCATGAAGCCGTGCTCGTCGATGGTCGAGACGTCGCCGGTGTCGAAGAAGCCCTCCTCGTCGAGGATCCCGCTGCCGTCGCTGTGGTAGTACTCCCGCACGACGAAGGGCCCCTTCACCTTCAGCTTGCCGAAGGTGGCGCCGTCGTGCGGCAGGCGCTTGTTCTCGTCGTCTACCAGCTTCAGCTCGACGCTGACCGGCGGACGGCCCTGCTTGAGGCGGAAGCGGAGCTGGCTCTCCGGGTCCATGTCCGCGACCGCCCGGTTGGGGGTCGACAGGGTGCCGAGCGGGCTGGTCTCGGTCATGCCCCAGGCGTGGGTCACCTCGACGCCGAACTCGTCGCGGAAGCCGCGCACGATCGCCTCGGGCACCGCCGAGCCGCCGATCACCACCCGCTTGAGCGTGGTCAGCTTGCCCTTGGTGTCGCGCAGGTGGGCCAGCAGCATCTGCCAGACGGTCGGCACCGCGGCCGAGAAGGTCACGCCCTCCGTCTCCAGCAGTTCGTGCACCGAGGCGCCGTCCAGCTTCTGGCCCGGCATCACCAGCTTGGCCCCGGCGGCGGGCGCCGAGAAGGCGATGCCCCAGGCGTTGGCGTGGAACATCGGCACCACCGGCAGCACCACGTCCCGGGCCGAGATGGCCAGCACGTCGACGCCCATGGTCACCAGGGTGTGCAGGAAGTTGGAGCGGTGCGAGTAGAGCACCCCCTTGGGGTTGCCCGTCGTGCCGGAGGTGTAGCAGAGGCCCGCGGCGGTGTTCTCGTCGAAGCCGCCCCAGACGCAGTCGGGGCTGTTCTGCTCGATCAGGTCCTCGAAGCAGAGCGCGCCGGGAAGGTCGACGCCCTTCATCCCCTCCCGGTCGGTCATCACCACGTAGTGCCGGACGGTCGGCAGCTTGTCGCGGAGCTGCGCCAGGATCGGCAGGAAGGTCAGGTCCGTGAACAGGACCTTATCCTCCGCGTGGTTGATGATGTAGGTGAGCTGGTCGGCGAACAGCCGCGGGTTCAGCGTGTGGCACACCGCGCCGATGCCCATGATGGCGTACCAGGCTTCGAGATGGCGGGCGGTGTTCCAGGCCAGGGTGGCGACCCGGTCGCCCAGTTGCACGCCCAGGCCCTTGAGGGCGTTCGACAGCCGTTTGGCCCGGCCGTGCGCCTCGGCGTAGGTGGTCCGCACGATCGGCCCCTCGACCGACCGGCTGACGATCTCGGCGTTCCCGTGCCAGTTCTTCGCGTGGTCCAGGATCTTGTCGACCGTCAGCGGCCAGTCCTGCATCAAGCCCTGCATCGTTTCCTCCCCCGGCGCCGCGTGTGTCGTCCCGCGCTCGTGCCGGCCCATGATTGTTTTCGCCGATCAGTTAGCCCTGTGAAGGCCGCTGCGGGAAGCCCATGAGTGAGCTGCGGGTGCAGCGCCGGCGCTGACGTCGACGATCGACCAGTCGATCCGGCCCGGATCGCGCGCCCGCTGCCTGGCGAGGACCTCCACCGTGGCGTCCGATGCGTCGGCCGTGCGCTCGCGCACTCTGGCCTCAAGCACCTCGACGGGCGCGGTCAGCCAGACGCCCTCGAACGGGACGCCGTTCGATTCCGCCAGCGCCTCGGCGCGTCGCCTCAGATCCTCGTCGATGAAGGTCGCGTCCAGCACCACCGACCAGCCGGCCTTCAGCATCCGTTCCGCGGCGTCGAACGCCGCCGCGTAGACCTGCGCGCTGAAGTCGGGGGCGTAGGCTTCCTGCGGCAGCCGTTCCAGCACGCCCACGCCGGCCAGGCGCTTGCGCACCTCGTCCGTGCGCACCACCACCGCCCCCGGCGACGGGCCCACCAGCGGCGCGGCGGCCCGCGCAAAGGTGCTCTTGCCAGCGCCGGAGAGCCCCCCGACCGCCACCAGCCTCGGCGGCGGCGGCGACAGATGGGACAGGGCCGCGGCCAGGTAGGCCCTGCCCTGCTCGGGCTTGTCGCTGTGCGCCGCCACGTGGGCGCGCACCGCCGCGCGCGCCGACTGCATCAGCGGCAGGGCGGCCAGCCCGTCGAACACCTGCGGCCCGAAGCTGCGGGCCGACTCGTCCAGCCAGGCGGCGAGCGTCCGCCCTGCCTCCGCCCGGCCGCGGAAGGCCAGATCCATCAGCAGGAAGGCGATGTCGTACTGGACGTCGATGTCCGAGAGGGTGTCGTTGAACTCGATGCAGTCGAACAGCACCGGCCGGCCGGCCTCCAGCAGGATGTTGCCCAGGTGCAGGTCCGAGTGGCAGCGCCTCCCGAAGCCGGCGCCCTTGCGCGCCTCCAGGAGCGGGCCCACCGCCTCAAGCGCCGCCCGCGTCCGCCGGTTCAGCGCGTCCACCTCGGCCGCGCCGAGCGTCTCGGCGAGCTCCCCCAGCACCTCGGCGTTGGACTCCACGACGTAGCGCATGGCGGCGAGCCCCCCGGCCTGCGGGCGCACCGGCGCGGAGGCGTGGGTGCGGGCGATCAGCCGGCCGAGCGCCTCGGCGAGTTCGCCGTCCACCGCCTCGGGGCGTTCGGACAGCACCGCGGTCTCGTCGAAACGGCGCATCTCCAGGGCGTAGTCCACCACCGTCCCCTCGCCGTCCAGGGCGAGCGTCCCGTCCGCCTCGCGGGTGATTCGCCGAACCCTTCGGTAGATGTCAGGGGCGGTGGCGCGGTTGAACTCGAGCTCGCGCTCGATGGCCCAGCGACGCTTTTCCAGGGTGGTGAAATCGAGGAAGCCGAGGTCCACGCGGCGCTTGATTTTCAGCGCTTCGTCGCCGCGCAGGAAGATGCGCGCGCAGGACGTCTCGATCTCCTCCCGCTCGGAGCGGCCGCGCAGGAAGGCGGCGACCTCCGCCTCCTCGTCGGTCAAGGGTAGAGCCGCCGGGTGGTCCAGCCGGCCTCGGCCTTGTCGAACACCAACCGGTCGTGCAGCCGGAACGGCCGGTCGCGCCAGAACTCGAAGCGAACCGGAGCGATGCGGAAGCCCGACCAGTGGGGCGGGCGCGGCACCTTGCCTAGCCCGAACTTCAGGCCCATTTCGGCGATCCGCTTCTCGAAGGCGCGGCGCTCCGGCAGCGTGCGCGACTGATCCGAGGCCCAGGCGCCGAGCTGGGCGGGCCTGGCGCGCGTCGCCCAGTATTCGTCGGCCTCCTGATCGCTGACGGAGGAGACGGTCCCCCTCACCCGCACCTGGCGGCGCAGCGACTTCCAGTGGAACAGCAGGGCGGCCTTGGGGTTGGCGGCCAACTGACGGCCCTTGGCGCTGCCGAGGTTGGTGAAGAAGACGAAGCCTTCCGGATCGACGTCCTTGAGCAGCACCATCCGCACGTCCGGCATGCCGTCCTCGTCGACGGTGGCCAGGGCCATGGCGTTGGCGTCGTTCGGCTCTCGCTCGACCGCCTCGCGCAGCCAGTTGGCGAACAGCTCGAACGGGTCGTCCTCGGCCATCGGCGGCGGCGGCTCGGCCGAGGCTACCTGACGCACGTACTCGTCCTCGCTCGGGGTCGGCGGGATCAGGGGCGCACTTTCGCTCATGGCCCACGCTATAGCGCGACATGCGGGCCGGCGGCAGGGCTTAACCCGCCATTGACCCCCCGCGCCTAACCTCCACCGGCGATGAGCGGCCAATTTTCCACGATGAGCCTCGAGCGCGCCCGCGAGTTGATCGGCGTGCCCGAAACCGCCACCACCGCCGAGATCCGGCGCGCCTTCCGCCTTCGGGCCAAACAGGCGCATCCCGACCGGGGCGGCGACGCCGAGCGGTTCCGCGAACTCGTCGAGGCCCACCACCTGCTGCTCAGGATGCCGCCCAGGGCCCGCCCCGCCCGCGCCAGCGAGCGGAGCTGGAATCCGCGGCCGGCCGGTTCCGAACTCGTGATCACCCCGGAGATCGCCGTGCTGGGCGGCGAGGTCGAGCACGTGCTGGGCGACGGGCGCAGGCTGCGCCTGACGCTGCCGGCCGGGCTGCGGGCCGGCGACAAGGTCCGCGCCGACGGGGTGGAGCTGCCGGTGGTCATCCGCGGCGACGGCGAGATGCTGGTGCGCGGCGACGACCTGTGGATCACCGCCAAGGTCCCGCCCCGCCTGTTGACGCTGGGCGGCAAGCTGACCGTCGAGACGCCGCTCGGCCGCCGCATCGTCTGGATCACGGAGAAATCGGGCGCCCAGGCGCTGGTGCGCCTGCAGGGCCAGGGCCTGCCCGCCCGCGGCCGGCACCGTCAGGGCCACCTGTTCGTCCGGCTCTCCCCCGGCGAGGCCGAACCCGCCTCCGAAGCCCGCAAGCGCTTCACCGCCGCCTGGGCGGCCTAGGAGCCGGCGCGCGCCGTCCCGGGAGTAGGCGGCGCGGGCGGAAATGGTCTAAAGCCGGGCCATGTCGCACAACACCTTCGGCCATCTGTTCCGCGTGACGACCTGGGGGGAGAGCCACGGCCCCGCGCTGGGATGCGTGGTGGACGGCTGCCCGCCCGGGATCCCGCTGACCGAGGCCGACGTGCAGGTCTGGCTGGACAAGCGCCGGCCGGGCCAGGGCAAATTCGTCACCCAGCGCCAGGAGCCGGACGCGGTGAAGATCCTGTCGGGCGTCTTCTCCGACGAGCGGACCGGCGGCCAGGTGACCACCGGCACGCCGATCTCGATGCTGATCGAGAACGTCGACCAGCGCAGCCGCGACTATTCCGAGATCGCCCAGGCCTTCCGCCCCGGCCACGCCGACTACACCTACTTCGCCAAGTACGGCGTGCGCGACTACCGCGGCGGCGGGCGGTCCTCGGCGCGTGAGACCGCAGCCCGCGTGGCGGCCGGCGCGGTGGCCCGCAAGATCCTCCAGGGCGTCACGATCCGCGGCGCGGTGGTCCAGATCGGTCCGCACGCGGTGAACCGCGACCGCTGGGACTGGGACCAGACTCACGAGAACCCCTTCTGGTGTCCGGACGCCGAGATGGCGCCGATCTGGGAGGAGCACCTGGAAAAGACCCGCAAGGCCGGCTCCTCGACCGGCGCCATCGTCGAGGTCGAGGCCTCGGGCGTGCCCGCCGGCTGGGGCGCGCCGATCTACGGCAAGCTGGACGCCGAGCTGGCCGGGGCCATGATGAGCATCAACGCCGCCAAGGGCGTCGAGATCGGCTCGGGCTTCGCCGCCGCCGCCTTCTCCGGCGAGGAGAACGCCGACGAGATGCGGATGGGCAACGAGGGTCCGATCTTCCTGTCCAACAAGGCCGGCGGGATCCTGGGCGGCATCTCCACCGGGGCGCCGGTGGTGGCCCGCATCGCCTTCAAGCCGACTTCGTCGATCCTCACCCCGCGCCAGAGCATCAACGAGGCGGGCGAGCAGATCGAGTTGCGCACCAAGGGCCGGCACGACCCCTGTGTGGGCATCCGCGGCACGCCGGTGGCCGAGGCGATGATGGCCTGCGTGCTGGCCGACGCCTTCCTGCGCCACCGCGCCCAGACCGGCGGCGACGTCCACGTCCCCGGTCGCTGAGCGCCGCCGCATCCGCAAGACAATACTTCCGACGCGGAAGTAATCGGACCATTGAGGCCAGGTCGCATCGGCCTATTTCAGCCGCATGATCGAAAAGCGCCCCTTCTTCGAGCTCGGCCGGTTCCAGAACGACTGGCTGAACGCCCACTATCATTTCAGTTTCAGCAACTGGCACGACCCCAAGCGCATAGGCTGGGGCGCGCTGAGGGTCTGGAACGACGACGAGATCGCCCCGCAGTCCGGCTTTCCGCCGCATCCGCACCGGGACATGGAGATCATCACCTATGTCCGCACCGGCGCGGTGACCCACCAGGACAGTCTGGGCAACCAGGGCCGCACCGCGGCGGGCGACGTGCAGGTGATGAGCGCCGGCTCCGGCATCCGCCACGCCGAGTACAACGTCGAGCCCGAGACCACGACGCTGTTCCAGATCTGGATCGAGCCGCGGGAGGCGGGCGGGACGCCTGGCTGGGGCGCCAAGCCCTTTCCCAAGACCGACCGCGCCAACGCCTTCTCGGTGCTGGCCTCGGGACTGGGCGACGAAGGCGCCCTGCCGATCCGGGCGGACGCGCGCGTGCTGGGCGCCACCCTGCAGGCCGGACACGAGCTCACCTACGAGGCCGGACCCGGCCGCCATCTCTATCTGGTTGCGGCCACGGGCGAGGTGGAGGTGGGGCCCGTCACGCTCGGCCCGCGCGACGGGGCGGCCATCAAGGACGAGCCCCGGCTGTCGATCCGCGCTCTGAAGGACGCCGAGATCGTCATGGTCGACTGCGCCTGAGGCCTTTGGCCGCGCCGAATTGAGTAGGCGCGGCCGCTTCCTCTCCGCGTTGTCGGCTATCTATGCGAGGCGGTGGCGCGTCGTCGCCGAATCAAACCGCAGCGAGTTCCGCCGCCTACCGTGCGCTACGACCAACTGAAGATCCTCCTGGTCGACGACAACCAGCACACCCGCATGCTGGTGACCGAAATCCTCAGGGCCCTGGGCGTGAGCCAAGTGTACGAGGCCGCCGACGGCACCGCCGGGCTGCAACAGCTCCGCGAGCACCAGGTCGACGTCATCTTCACCGACCTCTCCATGCAGCCGATGGACGGCATCGAGTTCGTTCGCCGCCTGCGTCAGTCCCCCGACAGCCCCAGCCAGATGGCTCCGGTGATCATGGTCACGGGCCACTTCACCCTGGCCAAGGTCGCCGAGGCGCGCGACGCCGGGGTCAACGAGTTCCTGACCAAGCCGCTGACCGCCCGCGGCGTGATCGAGCGGCTGCAGCGGGTGATAGAGCATCCGAGACCCTTCGTCCGGACGGTCGACTACTTCGGTCCCGACCGCCGGCGCCGGCAGGACCCGGCCTACCACGGCCCATGGCGTCGCAAGACGGACAAGGCCGGGGGTGGGCTCTCGGTGCTGGAGATCTGATCTCCCGCCTCTTCCCGCGATCGGGGCAGTCCCGCGCCCCCAGGAATGTCGAGTGACAGTGATGCGTTTTCTGCTCCTGGCGGCCGGGGCCGCCGCCCTGTCCGGCTGCGTGTCGACGGTGGTGGGCGCGACGGCGGGCGTCGCCGGCGCGACCGTGGGCGTCGCCGCCAAGGGCGTCGGGATGACCGCCAAGGGCGCGGGCAAGGCGGCGCGGGCCGCCATCCCCGGCGGCGCCGAGGCGGACTAGCGCCCGACCTCCATCGCGCAGCGCTCGCCGATGGTGGGCCTGGAGACCACCACCCGCGACAGGCCGGGGAACCTGGGCTTCAGCCGCTCGGCGAAGTAGCGGCACAGGTTTTCCAGCGTGGGGCTGGCCAGCCCCTCCTTCTCGTTCAGCACCGAGTGGTCGAGCTCGCCGGCCACGTCCCGCAGCGCCTGGTCGAGATCGGCGAGGTCGGCCACCCAGCCGACCGGGCCGGTCGCCTCGCCGCGCACGCTGGCCTCCACGCGGAAAGAGTGGCCGTGCATGCGGGTGTAGCCCCGGTCGGGCGAGCCGTCCGGCAGGTAGTGGGCCGCGTCGAAGTTCGCGGCCTTGGTGATCTCGAAGATGGGAGAGGTCATTCGCTCGGCAGGTGGTCGGCGCGCAGCCGCCGCGTCAGGGGATGCCCAGGTATTTGTGGGTCTGGACGCTTAAACGCCAGCGGGGATGGGCGAGGCAATAGGCGATCGCGGCCTCGGTGTTCGCCACGCGGTCGGGGCCGTCCATCGGCTGCAGCAGGAAGCGCTCGAAGGCCAGGCTTTCGAAGCGCGCCGGGTCCACGCCCGGCTGCGGATAGACCAGCTTCAGCTCCTGGCCGCTGGTCTGGGCGAGCGGCGCTTCGGCCTTGGGGCTGACGCAGATCCAGTCGATCCCAGGGGGAGCCGCCAACGTCCCGTTGGTCTCCACGGCGATCTCGAAGCCGCGCGCGTGCAACGCCGCGATCAGCGGCGGATCGAGCTGCAGCAGGGGCTCGCCGCCGGTGCAGACCACGAGCCGCTCGCCGCCCTCGCCGGTCCAGGCCGCCTCGACAGCGGCGCCGAGATCCTCGGCGGTGGCGAACCGGCCGCCGCCCGGGCCGTCCATACCCACGAAGTCGGTGTCGCAGAAATTGCAGACCGCGCTCGCCCGATCCTGCTCGCGGCCGCTCCAGAGATTGCACCCCGAGAAGCGGCAAAACACCGCAGGGCGGCCCGCCTGACCGCCCTCGCCCTGCAGGGTCAGGAAGATCTCTTTGACCGCGTAGCTCACGGCGCCAGCTCCGGGCGGCCCGCCTCGACCCACGCGTTCCAGCCCTTGGCCCGCAGCTCGCAGGCGGGACAGTCGCCGCAGCCGTAGCCCCAGTCGTGGCGCGCGCCCCGATCGCCGCGGTAGCAGGTGTGGCTCTCTTCCAGGATCAGGTTCACCAGCGCATCGCCGCCCAGGCCCTTGGCCAGCGCCCAGGTCTGCGCCTTGGTCAGGCGCATCAACGGAGTTTCGATGCGGAAGTCCTGCGCCATGCCGAGGTTCAGCGCCCGCTCGAGCGCGTCGAGCGCCTCGCGCCGGCAGTCGGGATAGCCGGAGTAGTCGGTCTCGCACATGCCGCCGACCAGCGCCTTCGCGCCGCGCCGGTCGGCCAGCGCCGCCGCATAGGTGAGGAACACCAGGTTGCGTCCAGGGACATAGGTCGAGGGCAGGCCCTTGTCGGTCAGCTCGAACTCGCGCTCGGCGGTCATGGCGGTGTCGGCGATGGCCCCGAAGCCGCGGATCTCAAGAATGTGGTCGCCGCCGAGCCGCCCCTTCCAGTCTTGAAAGCGTTCGGCGAGCTGGCTGCGCACGACCTTGCGCGCCTGCATCTCCACCGAGTGGCGCTGTCCGTAGTCGAAGCCGACGGTCTCGACCCGCCCGTAGCGGGACAGCGCCCAGGCCAGGCAGACGCTGGAATCCTGGCCGCCGGAAAAAAGGACGATCGCCTCGCAAGCGGGCTCTGAACTGCTCATCGCGCCCCATATGCGCGCCTCCGGGGGCGGTGCAAGCACCCCTGGGCGATTGTTTTTTTGGATTTTTCGTCAGCCCGCCGCCGCGGGCGGTTGAATTTAACGTCTCTGCAAGCGCTCGGGGTCATTGTGTCGAAAGACAAAAACGTTCGGCGGCCCATGTCCCTGCCCGAGTTCTTTTTCGAGCGTGTCACCGACGAGGTCCGTCTGCAGATGGACGGCGTGTTGGCGCTCGCCCAGAGGCTCGCACGTCAGCCCCTCGGCAACGACGCACAGACCTGCATCGCAGGCATCACCGAGGCGGCCGAGACGGTGCGGCGCGTACTGGAGAGCAGCGTCGAGCTGAAGGCCGCCGCGAGCAAGGACCTGACCTTCAACCCCCAGCCGACCCTGCTGCGCGACGTCATGGACCAGGTCCAGCAGCGCTGGGAGACGCGGGCTGCGGAGAACGGGGTCACCCTGTCCGTCTCCTACCACGGCCATCCGGAGGTGCTGGCGCAGCTGGACTGCGGCCGGCTGCTGCAGGTGTTCGACGGCTTCATCGCCCAGGCCGTGGCCGGAACCCGGCGCGGCGGTATTGAGGCCAGCCTCAAGGCCGTGACCGACGGCGAGACCGTCAAGCTCGAGGGCCGGGTGCGCGACAGCGGCGATCGCGCCAGCATCGAGGACAAGTACGACATCCGCGAGATCGAGGCCCGTTTCGGCCTCGAGACCGCGCTGGGCGTGGCGCTCGGCCACCGCATCGTCACCTCGCTGGGCGGCGCGATCCAGGTCGAGCCCAACGCCGGAGCCGGCGAGACCGTGGTGTTCGACCTCTCGGCGCCGGCCGCAGAGGCCCCGCGCGAGGCGCCCGAGGAAACCCTGACCTCGCGAGCGGCCCACGTGCTGATCGTCGACGACAACGCCACCAACCGGATGGTCGCCGAGACCCTCTGCGAGATGTTCGACTGCACCTCGGAGATGGCCGAGGACGGCGCCGAGGCCGTCGAGGCCGCCCGCACCGGCCGCTTCGACCTGATCCTGATGGACATCAAGATGCCGCGCATGGACGGGGTGGCCGCCTCAAAGGCGATCCGCGCCCTGCCCGGCCGCCTCGGCCGCGTTCCGATCATCGCGCTGACCGCCAACGCCGACCCGGAAGACGCCGCCGGCTATCTGAAGGCGGGGATGAACGGCGTCGTCGAAAAGCCGATGAAGCCCGACAATCTGCTGCAGGCGCTGCAGGCGGCGCTGGGCGGAGATCCGGCCGCGGCCGCGTAGGCCGCCGATTCTCCCCTCCCGACTTGACGGGCGGCAAGGCTAAGATGAACCCCTGCCCCGTAAAGGGAGGGGACCCATGGACACGCTGCTCACCAAGCTTTCCGACTTGCTCGGCCCAGGCGGCCTGATCACCGGCGCCGACGCCGCCCAGGCCGCGCAGAGCCTGTGGACCCGGCTCGGCGAGCCGGTGGCCATCGCCAGGCCCCGCTCCACCGAAGAGGTTTCGGCGGTCCTGAAGGCGGCCCACGCCGCCGGCGACCCGGTGGTCCCCTGGGGCGGGCGCACGGGCCTGGTGGACGGCTGCTTCGCCACCGGCGCCATCGCCGTCCACATGGACCGGATGAACCGCATCGAAGAGATCGACCGGCAGGGCTCGACCATGACCGTGCAGGCCGGCTGCGTGCTGCAGACCGCCTGCGAGGCGGCCGAGGCGGAGGGCCTGTTCCTGCCCCTGGACCTGGGCGCACGCGGCTCGGCCACCATCGGCGGCGTGGTCTCCACCAACGCCGGCGGCAACCGCGTGCTGCGCTTCGGGATGACGCGCGACATGGTGCTGGGGCTGGAGGCGGTGCTGGCCGACGGAACGGTCGTCTCGGCGCTCAACCCGCTGATCAAGAACAACACCGGCTTCGACCTGAAGCAGCTGTTCGTCGGTTCAGAGGGTTGCCTCGGCGTGGTCACCCGGGTCGTGCTGCGGCTGCGCCCGCAACCGACCAGTCAGGACGCCGCCTTCCTGGCGGTAGACGCCTTCGACAACCTGCCCAAGCTGCTGCGGCTGTTCGAGCGCGAGCTTCCCGGCACCTTGTCGGCCTTCGAGGTGATGTGGCCGGAGTTCTACGAACTGGTCACCACCGAGCCCGCCAAGGGGCGGCCGATCCTGCCCCACGGCTCGCCCTTCTACGTGCTGACCGAGACCCTCGGCGCCGACCAGGAGGAGGACTCCCGGCGCATGGAGCGCGCGCTGGAGAAGGCCATGGAGGCCGGCCTCGTCACCGACGCGGTCATCGCCAAGTCCAAGGCCGAGCGCGACCGGATGTGGGCGCTGCGCGACGATGTCGCCCAGGTGGCCCGCAACGGCCCGGTGTTCACCTTCGACGTGTCGCTGAAGATCTCGCAGATGCAAGGCTACCTGGCCGCGCTGAACGCCGACCTTCTGGGCCGCTGGCCGGCCGCCACCCTGGTGGTGTTCGGCCACCTCGGCGACGGCAACCTGCACGTCATCGTCGGCGTCGGCGACCGCTCGGCGCGGAACGCCGTCGAGGACCTGGTCTACGGCCACCTGCAGAAGATCGGCGGCTCGGTCAGCGCCGAGCACGGCATCGGCCTGCAGAAGCGCGAGTATCTGGCCTGCTCGCGCAGCCCCGACGAGATCGCCCTGATGGGGCGGCTGAAGGCGCTGCTCGACCCGAACAACATCCTCAACCCCGGCAAGGTGCTGGAGCCGGCGGGGGCGGCGGGGGCACGCCCCGAACTCGCGGCGGCCGGGACCGGCCTCCTGGGCTGAGGACGCGGCGCCGGCTCAGCCCTCGGGGCGTTCGGCGCGCACCACCAGGACGTCGCTCGGCACGGCCTCGACGATGCGCGGCCCCCGGCCGACGATCATCACGTGGAACAGGCGCGAGCGCTCGAAGGCGCCGATCACGGTCAGGTCGGCGCCCTGTTCCATGACGTAGTTGCTCATCCGCACTTCCGGCGGTCCGTCCTCGATCAGGGTGACGATCCGCTCGCGCGTCTCCTCGGCCAGGTCCGCGCGGGCGAGGAACTCCCGTGCCGTCGCCCGTTCCATCTCCCCGTAGTCGCGGCCGAGCTGGGTATCCAGGATCACCGCCCGGTAGGGCATCTCGTAGGCGTGCATGAGCGCCAGCACCGCGGTCGGGAACAGCCGCGCCGCGACTTCCAGCCCGCGGCGGGACTCGTCGGTGTAGTCGGCTCCCACCAGCAGGTGGCTGTAAGGCCCGTTCGGCCGCCGCTTGACCACCAACACCGAGGTCGGCGAGCGGCGGAACAGTTCGTCCACGGTCCGGCCCAGGCCCCCGCCCCCCAGACCACGCGACCGCCCCAGACCCAGCACGACCAGGTCCGGGCGCTCCCGCTGGACCGCCTCCAGGACCACCCGCGGGGCAGGCCCCTCCTCGACGATCACCTTCAACTTGGGCAGTTCGCCGCGGATGTCCTCGCGGATCTGGCGCTCGACCAGCGCCGCCGCATCGGGCGGGCGGCGCCACGACGGCAGGCCGCGATGCTCCGGCGTGTCCAGGCCCTCGCTCTCCAGGGCGTGGACCGCCACCAGTTCGGCCTCCCACTGGCGGGCAAGTTGAGTTGCGCGGTCCAGCGCGCGATCCCCCCGGGCGCTCAGGTCCGTAGCAAGCAGAATTTTCTTCGGCGGGACCTGACCCCAGGTTTTTTCCGGCACGATATTATCCCCGCATAATGAGTTGCTGATTTTCTCTACAGACCGTCAAAAACTGATCTAGGCGTCCATTTCGGGGGTTCAACACAAGTCAGCGTGACCGCGCGAAGGAAAGTGCGGCGCGCAGTAGCGATGCGCGCTTCGGCACGTTATTCCTAGCGCCGTGCAGCTCGAACCCCGCGAACCCAACCGCATGCGCGGCGTCCCCACGCCGGAACGCGCGCCCTGCCGGCAGCAGGGAGAGTCCGCCATATGACCAGCGCCGGGGCGCTGCTGATCCTGCTGCTCGCCACCCCCTTCGTCGCCTCGTTCGCAGCGGCCTTCCTGCCGCCGAGAGGCCGCAATGTCGCCGCCCTGCTGGCGATCAGCGCCATGCTGCTGGCGCTGGTGATCACGCTCGCCCTGTCGCCGGAGATCACCTCCGTCGCGCCGGCAAGATTCGCAGTCTCGTGGGCTCCCAGCCTGGGTCTCGAGTTCACGCTCCGGGCCGACGGCTTCGTGTGGATCTTCCTGATGCTGATCTGCGGCGTCGGCCTGCTCGTCAGCATCTACGCCCGCTACTACATGTCGCCGGAAGACCCGGTGCCGCGGTTCTTCTCCCTGCTGCTGGCCTTCGCCGGCTCGATGATCGGCCTGGTGCTCTCCGGCAACGTGGTCCAGCTCGTCGTCTTCTGGGAGATGACGAGCCTGCTCTCCTTCCTGCTGATCGGCTACTGGCACCATGGCGCCGCGGCCCGCGAGGGCGCGCGCACGGCGCTGATCGTCACCTCGGCGGGAGGCCTGTGCCTGCTGGCCGGGCTGCTGCTGCTGGCCCGGATCGTCGGCAGTTACGACCTCGACATCATCCTGCGGTCGGGAGCCTTCGTCCGGGCGAGCCCGCTCTACGGACCCACCCTGGCGCTGATCCTGCTCGGCGCCTTCACCAAGAGCGCCCAGTTCCCGTTCCACTTCTGGCTGCCGCAGGCGATGGCCGCGCCGACGCCGGTGTCGGCCTATCTGCACTCGGCGACGATGGTGAAGGCGGGCGTCTTCCTGCTGGTCACCCTGTGGCCGGTGCTGTCGGGCACCGAGGCCTGGTACTGGACGGTCAGCGCCGCGGGCCTGACCACCCTGGCGGTGGGCGCCTTCCTGGCCATCTTCCAGAACGACCTGAAGGGGGTGCTGGCCTACTCCACGATCAGCCACCTTGGGCTGATCACCTTCCTCCTCGGCCTCAACAGCCCGCTGGCGTGCGTGGCGGCCATCTTCCACATCGTCAACCACGCCATCTTCAAGGCCTCGCTGTTCATGGCCGCGGGCGCGGTGGACCACGAAGCCGGCACGCGCGACATGCGCCGGCTGGGCGGCCTGATCCGCTTCATGCCGGTGACCACGGTGCTGGCCACCGTGGCCGCCGCCGCCATGGCCGGGGTGCCGCTGCTCAACGGCTTCCTGTCCAAGGAGATGTTCTTCGAAGAGACCCTGGCGGCCCGCGGCCAGGGCGTGCTCGACCTCGTGCCGACGCTGATCGCCGTCGCGGCCAGCGGCTTTGCGGTGATCTACTCCCTGCGCTTCATCGGCGGGGTCTTCTTCGGTCAGGCCCCGGACACCATGCCGAAGCGTCCGCACGAGCCGCCGGTGTGGATGGTCGCGCCCATTGGTCTGCTCGCGCTGCTCTGCCTGGTGGTCGGGACCCTGCCGGCCAAGACCATCGGCCCCTACCTGGCGCGGGCCGCGGGCGCCGTGCTGGGACCACAGACGCCGAGCTTCAAGCTGGCCGTGTGGCACGGCCTGACCCCGGCCCTGGCGATGAGCAGCCTGGCCCTGGTCGTCGGCGTCGCGGCCTACATTCTGTTCCGCCGCCGGCTGCTCGAGCTGCGCGCGGCCCCGCTCGGCAAGCTGAACGGGCGGGTGATCTTCGAACAGCTCCTGGGCCTGGTCGCCGACCGCGCGCCATCCTGGGTCGAGCGGCGGTTCCCGGGCGACCGGCTGCAGCCGCAACTGCTGTTCGTGCTGCTCGCAGCCCTGGCGGCGGCGACCGTCGCGCTCAGCGGCTCGGCGATCTCGCTGCACCCCTCGGCGCTGTCGACCATCGATCCCGCCTTCGCGGCCCTCTGGGCGATCGGCGGGGCCTGCGCGATCGGTGCGGCGATGGCCGCCAAGTTCCACCGCCTGGCGGCGCTGATCCTGCTCGGCGGGGCCGGGCTGGTCTCGTGCGTCAGCTTCGTCTGGCTCTCCGCGCCGGACCTGGCGACCACCCAGCTCCTGGTGGAGGTGGTGACCACCATCCTGATTCTGTTGGGCCTGCGCTGGCTGCCGGCCCGTGTGCCGTTCAAGGAGCAGCGCGACCTTCCCACCCGCCTTCGCCGCGCCCGTGACGCGGTAGTGGCCGTGGTCGCGGGCGCCGGCATGAGCCTGTTGGCCTACGGGGTGATGATGCACCCCGTGAACGATTCCATCTCGCAATTCTTCCTCTCGCGCGCCTACGCCGAGGGCGGCGGGCGCAACGTCGTCAACGTCATCCTGGTGGATTTCCGCGGCTTCGACACCTTCGGCGAGATCACCGTGCTGGGGATCGTGGCGCTCAGCGTCTTCGCCCTGCTGCGCCGGTTCCGCCCGGCCGAGGAGAGCCTCGGGCCGACGCCCCAGAAACTCGGCCGCGACATCGACCAGGATCCGACCGGCGATGCGGCCCGCGGCTCCGGGGTCATGGGGTATCTGCGGGTGCCGGGGCTGATCATCCAGATGATGGCCCCGATCATCCTGTTGTTCGCCGTGCACCTGTTCCTGCGCGGCCACGACCTGCCGGGCGGCGGCTTCTCGGCCGGCCTGACCGCCTCCGTGGCGCTGATCCTGCTCTACATGGCCAGGGGCGTGCGTTGGGTCGAGGCCAGGATCATCGTGCTGCCGGTGCGCTGGATCGCCGTCGGCCTGCTGGTCGCGCTGGCGACCGGGGCCGGCTCGTTCGTGTTCGGCTATCCGTTCCTGACGTCATACTTCACCTACCTGGACTTCGGGCCGCTGGGCCGCACGCCGCTGGCCACAGCCCTGCTGTTCGACCTCGGTGTGTTCATCCTGGTGGTGGGCGCCACCACGCTGATCCTGATCGCCATCGCCCACCAGTCGCTGCGGACGCCACGGCGCGCCAAGGCGCCTGCCGCGGGCGAGCCGGCCGGAACGGAGGGGACCTGATGGAAATCGTGCTCGCCGCCGCCATCGGCGTCCTCACCGCCTCCGGGGTCTGGCTGATCCTGCGGCCCCGGACCTTCCAGGTCATCGTCGGCCTGACCCTGCTGTCCTACGCGGTGAACCTGTTCATCTTCTCCACCGGCGGGCTGCGGATCGGCGCCGAGCCGGTGCTGCGGGCCAAGACCGGCAGCCTGGAGGCCTACGCCGACCCGCTGCCGCAGGCCCTCGTGCTGACGGCCATCGTCATCAGCTTCGCGACCACCGCCCTCTTGCTCGTCGTCGTCCTGGTGGCGCGCGGCCTGACCGGCGGCGACCACGTCGACGGCCGGGAGGGCAAGCCCTGATCGCCCACCTCGCCATCCTGCCGATCCTGCTGCCACTGGCGGCAGGCGCCCTGCTGCTGCTGGTCGGCGGACGCCGCCGCGGCGTGGAGGCGGGCCTGGCCCTGGCCGCCTCGTTCGCCACCCTGATCGTCGCGCTGCTGCTCGCCGGCGCCGCCGACCAGGCCGGCGGCCAGGGGCTGGTGCTCACCTACCGGCTGGGCGACTGGCCGACCAACGTCGCCATCGTGCTGGTCGCCGACCGGCTGTCGGCGCTGATGGTGCTGCTGGCGGCGATCCTGGGCCTGCTCAACACCGCCTCCTCGCTCAGCCGCTGGGCGCGGCTCGGCCCCTACTACACGGCGCTGTCGCAGTTCCTGATGATGGGCCTGAACGGCGCCTTTCTGACCGGCGACCTGTTCAACCTGTTCGTGTTCTTCGAGATCCTGCTGGCCGCCTCCTACGGGCTGCTGCTGCACGGCTCGGGCGACCGGCGGGTCGCGCCGGGGCTGCACTACATCGTCATCAACCTGGCCGCCTCGCTGCTGTTCCTGGTCGGGGTCAGCCTGATCTTCGGGGTCACCGGCACGCTCAACATGGCCGCCCTGGCCGAGATGGTCGGACAGGTCCCGCCGCCGACCCGCAGCCTGCTGCACGTGGGGGCCTCGATCCTCGCCGTCGCCTTCCTCGTGAAGGCGGCCGCCTGGCCTTTGGGCTTCTGGCTGCCGAGGGCCTACGACGCCGCCGTCCCGCCCGCCTCGGCGATGTTCGCCATCATGACCAAGGTCGGCATCTATGCCCTCCTGCGCCTCAGCCTGCTGGTGTTCGGGGGCGAGGCGGGCGAGTCGGCGGGGCTGGGGCGCGAATGGCTGTTCTTCGCGGGCGTCGCGACGCTCGCGGTGGGCGTGGTCGGCATGCTGGCGGCCCGCGACATGCGCCGGATCGCCGGCTACAGCCTGCTGGTCTCGGTCGGCACCCTGCTGGGCGCGATCTCCTTCGGCGACACCGCGCTGCTGGCCGGCGCGCTGTTCTACATGTTCGTCTCGACCCTCGGCGCGGCTGCCTTCTACCAGCTCAGCGGCCTGATCGGCCCCGAGGGCGGCGACGCCTTCGAGGACCCGCCGACGCTGGAGGCCTACGATCCCGAGGACGACGGCCTGCTGACCGAGGACGACGAGCGGGCGGTGGCGATCCCGGCGCCGATCGGCATCCTCAGCGCCGGCTTCCTGATCTGCACCCTGATCATCGCCGGCATCCCGCCACTGCCCGGCTTCATGGCCAAGTTCGCCATGCTGGGCCCGCTGCTGCAGGAGCCGGAAGGGCCCATGAGCGGAGCCGCGGCGCTGCTGGCCGCCCTGCTGGTGGGCTCCAGCCTTCTGGCGCTGATCGCGATGGCCCGCGCCGGCATCCAGATCTGGTGGGCAGACCCGGGCCGCATCCCGCCGACCATCCGCCTGGGCGAGGCCGCGCCGCTGGGCGCGCTGCTGTTCGGCCTCCTGGTGCTGACCTTCGCCATCGAGGGCCCCTACACCTTCATTCAGCGCGCCGCGATGCAGGCGCTGGCGCCCAGCCAGTACAGCAGCGCCGTCGTCGAAGGGGAGGCCGGGCCATGAGGCGCTGGCTGCCGCACCCGACGATGAGTTTCGTCGTGCTGGGCGTCTGGCTGGTGCTCAACCAGAGCCTGGCCGTCGGCAACCTGTTGCTCGGCGCGTTCCTGGGGATCGGCCTGGGCGCCGCGTTCGGCCGCCTGCAGCCGCCGCCGCTCCGAATCCGCAACCGTCGCATCATGGCGAAGCTGTTCGTCACGGTGGTCGGCGACGTCATCCGCTCCAACCTGGCCCTGGTGCGGATCATCCTCGGCGGGCGGACCTCGAAGCTCACCTCGGGCTTCGTGGCCATCCCGCTGAAGCTCACCGATCCCTACGGCCTGGCGGTGCTGGCCTGCATCATCACCGCCACCCCCGGCACCATCTGGGTCAGCTACCGCTCCGCCCAGGGGGTGCTCCTGATCCACGTGTTCGACCTCATCGACGAGGGCGAGTGGATCGCCACCATCACCCAACGCTACGAACGCCCGCTGAGGGAGATCTTCGAATGAGCGCCGCCCTGCTCGGAGCCGCCGTCACGATCTCGCAGCTGATGCTGGTGACGGCCATGGGGCTCTACATGACCCACATGGTGCGCGGGCCCCGCGCCCAGGACCGGGTCGTGGCCCTCGACGCCTGCTACGTGTCGGCCATGCTGCTGCTCATCACGCTCGGCATGCGCACCGGCAGCACCCTCTACTTCGAGGCCAGCGCCATCATCGCCCTGCTGGGCTTCGCCAGCACCGTGGCCCTGGCCAAATTCCTGATGCGCGGCGAGGTGATCGAATGAACGCGGCGGCCGACCTTCCCCTGCCGGTAGCGATCGTGATCTCCGCCTGCCTGCTGGCCGGCGCGGGCCTGGCCCTGACCGGAGCCATCGGCTTCGTTCGGATGGCCACCTTCTACCAGCGGGTGCACGCTCCCACTCTCGGCTCCAGCCTCGGAATGGTGCTGATCCTGGCGAGCTCGATCCTCTACTTCTCGGTTCAGCGCGGGGCGCTGGTGTTCCACGAGATCCTGATCGCCGTCTTCCTGACGCTGACCACCCCGATCAGCCTGATGCTGGTGGTCCGCGCGGCCCTGTCCCGCGACCGCCACGAGGGCGACCTCAGCGTGCCGCCGGTGGAGAAGACCTGAGGCGACCTACTCCGTCGGCTTGCCCTCCGAGAGCAGGTCGGTGTCGCTGGTCTCGCGGATGGCGCTGACCTTGCGAGTCAGGGTGTCGTCGGGGGCGGTGTCGCGGATCTCCTTCAGCGCCGCCTCGATGGGCTGCGGCGCGGCCGGCTGAGGCGTGGCCGGCGGGTGCGCCGGCGCGGCGCCGTCCGTCTCGTCGATGCGCCGGACGTTCTGGATCGGCTCGGGGATCGAGATGTCGGCCCTCTGGAAGGCCTCCTTCACCTGTCGGATGGTCTCGCTCTTCACCTTGCCGAAGTCGGACTGCACCTGGTCGGCCCAGCCGAACACCTTGACGACTACGGCGTAGGCGTCCAGCCGGTCGACCACCACCGACGGGCCGGGCTGCTCCAGCACCCCCTCCACGCCCTTGACCGTGCTCAGCGCCAGGGCCAGCGCATAGGTCAGGTCGTCCTCGTAGCCGACGCCGATCTCGAACTGGAAGCGGCGCTCGGGGCTACGCGAGAAGTTGGTGATGTTGGCCTTGTAGACGGTGGCGTTGGGAATCCGCACCTCGCTGCCGTCGAAGGTGGTGATCACCGTGGCCCGCGAGTTCAGCACGGTGATCTTGCCCTCGTAGCCCTCGATCAGCACGTGGTCATTGGGCGCGAACGGCTGGCGGATGCTGAGCAGGATGCTGGCGATGTAGTTCTCGATGGTGTCGCGGACCGCAAAGCCGACGGCCAGGCCGAACAGGCCGGCCGCCCCCAGCACCGAGCCGAGCAGCGCCGTCGCCCCCAGGATGCTCATCGCCGCGACCAGGCCCACCAGGATGAAGCCCAGGCGGATCACCTGCTCGATCAGCGCCTCGATGAAGGGATTGGGCGCGATCTTGCGGAACAGGCTGGTGGTGCGCGTCAGCAGCCGGCCGGCGGACCAGAAGCCCGCGAACACCGCCAGCGCCACCAGCAGAAGCGGCAGGAACTCCAGGATCGAGCGGCCGATCTCCCTGGTCTTGTCGACCAGCGGGTTCAGCCGGGCCGAGACCCGGTGCTCGATGGCCAGCTCGTTCTCCACCGAGACCACGCCGGCCAGCCGCTCGGCGATCGCCTGGGCCTTGGCCTTGTCGGCCGCCGTCAGCGCCGAGCCCTCGAGGGTGACGACGCCCCCGACCACCTTCGGGCGCACGCCCTCCAGCCCTTCGACCTGGGCGTAGATTCCGGTCAGCCGCTCGGCGATCTCGCCGTCCGGGCTAGCCAGCGGCAGGGCTTCCGCGGGCGCCGCCGCCTTCTCGGCCTTGGGGATCGGGATGATCTCCTGGGCGTGCGCGACGCCGCCGCCGCAAAGCGCGATCGCCAGCGCCATCGCCAGGGCCCGCACGGCCTTCATCGACAACCTCCGCGTAAGCCCCTCCAAGCGCCCCCGCGCCGGAGTCGTTCCCACCCGCCGCAGCCGGCGATTCGTATCGGTGAAGGTAGTCGAAACCGTGGTAGCTGGGGGCGGGATCGAACCGCCGACCTGTGGGTTATGAATCCACCGCTCTAACCATCTGAGCTACCCAGCCACGGGGCCGTCGAGGCGAGGGCGCTGTATAGGGATTTCGACCCGGCGCATCAAGCACCTCGCGCGCGCCGCAAAGCGCGGCTAGTTTCCCGCCCGCATGAGCGTGCTGCACCTGTTGGGGACCGCCGGCGACGGCGGGGCCGAGACTTACTTCGTGGATCTGGTCGGGGCGCTGGCGCGAGACGGCGTTCCACAGGCGGCGGCCGTCCGCCGGCACGCCGGCCGGCAGGCGGCGTTGACGCAGGCCGGCGTGCCGACCCTGGTGCTGCCGTTCGGCGGGCCGCTCGACTTTTCAACCCGCGGCAAGGTCGCCAGGTTCGCCAGGGGCAAAGGCGTGAAGGTCGCGGTCGCCTGGATGAACCGCGCCGCGCGCCATACGCCGGCGGGCCCCTGGAAGCGGGTCGGCCGCCTGGGCGGCTACTACAAGCTCAAATACTACAAGGACTTCGACCTGCTGGTCGCCAACACCGAGGACATCGCCGACTGGATCGTCGCCCAGGGCTGGCCGGCCGGTAAGGTGCGAGTGATCCCCAACTTCGCCGCCGAGCCGCCGGAGGGCCCGCCCGCCGACCGGGCGGCGCTGAACACCCCCGAGGGCGCGCCCTTGCTGCTGGCCATGGGCCGGCTGCACGAGAACAAGGCGCACGACGTCTCGCTGCGGGCGCTGCGGGCGCTGCCGGGCGCCTACCTGTGGATCGCCGGGGCCGGGCCGCTGGAGGCCAAGCTGAAGGCGATGGCCGCGGCCCTCGGCGTCGCCGACCGGGTGCGCTTCCTCGGCTGGCGCGACGATCCGGCCGCCCTCTACCGGGCCGCCGACGTCTGCGTCTTTCCCTCGCGCCACGAGCCGCTGGGCAACGTGGTGATCCAGAGCTGGGCCCACGGCCTGCCGGTGGTGGCCGCCGCCAGCCAGGGCCCGGCGGCGCTGGTCCGCAACGGCGAGGACGGCCTCTTGGTCCCGATCGACGACGCCGAGGCGCTGGCCGAGGCGGTGCGCCGGCTGCTGGACGATCCGCTGCTGAAGATCCGGCTGATCCAGAACGGCCACGAGCGGGTCGCCGCCGAGTTCTCCGAGGCGGCCGTCGTCGCCCAGTGGCGCGACCTGTTCGCCGACCTGGGCAGTCCCTGATGTGCGGCATCGCCGGCGTCCTCGGCGCCGAGGGGCCGGTCCGGCCGATGATCGAATCCCTCGCCCACCGCGGCCCCGACGGGGTGCGCTGGGCGCCCGTGAGCGGCGGCGTGCTGGCCCACGCGCGGCTGTCGATCATCGACCTGGAGGGCGGCTGGCAGCCGCTGACCGCGGCCGGCTCGACAGTGGTCGGCAACGGCGAGATCTACAACTACCGGGAGCTGGCCGCCGAGTTCGGCCTGGAGGGCGAGCTGTCCACCGGCTCGGACTTCGAGCCCCTGCTGCACCTCTACGACCGCGAGGGGCCGGCCGCCTTCGCCCGGCTGCGCGGCATGTACGCCTTCTGCCTGGTGGGCGGCGACGGGCGCACCTGGCTGGTGCGCGATCCGTTCGGCATCAAGCCGCTCTACCTGATGGAAAAGGACGGGATGCTGGCCTTCGCCTCCGAGCCGCGCGCCTTCGTCGCCGCCGGCTGGGCCGGGCGCAAGGTCGATCCCGAGGCCGCCGAGGAACTGGTCGGGCTCAATTACGTGCTGGGCGAGAAGACCCTGCTGAAGGGCGTCCGCCGGATGCCGCCGGGCGCGGTGGTGGAGGTGACCTCCGGCGAGACCAGGCCTCTCGATCGGCGGCCGGCCTGGGCGCCCGGGCAGGCCCTCCCGGCCGACGAGCGGGCGCTGCTCCAGGGGCTGGACTCGGTGCTGGAGAACTCGGTCGACGTCCACCAGCGCTCGGACGTGCCCTACGGCCTGTTCCTGTCCGGCGGCATCGACTCGGCGGCGGTGGCGACGCTGATGGCCCGGCTGAACCCCCGCCCGGTGACCGCCTTCACTTGCGGCTTCGACGCCCCCGGCGCGCGCGACGAGCGGGCCCAGGCCGAGAAGGTGGCCCGCGCGCTCGGCCTCGACTGGCGCGAGACGCGCTTCGGTGAGGAGGACTTCTGGCGGGCGTTGCCGCAGGTCGCCTGGGCGCTGGACGATCCCACCGCCGACTACGCCACGCTGCCGACCTGGAAGCTGGCCGAGGCCGCCAAGGGGACGCTGACCGTAGTTCTGACCGGCGAGGGCGGCGACGAGCTGTTCGGCGGCTACGGACGCTACCGCCGCGCGCTGCGGCCCGGCTGGCTGGGCGGCCGGCCGGCCGAGCCGCGGGACGCCCGGCCCGAAGTGCTGGCCCGCTGGCGGGCGGAGGCCAAGGGGCCGGCCGACATCTCCCGCCTGCAGGCGGCGCAGTACGCCGACATCGCCACCTGGCTGCCGAACGACCTGCTGCTCAAGCTCGACCGCTGCCTGATGGCCCACGGGCTGGAGGGGCGCACGCCCTTCCTGGACGCCGAGGTCGCCGCCTTCGCGCTCGCCCTGCCCGACCGCTTCAAGGTGCGCGGGCGCTGGGGCAAATGGCTGCTGCGCAAGTGGCTGGAGCGGGCCTGCCCGGCGGCCGAGCCCTGGGCCCGCAAGCAGGGCTTCACGGTGCCGGTGGACGCCTGGATCGCGCCGAAGGCCCGCGACATCGGCGAGCGGGTCGCAAAGCTCGCGTCGCTGCGCGCGCTCAGGAGCGAAGACGAGATCCGCGCCGCCTTCGAAGGTTCGACCGAGCGCTGGCCGCTGTTGTTCTACGCGGTCTGGTCGCTGATCCACCTGGAAGCCGCAAGCCCCGCCGACGCCCTTGCGGCCTGCTGCGGAAGCGTCTGAAACAGGACCTTACGCGTTCGAGGAGTTTCATGGAGAAGTCGATGCGCCGCCTGATGTTCACCGCCCTGGCCGCCGGCCTTGCCGCCGCCTGCGGGCCCGGAGACGCCCAGACCCCCGCCGGGGCTGGGGCGGGAGACGCCAAGGCGCCCCTGGAAACCCGGCCGGCCAACGCCGACTTCCTGAAACCCGCCTTCGAGGGCCAGACCCGCGCCCCGCTGGTCAGCGCCGATGTCGCCTACGAGGCGGTGACCGTCGCCCAGGGGTTGGAGAAACCCTGGGCCATCGCCTTCCTGCCCGACGGGCGGATGCTGGTGAGCGAAAAGCCCGGCCGCCTGCGCATCGTCGGCGCCGATGGTAAGCTCTCTCCGCCCGTCACCGGCCTGCCAAACGTCGACAACCGCAACCAGGGCGGCCTTCTGGGCCTGGCGCTCGACCCCGCCTTCGAGAGCAACCGCCTGATCTACTGGGCCTACGCCGAGGGGCACGAGGGCGGGACGACCAACACCGCAGTGGCCCGCGGCCGGCTTGTGGACGGGCCCGACCCGCGCGTCGAGGCGGTGCAGGTGATCTACCGACAGGCGCCCCAGATGGCCTCCACGCTGCACTACGGCGGCCGGCTGGTGTTCGCCCGCGACGGGACGCTGTTCGTCACCCTCGGCGAACGCTCGATCCTGCCCGGCCGGATGCAGGCCCAGGACCTGGGCAGCGCGCTCGGCAAGATCGTTCGGATCAACTCCGACGGCTCGATCCCCGAGGACAACCCCTTCGTCGGCCGCGAGGGCGCGCGGCCAGAGATCTACGCCAGCGGCGTGCGCAACGTGCAGGCGGCCGCGCTGCACCCCGAGACCGGCAAGCTGTGGGAGGTCGAGCACGGTCCGCGCGGCGGCGACGAGATCAACGTCATCGAAGCTGGCAAGGACTACGGCTGGCCGACGGTCGTCTACGGCCTGGAATACAGCGGCCAGAAGATCGGCGAGGGCATCGCCCAGAAGGCCGGAATGGAGCAGCCGATCTACTACTGGGACCCGGTGATCGCTCCCTCGGGCATGGCCTTCTACCAGGCCGACCTGTTCCCGCAGTGGAAGGGCAGCCTGCTGGTCGGGGCGCTGGGCGGCAAGCACGTGGCGCGGCTGACGCTGGACGGCGAGCGGGTGGTCGGCGAGGAGCGGCTGCTGGGCGAGCTCAACGAGCGGATCCGCGACGTGGTGGTGGGCCCGGACGGCGTGGTCTACGTGGCCACCGACAACGCCCAGGGCCGGGTGCTGAAGATCGTCCCCAAGAGCTAGGCGGTTTTCCGTCCCGCCGGACCGTGGAAGGATGCCGCCGGACCCGGAGGCTGGCGATGTCCGACAAGGATCCGTTCGAACACCCCTGGCGGCTGATCCGCGTCACGCGTCGCGATGCCGTGGCCGAGGTCGCCCTGGCGCGGCCCGAGGCGCGCAACGCGCTGAGCGTCGCGCTGATCGAGGAGCTGACCGAGGTCGCGCGGATGCTGCGCCTGCGCACCGACGTGCAGGCGGTGATCCTGACCGGCGCCGAGAGCTTCTTCTCGGCCGGCGCGGACCTGCGCGAGCGCACCCGCCGGCTCGACGCCGACGGCCTGCTGGAGGCGCGCCGGATGGTCATGGGCGGGCCGGACATGTGCCGGGCCTGGGACGAGATCGAGGCGGTGACCATCGCCGCCATCGAGGGCTTCTGCATCGGCGGGGCCGCCGCCCTGGCGGTGAGCTGCGACTTTCGGATTATGGGCCGCTCGGCCAGCCTGCGCCTGCCCGAGGTTCCGCTGGGCATGAACATGAGCTGGCGGGTGCTGCCACGCATCGTCGCCCTGATGGGACCGGCCCGGGCCAAGCGGTTCGTAATGTTCGGCGAGGCGCTGGACGGCCCGGCCAGCCTGGACCAGGGGCTGGCCGACGAGGTGGCCGAGGACGGCGGGGCGCTGGCCGCCGCCCGCGCCTTCGCCGAGCGTGTCGCGGCCCTGCCGCCGCTGTCGGTGCGGATGACCAAGGAGGCGATCAACGCCATCGCCGGGGCCAATGCCCACGCGTCCATCTACATGGACCGCGACCAGTACCTGCTGACCAGCCGCTCCGAGGACTACCGCGAGGGAATCCTGGCCTTCCGCGAGAAGCGCAAGCCGAAGTTCACCGGCCGCTAGAGGCCGAGCCGGACGGCGGCCTTCTCGCCGACGGCGAGCGAGGAGGTGAGCCCCGGGCTCTCGATGCCGAACAGGGCCACGAGGCCGGGCAGGCCGTGCACGTCCGCCCCGTCGATGCGGAAGTCCGGTTGCGGCTCGCCGGGGCCGTGCAGCTTGGGCCGGATGCCCGAGTAATCGGGGACCAGCGAGCCGTCCGGCAGGCCCGGCCAGAACTTGCGGATGTAGGCGTAGAAGCCTTCCGCCGCCTCCGGCTCGACCCGGTAGTCCTCGGTCTCGACATAGACGAGGTCCGGCCCGAACACCGCCTGGCCGCCGAGGTCGCGACGGTAGTGGGTGCCGAGCGCGCCGGGAATCGGCGGGGGATAGACGAGGCGCGAGAAGGGCGCCCTGCCCTGCAGGCGGAAGTATCGACCCTTGCCCAGGTGACGCGGTGGGATCAGCTCCGCCGGGAAGCCCTCGATGGCCGCCGCAACGGCCTGGGCGGCGAGGCCTGGAGCGGACACCAGGAAGCGGACGGTCAGGGTCGCCGGTTCGGCCCCCCCGGCGCGAACGGAAAAGCCGCCGCCCTCCAGCGGCTTCGCCGCCTCGAAGGGCGTGGAGAGCACCACCGCCCCTTCGGCCGCCTCGATCTCGCCCTGTAGGGCCAGCATGTAGCCGTGACTGTCGAACACTCCGCTCTCGGGCGACAGCAGCGCCATCTCGCAGGAGAGCTGCGGCTCGAGCGCAAGCGCCTCGGCCCGGGTCAGCTCGACCATCCCCTCGACGTCGTTGACCCTCGCCTGCTCGAGCACCCCGGCGACCCGCTCCACCTCGTCCGCATTGGTGGCGACCACCAGCTTGCCGCAGCGGTCGTAGGCGACGTTGTGGGCGTCCAGGAAGGCGTAAAGCCGGCGGCGGCCCTCGACGCACAGCCGGGCCTTCAGCGAGCCGGTCGGATAATAGAGGCCGCCGTGGATCACCTCGGAATTGCGCGAGGAGACGCCCTGGCCGATGGCCGCGTCCTTCTCCAGCACCACCACCGACAGCCCGCGCCGGGCCAGCGCATGGCCGCAGGCGAGGCCCACCGCCCCGGCCCCGACCACCAGGGCGTCGAAATCGAAGCTCTCCATCGCCTTGGGGCTTAGACGAACCGCCGGTCCGTGGAAACCCGAGCCCCTAGGCTCTGCCCTCCGGCCCGAAGATCAGCCGCACGGATTCGCGGAACAGCAGCACCTGGCGGGCGATGCAGTCGGCGTCGCGCAGCGCCTTGGCGAAGGTGACCCCGCCCGACGAAAGGGTCAGCACGGCGTCGGCCATCGCCGTCAGATCCACCTCGCGGCGCGGCGGATAGGCGGCGGCGATGTCTTCCAGCCAGGCCAGGAAGCGGGCCCGCCAGGCCAGGATGCCCGCCGCGTTCATCTGCATCATCTCGCGGTCGAACGACTGGTCCTGCGAGGTGACCGCGGCGATGAAACAGCCGGGCATGTTGGTCAGGTGGTCGCGCATGTCCTCGGCGTACAGCTTCAAGAACACCAGGAAGCTGTGCAGCGGATCGTCGCTGAGCTCGCGGGCCCGCGCGGCCAGGGCGTCGAGGAACTGCTCGTTGTCGCTCTGGTGGCGCTCGAGCAGTTGGCGGGCGAGGTCGTTCTTGTCCCTGAAATGGTAGAAGAAGCCCGACTTGGTGATGCCGGCCGCCTCGACCAGCTCCTCGATGGAGGTGGCGGCGAACCCTTTCCGGATCACGGACTCGAAGGCGATGTCGAGGATGCGCTCGCGCGTCCGCTCGCCCTTGGACCGGGGCTCGGACTGCACCGGAAGTACAGTTTTGGTCGCGACGTCGGTCGGCATGGGCCCCGTCTCGATGGCTGGATGAGCCGCAACTATCTCAGATAACGGCGAAATCGGGAACCGAGGAAAACAGACCATGCGCTCACTAGAGCGCAAACTGGCATGGACGTACCCCTCTTGGCCCAATCGAGGGAGATGAACCATGCAGTATCGTGACGTTTCAGGGACGATCGTTTCCGGCGCCAGCGCCAAGGCGGTGGAGGCCTTCGACGCGGCCGTCGAGAGCTTCCACTGCTATGCGGGTCCCGCGCCTCAGTTCCTGGAGGCGGCCATCGCCGACAGCCCCGACTTCGTGATGGCCCATGTCCTCAAGGCCTGGATGAACCTGGTGGGCGCCCCGCCCGAAACGCAGGCCGACGGGCTTTCCGCCTACCAGGCGGCCCTGCAGCTCGACGGCAACGACCGCGAGCGGGGACATGTGGCGGCCCTCTCGGCCCTGGTCGGCGGCGAGGTCCAGACCGCCAGCCGGATCCTGGAGGACGTGACCATCGTCCATCCGCGCGATGCGCTGGCGCTGCACTTCGGTCAGCTCTGCGACTACTTCACCGGCGATGCGCGAATGATGCGCGACCGGATCGCCCGAGCCCTGCCCCACTGGTCGCCGAGCCAGCCGGACTACCACGCCGTGCTGGGCCTGGCCGCCTTCGGGCTGGAGGAGTCCGGCGACTACGCCAGGGCCGAGGCCGCCGGCCGCCAGGCCGTCGAGCTGAACCCGCGCAACGGCTGGGCCTGGCACGCCGTCGCTCACGTGATGGAGATGCAGGACCGCCGCGAGGACGGGATCGCCTTCCTTCGCAGCGACACCCGCGCCTGGAGCGAGGAGAGCTTCTTCCAGGTCCACAACTGGTGGCACCTTGGCCTCTTCCACCTGGGCCTGGGCCAGGTGCAGGAGGTGCTCAACCTCTGGGACGGGCCGATCTACGGCGAGCCGTCCCGGGTGATGATGGACATGATCGACGCGGCGGCCATGCTCTGGCGGCTCAACCTGGCCGGCGTCGACGTGGGCGCCCGCTGGGACCGCATCGCCGACGTCTACGAGGCCAAGGCCCAGTTCGGCCGCTCGGCCTTCGACGACGCCCACGCGATGATGGCCTTCGTCTCCGCGAACCGGCGCGAGGGCGTCGAGGCGGTGCTGGCCGCCCAGAAGGCGGCGCTGTGCGGCCCCGGCGACAACGCCGAGGCGGTGCGCGTCGTCGGCCTGCCGGTGATCCAGGGCATCCAGGCCTACGGCGAGGGCGACTGGCGACGCTGCGTCGAGCTGCTGCGCGACGTGCGCAATCGGGCGTACCGGTTCGGCGGCAGCAACGCCCAGCGCGACCTGATCGACATCACCCTCATCGACGCCGCACGGCGCAGCGGCGAGACCAGCCTCGAGCGGGCCCTGCTCGCCGAGCGCGCCGCGGCCCAGCCGGTCGTCGCCCGCGAGAGCGGCGCGTTCAGCCGTGCGGCCTGACGTCCTCAGCCTCCCCGGACGTCGGGCGGCGCCGGGCTGGAGCCATAGCGCTCCGGTCCGGCTGCCGGCCGGCCATCTGCTGGCGGCCCTCGCAGCGGCCGGCCTGATGGCAACCACCAACGCCCCGGGCGGGCTGGACCCGCAGCTGGCCCTTCCCCTGGCGGTTCCCGGCGAGCGGGCCGGAGCGTGAGCTATTCACTCGGCTTGGCGAGGTAGGTGTCGACGTCGATCTCGTTCTCCCACTTGGCCACGGTGACGGCCACGGCGAGGTCGGAGGTGTTGTTGGCGACGGTGCGGGTCATGTCGAGCAGGCGGTCGAAGGGCAGCACGAAGCCGACCACCAGGGCCGTCTGTTCGGCGCTGACGCCGATGGTGGTCAGCACCGCGGCCAGCATGAACAGCGAGGCCGAAGGGATCGGGGCGGTGCCCACCGCCACCATCACTGTGGTCAGGCCCGCCAGCAGCAGCTGGGTGATGGTCAGGTCCACGCCGAAGGCCTGCACCGCGAACATGGTCAGAAGGCCGATGTAGAGGGCGGTGCCGTCCATCGAGACGGTGGTGCCGATCGGCAGGGCGGTGGAGGCGACGGTGTGCGAGACGCCGAGGTTCTTCTCCGCCACCCGCATGGCGACCGGCAGGGTCGCGGCCGACGAGGAGGTCGAGAAGGCGACCAGCACGGCATCCCAGATGTCCCGGAAGAAGGGTCGGGCCGGCAGGCCCGCGACCAGCCGGATCAGTCCCCCGTGGACGACCACGACCTGGATGAGGCATCCGAGCACCAGGGCCAGCGCCAGGTAGAAGACGTGGACGAAGACGGCGACCCCTTGCGTCCCGGCCACCCAGGCGATCAGCGCGAAGACGCCGAACGGGGCGGTCTCCATCACCACCCGGACGATGAACAGCATCACCTCGGCGCCGGCGTCGAACACCTTGCGCAGCGGCTCGCCGACCTCGCCGATGGCCAGGATCGCCACGCCCAGCATGATGGCGAAGAAGATCACCGCCAGGATGTCGCCCTCGGCCAGCGCCTCGATGGGGTTGATCGGCACGATGCCCATCAGCTGGTCGCGCACGCTTGGCGGCTCGCCCAGCACGTGCGGCGTCACGCCCTCGAACACGACGCCCTGGCCCACGCCGATGGCCGCGCCCAGCGCCTGGCCGAGCACCGCCGCCACCGCCGTGGTGCAGACGTAGAGGAAGACGGTCTTGCCGCCGATGGCGCCGAGCCGCTTGGGATCGCCCATGCCGGTGACGCCGCCGACGATGGAGACGAACACCAGCGGCACCACGACCATCCGGATCAGCCGGATGAACAGGTCGCCGATCCACTTGATGGACTCCGCCGCTTCGCCCATCAGGGCCCCGGCGATCGCGCCCAACACGAGCGCCCCGAAGATCCGCTTCCACAGGACGACGTCGAACCAGTAGCGCTGGATCGGGCTGCGGCGGCGCGGCGCGGCGGCGATCTCGTCTGCGGGCGTTGCCATGGGCGTCCTTCTCGTGGCGGCCTCTTGCGGGCGCGCCCGGACCCTAGGGGCAACCACGCCCCCGCGTCGAGGCCCTAAGCTCGGCCATATGTCGGCGGGACGGGCCGGTCAGGCAGCCGCGGCGGCCTCCCACTCGGCCCACAGCCTGGCCTCCTCGGCCTTCGCCTGCTCGATGGCGGCGGCCTTTACGTGGCCGAAGCCGCGAATCTGCTGCGGCAGGGCGGCGAGTTTCAGGGCGACCGCGCGGCGCTCGGGCGTGAGCTCCGCCGCCAGTCGGTCGAGGGCCTGCTCGAACTCGCCGATCAGGGCCCGTTCGGTGCGCCGCTCGTGGGTGCGGCCGAACGGATCGAGCGGCGTGCCGCGCAGCCGGCGCGCCCTGGCCAGCACCGGGAAGGCGGCGTTCAGCATCCAGCTGCCGAACGCCAGCTTCTTCGGCCGCCCCTCCGAGTCCCTCGGGGCGAGGATCGGCGGCGACAGCCACACCTTGTCCTTGCCGCCCTTGAAGGTCTCGGCCCGGTAGGCGGCGAAACGGCCGTCGGTGTAGAGGCGCGCGACCTCGTACTCGTCCTTGTAGGCCATCAGCTTGAAGAGGCTGATCGCGGCGGCCCGCGTCAGCGCCTCGTCGCCCAGCGCCCGGATCTTTTCGATGCGGTCGAGATAGCGGCGCACGTAGGCGCGGTCCTGGTAGCCCTCCAACTCGGCCGCTCTGTGGGCGATCAGTTGGTCGAGGCTCATGGTCTCGGGGGTGGCCACGGCCGCCTCCGGCGCGCCGCGGCTGGCCGGGTCGTGGGCGGCCATACGGCCGAGCTCGAAGGCCTGCAGGTTGGCCTCGGTCTCCACCCCGTTCAGCCGGATAGCCCGGTAGAGGGCGCGGCTGGAGACCGGGATCACCCCCTTCTGCCAGGCGAAGCCCAGCATGATCATGTTGCCGAAGATGGCGTCGCCGAGCCTGGTCTCGGCGAGCATCTGGGCCGGGCAGGCGTCGAAGCTCTTGGTGGCGGCGGCGATCCGCCGGGCGAAGGCGGCCGCGTCGTAGCGGATGTCGCGGTCGGTGACGAAGTCGGCGGTGGGGGCGATGTCGGCGTCGCCCACCGCCACGGTGCGGTCCTTGGCGTAGAGCGCCAGGGCGTCGGCCCCGGCGGCCACCATCATGTCGCAGGCGATCAGCACGTGGGCGCTGGCGGCCGGCACCCGCCCGCCGATCGGCGTGTCCTCGGTCTCGCCGATGCGCACGTGGGAGAACACCGCCCCGCCCTTCTGGGCCAGGCCCGTCATGTCGACCACGCTGGCCGAGCGGCCGTCCACGTGCGCGGCCATGGCCAGGATCGAGGCGACGGTGGTCACGCCCGTGCCCCCGACGCCGGTGAAGACGATGTTGCGCACGCCCTGCAGCGCCTCGAACTGCGGCAGCGGCGTGGACTCCGCGGTCAACGCCGGCAGCTGGCGGGCGTGCGGGTTCTCCGCCCCCTGCACGGTGACGAACGAGGGGCAGAAGCCGTCCAGGCAGCTGTAGTCCTGGTTGCAGGTCGACTGGTTGATCTTCCGCTTGCGGCCGAACTCGGTGTTCAGCGGCTCGACCGACACGCAGTGGGAGGCGCGCGAACAGTCGCCGCAGCCTTCGCACACCAACGGGTTGATGATCACCCGCTGCTCGGCCTTGGGCATCGCGCCCCGCTTGCGGCGGCGACGCTTCTCGGTGGCGCAAACCTGGTCGTAGAGCAGCACGGTGACGCCGGGCGCGGCGCGCAGCTCGCGCTGGACGCGCATAAGCTCGGAGCGCGGATGCACGGTGACGCCGGGGGCGAGATCCTTCACGTCGTCGTAGCGGCTGGGGTCGTCGGCGACGATCACCGTGCGGGCGACGCCTTCGGCGGCGAGCTGGCGGGTGATCTGGGCGGGCGTGAAGCCGCTCTCGGCCCGTTGGCCGCCGGTCATCGCCACCGCGTCGTTGAACAGCAGCTTGTAGGTGATGTTGCTGCCCGCCGCGACCGAAGCGCGGATGGCGAGCGAGCCGGAGTGGTTGTAGGTGCCGTCGCCGAGGTTGACGAAGACGTGCTTCTCGTCGGTGAACGGGGCCGTGCCGACCCAGGTCAGCCCCTCCCCGCCCATGTGGCTGGTCAGGTCGGTGGCGGGGTCGGCGAAGCTGGCCATGTAGTGGCAGCCGATGCCGGCCAGCGCGCGGCTGCCGTCCGGCAACCGGGTCGAGGTGTTGTGCGGGCAGCCCGAGCAGAAGAACGGCTTGCGCTGCTGCTCGGCCGCCAGGGTGACGGCGGCGACGCCGGCCGCGCTGACCCGGCTGAGGTAGTCGTTGACCCCGTCCATGTGCGGGCCCGGCGGCAGCCGGTCGGAGATGGCCAGCGCGATCTCGGCCACCGACAGCGAACCGATCTGCGCCAGCAATGGGTGGCCGCGCTCGTCCACCTTGCCGACGATCTTCGGCTTGGCGTGGTCGGGCAGGTCGTAGAGGGCCGCGCGGACCTGTTGCTCCACCAGCGGCCGCTTGTGCTCGATGACCATCAGGGTCTCGAGCCCGGCGGCGAAGGCGCGCACGCCGGTCGGCTCCAGCGGCCAGGGCATGCCGACCTTGTAGATGGAAAGGCCCAGGTCCGCGGCCTGGCGCAGGGACAGGCCCATGGCCGAGAGCGCCTCCAGCACATCCTTGTAGGCCTGGCCGTGACAGACGATGCCCAGCCGCGGCCGGGGCGAGGCGAGCGCCACCCGGTCGATGCGGTTGGCCCGGGCGAAGGCCAGGGCGGCGGGAAGCTTGTGCAGCCGCAGCCGGCGCTCCTTGTCGAGCGGCTGGTCCTTGGTGCGGATGCCGAGGCCGCCCTGGGGAATCGGGAAGTTGGCCGGGGCGACGATGCGGTGGCGCGCGAGCGAGACGTCGATGGTGGCGCCGGAGTCCATGGTGTCGGCCAGGGCGATCAGCCCCACCCACAGACCGGAGAACCGGCTCATCGCGTAGCCGAGCAGGCCGTAGTCCAGCACCTCCTGCACGTCGGCCGGCGAGAGCACCGGGATCTCGGCGTCCTGGAAGGCGAACTCGGACTGCGACGGCAGAGTGGACGACTTGCACATGTGGTCGTCGCCAGCCACGGCCAGCACGCCGCCGCGCGGCCAGGTCCCGGCGAAGTTGGCGTGCTTGAACGCATCGCCCGTGCGGTCGACGCCCGGCGCCTTGCCGTACCACATGCCGAACACCCCGTCGTAGCGCGCGCCGGGGAACAGGTTGGCCTGTTGGCTGCCCCAGACGGCGGTGGCGGCGAGGTCCTCGTTGAGCCCCTCCTTGAACAGGATGTCGTGCGACTTGAGATGCTGCTCGGCCCGATGAGCCTGCTGGTCGAGGCCGCCCAGCGGCGAGCCACGGTAGCCGGAGACGAAGCCGGCGGTGTTCAGCCCCTCGGCCCGGTCGAGCCGCTTGCGGTCGATCAGGATCCGCAGCAGCGCCTGCACGCCGGTGATGAAGACCCGACCCTCGGTGAGCAGAAATTTGTCGTCTAGCGTCACATCGAGGTGCCGCATCGCAAATTCCTTCCTATTGGGGCTCCCTAATTGCTTTGGAAGATCATATAAGAGCGCGGCAATTGCTTACCAAAGGCGTGCCCTCAGGATTGGGTTCCCGGGCAAGAAACACGCTGGCTGGGCTGGGGAGTAGGAGGAAAAACTTGTCTGAGGTGCTTGACGCGGTCGATGCCAAAATTCTCGACCTCATCCAGCATGACGCCGGACTATCCGTCGCCGAGATCGCGGAGCGGGTGGGACTGTCCTCCAGCCCCTGCTGGCGGCGCATCAAGCGGCTCGAGGAAGCCGGGGTAATCCAGCGGCGGGTGACCATCCTGGACCGCGAACGCCTGGGGCTGGGCTTCGAAGTCTACTGCACCGTCAAGCTGTCGCTGCCGACCAAGGACAATCTGGAATTCTTCGAGCAGGCCATCACCCGCCTGCCGGAGGTGGTGCAGTGCGCCACCGTCACCGGCGCCGCCGACTACGAGCTGCGCATCGTCACCCGCGACATGCACTCCTTCGACGACTTTCTGCGCGACAAGATCCTGTCGCTGGGCCTGGTCTCCAACATCGAGAGCCGGATCGTCATTCGTGCGGTCAAGAACACCACCGCCGCCCCGCTCGGGCTGGTCAGCCCCTACGTTAGCCCGCAGTCTTGAGCCCTCGCCTCCCCCTGCAGGGGAGGCCTCGAGGAGGGACCTCATGATCGACCTCGTCATCGACCAGCGGCGCAAGGACCTGGGCGGCTTCGAGGTAGGGCGGGTGCTGCCCTACGCGCGGCGTCGGATGGTCGGGCCGTTCATCTTCTTCGACCACATGGGGCCGGCGGACTTCGCCCCCGGCTTCGGCCGCGAGGTGGACGTGCGCCCGCACCCGCACATCGGCCTGTCGACCATCAGCTACCTGTTCGAGGGCGAGATGACCCACCGCGACAGCGTCGGCGTCACCCAGCCCATCCGTCCCGGCGAGGTGAACTGGATGACCGCCGGGCGGGGCATCACCCACTCGGAGCGGTTCGAGACCCTTCGCGCCCGGGGTGGGCGGATGAACGGCATCCAGACCTGGGTCGCCCTTCCCCAAGAGGACGAGGAGACCGACCCCAGCTTCGCCCACCACGAAGGCGACGACCTGCCGACCTACGAGGGCGACGGCCTGTTCGCCCGGCTGATCGCCGGCGAGGCCTTCGGCGCCAAGGCGGCGGTGAAGACCCACTCGCCGATGTTCTACGTCCACTGGGCGCTGCAGGACGGCGTCACCGCGGCGCTGCCGGCGGAATATCCCGAACGGGCCGCCTATGTGGCCCAGGGCCGGGCGGAGGTGGACGGGCGCACCTTCCACGAGGGCCAGATGCTGGTCTTCGCCCCGGGCGAGACGGTGACGATCACCGCTGTCGGCGGGCCGGCGATCGTCATGCTGCTAGGCGGCGAGCCGGTGGGGCCGAGGTTCATCGAGTGGAACTTCGTCTCCTCCTCGAAAGAGCGGCTCGAGCAGGCCAAGGCCGACTGGCGCGCCGGCCGCATGAAGCTTCCCGACGCCGACAACGCCGAGTTCATCCCCCTGCCCCCCGAGCCCGCGCCACCGCCGAACCCGATGAGCTGAGGGGGGCTTTCCCCCTTCTGAGAGAAGGCCCGCGGCTCGTCCTCCTGCGCCGGTCAGGCCTTCAGCGCCCGGTGGGTCTTCTCCCAGTATTGGGCGCCGGTCACGATCGTGATCAGGGCCGCCGCCCAGAAGATGGCGTGGGCTGCGAAGGTGACGGTGTCGCGGACCGCCGGCTCGGGGGGTAGCTGGAACGCGCCCCAAGCGGCCACCAGCAGCTCGCCGCCCAGTCCGACCAGCTGCAGCGTCGTCTTCCACTTGGCGAGCAGCGTAACCGGCAGCTTGATCCCCTTGCCGGCCCCCACCTCGCGCAGCGCGCTGACGGTGAACTCGCGGAACAGGATCAGGCCGGCGGGGATCACGACCATCGGCTGCGGCCCGAGCGCCATCAGGCCCAGCACCCCGCCACAGACCAGCACCTTGTCGCCGATGGGATCGAGGATCGCGCCCCACACGCTGGTCGCGTTCAGTTTCCGGGCCAGCCAGCCATCGAAGAAGTCGGTCACCGCCGCCACCACGAAGGCCCAGAAGGCCCAGCGCTGGAGGGCGAACTGGCTCTCCGGCTCCAGCCGCTCGGACAGCCACGGCACGCCGCCCGCCGCTGCGGCCAGCGCAAGGAACATGAACAGCGCCAGCACCAGGCGCAGGGAGGTCAGCAGGTTCGGGAGCGCTTGCATGTGGGCCTCAACGCGCCGGAATCGCGCTGGGCGCCAGCTTAGCCCTCCCCTCCCTCCCTGGGGAGTGACGTCAGGCCTTGTGGAAGAAGTCGTAGATCCGTTGGGCCAGAGCCTGGCTGACGCCCTCCACCTTGGCGAGGTCCTCGACCGAGACGCGCGAGACGCCGCGGGCCGAGCCGAAGGCGTGCAGCAGGGCGCGCTTGCGGCCGGGGCCGACCCCCTCGATCTCGTCCAAGGGGTTGCGGCGCATGTCGATCGCCCGCCGGGTCCGGTGGCTGCCGATGGCGAACCGGTGCGCCTCGTCGCGCAGCCGTTGCAGGTAGTAGAGCACCGGGCTCTTGGGCTCGAGCATGAAGGGCTCGCGGCCGGGGATGAAGAACCGCTCGAGGCCCGCGTCCCGGTCCGGCCCCTTGGCGACCCCGACCACCGGGATGTCGTCGACGCCGAGGTCGGCCATCACCTCCAGCGCCGCGGCCAGCTGGCCCGCGCCGCCGTCGATCAGCACCAGGTCGGGCCGGGGCGGCTGCTCGCCGGCCTCCTCCTCCTTCACCAGCCGGGAGAAGCGGCGGCGCAGCACCTCGCGCATCATCCCGAAGTCGTCGCCCGGGGTGAGGTCCGTGCTCTTGATGTTGAACTTGCGGTACTGGCTCTTTTGGAAGCCCTCGGGGCCGGCGACGATCATCCCGCCGACCGCGTTGGCGCCCATGATGTGGGAGTTGTCGTAGACCTCGATCCGCTCGGGCGGCGCCTCCAGCCCGAACGCCTCGCAGACCCCGGCCAGCAGCTTCGACTGCGCCGAGCTCTCGGCCATCTTGCGGCCCAGCGCCTCGCGGGCGTTGGTCAGCGCGTGGTCCACCAGCCGCCGCTTCTCGCCGCGCTGGGGCCGCAGGATTTCGACCTTACGCCCGGCCTTCATGGCGAAGGCCTCGCAGAGCAGGTCGCGGTCGGAAGGATCGACGTTCAGCAGGATCAGCCGCGGCACCGGCTTGTCGTCGTAGAACTGGCCGAGGAAGGCGCTCATCACGTCGGCCTCCTCGTCCTGCCGGTCGACGCGCGGAAAGTAGGCGCGGTTCCCCCAGTTCTGGCCGGCGCGGAAGAAGAACACCTGCACGCAGGCCTGGCCGCCCTCGGCGTGCAGGGCGAAGACGTCGGCCTCCTCCACCGTCTCGGGGTTGATCTGCTGTTCCTGGACGATGGCCGACAGCGCCCGGATCCGGTCGCGCAGCCGGGCGGCCCGCTCGAACTCCAGCTCGTCGGAGGCGGCCTGCATCTCCCCGGCCATCTTGGCCATCACCGCCCGACTCTTGCCGCGCAGGAAGGCTTCGGCCTGGTCGACCAGCCCCCGATAGTCCTCCAGTGAAATCAGTCCCGTGCACGGCGCCGAGCAGCGGCGGATCTGGTGCAGCATGCAGGGCCGGGTGCGGGTCTCGTAGACGTTGTCCGAGCAGGACCGGAGCAGGAAGGCCTTCTGCAGCGTGTTGAGCGTGCGGTTCACCGCCCAGGCGCTGGCGAACGGGCCGAAGTAGTCGCCCTTGATCGCGTGGGCGCCGCGGTGCTTGCGCAGCTGCGGGGCCTCATGGTCTCGGCGGATCAGGATTTCCGGGAAGCTCTTGTCGTCGCGCAGCAGCACGTTGAAGCGCGGCTTCAGCTGCTTGATCAGGTTGATCTCGAGCAGCAGCGCGTCGGTTTCGGTGCGGGTGACGACGAACTCCATCGCCCGCGTCAGGTCGACCATGTGGGCGATGCGCTGGGTGTGGAACCGGCCCTGGGCGTACTGGATCACCCGCTTCTTCAGCGAGCGGGCCTTGCCCACGTAAAGCACTTCGCCGTCCTCGCCGATCATCCGATAGACGCCGGGCGCGTCGGGGAGGCGCTTGACGTGGTCCTTGATGAGCGCGGCGCCCTGAAGCAGGCCGGTGGAGTCGGGCATGGGCCTGCATATATAGGCCAGGAACGGAGGGCGCGCAGGGGCATGCGCTCCCACGGAACGGCAGGCGAGGCGCTGCGTTCCGGTGCAGGGGTGCTTACTGGGGCTGAGCCGCAATTGACGTCACTGACCGACACGCCGCCGGCCGCCCCCGATGTCGCCTCCCCGCGCCTGGACTTCGAGGCGCTGTTCGCCGCCCTGCCCAGCCCCTACATGGTGCTCGACCGCCGGCTGCGCTACGTGGCCGCCAACGAAGCCTATGCGGAGGTGACCGGCCGCGCCCGCGAGGACCTGCTGGGCCGGTGCATCTTCGACCTGTTCCCCAACGAGGGAGAGAGCGGTGGGCTTCTGCGCGCCTCGTTCGAGCGGGTGCTAGAGACCGGCCGGCCGGATTCCATCGCCTTCATCCCCTATCCGATCCCCGGCCCGTCGGGAGAGCTGGAGATGCGCTACTGGTCGGCGGCGCACACGCCGATCCGGGACGAGACCGGCCAGGTCGCCTTCATCGTCCAGAACACCGTCGACGTGACCGAGCTGCGCCGGCTGAAGGACATCGCCTACGGCCGCTCGCCGCGCGCCTCGGCCGTCCAGCTGCTGCAGCGGGCTAAGGAGGTGCAGGCGGTCAACGCCAGCCTGCTCGACGAGACCAACCAGCTCCGCGACCTGATCATGCAGGCGCCCAGCTTCATGGCGGTGCTGACCGGGCCGGAGCTGACCTTCCGGCTGGTCAATTCGGCCTACCTGCAGCTCATCGGCCACCGCCAGGTGATCGGCCGCACCATCGTCGAGGCCCTGCCGGAGGTGCGCGCCCAGGAATTCGTCGAACTACTGTCCGAAGTGATGGCCAGCGGCGAGCCCTACATCGGCCGCGCCATGGGCGTATGGCTTCGGCGCACGCCGGGCGATGCGCCCGAGCAGCGCTTCGTGGACTTCATCTACCAGCCGATCCTGAACGACGTCGGCCGGGCCACCGGCGTGTTCGTCGAAGGCTACGACGTCACCGACCGGGTGCGCGCCGAGGCCCAGCAGAAGCTGCTGGTCGACGAGCTGAATCACCGGGTGAAGAACACCCTGGCCACCGTCCAGTCGATCGCCGCCCAGACGCTGCGGGTGCACCCCGACCCGGCGGACTTCCGCGAGCAGTTCGAGGCGCGGCTGATGGCGCTGTCGGGCACCCACGACCTGCTCACCGCCTCGAGCTGGCGCAGCGCTTGGCTGAGCGACGTGTTGCTGGCCGAGCTGCGTCCCCACGGCGAGGGCCGCTACGAGCTGGCCGGCGAGGACGTCGAACTGCCCCCCGACGCGGCGCTGACGCTGGGCCTGGTGTTCCACGAGCTGGCCACCAACGCGGCCAAGTACGGGGCCCTGTCGGCCGAGGGCGGCAGGGTCCGGGTCGAGTGGGCGACGCTGCCGGGCGAGCCCGCCTCTCGGCTGGCTCTGACCTGGCGCGAGATCGGCGGCCCGCCGGTGGCCCCGCCGCGCCGCAAGGGGTTCGGCTCGCGGCTGATCGAGCGCACGCTGCGCGGCGACATCCACGGCGACGCCAGCCTGGACTTCGCGCCCACCGGACTCGTGTGCCGCCTGGAGGCGCCCCTACGCGGCCCCGAGCGGCCGGCGCTGCACGCGGGCGCCGCCTAGAGGCGGTAGCCGCCGGCCTGCAGCTTCTCGAACACCGTCTTGGTGATCTTCACGTAGCCCTTCTCGGGGTGGCGGAAGTAGAGCTGGTGACGCACCTGGCCGGGATCGAAGCCCTCGGCCACCAGGTCCACCTTGCGCTGCTTGAAGGTCCCCGTGGTCTCGATCTGCGGCAGCAGCCGCAGGAAGACGGGCCGGGAGAACACCGGCAGCTCCCGCTCGACGTAGTCGCCGAACGCCTTGATGTCGAAGTCGGGCTCGGTGACCAGGGCGGCCATGCCGGCCCGGCCCTCCGCCCCCGGCGCCTGCACGCCGTAGACGTTGGCCTCCAGCACCCCCGGCGCCTCGTGCAGCTGCATCGCCACCTCGGCGGTGGAGACGTTCTCGCCCTTCCAGCGGAAGGTGTCGCCGATGCGGTCGACGAAATAGACGTAGCCGTCGGCGTCCTGACGCATCAGGTCGCCGGTGCGGAACCAGGCGTCGCCCTTCTGGAAGACGTCGCGCAGGATCTTCTTCTCGCTGGCGGCCTTGTCGACGTAGCCGGTGAAGTCGCTGCGCGCGTCGTCGCCGATGCGGCCGATGCACTCGCCGACCTGGCCTGCGCCGCATTCGATGCACAGACCGTCCGGCCCGCGGACCGGCTGCTCCGCCTCGACGTCGAACTGGATCAGCCTGGCGTTGAAGCGGCCCTTCATCCACTTGGGGATCCGGCCGATGGCCCCTTCCTTGCCGTCGAAGTTGAACATCGCCACGTTGCCTTCCGTGGCGCCGTAGAACTCCAGGATCTGCGGGAATCGGAAGCGTGCGCGCATCTGCCGCCAGACGTCGGGCCGCAGGCCGTTGCCGAACGCCAGCCGGATCTTGTGGCGGGCCTCGTCGTCCTGCGGCGGCTGGTTGACGAGGTAGCGGCACAGCTCGCCGATATAGACGAACATGGTGCAGCGCTCGGCCACCACCTCGGGCCAGAACTGGCTCGCCGAGAACTTCTGCTTCAGCACCACCGAGCCGCCGTTCAGCAGCGCCGCGCCCAGGGCGCAGAGCCCGCCGGTCGCGTGGTAGAGCGGCAGGGTCACGTAGACCCGGTCGGTCTCCGTTGCCCCCGTCGCGCCGGCGAAGGCGCGCATGTACAGCTGGGCCCGCTGGTGGCTGATGCGGGCGGCCTTGGGCAAGCCTGTGGTGCCGCTGGTGTAGATGTAGAGGATGGTGTCGCGGGCGGTCATGTCCTCGCGCAGCGCCCGGTCGGGGGGCAGTTGGCTGCAGCTCTTCAGCGCCTGGCGCAGGTCGCGCTGGTCGCCGACGGCATGGCCCAGCATCCACTGGACCATCGGCTTCTCGAGCTCGCCGCGGACGTCCTGGAACGCCTGGGCGGTCTCGTCGTCGACGATCACATGGCTGGCGCCCGACAGCTTCAGGCAGTGGGCCAGCGAGGCCCCGGTGAGCTGATTGTTCACCAGGGCGGTGACCACCCCCACCTTCGACAGCCCGTACCAGACCGGGAAGTACTCCGTGCGGTTGGGCATGAAGAGCGCCACCACCTGGCCGCGCCGCAGGCCCATCCCCTTGGCCCAGTGGGCGAAGCGGTTGGCCATGGCGTCGATCTCGCCATAGTTCAGGGTGCGGCCCTCGAAGGTCATGGCCGGGCGGCCACGCCACTTCTCCACCGCCGCCTGCAGATCGTCGCACAGCAGGTTTTTCGAATCAGGGGCGATGGTCTTGACCCGCCCCAAAGTGCGACGCAGTCCGCGCACGAACCTCAGGTCACGCTGCAGCCGAGCCTTCAGACTCATCTAACCCTCCGACGGAACCGCCAGCTTGGCGGCGTTCGCGGGAGGGTCAAGGCGGACCGACCCTGCGCGCTCTGACAACTCCGTCACCACCGCCTCGGACGTGGCCGGCAGGCTCGCCGGTCAGCCTCTCCGGGGCGTTGACGTGCGGCGTTAACGCGCGCCGGCCGGGGGAGTAGAGTGCGCGCGTGACGAGCCTCCCCCGCGCCATCCTGTTCGACCTCGACGACACGATCATCAGCGCCGGACCGCGCAGCCTGCTGTTGCGCAACCTGGCCGAGGAGATCGCCCACCTCCTGCCGATGCCGCCCGAGGAAGCCGCCCAGGCGTTGGAGGCGGCCAACCGCGAGTTCTGGTCCGACCAGGAGCGGCACCGCCAGTGGCGCTTCCGGCTGCAGGCGGCGCGGGTGGCGATCGTCGAGCAGGCGTTCGAGCGCTGGCGCCCGCAGGCGCCCGGCCTGACGCGTGAGGTCGCCTACGCGTTCGGGGCGCGGTTCCATCGGTTGCGGGAGGAGAACGCCTGCTTCCCCGGCGCAGTCGAGACCATCGACGAGTTGAGGGCGCGCGGCGTGCGCCTTGCCCTGGTGACCAATGGCGCGGCCGACGCACAGCGCGCCAAGGTCGCTCGCTTCGACCTCGCCCGCCGCTTCGACCACGTGCAGATCGAGGGCGAGGCCGGCTTCGGCAAGCCGGAAGAGCGCGCCTACCGCCACGCCATGGAAGCGCTCGGCATCCATCCCGAGGACACCTGGATGGTCGGCGACAACCTCGAATGGGAGGTCGCGGCCCCTCAACGGCTCGGCATATTCGGCATCTGGCACGACCACCTCGGCGAGGGCCTCCCGTCCGGCGTGGACGTCCGCCCCGACCGCATCATCCGCACCCTGCCCGAACTGCTGGGCTGACGCGCGCCCCGCCCCCGCAAAGCCGCGGAGGGAAGCATCGCCACATGGCCGATACGATGGCCACGCCGACACATCAGGACTTCCCGCGCCAGGATGTAACCCCCCATCGATCCCGAACCTTCGATGTTCGCGCAGACTCCGATCTACGCACGATCGGCGGGCAAGCGGCGCAAGGCGCGTACGGCTCAGCCCAGACCGGCCGTCGCCGCCGAGCCTGCGACCGATCTGCCTTGCGCTGGCGTGTCACATCCCCTCGGGACTCAGGCTTTCGTTAAGAGGAAGCGTCTAGTCTGATCCCGCGTCGTTTGGGGGCTTTCGACATGCACAAGATCCTGTTCAGCCAGGAAGGCGCCGAGTGGGCCACCGCCCTGCTCGTGTTCGTCTGCGGCGCCGCCGCGGGCCACTACGCCTCCGAGGGCATGAACGCGGTCCAGTGGGCCGGCGCCGCCACCGCGGTGCTGGGCTCGGTCACCGCCGCCGTCGCCGTCCGCGTCTGGCCGGCCCCGGTTCGCGAAACCGCGGACGAGTAACTCCCCGCCTCCGAGGCCCGCTACTCGGCGTGGACGTCCACGCCGAGCGCGCTCAGCAGCGCATACTGCTGATCCAGCGTCACCTTCAGCCCTTCGCGGCTGGCCAGGACCGTCAGGTCCAGACCGCTGACTTCGGCGCCACGCAGGTCGGCGCCGGCAAACCTGGCGTCCGCCGTCAGCGCCCCGATCAGATCCGCCTCCCGCAGGTCCGCGCCCTCCAGATCGGCGCCGCGCAGATCGGCCTCGCGCAGCCGCGACCGGCGGAAGTCGCCCTCGGGAACGCGCGCCTCCGACAGGTCGGCCAACTCGAGCATGCAGCCCTCGAAGCGCACGGCGGTGCGCACGACCTTGGGCCCGAAGGCGCGGCCGAAATCGGCCCGGTGGAAGCGCGACCCGCGCAGGTTGCAGCCGGTGAACTCGGCCGCGTAGAGGCTCGAGCGGTCGATGTCCGCGAAGGCCAGGTTGCAGCGGGTGAAGCGCGCCTCGTCCAGCCGGCTGAAGGCGAACTGCACGCCGGCGTGGGTCTCCGGCTCCGAGAAGTCGCAGTCCTCGAACACCGCCTCGCGCAGGTCGGCGTGGGCGAACCGACAGCCGACCAGCCGGCAGCGGACGAACCGCGCCCCCTGCAGGATCACCGCCGAGAGCTGCGTCTCGCTCAGCGTGCACTCGGTCAGGACGATGTCGGCTAGGTCGCGCTCGGCCCAGTCCGCCCTCGAGAGGTCGAGGCCGGTCAGGCTGGCTCCCGCCTCCAGCGCGATCCCGCCCGACACCGACTACTCCGCCGCGCCCAGCGGCACGTCGATCTCGCCCACCTTGCGGAACTTCTCGGCCATCTGGGCCATGCCCTCGGCCACGTCGTTCTGCGCGGCGGCGGCGTCGCGAATGTCCTGGCTGATCTTCATCGAGCAGAACTTCGGACCGCACATGGAGCAGAAGTGGGCGGTCTTGTGCGCCTCTTTCGGCAGGGTCTCGTCGTGGTACTCGCGGGCGGTCTCCGGATCGAGCCCCAGGTTGAACTGATCCTTCCACCGGAACTCGAAGCGGGCGCGCGATAGCTTGTCGTCCCACTCGCGCGCCGACGGGTGCCCCTTGGCGAGGTCAGCGGCGTGGGCGGCGATCTTGTAGGCGATCACCCCCTGTTTGACGTCCTCGCGGTCGGGCAGGCCAAGGTGCTCCTTGGGCGTGACGTAGCAGAGCATCGCCGTGCCGAACCAGCCGATCATCGCCGCCCCGATGGCGCTGGTGATGTGGTCGTAGCCGGGGGCGACGTCGGTGGTGAGCGGCCCCAGCGTGTAGAACGGCGCGCCGTGGCAGGCGGCGAGCTGCTTGTCCATGTTGGCCTTGATCTTGTGCATCGGCACGTGGCCGGGGCCCTCGATCATCACCTGGCAGCCGTGCGCCCAGGCCTTCTTGGTCAGCTCGCCCAGCGTCTCCAACTCGGCGAACTGGGCCGCGTCGTTGGCGTCGGCGATGGAGCCGGGGCGCAGGCCGTCGCCGAGGCTGAACGAGACGTCGTAGGCCCGCATGATCTCGCAGATCTCGTCGAACCGCTCGTAGAGGAAGCTCTCCTCGTGGTGGGCCAGGCACCACTTGGCCATGATCGAGCCGCCGCGCGAGACGATGCCGGTGGTCCGCCGCGCGGTCAGCGGGATGAACGGCAGCCGCACGCCGGCGTGGATGGTGAAGTAGTCCACCCCCTGCTCGGCCTGCTCGATCAGGGTGTCGGCGAAGACGTCGAAGGTCAGGTCCTCGGCGACTCCGCCGACCTTCTCCAGCGCCTGGTAGATCGGCACCGTGCCGATCGGCGCCGGGCTGTTGCGGATGATCCAGTCGCGGATGTTGTGGATGTTGCGGCCGGTGGACAGGTCCATGACCGTGTCCGCACCCCAGCGGATGGCCCAGACCATCTTGTCCACCTCGTCGGCGACGGTGGAGAGCACCGCCGAGTTGCCGATGTTGGCGTTGATCTTGACCAGGAAGTTGCGCCCGATCGCCATCGGCTCGAGCTCGGTGTGGTTGATGTTGGCCGGGATGATGGCCAGGCCCCTGGCCACCTGGTCGCGGACGAATTCCGGAGTGACGAAGTCGGGGATCTCGGCCCCGAAGTCCTCGCCGTCGCGGATGAAGGCCTCGCCTTCCTTGCGGCGCAGGTTCTCGCGGATGGCGACGTACTCCATCTCCGGGGTGACGATCCCCTTACGGGCGTATTCCAGCTGAGTGACGGCCGCGCCCGGCTTGGCGCGGTAGACGCGGCGCGGGGCGGTGAACTGCGGCGCGAGGTGCTTGCCCTGGGCGAAGCCGTTGTCCTCCGGCGTCACCTGCCGCGGGTTCTCGACGATCTCGACGTCGCCACGGGAGACGAGCCACGGCTCGCGGGTGCGCGGCAGGCCCTTTTCGATATCGATGGCGACGCGCGGGTCGGTATAGGGCCCCGAACTGTCGTAGAGCGTCAGCGGCGGCTCGCCGGCGCTCTCGTGCACGGCGATCTCGCGGAACGGCACGCGGATGTCGGGCCAGATCACCCCGGGCTCGTAGACCTTGCGCGACCCCGGGCGCTCGCCCGTGGGAATGGCCTTGGCGATGGGCGTTTCGATGTTCACCGGCGCGGCTCCTGCAAAGGAGACCCGGGACTCCCGGCGCCGGTTGAAAAGAGGACGCGGGCTTCAATTACGCGCCGCACGTCCGGTTCCCATCCCTTCGCCGGCATGACCCGGATCAGGTTCGACGGGTCGCGGGCTCACCCGCCTCTCAGCCGCTCGAGCGCGGCCCCCCGGAGAAAGACCGCAAGACTAGTGGCGAACTGCGCCGGGCGCCAGAGCTCGTCGCCCCGCGTTCGCCCGGAGTAGAATGGGTCCAATAGGAGAGACGATATGAAACCCATCCTCGCCATCGGCTGCGTCGCGCTGCTGGGCGCCTGCGCCAGCCCCTACGCCGAGACCGCGGCGGCGCCGGCCGGGACCGATGCGGCGGCGACCGCGACCGCCGCCCCCGCGGGCGGCTGCTTCCGGATGAACGACATCCGGTCCCACCGCATCGCCGATGCGCGCACCCTCTACATCGACGTGCGCGGCCAGGAGACCTGGAAGCTGGAGATGAGCGGCTCGTGCCTGGCCGGCGCCTCGCGGGAGGAGACGCTGATCACCGAGAGCGCCAGCGGCTCGGGCGTGATCTGCAGGCCCATCGACCTGAACCTCAAGGTCCGCTTCTCCGGCGGCATGGTCAGCCCCTGCATCATCTCGTCGATGACCCGGCTGACCCCGGAAGAGGTCGCCGCCCTGCCGCGCGAGCTGCGTCCCTGACGTTGCAGAAGCTTAATTGGCCGAGCCCGTCGAACACGGATAGCCAACATCCGCCCTCCGGAGAGGGTGAGGGCGCGGCGGCGCCGTCTGCGGTTCTGCGATCTGATCTGCGCCGTTCGCAGCCGCAGGCGGCGCCCCGCCCCGGCTACAGCGTCCGGGCCGAGAAGGTGTCGCAGGCGTCGGGATCGCCGGTCTCCACGCCGCGGCGGAACCAGCGCATGCGCTGCTCGCTGGTGCCGTGGGTGAAGGCGTCGGGCATCACCCGGCCCTGGGCCTTCTTCTGAAGGGCGTCGTCGCCGACTGCGGCGGCGGCGCGAATGCCGTCCTCGATGTCGCGCGGATCGAGCGAGACCTGGCCGCCGGAGACCCGCGCGGCGTGCGCCACCCAGACGCCGGCATAGCAGTCGGCCTGCAGCTCCAGCCGCACGGCGCCGCTTTCCGCCCCGCGCATGCCGAGCCGCTGGGCGGTCTCGGTCTTGCCGGTCAGGTGCTGGACGTGGTGGCCGATTTCATGGGCGATGACGTAGGCCCGGGCCGCCTCGCCCTGGGCGCCGAAGCGGCTCGCGAGCTCGTCCCAGAAGGACAGGTCCAGATACACCTTCTGGTCGGCCGGGCAGTAGAACGGCCCCATCGCCGCCTGGCCCATGCCGCAGCTGGTGCCGGTGGCCTGGTCGTAGAGCACCACATCCTCGGGCGGGCGGTAGGCCGCGCCGGCGCTGCGGAAGATCGGCCCCCAGACGTCCTGGGTGGAGGTCTCGATCACGTCGACGAAGGCGCCGGCCTCGTCCTCGGGGCTGCCGAACTGGCCCTGCTGTTGCTGGGCGGGCGCGGCGCCGCCGATCACGCTGGTGGTGGTCGAGGGGTCGATGCCGAACACGAAGAAGCCGATCAGCGCCAGGATGACGCCGCCCACCCCGAGCCCGCCGGCCGCCGCCGGCCCGAGGCCCCGGCGATCTTCGATATTCCCGGCCCGGCGTCCACCCTGCCAACGCATACCTGGTCCTTTCGTCTGACCGCTCAGCGGCCCCCGCGACTCGCTGCGCGCACTCGCGCGTTCGAAGCGTCGAGCCGACTATCCGGGATCGAGGTGAAACCGCCAAGGTCCGCGCGCGAGGCAGGCGCGCCGGCGCGCTCGATCGGCGCAGGGACCGCCGGGCGCTGTCGCTGGAGCTCCAGTTGCCGTTCGGCGCGCTCGGTCTGCAGCCGCATCTCCATGGCGGTCATCTGGTTCTGCAGGTCGATGATGCGGTTGCGCAGCATGTCCTGCTGGGCGCGCAGCTCCGCCTCGCGCGCGACCCAGTCGGGATCGTAGGGCGCGGGCTGCGCCGCGGCGGGCGCGGCGAACAGGGCGGCGGCGAGGATCAGGCGGCGCATCGGGCGTTCCTCCTATTCTCCCGGAACGCCACAGCCGCCGCCAGGGTCCCGCTCAGCCGCCGGGGGGCCGGCTGACGGTGAAGCGGACGAGCTGCTCGCGCGGGGCCGACCATTCCGGCTTCAGCTCCAGGGCCTTCTGGTAGTCGAAATAGGCCGACTTGGCGTCCTCCAGGCCTTCGTAGGCGAGCGCGCGGTTGTAGTAGGCCTTGGCCGGCTCCTCGACGCCGAGCTCCAGCCCCTTGTTTATCTCGGTGAGGCTGTCGGCGTAGCGCTTCTGTCCGATGTAGGCCGCCCCGCGGTTGACATAGGCCTCGCCGACATCGGGCTTGAGCCGGATCGCCATGTCGAAGTCCCGCACGGCCTCGGCGTATTGCGCCCGCCGCAACTTGAAGACTCCCCGGTTGACGTAGGTGCCTGCCCGGTCGCGGACGTTGAGGAACTCGGTCTCCAGCGCGGTCGTGCAGAGGACCTCGTACTCGGCGGCGCTCTCGCCGCGTATCGCCGCCTGCGAACAGGCCTGGGCCAGCCCGCCGCCGATGACGGAGACCGCCGCGTTCGCCGATCCGGCGGCGGCCAGGACGACAGCGGCGCCGAGCGCGGTCAGCTTGAGTTTCATCGCCTTCATCTCCCGCGTCGCCATGGTCCGGCCGGCCTCGGGAGGAGCGCGCCTGGCGCTGAACAGGCGGCGCGCCCGCGATCGAGGGCGCCCGGTTCGCTTGAGCGAAAAGCCTCTTCCCGTAACGCGGGTCTGTCAACGCACGGCTTGCTGAACGCGGCTCAGGCTGCCGCGTCGCGCCGCGCCTGCCGCAGCTGGCGGGTCTCGCGATAGAGGATGTAGACGCCGCTGGCGGCCACCACGAGCGCGCCGGCGATGGTCGCCGGCCGGGGCAGGTCGCCCCAGATCAGGAAGCCGAAGCCGGTCGCCCAGATCAGCTGGGTGTAGTCGAAGGGCGCGACGGCGGCGACCGGCGCGACCTTCAGCGCCTGGGTCAGCAACAGCTGGCCGACCCCGCCCAGCAGGCCCATGACCACCAGGATCGCCAGGGTGAAGGGCTCCGGCGTCACCCAGGCGAACGGCAGGCTGGCGAGGCCGAACAGCATGCCGGCGAGGGTGAAGTAGAAGACGATGGTCGGCCCCGGTTCGGTGCGGCCGATCTCGCGGATGGCGATCATCGCGCCCGCCGCACCCAGGGCGCCGGCGAGGCCGAACAGCACACCCACGTTGGCGAACTCGGTAGGGCTGGGGCGCACCATGATCAGCACGCCGACGAAGCCCACGGCCACCGCGCCCCAGCGGTGTTTGCCGACCTTCTCCTTCAGGATCAGCGCCGAGAGCGCGGTCATGAACAGCGGCGCGGCGAAGGAGATGGCGGTGGATTCGGTCAGCGGCAGCAGCGAGGCGGCGAAAAAGCCGCAGACCATCCCGGTCAGCCCGACCACGGCGCGCGCCAGGTGGCCCAGCGGCCGGCGCGTCTTGAGCACCCTCAGGCCCGTGGTCGGCAGGATGTAGATGGCCAGCGGGATGAACGCGAAGGCGTTGCGGAAGAAGACGATCTCGAGGACCGGGATCCCCTGCCCGGCGGTCCACTTCACGCCCGCGAACATGGCGGCCATGCACGCCATCGCCCCGACGCGGTAGGCGATGCCGAGGCCGATGCGCTGGGCGTCGGGGCGGTCGGAAGCGGTGGCGGCCACGGGGACTCTGACGAAACGGGGAGGCGAGGCTCCGTCCTTAGCCGCCGAACCGGATTAGCGAAACTGCGCCGTGGGCGCGGCCTTTTGGCCGCGCCTCGCGGCTCGGGTCAGGTGATCCGCTTGGGCGAAATCGGATCGCTGGCGGGGAAAGTCTCCTCGACCGCCTCGTCGAGCAGCTGGTCCTGCCGCTCGTCGAGGTCGTCGCCCTCCTCGAGATCGCCCGGCGCCGACTCGGCGGCCTTGTCGGCGTTGTGCTGGCCGCCGCTGGCGCGCTCGATGGAGGCGGGGCGGTCCCGCCGGTCCTTGTCGGTCTCGGAATGCGGTCGGATCGGGTTCATGGGGGTCCTCGTCTAGCCCTCTGTTGGAGGGGTAACGGGGCCGTGCCGCGAGCGTTCCTCGGCTACTCGTCCTCTTCTGGAACATAGCGTTCCCAGAGATAGGGCTCGTCCTCGCCGTCCTTGAAGTAGCCCACGAGGTCCGGACCCGGGTCGTCGTCGACGTCGTAGAGTCCCATGTCCGGCGCGCCGTCGCGGTCCTCGTCGATCAGCACGGTGTCGACATCCCCGTCTCCGTCGACATCGACCCTGACGTCGAAGGGCTCCGACTCGTCGTCGGGTTCGAAAAAGACCGCGTCGCCCTCCCCGTCGCAGTCGAGGTCCATGAAGGTGGCGTCGCCGGGCGGATCCTTCTTGCGCCAAAAGCCCACGACTTCGCCCTCGCAGGCGGCCGTCCCGGCGTCGTCGCTCACGGGCGCTGGAAGCGCGCCGCGGTCGCCTTCGCGGGCCAGGAAGGCCTTCACGTCGTCGCCGGAGACTGCGTAATTCAGCCCCTCGCCTTCGGCCAGGAAGCTGTTGATGCCGACCACCCGGCCCTGGTCGTCGAGCAGCGGCCCGCCGGAGTTGCCGGGATTGATGGGCGTCTGGGTCTGGACCACCGTCGCCTGGTGCGAGGAGTCGTCGAAGGCCCACTGGTAGTTCCGGCGGATCTGGCTGACCACGCCGCGGGTGTAGATCCACTGGCCGCCGCCCGGATGGCCGATGGCGTGGACGTCGGCGCCGATCTGCAGCTCGTCGACTCCGGCGATCGGCAGAGGGGCGACCCCGGCCGGCACATCGTCCACCTGCAGCAGCGCCAGGTCCGCCGGGCCGTCGCGTTTGACGACCTTGGCCAGCCGCAGGTCGGCCTTGGTGATCTCGGCCCCCTCGACCGCCGGCTTGAAGACCACCCCGACCTCGGGCGCGGGGCCCACCACGTGCAGGTTGGTGACGATCTTTCCGTCGGCGCCGACCAGCACGCCCGAGCCGACACCCTCGCCGCTGACCACCAGCACCACGGCGGGCGAGGCCTTGCGGTAGATCTCCGCCTCGCGCGGGCCACGCGTCGCGGCCCGGGCGTCCGGCTTGAGGCCGGCGAGCGCGCCCGCGAACTGGCCGAGCGGCATCGACGGGCGCAGCGCCCGGCGCGCCTCGCCGGCGGGAAACCGCGCGCCGACCGGGCCACGTCCGGCAGTCGCGCCCGCCTCCGCCGCAATCATGGGCCGCCCGACCAACTCTTCCGGCGAGGCGGCCTGAGCGTATGATGGCATTGCGAGGACGAGAATCGTCGCGCCGGACTTGAGCCATTTCATGCGCGACTTCCCCCGCTGCGCCCCAATACAACGAAGGCTAACGGCGTTGCCTATCCTGGCAAGCCTGTTCTTGGCGCTGGCAGGGCCGGCGTCCGCGGCGCCGCCCCAGGCCGAGGCCGCGCGGCTGTTCGCCGGCGGCAAGGCGGCCGCGGCGCGCGATCTGCTGGCCGCCGAGCTCTCGACGCCCGCGGCGAGGGAGCCGAAGGCGCGGCTCGGCCTGCTCGAAACCCTGCTCGACATTTGCCTGCAGAGCCTCGACCTCGCCTGCGTCCAGGCCCACTCCCCGGACTACGGCGAGACCGCGGGCAAGGTCGCCGAAGGGCTGGCGCCGCCGCCCAGGCTGCAACTCTCCCGCAAGACCCTCGTCTACCTGGACCACCAGCGGCTCGCGACCGGACGGCCCGAGGCGGTCAGGGCGGTGCTGGAGCGGCCGGACTGGCAGGCCGAGTTTCCCGGCGACGTTCCGCTCTACCTCCGCCGCCAGCTCGTGCTCGCCGAGGCCCTGCTGCTCGGCGGCGACTTCTCCGGGGCGACGCGGGCGGTGGACAGGGTGCTGTCGCTGATCGCGTCTCTGGAGAACCCTCAGGAGTCCCCCTACTGGACCGCTCACGCCCTGGTCGAGTCGGCGTCGATGCTGATGCACGTAGGCGACGGCGAGCGAGCCTTCGGCGTCTACCTCGCGAGCCGGGAGCTGATCTACCTCGGCACGCCGGCCCTCAGCGTCGATGCGGTGCGGCTGCGCCTCGTCGAAACGCGGCTGCTGCAGGAGCGCAACGAGCTGGCGGCCGCGCGCCACGCCGCCGAGGCGGGCCTGGAGACGCTGGCCCGGATCGAAGTCGGGCCGCAGGTCCGCGACCGGCTGGCGGGCGACCTGCGCACGCTCCAGGCGGTGATCTGCACCGCCCTCGCCGACCGGGCCTGCGCGCGGGCGGCCATCGACGCCCATCCGCTGGCCGCGGCGTTCGAGACCGCCCGACCGCCGGCGTCGTACGGCGAAGTCAGCTATCTGGCGGCCCGGGCGCTGGTCGCCTCGGTGGAGAGCCGGGCCGATCCCGCCGCCGCGTCGGCCCTCGCCCGGCCGGTCGCCTTCGAGACGCCCGGCGTGCCGCGCGACTACGTCGAGATGTACCGGCAGGCGGGACTGGCGATGCTGCAGCCGCCGGGTCCGGCCCGCGCTGCAGCCATCCGGGCGATGAGCCGCACCATCGCCGGCTACGCGCGCACCCAACACCAGAACGCCTTCGCCACCGGCTACCGGCCCGGCGTCGTCGACCAGATCCTGATCCTTCTGGGCCTGAGCCAGGTAGAGGCGGCGATGCCGGCCCAGGACCGGGAGGCCGCTTTCGCCCTCTTCCAGCTCGTCGGGCGCATCGGGCCGAGCTTCGACGCCGACGCTCTGACCCGGCTGTCGCAAGCCCGCGACGGCGCCGAGCGGCGCGGCCTCCACCAGGCGCTGCGGCTGCGGGCCCGCCGGGACCGGCTGGAGCGCGAGGCGCTGAAGGCGGTGTCAGGCCGGGCCGTCGTGACGCCTGTCGCCGGCGCGCCGCTCCGCTACGACTTCGCCCGCCGCGCCCGTTTCCGCGATTTCGCGCAAGGGCTGACCCGGCCCGGGCCCGTGCTTCGGCCCGCCGCCAATCTCGTGACGCTGTCCGAACTGCAGGCGGTGCTGGCGCCCGGCGAAGCGGCCATCGCCTTCTCTCCGGCCGGCGGCGGCGAGGCGGCCTACATGTGCGTGCGGAGGGACCGCGTCGTGCAGGCGCGTGCGCCCGTCGATCCCGCCCGGCTCCAGCTCGACATCAAGCTGCTGCAGGCCGCCCTGACCGCCGGCCACGCCCCGTCCGAGGCGCTCGACGTGCAGTTCCCCGTCGCCGCGGCGGTGCGGCTGCGCCAAGCGCTCATCGGTCCGATCGCCGACTGCCTCAAGCCCGGCGACCACCTGATCTGGCTGCCGGCGCCCGCGATGGTCCCCGTGCCGATCTCGGTGATGCTGGAGTCCCAGCCGCCGCGGCTGGGCGGCGGCTGGGACCTCGCGCAGGCCGACTGGCTGGTCCGCCGCCACGCCATCACCTACGCCATGTCGGCGAGCGCCTTCGTCGCCGCGCGCCGCGCCGCCACGGCCGGCGGCTGGTCGTTCGACTTCCTGGGCGTGGGCGACCCGCTGCTGACCGGCCGCACGCGGGATGGGGCCGACCGGACGCAGATCGTGCTGCGCGGCGCCCGCGGCGCGGCGGGCCTGGCCGCCCTGGCCCCGCTGCCCGAGACCCGCGCCGAGCTCCAGCAGGCGGCCGCGGGCTTTCCCGCATCCCGGCTGCTGGTGGGCGAGGCGGCCACCGAGCGAGCCTTCCGCCGCGAGCTCGTCGGCAGCTACCGGCTGATGTCCTTCGCCACCCACGGCCTGATCCGCGACGAGCTCGACGGGCTGACCGAGCCGGCGCTGGCGTTCACGCCGGTGGACGCGGCCGATCCGTTGGACGACGGCCTGCTCACCGCCTCGGAGATCGCCGACCTCAGCCTCTCGGCGCGGTTCGTGGCGCTGTCGGCCTGCAACACCGCCGACTACGACCTCTCCCAGTTCGCCGCCGACCTGCCGGCGCTGGCTTCGGCCTTCGCCATCGCCGGCGTGCCCTCGACACTCGCCACCCTCTGGCCGGTGGACAGCGAGACCAGCCGCATGGTCGTCGCCGGCGCCTTCGAAGGGCTGGGCGCCGCGCCCGACCTGTCCCCGCCCGAGGCCCTGGCGCAGGCGCAGCGAAGCTTCCTCGCCGCCCCGCCGAGCCGCGCCCACCTGCACCCGCGCTTCTGGGCGCCCTTCATCGTGCTGGGCGACGGGCCCAGGGCCGGCAGGCCGGGACCAGCGCCGCTGCGGATCGCCGAAGCCCGGCAGCTCACCCGCGGCGGCGGCGAGACGCTCAGCGCCCGCCACGGGACGCACGGCGTCGCCGCCCGGCTGATCGCCGAGCCCGAGGGCGGCCGTTTCGCCTCCGTCGTGCAGGTGGCCGGGCCGGGCGACGAGGGCTGGCAGGCGGTCGACCGGGACGTCGGCGCCGCCGAGCTGGTGGTGACCGAGGGCGCCGTCCTGGTCGCCGCCGGCTACGTCACGGGAAAGGACGGACGGGCGGCGGGGGTGCTGGAGGCGTTCGACGCCCGCACGGGGGAGGAGCTGCGGACCTGGCGCGAGGCGCGGCCCGGGGCGGACACGGCCATCCTCGCCGCCCTGCCGCTCGGCGAGCGCGGCCTGTTCGCCCTGGTCGCGGCCGACCTGGAGGCGAAGACCCCGGCGGGACGCGCGCCGACGGTGCGGCTCTACGAGGTGGACGCCGCGCTGGCCCCGCGTCTGCTGTTCGAGATCGCCGCGCCGCAGATCGACGGGATGCCCGAGGTGACGCTCGCCGTGCTCGGCGACGACCTGCTGGTGACGCTGGCGCAGCGCTACGGGCCCATGCCCACGCCCGCCCCGCCGCTGGACGATTTCGAGGCCAAGGTGTGCCTGCCGGCCCCGACGACATGGGCCGAGCTGCGCGACATCCGCACCGGCGAGCGGCGAGCCGCGGTCGAACTTCCCGGCCGGGTGGTGACCAGCGCCGCGGGCGCCGAGGACGGGGTGTTCGTCGGCGGCGCGGTGCAGGCCGACTGCGCCGAGGGCCGGCGGGCCAGCGTGGCCGTCCTGGACGCGCGCCTTTCCCTGCAGCCCTGGTGGACCGACGCGGGCGCGGCGGATTCCGAGGTGCGGGCGCTCGCCCTCGCGTCCGACGGGGCCCTCGTCATCGGCGCCCACGAGACCCTGCGGCTCGACCATCCGAGCCGCGCCGGCCAGGCGCCGCCCACCGCCGAGGAGGCGTTGGCCGGTTGGATCGACCAGCGCACGCTGGGCCTGGTGCGGCTCTCCGATCGGGCAGGAAAGGTCTCGGAGCCGCTGGTGATCGCCGCGGGCGGCGACGTCTTCATCTCGGACCTCGACGCCTCGCGGCCGGGCGAGATCCTGCTGGGCGGAGCCGTCGGCGGCGAGGCCGCGATCCTGCGGCTGGCGCGCACCGCGCCGTGAGCCGGCCCCGCCTGCTGCCCGGGCTCACCCCACCCGGCCGGCCCGCAGCGCCAGAAGGCGCGCCAGGCGACGGCTGGGCCGCTCGCTGGGCGGCGCGCCGAAGATCGCCGCCCAGCGCCGCACCTGCGCCGGATCGTCCAGGCTGATGGCCCGAACCCTCTGATTGCGCGGGATATTCTCTGACATGTCGCGCCTCGCATCACCTATCCAGCCAACGCCCGCCAAGCGCCGCCGTTCCGCCCGTAGCGCGGGCCCGTGCATCCACCTGCGCCGTCGCACGTATCTGTCGCTGGGCAGGCGCGCGGTGCGCCGGCCGAGGTCGGAGACTCCGTGAAACATTTCGCCTTGATCCTGCTGCTGGCGCCGCTCGCCGCCTGCGCCGCCCCCGGGGAGCCCTCCGGCCTCTTGTCCAGCTACGAAGGGCTCGGCGCGACCAGCAACGGGCTGCGCTCCAGCCTCGCCGAACGCCGGGAGGACGACGCCCTCGAGGCCCTCGGCCGCATCGCCATCCAGCCGACGCAGATCGCCGCCGGTCCGGACGCCCCGGCCGCGCAGGTGAAGGCGGTGGTCGCCGAGGCGCGCCCCACCGGCCGGGCCGGCTCCGCCGTCTCGGCGGCGGCCGGCTTCTTCATTCCAGGCCCCGTCGGCGTGCGCCTGCCCGGCGCGCTGGGCGGCCTGACCGCAGAGGCGGAGATGGTCGGCGCCGACGGGCGCCAGCTCGCCGCCCTGGTCTGGAGCCGCAATGCGACGGCCGTCGGCACGGACGATCCCTCGCTCAGCCGGGTCGGCGATGCGCTGCAATTCGCCGAGGCCTTCGGCGACGCCGCCGGCAAGGCGCTGAGCCCCAAGGACCGCCCCTCCGGCCCCGTGCCCAAGCCCGACCCCTGCGCCGAATACGGCCCCAGGCTGCGGGTCGAGGGCTACGCCGCCAGGTTCATCACCAACCTCTACGTGCCGCAGGCCAGCGGCGCGCGGCCGGCCGCGGAAGGCCAGGAGGCCGCCCGATGAGCCCCGCCAAGCCCGCCGTCGCCGCCGCGGTCGCCTTCGCCCTGCTCGCCCCCGCCAGCCAGTCGATGCTCGGCTGGGGACAGAGCGCCGCCGAGTTCTCCGACGCCGGCGACCGGACCCTGCGCGCCGCCGGCTGGGCGTTCTCGATCTGGGGGCTGATCTACACCGGCCTCGTGGCCTTCGCCGTCCACCAGTGGCGGGACCGTACGGACGCCTTCGCGCGGGTGCGCTGGCCGGCCGCGGCGGCGGCGCTGGGCTGCGGGCTGTGGATCGTCGCCGCCGGGTTGGACGCCCGCTGGTTGACCGTCCCGATCATCGCCCTGTCGGCTGTGGCGGCGATCCTTGCCGCCCGCAACGCCCGCCCGGCGGCGCAGACGTCGCGGACGCACCGGATCCTGGCGCTGTGGCCCCTTTCGCTGCTGGCCGGCTGGCTGACCATCGCCACCCTGGTCAACCTTCTCACCGTGCTGACCTCGGAGGGCTACGTGCCGGATGGCGCGCGGACCGGCGCGGCGCTGGCGGGGATCGCCGCCGCCGTCCTGATCGCCGCGGCGGTCGGCCTGGCCGGGCGCCTGACCGTCTACCTCCTGCCGGTCATCTGGGGCCTCGCCGGAGTCGCGGCCGCCGCGCGGGAGGACGGCCAGCCGACCGTCATGGCCGCCGCCCTCCTCGCCGCGGGGCTGCTTGCTCTGCTCGCGGCCTGGCGATTCTTCGCGGATCGGGCGGGCGCGGCCCCGGCGCCGGCTGGACATTCGGCCGCGCCGCGCTGATCTCCGCCGTCATGACGAGCGACCCGTTGAACACCCCCGCCCCCGATCCGACACCCCAGCCTCGTCCGCAGAACCCCGTGCGCCTGGTGCTGATCGGCGCCGTCGCGCTGGTCGGCGCCTACATGGCGGCCCAGATGGCCGTCCGCCTCTCCAGCTTGTGGATGCTGATCTTCGGCTCGGTGCTGGTGGCCGTGATCCTGCGCTCCATCGCCGACCCGCTGGTGCGCCGCACCCCGCTCGGCGACGGCGCGGCGACCCTGGTCGCCGTGCTGGTGGTGATCGCGGTGCTCGCGGCCATCAGCGCCCTGTTCGGCCAGGCCATCGCCACCCAGCTCACCGGCCTCGCCGAACGGGTGCCGGCGGGCTGGGACTATGTGCGCGGCCAGGTCCAGGCCTCGCCGCTCGGCGACCAGTTGCTGGAGGCGGCGGGCGCCATCGCCGGCCAGGCGGGCCGAGCCCTGGTGGTCGCCCAGCGGGTGGCGACCAGCGCGCTCTCCGGCGTCGCCACCCTGGTGCTGGTGATGGTGGCCGGCGTCTTCCTGGCGACCAAGCCGGCGGTGGCCCGCGAAGGCGCCCTCGCGCTCGCCCCGCTCTCGGTGCGGCCCCGGCTGCGCGAGGTGATGAACGCCTGCGGCCGGGCGCTGAAGGGCTGGCTCAAGGCCCAGCTCCTCTCGATGTTGCTGGTCGGGACGCTGGTCGGGGTGGGCCTGTGGCTGATCGGGGTGCCCTCGCCGCTGGCGCTCGCCCTGCTGACCGGCCTCGCCCAGTTCGTGCCGGTGGTGGGGCCGATCGTCTCGGCGGTCCCGGCCCTGCTGATCGCGGCGACCGTGGGGCCCAACGCCCTCTTGCTGACGCTCGCCCTCTACCTCGGCGTCTCGCAGCTGGAAGCCAACCTGATCACCCCGCTCGCCCAGCGTAACGTCGCCTCGTTGCCGGTGGTGCTGGGGATTTTCGCGGTGGTGGGCCTGGGTTCGCTGTTCGGCCCGCTCGGCGTGCTGTTCGCAACGCCCCTGGCGCTGGTCATCTACACCGCCGTGACGATGCTCTACCGGCAGGACGTGCTGCACGACCCCGACGCCCGCGCGCCCGGCGAGACGCCGCGTTGACGGCGGACGGCGCTCGGCTAGATTGCCCGCCCCGCTGGGCCCCAGTGGCGAAATGGTAGACGCGGCAGACTCAAAATCTGCTTTCTGCAAGGAAGTGCTGGTTCGAGTCCGGCCTGGGGCACCACCGCCACGCTGATCCCCCTCACCCCACCGTCTGTTCGATCGCGCCGAAGAGGCTGTGGCGGCGGGCGTCGCGCATCTCGATCCGCACCGTGTCGCCGCGCCTGAGGAAGGGTGTGCGGGGCGCGCCGTGAAGCAGGGTCTCCACCGTGCGCACCTCGGCGATGCAGGAGTAGCCGACGCCGCCCTCGGCGATGGGCCGGCCGGGGCCGCCGTCCGGGCCGCGGTTGGAGACGGTCCCCGAACCGACGATGGAGCCGGCCGCCAGGCTGCGGGTGCGGGCCGCGTGGGCGATCAGCGCGCCGAAGTCGAAGGTCATGTCGACGCCGGCGTCGGCGCGGCCGAACGCGGCGCCGTTCAGCTCCACCTCCAGGGCGCCGTGCAGCCGCCCGTCGCGCCAGGCCTCGCCCAGCTCGTCCGGGGTCACCGCCACCGGCGAAAAGGCCGAGGCGGGCTTGGACTGGAAGAAGCCGAAGCCCTTGGCGAGCTCGCCGGGGATCAGGTTGCGCAGCGAAACGTCGTTGCACAGCATCACCAGCCGGATCGCCGCCAGCGCCTCGTCGCGGCCCGCGCCCATCGGCACGTCGCCGGTCACCACCGCCACCTCGCCCTCGAAATCGAACCCCCAGGCCTCGTCGCGAAGCGGAATGGGATCGCGCGGCCCGAGGAAGCGGTCCGAGCCGCCCTGGTACATCAAAGGATCGGTCCAGAAGCTCTCCGGCATCTCGGCGCCCCTCGCCTGCCGGACCAGCGCCACGTGGTTCACATAGGCCGAGCCGTCGGCCCACTGGTAGGCTCTGGGCAGCGGGCTTTCGGCCTCGTGCTCATGGAACCGCTCACGCGGGACCGCGCCGTGCTCGAGGCTCTCGGCCAGCCCACGCAGCATCGGCTCGCAGGCCTCCCAGTCGTCCAGCGCCGCCTGCAGGCTGGGCGCGATGGCGTCGGCGTCGGTGAACCAGGCGAGGTCGCGCGAGACCACCACCAGATGGCCGTCTCGGCCGTTCTTCAGCGAAGCGAGCTTCATGCGTCAGCCATCCGTCGTGACATCGTCCCGTTCCGCACTGTCGTTGTCGTTGATGAACCGGTCGAGGGCGGAGGGCCCGACGCTCATCGCCCGTCCCTCGGAATCCTGCGGGTCAGCCGCACGCCCTGTTCGAAGGCGCGGGGCAGGTAGACCGCGACCTCGACGCGGATGTCTCCGCCGGCCTCCTCGTCCCACAGGTAGCTGCGCTCGAAGCAGACCTCGCGGCCGGCCGGGGTGAAACCCTCGAAGGTGTCGCCCCAGGGCGTGTGGACCGAGAGCTGGCGCCAGCCCAGGGTGCAGGCGCGCTCGATCTCCTCGGCCGCGGCCTTGGCGAGGTCCGCGCGCAGGCCGGCCTCGTCGCTCAACCGGGCGACCTCCAGCTGTTGACGTAGTCGGGGTTCTCCACCGCAGCGGCCGCCTCGCCAACCTCCAGCGGATCGCGGGTGTCGATCATCACCGCGTACTCGTCGGTCGCCGGCTTGGGCTGGCTGAGCATGTTCTTCAGCGCCTTGGGATGCGGCCCGTGGGTGAAGCCGGAGGGGTGGAAGGTCATCATCCCGGCCTCGATTTGGTCGCGGCTGAAAAAGTCGCCCGCGTGGTAGAACAGCACCTCGTCGTAGTCGTCGTTGTTGTGGAAGAACGGCACCTTGAGCGCGCCGGGGTCGGTCTCGAAGGGCCTCGGCGTGAAGGTGCAGACCACGAAGCGGTCCGAGACGAAGGTCGAGTGGACCGAGGGCGGCAGGTGGTAGCGGTGGCTCATCACCGGCCGGATGTCGCGCACGTTGAGCCGCACCGGCGCGAGCTCGCCGTGCCAGCCGACCGCGTCCAGCGGATTGTAGGGATAGGTCACGACGCTGACCTGACCGCGCTTCTTGATCTCGACGCGGTGGTCGCCGGCGTCGGCCTGCTGCGCCCTGAAGGCCTCGTCGATCTCGGGCGTCGCCAGCATCGCCGGGTCGAACAGCGCGTGCGGCCCGAGCAGGCCGCGGTCGGGCAGGCCGAAGTGGGTGTTGGTGGCCTGGATGGTCAGCAGGGCCGCCTCGCCCTCGGGCCTCAGCCGCCACATGGTTCCGCGCGGCAGGTAGAGGTAGTCGCCGGCCTCGAAGGCCAGCCGGCCGTAGTCGCAGACGAGGTCGCCGCGTCCCTTGTGCACGAACAGCAGCTGGTCGCCGTCGGCGTTGCGGGCGAGGTCGGGCATCGCCCCGGCCAGCTTCCAGAAGCGGATTTCGACGGCGGCGTTGTGCAGCACCACCGGCGCGGCCCAGGGCGAGCCGGCCGGCTCGTTCAGGCGGTCGAGGTCGAAGGCGCGCGGCCGCAGCGGTCCCTCGAAGCTGGTCCAGCCGGTGGGCGGCCGCGGGTGGTAGATGAAGGCGGCGGGGCCGAAGAAGCCTTCCTTGGAAATCTCGCGCTCGTAGGCGCCCTCGGGCAGGTCGGCGTGGGCCTGGCGCGAATGGCGGCCCTGCGCGCCACGGACGGGGATCCAGTTGCGGGCGGCCATCACGGATCGTCCTTGTAGACGCCGACCACCAGCGGTCGGCCGTCGGCGATGCTGGCCCGGTACATGCCCGAGGTGTTGAAGCTCCAGGCGACCTCGCCGGCAGGGGAAACCGCGATCACCCCGCCGTCGCCGCCGATCTTCGTCAGCTTGTGCTGGATCACCTCGTCGGCGGCGGCCTGCAGGGAAAGTCCATTGTGCTCGACCAGGGCGCAGACCTCGCGCGCCACCGTCAGGCGGATGAAGTATTCGCCGGTTCCCGTGGCCGAGACCGCGCAGGAGGCGTTGTCGGCGTAGGTGCCGGCCCCGATGATCGGCGCATCGCCGACCCGGCCCCAGCGCTTGGCCGTGGTCCCGCCGGTGGAGGTCGCCGCCGCCACGTCGCCGCGGATGTCGACGGCCACGGCGCCGACGGTGCCGCGCTTGCCTTCGTCGTGGGCCAGAGCGGCGGCGCGGTCGTCGTCCCGCGCGCCGGGCGGCTTGGCCGGGACCGGGAGGTTCTGACGGGCGAGCTCCCGCTCCAGCGCGCGCCAGCGCTGCGAAGTGTAGAAGTAGGCCGGGTCCACCTCCGGCAGGCCGCGACTGCGGGCGAACTCCTCGGCGCCAGGGCCGATCAGCATCACGTGCGGCGAGCTCTGCATCACCTCGCGCGCCAGCCGGATGGGGTTCCGGGTGCGGGTGACGCCGGCGACCGCGCCGGCCTTCAGGTCGCGGCCCTCCATCACCGCGGCGTCCAGCTCGTTCTTCCCCTCGGCGGTGAAGACTGCGCCGCGGCCGGCGTTGAACAGCGGGTCGTCCTCGAGCTCGACCACCGCCGCCTCGACCGCGTCGAGCGAGCTGCCGCCGGCCCGAAGCACCCTGGCGCCCGCCTCCGCCGCCCGCGCCATCGCCTCGCGGTAGGCCTTCTCCTGCTCGGGCGAGAGGGCGTTGCGATCGATGACGCCGGCGCCGCCGTGGATCGCCAGCGCCCACTTTGGCGCAGCCTCGGCCGCATTCGCCATCAGCACCCCCGCAGCGACGAGAAGCCAGGTCCCGAGCTTCATCCGCCGGCCTTGGGCGGCAGCACGCCGCGGCGAATCTGGTCCAGTTCGATGGACTCGAACAGGGCCTTGAAGTTGCCCTCGCCGAAACCCTCGTTGCCCTTGCGCTGGATGAGCTCGAAGAAGATCGGGCCGATCAGGTTGCCGGTGAAGATCTGCAGCAGCAGTCCCTGCCCCTCGGTCGGCGCCCCGTCCACCAGGATGCGGTCGCCGCGCAGCCGCTGCAGGTTCTCGCCGTGGCCCGGGACCCGGGCGTCGAGCTGCTCGTAGTAGGTGTCGGGCGTGTCCTGGAACGGCACCCCGCGGGCCCGCATCGCTTCCACCGCGGCGTAGATGTCCCTCGTCCCCAGCGCCACGTGCTGGATGCCCTCGCCATGGTAGTCGCGCAGGAACTCCTCGATCTGCGAGTGCTCGTCCTGGCTCTCGTTGAGCGGGATGCGGATCTTGCCGCAGGGGCTGGTCATCGCCTTGGAGACCAGCGCCGTCTGCTGGCCCTCGATGTCGAAATAGCGGATCTCCCGGAAGCCGAAGATGCGTTCGTAGAAGTCCGCCCAACTGACCATGTTGCCGCGGAAGACGTTGTGGGTGAGGTGGTCGATGTAGTCGAGGCCGACGGCGTTGTTCGCCATCTGCGCCTCCGCCCCCTCGATGGGGACGAAGTCGACGTCGTAGATCTCCTGCGCGCCATAGCGGTCGACCAGGTAGAGGTTCGACCCGCCGATGCCCTCGATGGCCGGGATGTTCAGCTCCATCGGCCCGACGGGGCCCTGCACGGGCTTTGCGCCCCGCTCCACCGCCAACCGCAGCGCCCTGGCCGCGTCCTTGACCCGGAAGGCCATGGCGTTGGCGGAGGGCCCGTGGACCTTGCGGAACTCGGCGGCCTGGCCGGCCGGCTCCATGTTCAGGATGAAGTTGATGTCGCCCTGCCGGAACCGAAGCACGTTCTTCGAGCGGTGCCGCGCAACCGCCGTGAAGCCCATCAGCTCGAACAGATGCTTCAGCCGCTCGGGCTCGGACGAGGTGAACTCGACGAACTCGAAGCCGTCGGTACCCAGGGGGTTGTCGAACAGGACGCGGGCCTCGGGGGCGGCTCGGACGTTCATCGGCGTCTCTCCCATGGCGGAGATATCGTTGTTCGAAACTAACAGCGGACCCGGGCAGGGCAAGACAAGCCCGGGAAGCCTTGCTAGGCACAACGCATGAAGCTCCGCATCGGCTCGCGCCCGGACGCCTCGAGAGGCTACGACAAATGAAAGCGCTCGATCCGTTGTTGGCGCGCTGGCCGCTGCTCGCCCTGCTGGCCTCGGCGGGTCTGCTGGCGACGGCCCACGTCTTTCAGGCCCTAGGCTATGCCCCCTGCGTGCTGTGCCTGCGCCAGCGCGAAGTGTTCTGGGTCGCCGGCGGCGTGGCGCTCGGGGGGCTGGTGCTGACCGGCCTGCTCAAGGGTCCGCGCTGGCGCGGCGCGCTGAACCTGATCCTGGGGCTGATCTTTCTCGTCAGCGTCGGCGTCGCCGCCTACCATGCCGGCGTGGAGTGGAAGTTCTGGCCCGGCCCGGCGGCCTGCGCGCCAGGCGGCGCCGTCAGCGTCGAGGACATGGGCGCCCTGCTGGCCGGCGAGGCGGTGGAGATGCCATCCTGCGACGAGGCCGCCTGGGTGTTCCTGGGGCTGTCGATGGCCGGCTGGAACGCCTTGATCTCCCTCGCGCTGGCGGGCCTGAGCTTCCTCGCCGCGCGCAAGGAATGGAGCCGCAGATGACCGACAAGCCGATCCCGCCCCGTCCCGGCCAGGGCGCCTGGAAGGCGAGAATGGCCGAGATCCTGCGGGTCGACCACGCCGGCGAGCTCGGCGCCGTGCACATCTATCGCGGCCAGCGGGTGGTGCTCGGCGATGCGCCGGGCCGCGAGCGGATCGCCGGCCAGCTCGCCGAGATGGAGAGCCAGGAGGCCGAGCATCTGGCGAGGTTCGACCGCCTGCTGACCGAGCGGCGCGTGCGGCCCACCGCGCTCGCCCCCGTCTGGCGGCTGGCCGGCTTCGCCGTCGGGGCCGGCACCGCCCTGCTCGGCGAGCGCGCCGCCCACGCCTGCACCGAGGCGGTGGAGAGCGTCATCGAGGAGCATTACGCCGGCCAGATCGCCGAACTCGCCGACCGCGACCCCGACCTCGCCGCCGAACTCTCCAAGTTCCGCGACGAGGAGCTCGCCCACCGCGACCTCGCCGTGGAGGAAGGCGCCCGACAAGCCCCCGGCTACCCCCTCCTGGCGGCGGTCATCCGCGCCGGCTGCCGCGCCGCCATCAAGATCAGCGAGAAGGTCTGACGTCCCGCAGGGGACGAACAGGCCTCCAAGACCACCAACATCGCCAGGGCGCCCCAGGGCGACGATGCCCCCGCGCGCCCGGATTATCGGTGTCGTTGGCGCCATCGGCGGTGACGCCCCTTCCCGCTCATCCCCGCGAACGCCGGGAGAGCCATCGCGAAACGACCTTGCCGCGCCCCGCTCTTTGACGGACAGATACTTGCGGCGCGAGGCGGATCGCGGGAGAGATATTGCCCATTCGGGCAGGTGAGGAGCCATCGATGTCCTGGGACCGTCTCGACCGTTTCAAGCACCAGGACGAGGCCGAGGCGCTGGCGGAGCTGCTGAAGGCCGGGCCGCTCGGCCCCGCCGACCGGGCTGCGGTGGTCGCGGAGGCCGTCGAGTTGGTCGAGGGCGCCCGGCGCGGGGCCCGTCGCCAGGGCGTGGTCGAGAGCTTCCTGCAGGAGTTCAGCCTGGGCACCCGTGAGGGACTGGCGCTGATGTGCCTGGCAGAGGCGCTGCTGCGCACCCCCGACGAGGCCACCCGCGACCGGCTGATCGGCGAGAAGATCGGGGGCGCCGACTGGGCCAGCCACCTGGGCCGCTCAGACAGCCTGTTCGTCAACGCCTCCACCTGGGGGCTGATGCTGACCGGCAAGCTGGTGGACGTGGGCGAGGAGGCCAGGCGCGACCTGCCCGGCTTCCTGAAGCGGCTGGCCGGCCGGGTCGGCGAGCCGGTGATCCGCGCCGCCGTCGCCCGGGCGATCCGCATCATGGGCGAGCAGTTCGTGCTGGGCCGGACCATCGAGGCGGCGCTGCAGCGGGCGGCCAGGGAAGGCTACCTCTGCTCGTTCGACATGCTGGGCGAAGGCGCCCGCACCGCCGCCGACGCGGCCTGCTACGAAGCGTCCTACGCCGCCGCCATCGAGGCGGTGGGGGCGCAGGCCGGCGGCCAGGGCCCGGAGACCGGCCACGGCGTCTCGGTGAAGTTGTCGGCGCTATCGCCCCGCTACGAGGCCGTGCAGGAGGCCAGGGTCTGGGAGGAGCTCTACCCGCGTTTGAAACGGCTGACCCTGATCGCCGCCCGGGCCGACATCAACTTCACCATCGACGCCGAGGAGGCCGACCGGCTGGTTTTGTCGCTGAAGCTGCTGGACCGGTTGGCCCGCGAGCCGGAGCTGGGCGAATGGCGCGGCCTGGGGCTGGCGGTGCAGGCCTACCAGAAGCGCGGGCGGCACGTGATCGACGCCGTCGCCGAGCTCGCCCGCTCCAGCGGCCGCCGGCTGATGGTGCGGCTGGTCAAGGGCGCCTACTGGGATTCCGAGATCAAGCGGGCGCAGGTGAACGGGCGCGAGGACTATCCGGTGTTCACCACCAAGCCCGCGACCGACCTCTCCTACCTCGCCTGCGCCCGGGCGCTCATCGCCGCCTCGCCCCACCTCTACGGCCAGTTCGCCACCCACAACGCCCACACCCTGGCGGCGGTGAAGCGGATGGCCGACGCCGCAGGCGTGAAGGTCGAGTTCCAGCGCCTGCACGGCATGGGCGAGGCGCTCTACCGCGCCGCGGAGGAGCGCTGGGGCGCCCTCACCCTGCGCGCCTACGCGCCCGTCGGCGGACACGAGGACCTGTTGCCCTACCTCGTTCGGCGGCTGCTGGAGAACGGCGCCAACACCTCCTTCGTGCACGCCCTGCTGGACGAGAAGGTCCCGGCGGCGAGCGTCGTGGCGGACCCGATCGCGGCCGTCGAGGCCGCGCCCCGCCCGCATCCGAAGATCCCGAAGCCGGTCGACCTCTACGGCCGCGATCGGCGCAACTCGCTCGGCGTCGACCTTTCCATCGCCGCGGAGCGGGACCGGCTCGCCGCCGCCGTCGCGCGGCCTGCGCCGGTGGAGGCCGGACCGCTGGTGGGCGGGCGGCTGGTCAAAGCCGGCCCTGCGCAGACGCTGACCATCCCGGCCGATCCGGGCCTCGTGGTCGGCAGCGTGTCGGAAGCGACGAGCTCTGAGATCGACGCCGCCTTCGGCCTGGCCCGCGCGGCCCAGCCCGCCTGGGACGCGGCCGGCGGCCTGACCCGCGCCAAGGTGCTGCGGGCCATGGCCGACGCCCTGGAGGCCGAGCGCGAGCGGCTGATCGCGCTGTGCGTGCGCGAGGCCGGCAAGACCCTGCCCGACGCCGTCGCCGAGGTGCGCGAGGCGGCTGACTTCTGCCGCTACTACGCCCACCTCGCCCAGACCCGCATGGTCCCGGAGACGCTGAAGGGTCCCGCCGGCGAGAGCAACGTGCTGGAGCTGCACGGCCGTGGGGTGTTCGTCTGCATCAGCCCGTGGAACTTCCCCCTGGCCATCTTCACCGGCCAGATCGCCGCCGCCCTGGCGGCCGGCAACGCGGTGCAGGCCAAGCCCGCCGAGCAGACGCCGCTGATCGCCGCGGAGGCGGTGCGCCTGTTCCACGGCGCGGGGCTGCACCCGGACCTGCTGCATCTCCTGCCCGGCCGCGGCGAGAGCGTCGGCGCGGCGCTGATCGCCCATCCAGATTGCGACGGCGTCGCCTTCACCGGCGGCACCGAGACCGCCTGGTCCATCAACCGGACCCTGGCCGCCCGCCAGGGGCCGATCGTCCCGTTCATCGCCGAGACCGGCGGGCTGAACGGCATGTTCGTGGACACCACGGCCCTGCGCGAGCAGGTGATCGACGACGTCGTCCTCTCCGCCTTCGGCTCGGCCGGCCAGCGCTGCTCGGCGTTGCGGCTGCTGTTCCTGCCGAACGAGACGGCCGATTCGCTGATCGAGGGGATCGCCGGGGCGATGGACGCCCTGGCGGTGGGCGATCCGTCCGATCCCGCCACCGACGTCGGCCCGGTGATCGACGAGGAAGCGAGGTCGAACCTCGCCGCCCACCTGCAGCGCCTCGAGCGCGAGGCGAGGATCGTGCGTCGGCTGGCGGCGCCGGAGCGGGGAACCTTCTTCGGGCCGGTGTTGGCCGAGGTTCCGTCGGCCAGGTTCCTTACCCGTGAGGTGTTCGGGCCGATCCTGCACGTTGTCCGCTACGACCCGGCGCGGCTGGCCGAGGCGGCCGCCGACCTGGCCGCCAGCGGCTATGGCCTGACGCTCGGCGTGCATTCGCGAATCGAGGCCTTCGCCGAGGCGGTCCGCAGCCTGGTCCCGGCCGGCAACGTCTATGTGAACCGCTCGATCATCGGGGCGGTGGTCGGCGTGCAGCCGTTCGGCGGCGAAGGGCTGTCCGGCACCGGGCCCAAGGCCGGCGGACCCAACGCCCTCTCGCGCTACTGCCTGGAGCGGGCGATCAGCATCAACATCGCCGCCCAAGGGGGCGACCCGGCCCTGCTCAATCTCTAACGCCGCTCGCCAGCCTTCGGTGCGGAGAGCAGTTGCCGCAGAGCTTGAGTTGTGATCGCTTCTGTCGGCTTCCCGCCGGTTCGCGGGGCTGTTGAAGGAGCAACCAGATGGCCTACAAGTTCCAGATCAAGAAGGACAAACGCGGCGAGTTCCGGGTCAACTTCGTCGCCCCGAACGGCCAGATAATGTTCTCCACCGAGGGCTACACCTCGAAGAGCAGCGCCACCAACGCGATCGAGAGCATCAAGAAGAACGGCCCCGACGCCGTTGTGGAAGAAGTCGAGTAGCGCCGCGGCGCGCCGAGCACGCGCGCCCGCTCCGGGTAGGGAGACCCAGACATGAGCGGATTCCGGGAATTCATCGCGCGAGGCAACGTCCTCGATCTTGCCGTGGCCGTGATCATCGGCGCGGCCTTCGGGACGATCGTCTCCTCGTTGACCGACGACCTGATCATGCCGGCCGTGGGAGCCGTGTTCGGCGGACTCGATTTCTCGAACTACTTCGTCCGGCTGGGGCCGATCCCCGAGACCTTCACGGGCGATCCGAACAGCTACGCGGCGCTGAAGGCGGCGGGCGTGCCGATGCTGGGCTACGGCTCGTTCGTCACGGCCGTGGTCAACTTCCTGATCCTGGCTTTCGTGATCTACCAGTTCGTCCGCATCGCCAACCGCTTCAAGGCGCAGCCCGCCGCGCCCAGCGAAGAGCTGGCCGTGCTGAAGGAGATCCGCGACGAACTGAAGTCCAAGGGCGGAGCCTGACGCCGCCCAGAGGGCCACGAAGGCCATAGCTTAGCTTCGTCCGACGGCCCATTCTGGGCGGACCGATTCCCGCGCATCGATCCGCCCGGGCAGGTCGGCCGGGAGGGACGGATGACGGGGCACGCACGCTCGGGCGGTTTCGATACGATTCGCCTTTGCGCGGCGCTTCTCGTCTATCACAGCCACAGCTTCGCGCTGGCGGGGCGCCCGGAGCCGAGCGTGCCGGGCTACAGTCTCGGCGGCGTGGCCGTCATCGTCTTCTTCGCCATCAGCGGCTACTGGGTCACTCAGAGCGCCCTACAGAGGAGCTTCGGCGCCTATGCGATGGCGCGTGCGCTGCGCATCTTTCCCGGACTGGCGGTCAGCCTCGTCGCGGTGATCCTGGCGTGCGCGCTCGCCTCATCGATCCCGGTGAACGACTACCTCGTGCAGCCCGCCACCTGGCGGTACCTGCAGAACGCCTTCCCCTTCTTCCTGCCGGCGCTCGGCGAGATTCCCGGCGTCTTCGAAGACGGCGCCAACCACGCCGTGAACGGGTCGCTCTGGACGCTGCGCTACGAAGTCATGTGCTACGTGGCGCTGGGGCTCGCGGCGCTGTTCGGCCGCATGGGCGTTCGCCTCGTGATGATCGCCGCGGCGCTCTTCGGGGCCGGCGTGCTCGGAATGATGATCGCTGCGGGATCGACCGCGGTGGGCGACCATCACATCCGACTGCTGGACTACCTTCAGGTGCGCTGGATCGCGACCTTCGGCGCGGCCTTCGCCTTCGGCGCCTGGCTTCACGGCTTCGACGACCGGCGTCTGGCGCTGGCCATCGCGGGATCGGCGGCGGCGCTGGCCCTCACCTGGCGCGACCCGATTCTCGCGCCGGCGGCCGGCCTGTTCCTCTTCGGCTCGACGGCGATATGGCTGGGCCGCAAGCTGCACCTTGACCGCAGGATCACGCGCGGCCACGACCTGTCCTACGGGGTCTACATCTACGCCTTCCCCTGCCAGCAGTTGGCGGTGCGGCTCGTCGAGCCGGTCGGCGCGGCCGATTTCGCCGTGTACTACCTCACAGGCCTCGCCGGGACGGTGACGCTGGCCGGGCTCTCCTGGTGGCTGATCGAGCGGCCGGCGCTGCGGCTCAAGGACCCTATTCTGATGCAGATAGAGCGGATCGGAACCGCCTTCCCGCTCCGGCGCAAGCCCGCCTAGGGCGTGATCGCGATCGACCCGATCTCGCAGGCGGATCGCCGCTCGGTGTCGACGCCGTAGATGCGCACGGCTCGTCGCGGCGGCGCCCAGGTCACCACCTCCCAACCGGTGGCGTCGGAGCGGACCTCGCCGACGACCTGGGGAACATCGGGGCGGGGGAAGCCCGTCATTCCGAATCCGACGATCCGCTCGGCCTCGTCCACGGCGATCAGCCGGGCCACCGGCGAACCCGACGCCCTGTTCCAGGCCCAGCCGACGACCTTGCGGCCTCCGAGATAGCGGTTCGTCACGAGATCCACCGCCCCCAGGCAGGAGAAGCTCCCCGGGAAGGCCTCTCGCAGGACCTGATCGCGCAGCCCCGACGACCAGGCCGGCGGCTCCGGCGGGGGCGGCAGCCGTCCCTTGGCGGCCGCGCTGAGCGGACCGGGCTCGTCGCAGGCCGCCAACAAGACCAGCAGCGCACACGCGCGCGCGGCGCCCGACCAGATCCCCATTCGCTTCCCCCTTCGTCCCGCGGCGTTGTGTAGATCAGGCGCGGCCGGTCTGCACGCGCACGGCCACCGTCCGCCGGCTCAGTGCAGCTCGCGGACGGCGGCGGGGTCCAGGAAGTTGGCGTCGCCCGTGAGGCCGGCGTAGACCTCCATCAGGCTCTCGAACACCGCGCCCCAGCTGTGCCGCGCCACGGCGCGGGCGCGGGCCTTGCGGGAGAGTTCGGCGAGGTCGCGGGCGAACAGCGCCTCTATGGCCTCGGCCAGCGCCGCCGGCTCGGAGGCCTCGGCAAGTTCGCCGACCTCGGCGTCCACCGTCTCGGCGACGCCGCCAGAATGCACCCCCACCACCGGCAGCCCGCAGGACAGGGCCTCGAGCACGATCAGCCCGAGCGGCTCGTCGGGGTTGGCGTGCAGGAAGCCGTCGCAACTGGCCAGCAGCCTGGCCAGCGCCGTCGGATCCTGGATGTAGGGCAGGCCGATGACGCGGTCGGAGGCGGGCGCCACCTCGCCGGCGCCGACCAGCAACAGCGTTGTGCCCGGATCCAGCCGCTCGACAGCCTCGACCATCACGTCGATCCGCTTCTCGCGCGCCGGGCGGCCGGCGAACACCAGCAGGCGGTGGTCGGCGGGCAGGCCGAGCCGGGCGCGCAGCCCGTCGCGGTCTGCCAGGTCCGGCCGGAAGACGCCGGTGTCCACGCCGAGCGTCAGGGCCTGGGCCTTCTCCACGCCCGCCTCGTGCAGCCGCTGGGCGACGAAACGGCTCGGGGCGAGCACGGCGTCGAACTGGCTGTAGATCTTCGCCCAACGCTTGCGCACCGGCTCCTCGGCCCATTCGCCGAGGTGCAGGGCCGCCAGCGCCGGCAGGTCGGTATGGCAGAAGCCGACGACCGGCACGCCCAGCACCTCGCCGGCGCGCTGGGCCGCAAGTCCCGGCGTGTACGGGTCGCCCGCCTCGATCAGGGTCGGACGGCGGCGGATCAGCCGCTCCATCCAGGCGGTCTTGCTGACCGGCCAGCGGTACCCTTTCCCGAAGGGCAGCGGCGCGGTGGAGATCGACCATAGCCCGTGGCCGTCGTGGGCGTCCTTGCGCCCGGGCAGCACCAGGTTGTGGCGCACCCGCGGCCGGTTGGCGGCGATCCAGTCGCGCTTGGCCAGCAGGTAGCGCTTCACCCCGCCGCTGTGGGGCGCATAGAGCATGGTGGTGTCGACGAGGCGGGTCGGCCGGCCCGCATGCGCGCGCAAGGGTCCAGCGGCAAGCGCCTCGGGTTGCGCCGTCGCATGCATCATCTCGCGCGCCCGCTGGAAAGCTTGATCGAAGTCGCGGCCATCGCTCCACCCTCTTGGTCAAGCTTGTCGCGAAATAGATAGCCGGACCTTGCGATCGATCAAGTGCCCGCAAGTCCTCGGCCGATGCGGCCGCGCTTTCGCTCGCGATCGCCCCTCCACCCAAGCGTTCAGGTTTGCGCCGCCTGTAAACAGATGTGGCCTGATTCAGGCGAATACTTGTCGTCTTCGAGGGGCAGATGTAGAGACGTCACACTGAGAACAGCGGACGAAATGTGGCCAACGATTAACCGGCCTTCACCACGTTGGTTTCTCATATCGCAAGATGGGGTTGCCTAGGTTCGAGCCCGTCGAACTGGGGGCGATCCGAGTAAGTCATGCGACTTGTCACCATCGTTAGCTTGGGCGCGTCGGCGGCCTTGGGGTTGGCCGCGCTGTTCGTCGCCAAGGTGGTGCTGCCGCAGGAAGAGGCGGGCGCCACCGAAGTGCGCGCCGCCGCCCGCACCGTGCCGGTGGTCGTGGCCGCCAAGCCGATCGGCTACGGCGTGAAGCTGGCCCCCGAGCACCTGACCCTGGCGCAGTACCCGCCGGAGAGCGCCCCGGCCGGCGCCTACGCTTCCATCGACCAGATCCTCACCCAGGACGACGGCGGCCCGCCGGTCGTGCTGACCGCGATCGCCGCCAAGGAGGCGATCCTGCCGGCCAAGCTCAGCGGCGCCGGCGCCCGTCCGTCGGTCGCGGCGGCGATCGCCGAGGGCCACCGCGCCTACGCCATCCGGGTGACCGACGTCTCCGGCGTCGGCGGTCTGGCCCTGCCCGGCGACCGGGTGGACGTGCTGCTGATGCGCGACCTGTCGCCCGACGCCGAGCACCGGCGGCTGGTCACCGAGGTGGTGCTGCAGAACGTGCGCCTGCTGGGCGTCGACCTGAACGCCGATCCCACCTCCACCGAACCCTCGTCGCCGCGCACGGCCACCCTGGAGGTGCGCATGGAGGACGCCCAGAAGCTGGCCGTCGCGGCCGATCTGGGCAGCCTGTCCCTCGCTCTTCGCCGCGCCGGTTCGGCCGAAATCGAGCCGACCGCGCCGGTGGACACCTACGACGTGGTCTCCGTCGTCCCGCCCGCTCCAAGCCGCGCGGCCCCAGCCGGCGGCGCCCGCGCACCGGCCCGGCGGTCCTCGCCGATCCTCGTCATCGAAGGCGACAAACCCGCGTCCGAAGGCGCGTAGGGCTCGCAGGAAGCATCCCCCATGTCGCGTATCCTGAGCATCTCCCTCGCCGCCGTCCTGGCGCTGACCGGCGCGGCCCCGCAGGCCCTGGCCGACGCCTTCCCGGCCGAGAGCGCCCGCAGCCGGACGATCACCGTGCCGGTCGACAAGTCGCTGTCGTTCCGCCTCGACGCGCCGGCCTCGAAGATCGTGGTCGCCCAGCCCGAGACGGCCCAGATCGTGGCCACCACCGACCAGAACTTCTACGTCCGCGGCAAGAAGCTCGGCTCGACCAACCTGCTCATCTACAGCCGCCGCGGCGACCTGATGGAGGTCGTCGACGTGCGCGTCGGCTACGACGCCGAGGCCCTGCAGCAGGACCTGGCCGCCGCTCTGCCCGGCGAGAAGATCGTGGTTCGCAACCTCGGCAACGGCCTGCTGCTGACCGGCCAGGTGTCCAACACCGCCGCGGCGGTGAAGGCCAAGGCGCTGGCCGAGAAGATCGCCCCGGAATCGGTCACCTCGGCCCTGACCGTCGACGCCTCGCAGCAGGTGATCCTCGAGGTGCGCATCCTGGAGGCCAGCCGCACGGCTCTGAACGAGCTCGGCTTCGACATCGCCGCGGCCAACAACTCCACCTTCGCCTTCCTCTCGCACGGCGCGATCTCCGGCCGCCCGGCCAACCTGTCGACGCCGGCCGGCGTCCTGCGGCTCTCCAGCACGGTCGGCACCGCCTCGTTCGACGTGACCATCACCGCCCTGGAGGAGAAGGGTGTCGTGCGAACCTTGGCGCGGCCGAATCTGGCGGCGCTCTCCGGCGAGAAGGCCAGCTTCCTGGCCGGCGGCGAATTCCCCTTCCCGGTGCCGGCCGGCGACGAGCAGGTGACCATCGAGTTCCGGCCCTTCGGCGTCACCCTCGACTTCGAGCCGGTCGTCCAGGACAACGGCCTGGTCAAGCTGAAGGTCGCCCCCGAGGTCAGCGCCATCGACCCGCGTAACAGCCTGCGCACCAACGGCTTCGACGTGCCGAGCCTGTCGGTCCGTCGGGCGGCGACCACGGTGGAGCTGCGCAGTGGCGAGAGCTTCGCCATCGCGGGCCTGTTCCAGCAGGACTACCTGAACTCGATGCGCGAGGTGCCCGGCCTGGGCGACGTCCCTGTGCTCGGAGCCCTGTTCCGCTCCACCAGGTGGCGGCGCAACGAAACCGAGCTGGTGATCATCGTGACGCCGCGGCTGGCCACCGCCGCCGATCTCGGCCCGCAACAGCCCAACCCGCTGGGCGCCTTCGACGAGCCGAGCGCCATCGACCTGATCCTGATGGGTGCGACCGCGGCCAGCGCGCCGCCGCTCGGCCCGGTCGGGCGCGAGCCCTGAGGCCGGCCGATGCTCGCGCGCGCGATCGCTCTTAACCCGATGTTCTTCGGCGCCGGCGCCGAATGGGGCCGACCGGTCGCCGTTCGGACCGCGAATTCGAGGACGTCATCATGAGCATGCCGAGCTTGACCGGCCGACGCATCCTGGCGGTGGGCGAGGGCCTTGGCCCGGTGGCCGAGGGCCCGCTGTTCGGCGCCGTGCTCGAGATCGCCGGCGTGGAGCGGCTGCGCGCCTTCGGGCCCGAGGTGGCCGACCTCGTCCTGATCGACGCCGATTCCACCGACCCCGAGGCCCTGGTCGCCGCGCTCGCCAGCCTCGCCGACCTGCCCGCCCCGCCGCCCACCCTGCTGATCGGGGCCCGCCTGCCGGCCGGCCTCGTGCGGGCGTTGCTGAAACTGGAGAGGTCCGACGTGCTCGAAGCCCCCTTCAAGCCCGAGCAGCTGACCCGGGCCGTGATCAGCCTGCTGGCCTCGTCGAGCGCCGCCGCCGGCGGCGCCCCGGTCTCCACCTCGCGCTGCTGGACCATCACCGGCGCGGTCGGCGGCGCGGGCTCTACCACCGTGGCCATCGAGGTGGCCTACGCCCTGGCCCAGCGCAGCCGCAAGGAACGCAGCGTCTGCCTGGTGGACCTCAATCTCGCGGACGGCGCGGCCGCGGCCTATCTGGGCGCGACGCCCGCCCTGCGGCTGGCGGAGTTCGGCGCCCACGCAGAGCGGATCGACGCCTCGATGCTGCCGGCCTTCGCCGTGCCGGTGACCAAGCAGCTCGACCTCCTGGCCTGCCCGCGCGACCCGGAAGGCTTCGACCTCGTCCCGCGCGAGGCGGTGCTGCGCATCCTCGAGCTCACGTGCGAGGCCTACGACTGGGTGGTGATCGACATCCCCCGTCACCGCCGGCCGTGGACCGTCGACGTGCTGGCCGGCTCCGACGAGGTGCTGGTGGTGTCCGAACTGACCGTGCCGGCGCTGATCGCCGCCCGTTCGCTGTCCGAGGAGATCGAGCGTCGCCTGCCCGAGGGGCCGACCCCGCGGATCGTACTGAACCGCCTGGCCACCCGCATGTTCGGCCCCGCGCCGACCATGGCCGAGGCCGAGCGCGCCCTGCAGCGCAAGGCCGAGGCCGGCGTCAGCTCCGACTGGGAGGCGGCCGCCGCCTCGGTCAATCTCGGCGGGCCCATCGCCCAGCACCGGCCGAAGTCGCGCATCGTGCGCGACGTCTCGGTTCTGGTGGACCGGCTGATCGCCGACGAGAAGCGGCGCAAGGCCCAGGCTACGCGGGCGGCCTGATGGCGCGTTTCGGCCTGTCCTCGCTGCAGACCGCGCCGCCGCCTCCGCGGCCCGAGGCTGCCGAACCGGCGCCTGCCCCCGCGCCCGCGCCAAAGCCGGCCCCGGCTTCGCCGGCCGCCCCGCCGATGGGGCGCGACCCCGAGGCCGAGATGCTGGACCTCAAGGTCAAACTGCACGGCCGGCTGATCGACGAACTGGACCTCTCCAAGCTCGACAAGCTGGAGGACGGCGAACTGCGCCGCCAGGTGATGAACCTGGTGATGGACTTCGCCCGCGGCGAGCGGCTGGTGCTGAGCTCGGCCGAGCTCGAGAGCCTGGGCGCCAGCGTCTACGACGAGATGGTGGGCCTGGGGCCGATCGAGCCGCTGCTCAAGGACGACTCGATCAACGACATCCTGATCAACGGCCCCTACCAGGTCTATGTCGAGCGGCGCGGCGAGCTGGAGCTGACCCCGGTCCGGTTCCGCGACAACGACCACCTGCTGCGCATCGTCAACCGCATCGTCGCCGGGGTCGGCCGTCGGATCGACGAGTCCAGCCCGATGGTGGACGCGCGCCTGGCCGACGGCAGCCGGGTCAACGCGGCCATCGCCCCGATCACCATCGACGGGGCCGCCGTTTCCATCCGGAAGTTCTCCAAGAAGCCCTACACCCTGGAGAAGCTGGTCGAGGTGGGGGCCATGCCGGCTCCGGTCGCGGAGTTCCTCTACGGGGCGGTCCGGGCCCGCGTCTCGACGGTGATCTCCGGCGGCACCGGCTCGGGCAAGACCACCCTGCTCAACGCCCTGTCGTCGGCGATCAGCAACAACGAGCGGCTGATCACCATCGAGGACGCCGCCGAGCTCCAGCTCCAGCAGCCGCACGTGGTGCGCATGGAGACCCGTCCGCCGAACATCGAGGGCAAGGGCGAGATCCGGCAGCGCGAGCTGGTCAAGAACGCTCTGCGGATGCGGCCCGACCGGGTGATCCTGGGCGAGGTCCGCGGCGAGGAAGCCTTCGACATGCTGCAGGCCATGAACACCGGCCACGAAGGCTCGATGGCCACCATCCACGCCAACACCCCGCGCGACGCCATCACCCGCCTGGAGCAGATGGTGGCGATGAGCGGCATGCGGCTGACGCCGGAATCCATGCGCGGCCAGATCGCCAGCGCGGTCGGCATGATCGTGCAGGTGATGCGCCTGTCGGACGGCAAGCGGAAGGTGATGAGCGTCACCGAGATCACCGGCATGGAGGGCCAGGTGGTCCAGATGCAGGAGATCTTCGCCTTCCACCGCACCCACACCGGCCCGGACGGGGCGGTGCACGGCGAGTTCCGCGCCACGGGCCTGAGGCCCCGGTGCCTGGACGAGATGATCCGTCGTGGCATCCCCTACGACACCGCCAACTTCGACCCGTCGAGGCCGCTGGGCTGAGCCATGCCGAGCTTCCAACTCGACGCGAACGCGGTCTTCCTGGTGCTGGTGTTCGCCGCCGTCTTCTCGGCGGCGCAGGCGGTGATCGGCCTGGTGCGCGTCGCCAGCGTGAAGCGCAAGGTCAACAAGCGGCTGGTGCTGGCCGAGAAGGTCGGCGGCATCTCCGAGCTGGTGCTGGAGCTGCGCAAGCAGCGCGGCCTGACCGCCGGCGGCGAGAAGAAGGGCTGGGCCTGGCTCTCCGACCTGATCCTCCGCTCCGGCCTTCCCTACGAGCCCAAGCGTTGGGCGCTGCTGGCGATCGGGGCCGGCGCGGTGGCCGGGATCGGCGGTTTCGTGCTGACCAAGAGCCCGGCCGTCGCGGCCGTCGCCGGGCCCGCCGTGACCCTGCTCGGCCCCATCGTGGTGCTGAAGGTCGCGGCCGGGCGGCGGGCCAAGGCCCTGGGCTTCCAGCTGCCGCAGGCGCTCGACATCATCGTGCGCAGCCTGGAGGCCGGCCACCCCGTCCCGACCGCCATCGCTCTGGTGGGCCGCGAGATGGCCGACCCGATCGGCTCGGAGTTCGGCATGGCCGCCGACGAAATCGCCTACGGCGCCACCCTGCAGGAAGCCGTGGACCGCATCGCCGAGCGCTGCCAGCACCCGGACGTGGACCTGTTCGCCGCCACCGTGCGGCTGCAGGAGCGGGCCGGCGGCAACCTCACCGGGCTTCTGAAGCTGAACGCCCACACCGTGCGCGAGCGCCACAAGATGCGGCTGAAGATCCGCGCCGCCTCGTCCGAGGGCCGCGCCTCGGCGATGATCCTGACCTCGGCCCCCTTCCTGGTGGCCGGCATGCTGACGATGATCTCGCCCGGCTTCTACGGCGACGTCATCCACGAGCCCTTCATCCAGATCGGCCTGGCCGGCCTGGGCCTGTGGATGTTCCTCGGCAACCTGGTCATGCAGCGCATGATCGACATGCGGATCTGAGGCGATGGGCGGCGTCTCTCTGCAGGATCTGGTCACCTACGTCGCGGTCGCGCTGATCGCCATGGCGGCCGGCGGCTGCGTGCTGGCGGTGGTCAACGAGGCCCGCGCCCGCGCGGTTCGCCGCACACGGCTGAGCGGCGGCGCGGTCGCCGCCCCGCGCCCGCAGGCCGAGCTCACCGAACGCCTGGCCGCCGGCATGCGCCGGCTCGGTCACAGCGCCGCCGTGCGCGACCCGGCCAAGCTGTCCGTCGTGCGCACCCGGCTGATGCAGGCCGGCTTCTTCAGCAAGGAGGCGGCGGTCGTCTATCTCGGCGCGCGGGCGGCGGCGCTGTTCGCGGCCACCGCCGGCACCCTCCTGCTGCTGCCGGTCGTGATGAGCGGCGCGGGCGGCGGCGGCGCGGTGGCGATGGCCGGCCTGCTTTCGGCTGCGGCGCTGTTCGGCCCCGACCAGGTGCTCAAGATGCGCCGGCAGGCCCGCGAGCGCGAATACGCCGACGGCTTCCCGGACATGCTCGACCTGCTGGTCGCCTCGGTGGAGGCGGGCCTGTCGCTCGACGCGGCGGTCAGCCGGGTCACCGACGAGCTCGCCCGCCGCTACCCGAACCTGACGGTCCACCTGCGCTATCTGACCCTGGAGCTACGCGCCGGGCGGGCGCGCAAGGAGGCCTGGTCCAGCTTCGCCGACCGGCTCGGCATCGAGGACGCCCGCGCGCTGGCCACCATGCTGCGCCAGGCCGAGGATATGGGCACCAGTCTCGGCGAGACCCTGACCGTCTTCTCCGCCGACATGCGCACCAAGCGGATGCTGCGGGCCGAGGAGAAGGCTCTGGCGCTGCCGGCCAAGCTGACCGTGCCGCTGATCCTGTTCATCTTCCCTTGCCTCTTGGGGGTGCTGATCCTGCCCGCCGCCTTCCGGCTGGCGCAGAACTTCAACTAGGCCGACCGCGACAATCCGCCGCGCCGAGAGCCTCCCCACCGCTAGGGGGGTTTAACCGCCGGCCCCTAGGCTCGCTCCGGTAAGCCCGGCGCGTTGGGATGCGGCTCGGGAGGGAGACCGCCGCCGGATGAGCGCCGTCGCACGCCAGATCGAGACGACCGAGCCCTCCAGGCCGGAGTCCCGGTTCGTCGCAGCAAACGGACGTCCGCTGCGGGTCTCCTGCCGGTTGGAGCCGGTGCTTGAACTGAAGGCCTTCCGCCGGATCGGCTACCGGATGGCCCGGCAGGTCATCGACGTCGAGGCCGAGCGGCCGCTCACCGTCGACGAGATCCTGCGGCTGACCCGCGCCGACCTCGAGCGCATCGACCTCGCCACCCTCTCCCGCGGCCTCGACCGGCTGCAAGTGGAGTCCGAGGGCGCCAAGGAGCTGACGCTGATCCTGCCGGTGTCCTACGTCAGCCTCTCCAACACCCACGGCCGCAAGGCCCTGGTCGGCTACTTCAAGCAGGCGCGCGAGACGGTCCTGAAGGGCCTGGTCTGCGAGGTCACGGAGATCGAGGGGGTGCCCGAGGCCGGGCTGTCGGCGGCGCTGGCGGCCATCCGGCCCTACTGCCTGCTGCTGGTCGGCCGACGGTGCCAGCCCTACGGCGACAGCCACATCCTGGCCTCCGTGGGCCTGCAGGGCGTCTCGGTGGAGTGTCCGACCGACCTCGCGGACGACGGCGAGTTCGTGCACTGGGCCCGCCACGCGGTGGACGCCGGCAAACGGGCGGCCCGATCGGTGATGGCCTTCGGCGTACCCTCCACCCGGCACTTGGCGATCGCCGCCCACCTGGGCGCCTCGCACGGCAGCCTCAGGTCCGGGCCGGTGCTGCGCGGCGCCTGATTTTGGTCCGAATCGTCGACCAACCAGCCCCCGGTACGAGGAGGGGCTCCGTGCGCGCAGTTTCCATCACCGCTTTCGCCGCCCTGGCGCTGGCCTTGGCCGGCTGCGGCCACAACACCGAGCAGCGGGCCGCCACGGGCGCAGCCGCCGGCCTGATCCTCGGCGGCCCTGTGGGCGCCGCCGTCGGCGCCGGCGCGGGCGTCGTCATCAGCAAGACCCAGGACCGCTAGAGACCGCTCCCCTTTCCCCTTGTGGGAGAGGGTGGCGCCCGAAGGGCGTCGGGAGACGGGTCGCTTCGTCCCGGGCTCTGTGCATCAACCGGCGGATGGGCCTGTACGACCCCTCCTCCGACCCGCTGCGCGGGCCACCTCCTCCACACGGGGAGGAGGACGCAATCTAGCTCCTCGGGGATTAAGCGAGAGTTGGGCGACGCTCGCATTGGCGCCCGGCCTCGCCGCTGATAACCCTGATCTCCCTGCAGGAGAGGGTTCGCCATGTTCAAGGGTGTGGATCACGTCGTCGTCGCGGTGAAGGATCTGGACGCCGCGGTCGGCCGCTACGAGACCATTTTCGGCCAGGCCGTCAGCGAGCGGCGCGAGGCCCCGGCCGCCGGCATGAAGATGGCCTTCTTCCGGTTCCCGGAGTCCTTCGTCGAACTGGTCTCGAACATCGACGAGACGGGTCCCATCGCCAAGCGCCTGGCCGAGCGCGGCGAGGGCGTCCACCTGATCGCCATGAAGGTCGACGACATCGACAAGGCGGTCGCCGAGCTGCGCGAGAAAGGCGTGAGGCTGGTCGGCGACCCTGGCCCCGGCAATCCGGTGAAGGGCCAGGTCTTCGTGCACCCCTCGGAGACCGGCGGGGTCCTCACCCAGATCGTGCAGGGCTGAGCGCCGGCCCGTTCCGACGCCACCGTCGCCGGTCTAAGAACGATGCGGCCGCCAATTCGGGCGGCCTGCATGCGCCGCCCGGGCCTCGGCGCCTTCTTGGGGGTTGAGATGTCCAGAGTTTCGGTTTGGCTCGCGCTGTTCGGCGCGGCCTCGGCGCCGTGCGCGGCGATGGCCCAGGGCGCACAGGTCACGCCCAACCTCGGCGCCGTCCAGGGCGAGGGGACGCTGCAGGACAACGACGGCAATTCGGGGACCTGGTCGATCGACGCGCTGCTCTCCGGCGGCGATTTCACCGGCACGGGCGCCGCCACCATCCGCGGCGTGACGGTGCGCGGGCCGCTGGCCAAGGGCGGCTCTTTCTACGAGAACGGCCGGTGCCACTTCCGCATCGAGGAAGGCCGCTACCGGGTCGAGATCGGCGGTCCCTGCACGACCACCTCGATCGACGGCCACGCCGGCGGCTTCGTGGCCGGGAACACCATCGTCGGCTCCGCCAAGGGCGTGCTGAAGTTCGGCAAGGCCGGCGCCGGCCCGGCCGCGCCGAAGGCGGTCGCCCTGCCCACCGCCAAGCTCACCTGCGCCTGGATGGAGCGGGTCGGCGGCGTCGTGGCCGGCGATCTGCCGAACTACCAGCTGCGCATGTCCAACATGGTGACCCTGACCCTGTCGCCGAACGGGACCTACCGGACCAACAGCGCCTCCGGCTCGTTCGTGCGCGAGGGCGACAGGATCCGCCTGACCAGCGGCGCCTTCGCCGGCGCCGTGGGCCGCCTGCAGCCGGACCGCTCCGGGCAGCCGGCGGTCTACTTCGAGCGAGAGGAAAACCGGCGGGCCAACGGCGTGCACATCGTCGACCCGGGACGAACGGCCTGCACGGTCGCGCGCTGAGCCCTGTCAGGCCTCCAGCTCGACATCCCAGTAGAGGAAGTCCAGCCAGCTCTTGTGCAGGTGGTTGGGCGGAAAGCGGCGGCCGCGCTCCTGCAGCTCCCAGGCGCTGGGGCGACGCGGCCGCTGATGCGGGTGCATGGCGGCCTCGGCCGGCGTACGCCCGCCCTTGATCAGGTTGCAGCGGGCGCAGGCGGTGACGATGTTCTCCCAGGTCGTGCGCCCGCCCCTGGAGCGCGGCACGACGTGGTCGAAGGTCAGGTCCTCGGCGCAGCCGCAGTACTGACAGCAAAAGGCGTCGCGCAGGAACAGGTTGAAGCGGGTGAAGGCGGGCGGCCGGTCCTGCGTCACGTAGTGCTTCAGCGAGACCACACTCGGCAGCTTCATGCTGAAGGAGGGGGAGCGAACCTCGTGGTCGTAGGTCGAGACCACGTCGACCCGGTCGAGGAACACCGCCTTGATGACCTCCTGCCACGGCCACAGGGACAGCGGGTAGTAGCTGAGCGGACGAAAGTCCGCATTCAGCACCAGGGCCGGCCAGCCGGAGGGCGGGTGACTAAGCACCTGCATGGCCGGTCCTCTGCGCGAGCTCGATGGCTCTGGTCGGGTACGCTACTGGACTGAAGACAACGCCTCGTCGCTTGGAGCCCCAGGAAGTCGAATCGGCAATATCGATCCGCGTTCCGGGAACAATAGTTCAAAAACCATGGCGTCTCCATGACGGCGGGCCGGACCTTGCGCAGATTCCGGCCCGCCGCGTTCGACGCCGCATCGGCCCTACGCGCCCAGAACGGCGGCGCCGCCCGCGACGGTGAAGCTGATGAACAGCAGGAAGACCGCCACCAGGGCGTCGGCGGTGCGGGCGAAACGGTTGAGCGACATATCTCATCTCCATGGCTGCTTCAGATCGATGCGATCTGAACAGCGACAAGATGGCACAATCTAAACACCGCTCAAATATAAATTTACGCCGTACGGCTATGCGGATTTGCATAACAGGGTTTGGCGGCGGCCTGGGCAGTGGATCCCCGAAATTGCCGGCTCGGAGCGACCCCCTCCCGACGCCCTGCGGGCGCCACCCTCTCCCACAAGGAGAGAGGGCGTTCAGGGACCGTGGGCCCCTACAAAAAAAGGGGACCCCGTCGGGTCCCCTTCCTGCGTCGACTTTGATGACCGCTCAGAGCGCCGAAGCCGTGGCGAAGGCCATGAGGAGGCCGAGAGCCAGTAGGTAGAACGGAGCCGCGCGGTCGAAGAGACGTTCGAAATTAGCGAGAGACATGACGACACACACCTTTCAGTTCGAACCCCGGGGGAGCGGGGCTTTGTTATTTAAACGACGCTAAGATAGCGCCGATCTGAGCGCCGTCAAGATGCATCTTTACGGCGTCCAGATTCAGTTTTAGGGTTCCGCCTATGAGAGAAACTGAAAGCGCCGCCGAAGCGCGCCCCTACCACCATGGAGACCTGCGGCGCGCGCTGATCGACGCGGCCCGACGGATCCTCGAGACCAAGGGGCCGGCGGCGCTCTCTCTGCGGGCGGTGGCGCGAGAGGCGGGGGTCAGCCCGGCCGCGCCCTACCACCACTTCAAGGACAAGGGCGAACTGCTGGACGCCGTCGCCGACGAAGGCTGGCGCATTCTCAACGAAGCGATGAAGGCCGCGGGCGAGAACGCCCCCTCCCCACGTGCGGCGATGCCTTCGCTGGGCGTGGCCTATGTCTGCTTCGCCCGCGAGCATCCGGCCCTCTACCGCGTGATGTACAAGCGCTCGCGCGACAAGGAGGCGCTGCCCGAACACCTGCACGAGGGCGAGGATTCCGCCTACTGCCGCACGCGCGACACCCTGATCGCCGCCGGCGCCGACCCCTCCGACCCGGTCGGTCTCGAGCTGGCCACCATCGCCGCCTGGTGCGCCGCCCACGGGCTGGCCGAGATCGGCGGTTTCCAGCAGTTCGCCCACCTCAAGGAAGCGCTGGGCGGAGAGGAAGCCTTCTTCCGCGGCGTCTTCGAGCACATGGGGGTGTTCGCTCGGGGGCTGAACGACTAAAGCCGTCGGCGTGGCCGCCCGCTTCGTCACGCGCTTCGCCCCCTCCCCGACCGGCCGGCTGCACCGCGGCCACGCCTTCTCGGCCCTTTGCGCCCACGAGGCCGCCCGGGCCGCCGGCGGGCGCTTCCTGCTGCGCATCGAGGACATCGACGCCACCCGCTGCCGCTCCGAGTACGAGGCGGGCATCTACGAGGACCTCGCCTGGCTGGGCCTGAGCTGGGAACAACCGGTCCGCCGACAGTCCGAGCACCTTGCCGACTACCGCGCCGCCCTGGAGGCGCTGGCGCGCGAAGGCCTCGTCTACCGCTGCTTCCGCACCCGCAAGGAGATCCTGGCCGAGATCGGCCACGCCCCGCACGGGGCGATGGAGGCGTTCCGCGGCGGTCCCCTGCCGCCGGATGAAGAGGCCCGCCGGCTGGCGGCCGGCGAGGCCTTCGCCTGGCGGCTGTCGCTGTCGGCGGCGGAAGTGCGGCTCGGCGGCTTCGGCGGCCTCACCTTTGTGGAGGAAGGCGAAGGCCCTCGCGGCGAGACGGGAACCGTCCAGGCCAGCCCCGAACTCGGGGGCGACGTGGTGTTGGCGCGCAAGGACGTCGGGGTCGCCTACCATCTGGCCGTGGTGGTTGACGATGCGCTGCAAGGGATCACCCACGTGATCCGCGGGCAGGACCTGTTCGAGGCCGCCCACGTCCAGCGTCTGTTGCAGGCGCTGCTCGGGCTGCCGACGCCGGTCTACCGCCACCACCGCCTGCTGACCGGGCCGGACGGCAAGCGCTACGCCAAGCGCGACAAGGCCGAGACCCTGGCCGAGATCCGCGCCCGCGGCGTGACCGCCGCCGAGCTGCGCCGGGAGTTGAGCTTTGACTGAGCCGCGCACCGAGGGCCGCTGGCTGAGCCTTGCCGTGCTGGTCTTCGGGGCCATGGTGATCGGCCTTGCGCCCATCCTGGTGCGCCTGGCCGAGGCGGGCCCCGCAGCAGTCGGCTTCTGGCGGTTGTTGATCGCCGCCCCGCTGCTGGCGGCGCTCGCGATGCGGCCGGGCGCCGAGCGGCCGGCGGGACCGCCGCCACGGGCCGCGCTGCTGGCCGGGGTGATGTTCGCCCTCGACCTCGGCTTCTGGCACTACGGCATCGCCTTCACCTCGGTCGCCAACGCCACGGTGCTGGCCAACCTGACGCCGGTGATCGTCACCGCCTTCGCCTGGATCTTCTTCAAGCAGGTCCCCCCGCGGCTGTTCCTGGCGGCCGTGGCGCTGGCGGTGTCCGGCTCCTGGATGATGGCGACCGCGCGCGGCGGCGCGCCCGGGATCAACCCGCCGCTCGGCGACGCCCTCTCTCTGGCCACCACCCTCTGGTACGCCCTCTACATGATCGCCGTGGCCCAGGCCCGGCGGACGTCGGGCGCCGTGCAGGTGATGCTGTGGTCGACCCTGACCGGACTGCCGTTCCTGCTGGCCGGCGCCCTGCTGCTGCGCGAGCCCCTGCTGCCGGCGACCTGGGCCGGCTGGGCGGCCTGCGCGGGCCTGGGGGCGATGCACATCGCCGGCCAGGGCTCGATCGCCTGGGCGCTGGGCCGCCTGCCGGCCGCCACCGCTTCGGTGGTGGTGCTGGTCCAGCCGGTGGTCGCCGGCGCCCTGGGCTGGGCTCTGTTCGCCGAGGCGCCCGGTCCCTGGCAGGCGCTCGGCGGCTTCATCGCGCTGGCCGGCGTCGCCCTGGCCCAGTGGGCCGGCCGCCCGCGTCAGCCCATAGCGTCCAGCCCGTAGGCCGCCCGCGCCCCCTCGATCCGCTCCAGCTTCGCGTGGAATGCGCCCCAGTCGTCGCGGCCGGCGATGTCCGCCCATATCCGTTCGATCTCGTCGTAGAGCAGCTCCTCCGGCTCGGCGCCGAAGTAGGGGTCGGCCAGCCGCTCCGGTCGGTCGGGCTGGTAGGCGGCCAGCAGCCGCCGGAACTCGGCGTATCCGTCGGCCCGGTAGATCTCGCCGCGCGGCCCGGCCAGCGCACGGTCCTCGTCCTTGCAGAACCAGTCGAAGAAGAACGGCTCCCAGCGCAGCGGCTCGCCCCCCTCGGCGATGGCGCGGAAGGCGGCGTTGACCAAGGCCGCGTCCTCCTCCGGCGAGCGGGCGGCGAGACCGAGCCTTTCCAGCATCGCCGCCGTCAGCTCGCGCCGGTAGTGGCCCGAGAAGGTGTTGAGCGCCTCGATCAGCGGGTCCTGGCCGGTCACCAGGGTGAAGCAGGCCGCCAGCTGCTGGAGGTTCCAGAACACCGCTTCCGGCTGGCGCCCGAAGCTGTAGAGGCCAGCGTGGTCGAAGTAGGCGGCCACGAAGTTGGGATCGTTGTGCGGCAGGAAGCGGTAGGGGCCGTAGTCGAAACTCTCGCCGGTGATGTTCATGTTGTCGGTGTTGAGCACCCCGTGCACGAAGCCGGCGGCCATCCAGCGGGCGACCAGCCGGGCGGAGCGCGCCGTCACCGCCGCCATCAGCGCCGCGGCCCGGTCGGGCGCCTCGGACAGCTCGGGATAGTAGAGACCGATCACGTGGTCGATCAGCGCGCCGATGCGGTCGGCCGCGTCGTAGAAGGCGTGACGCTGGAAGCTCCCGAACCGGATGTGGCTGTGCGACAGCCGCACCAGCACCGAGGAGCGCGTCGGGCTCGGCTCGTCGCCGCGCATCAGCGCCTCGCCCGTCTCGATCAGCGAGAAGGAGCGCGAAGTCGGCACGCCCAGCGCCTCCAGCATGGCGGTGGCCAGCACCTCGCGCACGCCGCCCTTCAGCGTCAGCCGCCCGTCGCCGCCCCGCGACCACGGCGTCTGCCCAGAGCCTTTGGCGCCGAGGTCCAGCAGCCGGCCGGTCCCGGCCTCCCGCAGCTGGGCGAAGGTGAAGCCCCGCCCGTCGCCGAGGTCGGGGTTGTAAACGCGGAACTGGTGGCCGTGGTAGCGCTGGCTGAGCGGGGTCTGGAGGTTGTCCGGCAGCGGGCGGAAGCGGCCGAAGTGGTCGGCCCACTCCTCGTCGGTCAGCGCATCGAGGCCCACGCTTTGCGCCGCCCGCCGGTTGCGGAACCGCAGCAGGACCTGCGGGAAGTCGGCCGCCTGAACCGGGTCGGCGAACTCGGCCCCCAGCTCCTGAAGGTGCGGCTCGGGGCGGTAGGCGGCGGGATCGGGGGGCATGCGCCCTTCCTGAATCTGTTTGCGACGGGACTTGAGGGGACCACCACACCAACGCACCGCGGCCTCGTCCAGCGCTGCGCCAAAAACAAGCTCTGCCGTAAATTGTGTGACCTTGAGGCCACTACCATACCGACAAACCCCGAGCCGGCCGCCCGGTTGATTGTGGTCAATCCCTTCCCGGCCTATAGGCGCCTTCCTCTTTGCCAGCTCCGGCCACGCAACGACGCGCAGGCCGACGACAAACCTCCACTCACAGGAGCCTTCATGCGTATCACCCAGCTGCTTCGCAGTTCGGCGTCGCTCGCCATCATGTCCGGTCTCGCCTTCGGGACCGCCGCCCAGGCGCAGGACGAGGCCGCTCCGCGCGAGGTGGACGAGATCATCGTCACCGCCCAGAAGCGCGAGCAGAGCCTGCAGGACGTGCCGATCGTGGTCACCTCGGTCAGCGGGCAGTTGCTGCAGGACGCCGGCGTCCGCGACATCCGCGAACTGACCGTGCTGACCCCCGGCCTGACCGTCACCTCGACTTCCAACGAGACCATCGTCACCGCCCGCGTGCGCGGCGTCGGCACCGTCGGCGACAACCCGGGCCTGGAGAGCTCGGTCGGCGTGGTGATCGACGGCGTCTACCGCCCCCGCAACGGCGTCTCCTTCGGCGACCTCGGCGAGGTCAGCCGCATCGAGGTGCTGAAGGGCCCGCAGGGCACCCTGTTCGGCAAGAACACCTCGGCCGGCGTGGTCAACATCATCACCGCCGGGCCGACCCGCGACCTGCAGGCCGAGTCCGAGGTCACCGTCGGCAACTACGGCCAGGTCGGCTTCTCCGGCTCGCTGTCCGGGCCGCTGACCGACACCCTGGCCGGCCGCATCTACGCCGCCGCCCGCGCCCGTGACGGCTTCCAGGACATCGTGACCGGCGACGGCCCGCGCGGCCGCGACAAGGACAACGATCAGGACTTCTACACCGTCCGCGGCCAGCTGCTGTTCGAGCCGACCTCGAATTTCGACGTGCGCGTCATCGCCGACTACACCAAGCGCGACGAGATGTGCTGCGTCGGCACCCAGCTGTTCGTCGGCGACGCCGCCAACAGCCGTGCGCGGCTGATCGAGCAGGTCCGCCCGGGCTCGCTGGACCTGACCAGCACCCCGTTCGACCGCCTGGGCTTCGCCAATCGACCGACCGACCAGCGTGTCGAGGACATGGGCCTCTCGGCCGAGGCCAACTGGGACGTCAACGACGCCATGACGCTGACCTCGGTCACCGCCTGGCGCAACTGGCGGGCCGAGACCGGCCAAGACGCGGACTTCACCGCGGCCGACCTCGTCTACCGTCCGAACGACGGCCGCAACAACGTCGAGTTCGAGCAATTCAGCCAAGAACTGCGCCTGGCCGGCGACGCCGTCGACGGGCGGCTGAACTGGCTGGTCGGCGGCTTCTACGCCAAGGAAGACCTGAGCACGCGGGCCCAGCTGCTGTACGGCGAGGACTATTACGCCTACTACGCGCAGCGCGTGCTGCAGAACGTGCCGGCCCTGCTCGGCCTGACGCAGGGGACCATCCTGCAGTCGGGCGCCGGCTCCGACGACCGGCACGACCAGGAAGGCGAGTCCTGGGCGCTGTTCACCAACAACTCGTTCAAGATCACCGACGCGCTCGAGCTGACGGTGGGCCTGCGCTACACGGTCGACGAAAAGACCCTGATCAGCGCCTATTCGACCACCGGCGCGGCCTGCGACCAGGGCGAAGCGGCCCTGCCGACCCTCATCGGCCTGCTGGGCGCCGGGACCGCCACCACGGTGGTCGGCGGGCTCTGCCTCAACTCACAGAACGACGACTTCGACGAACTGGGCGTCGTGACCCAGGCGCGCGAGGAGAAGGAGTGGTCCGGCACCGCCAAGCTGGCCTACCGCTTCAACCCCGACCTGATGGCCTACGTCAGCTACTCGCGCGGCTTCAAGGCGGGCGGCTTCAACCTCGACCGGGAGCAGCGGATCCTGCTGGGCGCCGGCGGCGTGCCGAACTTCACGGCCGACCCCGACACCAGCTTCCGCGGCGAGTTCGTCGACAGCTGGGAAGTGGGCGCCAAGTCGACCCTGTTCGACGGCTCGGTGCTGCTGAACCTCGCGGCCTTCCACCAGACCTTCGAGGACTTCCAGCTCAACACCTTCGTCGGCACGGCCTTCATCGTGGAGACCCTGCCCGAGGTGATCTCGCGCGGCGTCGACGCCGACTTCATCTGGTCGACCCCGATCGACGGCTTCGACCTGCAGGGCGGCGTCACCTACGCCGAAACGGAGATCCAGCCGTTCACCGCCTCGGACCTGCTGGTGGCCAGCCGGTTCAACAGCCTGCGCCGCCTGCCGGGCGCCCGCCTGTCGTTCGCGCCCCTGTGGTCGGCCTCGCTGGCCGGCACCTATGAGCGCGACCTCGGCGGCGACCTCAAGCTGCGCTCCAACGTCTCGGCCAAGTACACATCCAGCTACAACACCGGCTCGGACCTGCACCCCTCCAAGCTGCAGGACGAACTGGTGCTGGTGAACGCCCGCGTGGGCGTGGGCGCGGCGGACGAGACCTGGACCGTCGAGCTGTGGGCCAACAACCTGTTCGACGAGGACTACGTCCAGGTCGGCTTCAACGGCCCCTACCAGGTGGACGAGAACAACGACGCGGTCAGCGTCTACGACGCCTTCCTGGGCGCGCCCCGCACCGTCGGCGCGACGCTCCGGCTGCGCTACTAGCCTGACGAAGCGGCGGCCCGGGAGCGATCCCGGGCCGTTCGCCCTACCCATCATTTCGGAACGACGATTTGACGAACAGCGCGCGTCAAATCGCCATTTGATGGCCGATCCGGCCCCCTTAACGTCGTCCAGCCGACTCGATCTGCCCTTTCCATTAGGCATTCGGGCTGGCCCGTGTTGTGAAGGGAGGGTGACCGATCTGGCCCTCCAGGATCTCGACCTGACGCAGTGCGACAGGGAACCGATCCATATTCCGGGCGCGGTGCAGCCGCACGGCGCCCTGATCGTCGTCGACCAGGCGACCATCAGCATCGAACAGGCCGGCGGCAGCTGCGCCCGGCTGCTCGGCCTCGCCCCCGAAGCGCTGCTCGGCCGTCCGCTGGCCGAGGCGGTGGCGGGCGCGGCCGACCTCTTCCTGGACGATCCCTTTACCGAGGCCGCCTACGCCGGCGTCGTGCCCGCCCACGAGGGCGGCGAACTGGACTGCTCGACTCACAGGGTCGGCGACAAGCTGGTGCTGGAATTCGAGCCCGCGCCGCAGCGGCGCCGTTCGGCGGCCGAGACGACGCGGACCATCGAAGCGGTCAGCGGCGCCTTCGGCGCCTGCCGCAGCCTGCCGCAGCTCGCCGAGACGGCGGCCCTGAAGTTCCGCGAGCTGACCGGCTTCGACCGGGTGATGATCTACCGTTTCCTGCCGGACGAGACCGGCGCGGTGATCGCCGAAGCCAAGGCCGACGCCCTGCCGCCGTTCCTGAACCACCGCTACCCGGCCAGCGACATTCCCAAGCAGGCGCGCCAGCTCTACCTGCGCAACCTCATCCGGGTGATCTGCGACGTCGGCTATGTCCCTGCGCCGCTGATCGCCAGGGACACCGGCGAGCCGCCGCTGGACATGAGCGACTGCCACCTGCGCAGCGTTTCGCCGGTCCACATCCAGTACCTGAAGAACATGGGGGTCGCGGCCTCCGCCTCGTTGTCGATCGTGCGCGACGGCAAGCTATGGGGGCTGGTGTCATTCCACCATTGCGAGCCCAAGGGGCTGAGCTTCGACGACCGCAGCCTCTGCCGCGTGCTGGCGGGCTCGCTGTCGCATCAGATCGCCGCCCTGGAGGACTCCGAGCTCTACCGCGAGCGACTGCGCTCGCGCGCGGCGGAGGATGCTCTGTTCAGCCTGCTCGGCCGCGGCGGCTCGGTCGAACAGGCGCTGGAAGACCATGCCGACGACCTGCTGGAGATGGTCCGCGCCCACGGCGTCGCCATCCGCCACGGCGACCGCGTGATCGCCTCCGGCCTCTGCCCCGACCCCGGCCAGGTGCTGCCGCTAGCCGACTGGCTGCTCGGCCGCGGCGAGAGCGGGGTGTTCGCCACGGACTCCCTGTCGCGCCTGTTCCCGGCCGCCTCGGTCTACGCCGACACGGCCAGCGGCCTGCTGGCGGTGACCCTGTCCGGCGGCGAAAAACGCCAGCTCCTGTGGTTTCGCGCCGAGCAGGTCGAGGAGATCAACTGGGCGGGCAACCCCCACAAGCCGGCCGAGGAGGATCTCGCCGGCGGCCAGCTGACGCCGCGCAAGTCCTTCGACTTGTGGCGCGAGACCGTGCGCGGACGCTCCCAGCCCTGGTCGTCGGTCGAGGTGGACGCCGCCGCGCGCATCGCCCGCACCTTCGCCGAGATGCAACGCACCCAGGGCATCGGCCGGCTGAACGAGAGCCTGCGCCGGGCCCTCGACGAGCGCGACCGCGAACTCAGCGAAAAGAGCCACCTGCTGCGGGAGGGCGACCACCGCATCCAGAACAGCCTGCAGATCGTGGGCGGCATGCTGCGCATGCAGCTGCGCGACACCACCGACCCCGAGGTGCGGGCCCAGCTCGAAGAGGCGATGGCGCGGGTTACGGCCGTGGCGCTCGTTCACCGCCGGCTGCACCGCTCGGACCATCCCGAGACCGTCGATCTCGACGTCTACCTGCGCGAGCTGATGACCGACATCGGCGCCTCTCTGGGCGCGGACTGGACCCGGCAGATGAAGATCCAGCTCAGCCCGGTGGCGACCCCGACCGAGATGGCCATGTCGATCGGACTGGTGCTCAGCGAGCTGGTGCTGAACGCCGCGAAGTACGCCTACGACGGGGCCGCCGGGCCGCTTCTGGTCGAGCTGTCCGGCCGCCCCCAGGGATTGCGGCTGGAGGTGCGCGATTGGGGCCGCGGCGCCGCGGTCGCCAAGACGCCGTCCGGCGGCGGGCTCGGCTCCCGGCTGGTCGGGGCGCTGGTCGACCGGCTGAACGGGACCCTCGAACGCGGGGCGGCGAGCCCCGGCATGCGCGTGGTGGTCTACGTTCCGCTGCCGCTGCGCGCCGAGCGAGCCGACGCATGAGCGTACTGGCCGCGGTCAGGGCCGCGACCCGGGAGCGTCACGAGGAGCTGGAGACAAACGCCGGCATCCTCGACCGTCTCGCCGACCCGGCCGGCCGGCCGGCCCTGCTGGCCGCCTTCCTGTCGCTCTACGCGCCCGCCGAGGCGACGCTGGAGCCGCTCCTTGCGCCGATTCCCGACTATGATTTCGAGGGCCGCCGAAAGACGCCGGCGCTTCGCCGCGACTTGCAGGTCCTGGGGGCCGGCGCCCCTCCCCTTCCCGCAGCGCCGCCGCCGGTATTCTCCGGCCGCGCCGAGGCGCTGGGCTTCGCCTATGTGCTCGAGGGCTCGACGCTCGGCGGGCGGGTGATCCGCAAGCGGCTGCGGGCCGCGGGCCGCTCGCTCGACGGCACCTCGTTCTTCGACGTCTACGGGCCTGCGACCGGCGCGCGCTGGACGAGCTTCTGCGCCATCCTCGAGCGCGAGTGCGCCGATCGGGCGGCCGAAGCCGTGGCGGGCGCGCTGGCCGGTTTCGCGTGGGTCCGCGCCGGCCTCGCCGCCGAGCCGGCCGCCGCCTAAAGACCAAGTCCACGTATCGCCGTTCTGCCGCGTGCTAGAGTGGCGGCGATGATCTACCGGTTCGGCCCCGTCCGATTCGACACCGCGCGTCGCGAGCTGACCGCCGCCGGGCGGCCCGTGCCGGTCGAGCCGCAGGTCTTCGACCTGCTGCAACTGTTGATCGAAAACCGCGAGCGGCTGGTCACCAAGGACGAGATTCTGGAGCGGATCTGGCGCGGCCGGATCGTCTCCGAGGCGGCGCTGTCCAGCCGGGTGAAGTCGGCCCGCCAGGCGATCGGCGACGACGGCCGGGCCCAGCGGCTGATCCGCACACACGCCAAGCACGGCTTCCGCTTCGTCGGCGAAGTGGAGCCGCTCGCCGCCGAACCCGCCGCCGCGCCCGCCCCTGCGCCGGAGGCGGAGCCCTTGCAGGCGGGGCGGCCGTCCATCGCCGTCCTGCCGTTCACCGCCATCGGCGCCGGTCCGGCCTCCCAGGCGATGGCCGAGGCCCTGCCGCACGACCTGATCTCCGAACTCGCCCGCCTGCGCTGGCTGTTCGTGATCGCCCGCGGCTCCTCGTTCCGCTTCCGCGGACCGGCCATCGACCTCGGGGAGGTGCGTGCGGCGCTGAAGGTCGGCTACTGCCTCAGCGGTTCGGTGGAGGTCGACGAGACCGCCCTCTCCCTCACTGTCGAGCTCTGCGAGACCGCCGGCGGCGGAGTGGTCTGGAGCGAACGCTTCGCCGGTCGACCGGGCGCGATCCACGAGATCCGCCAGGAGATCGTCCGCCTGGTGATCGCCGCCCTGGAGCTGCAGATCCCGCTCATCGAGGCCCGGCGGGCGCGGCTCGCCTCGCCGGACAGCCTGGACGCCTGGTCGGCCTTCCACCTGGGCCTCTCCGAGCTGTTCCGCTTCGCGCCGCAGGCCAATGCGCGCGCCGCCCGGCTGTTCGAGCACGCGTTGGAGCTGGAGCCTGGGTTCGCGCGGGCCCACGCCGCCCTCTCCTTCGCCCACTTCGAGAACGCCTTCCTGGGCTTCGTGGACGACGTGGGCGCCGCCGCGGAGATGGCCCGGGGGGCGGCCGAGGCGGGCCTCGCGCTGGATCCGCTCGACCCGTTCTGCAACCTGGTGATGGGCCGCAGCTTCTGGCTGGCCGACCAGCTGGAGGCGAGCCTGCCCTGGCTCGACCGGGCCATGGCGCTCAGCCCCAACTACGCCCAGGCGAGATATGCCCGCGCCTGGGCCGAAACGCTGATGGGCGACGGGCGACAGGGGCGGGCCGACGTGGACGCCGCCCTGGCCCTGAGCCCGCTCGACCCGCTGGCCTACGGCATGCTCGGCGTGCGCGCCTTCAGCCACATGGTGCTGGACGAGCCGGCCGAGGCGGCGGCCTTCGCCGAGCGGGCGGCCCATTCGCCCGGCGCCCATGCGCTGATCGAGATGATCGCCGCCATCGCCCATGTGCTGGCGGGCGATGTCGAGCGCGGCCGGCGCTGGGCAGCCTCGGCGCGGGCGCGGCATCCGGGCCTCGGGCTCGCCGAATTCCTGCGCGCCTTTCCGTTCCGCGACGCAGAGGCCCGGGCGCGGATCCCCCGGGCCTTCGAGGAACTCGCCCGCTGATCAGGTCTACTCGGCCGCCATCGCGTGGACGTCGCGGGCGGCCAGCCGCTGCCCGCCGATCGCCCAGTCCCCTTCCTCGAACTCCTTCACGCGCACCCAGGTGACGGGCCGCATGGCCTCGCCCTCCACCCGGATCATCGCCTCGGTCACGCCTTCGATCAGCGCGGTCTTCTGCTGGGGCGTGAAGACATCCTTGATCACGTCGATCGTCACGAGCGGCATCGCCGTTCTCCTTGTCCTGCCGCGGGCCCTGCGCCCGGGGTCGATGGAAGGAGTGTGCCGCCGGCGGCGCGGGCGCGCTTGCAGGGCCGCTGGAGGTTTTCTGGAGTCTTCGGGGCGCCGCTCAGGTCCAGCCCTGCTCCCAGCGCGGTGGGCCGGAGAAGTGGCGGACCAGGTGGTCGACGAACACCCGCACCTTGGCCGAGAGGTGCCGCGCGTGCGGATAGACCGCATAGATCGGCATCGGTTCCGGCTCGTGGTCGCAAAGCAGGGTTGTGAGCCGCCCGGCGCGCAGGTCCTCGGCGGCCGCGAACGAGGGGGCGCGGGCGATGCCGAATCCGTAGCGCGCGGCCGCCAGGCAGGCTTCGGCGTTGGAGAGCCGCAGGCGCCCGTGCACCCGAACCTCGGTCCGTTCGGCCCCGCGTCCGAAGGTCCACAGGGTGGGGTCGGCCAGGTTGAGGTCTAGGATGGTCTCGTGGCGGGCAAGATCCAGGGGGCTCAGGGGCGCTCCTTCCCGCTGCAGGTAGTCAGGGGCCGCACAGGTGACGATCCGCGCCTCGCCCAGCTTTCGCGCCACCAGGGAGGAGTCCGACATGCGGGTGATGCGCACCGCCACGTCGTAGCCCTCCTCCACCAGGTTGGTGACCCGGTCGGTCAGCGAGACCTCCAGCGACACCTCGGGGTGCGCCTTGGCGAACTCCAGGATGACGCATTCGAGCTCGACCGAGCCGAACGACGTAGGCGCGGTGACCTTCAGGAGGCCGCGCGGGCCGCTGACGTCGCGCACTGAGCTCTCCAGGGCGTCGAACTCGGCGATCAGCTCGCTCGCCCGCTCCAGATAGGCGCGGCCGGTGTCGGTCAGCGACACGTCGCGCGTGGTGCGGTTGAGCAGCCGCGCCTTCAGCCGATCCTCCAGCCGGGCGACCGCCTTGGAGGCCTGGGCCGGGGAGACGCCAAGTCGGCGCGCCCCGCCCGCGAAGCTGAGCGCGTCGGCGACCGCCACGAACAGGCGCACCTCGTCCAGTCGGTCCACCGCCCACTCCTTCCCATTCGGAAACAGTCTGCTGCAGATGCAGGTGATTATCAACGCGCCTTGACGGCCCTACCTCAAGCCGGTCGCCTTCGGGCGTGAAGTTTCACTGGAGAGATGCATGACCACCCGCACCGTCGCCGTTCTCGTCGGCAGCCTCCGCAAGGGCTCGTTCAACCGCGCCATCGCCGAGGCGCTCGCCGAGCTCTCGCCGCCGAACGTGAAGTACCGCTTCGTCGAGATCGGCGACCTGCCCTACTACAACCAGGACGACGAGCCGAACCCGTCGGCCGAGTGGGTGGGTTTCCGCGACCAGATCCGCAGCGCCGACGCGGTGCTGTTCGTCACCCCCGAGTACAACCGTTCGGTGCCCGCGGTGCTGAAGAACGCCATCGACGTCGGCTCGCGGCCCTACGGCCGGAGCGTGTTCGACGGCAAGCCGGGCGCCGTTGTCTCGGTGACCGCCGGCGGCCTCGGCGCGTTCGGCGCCAACCACCACCTGCGCCAGTCGCTGGTGTTCCTGAACGTGCCGACCCTGCAGCGCGAGGCCTACATCTCCGGCGCCGGCACGCTGTTCGGCGAGAACGGCGAGCTGAAGGAAGAGACCCGCAAGTTCCTCGCCGACTACGCCAAGGCCTTCGCCGACTGGATCGAGACCATCGTCCGCGCGCGCACGCCGGAACCGGCCTGAGCCATGCGCCTGCCGACCCTGTTCATCCCGCACGGTGCGGGCCCCTGCTTCTTCATGGACTGGACGCGGGGCCCGGCCGACGCCTGGGACAGGACGGCCGACTGGCTGGGCGGCATGATCGCCGCCCTGCCGGAACGGCCCAAGGCGATCCTGCTGGTCTCCGGCCACTGGGAGGCGCCGGCCTTCACCACGGGCGCCACCGCCCGGCCCGAGCTGATCTTCGACTACTACGGCTTTCCCGAGCACACCTACCGGCTGCGGTTCGACGCGCCCGGCGCGCCCGAGCTGGCGGCGCGGGTGCGCGAGCTGCTGGCCGGGGCCGGCCTGCCGACGGCGCACGACGAGGCCCGCGGCTGGGACCACGGCGTCTTCGTGCCGCTGAAGGTCGCCCGGCCGGAGGCCGACATCCCCGTGATTCAGCTGTCCCTGCAGGAAGGGCTGGACCCTGCCCTGCACCTGGCCGCCGGCCGGGCGCTAGCGCCGCTGCGCGACGAGGGCGTGCTGATCCTCGGCAGCGGCATGAGCTGGCACAACATGCGCGGCTTCAACCCGGCCTTCACCGAGACCTCGCGCCGCTTCGACGACTGGCTGAGCTCGGCCGTCGCCGACCCCGCCACCCTCGCCGATTGGGAAAGCGCGCCCTACGCCCGCGCGGCGCATCCCCGCGAGGAACACCTGGCTCCCATCTTCGTCGCCGCCGGCGCCGCCGCGGGCGAGACCGGCCGCAAGGTGTTCGGCGACGAGGTGATGGACGTCGCCATCTCCGCCTTCCAGTTCGGGTGAACCCGTCCCTCCCCTTCATGGGGAGGGAAGCGTCAGGCCAGCGCTTCCTTCAGCGCCTGCGCAGTCTCTCGGGCGGCGGCGTCCACGGCGGGCGAGACGTCGCCCATGATGAAGAAGTCGTGGACCAGGGCCGGATACTCCACGTGCCGGGCAGGGACGCCCGCGGCGTTGAGCTTTTCGGCCCATTCGCGGCCCTCGTCCTTCAGCAGGTCGAAGCCGGCGGTGACCACCAGGGCCGGCGGCGCGCCCGAGACGTCGGTCACCTTGCCCAACACGGCGCGGGCGGCATGGGGGTGGGTTTCGGCAGCCAGGCAGGTCTCGAACCAGGTCATCGCCGCCTGGGTCAGCACCGGCCCGTCCAGGGTCTTGCGCGAATTGGTCGGCTCGACCGGCCAGATGGCCGGATAGAGCAGCAGCTGGAAAGCGAGCTTGCGGTCCGCATCGCCGCGCAGGTCGAGCGCCACCGAGGCGGCGAGGTTGCCCCCGGCGCTGTCGCCCCCCACCGCGATCTTCGTGCGGTCGAAACCGATCTCGTCGGCGTGGTCGAAGGCCCAGCGGGTCGCCGCCAGCGCATCGTCGTGCCCGCAGGGGAAGGGATGCTCCGGCGCCAGCCGGTATTCCACCGCCAGCACCCGAACGCCGCCGTACGCGGCCATACGGCGGCAGTGGCCGTCGTGGGTTTCGAGGTCGCCGATCACGAAGCCGCCGCCGTGGAAGTAGACGAGGCCGCCGGTCTTCGCCGCCGCGCCGGCCGGCGTGTAGAGCCGCGCCGGGATCGGCCCCGCGGCGCCGCCGATCTGCAGGTCGCGGGACTCGACGTCCTTCGGCGCGCCGGCGTTCATCGCCGTGCGCTGGGCGCGGTATCCGGCGCGCACCATCTCCGGCGGGATGGCCGAAAGCGGCGGCGCGGGATTGGCGGCGGCGGCCTTGGCCTGCTCCTCGACGTGCGCCTTGATATGCGGGTCCATCCCCATCTGACCTTCTCTCTCCCTAACCGACCTGCCGCTCGCGCCCGGCCCAGTAGGGCGCCCGCAGCTCGCGCCGCAGCACCTTGCCGGACGGGTTGCGCGGCAGCACGTCCACGAAATCGACGCTTTTCGGCGCCTTGTAGCCGGCGATCCGTTCCCGGCAGTGGGCGATCAGCTCGGCCGCATCGGCCTCCATGCCGGACCGCAGCACCACCACCGCCTTCACGGCCTCGCCCCACTTCTCGTCGGGCACGCCGATGACCGCGGCGTCGGCCACCGCCGGGTGCGAGAACAGGGCGTTTTCCACCTCGGCCGGATAGACGTTCTCGCCGCCGGACACGATCATGTCCTTCACCCGGTCGTGCAGGAACACGAAGCCGTCGGCGTCGTGGTAGCCGGCGTCGCCGGTCCGGAACCAGCCCTCGGCGTCGATCGCCTCGGCGGTGGCGTCAGGCCGGTTCCAGTAGCCCTTCATCACGCAGGCCGAGCGAATCTCGATTTCGCCCACTTCGCCGACGCCGGCCTCGCGGCCGTCGGGCGTGCGGATGCGCAACTCGATCTCCGGCGAGGGCACGCCGCAGGCACGCAGCTTGCCCCTAGCCGGATCGTGCGCCTCGGGCGGCAGCCAGGTCCCGCAGCCGATGGTCTCGGTCAGGCCGTAGAGCTGCACGAACCGCGCGCCGACGAACCGCTTCTGGGCGCGCAGAAGCACCTCGTCCGAGATCGGCGATGCCCCGTAGTAGATGCCCTGCAGGCTGGAGACGTCCGCCGTCTCCACCTCCGGCATCTGCAGGATCATGTTGATCAGCGCCGGCACCAGGAAGGCGTGGCGAATCCGCTGGGCGGCGAGGGCCTCGAGGATGGCCGGCGGGGCGGCTTCGCGCAGCACCACGGCGATCGCCCCCTGCACCAGCGAGAGCAGGCCCATGTTGGCGCCGGCCACGTGGAACAGCGGCATGGCCACCAGCACCGGGGCGCCCTCGTCGAAATTGCCCCAACCGGCCTCGGCCGAGCGCCGCAGCGCGGCGTAGTTGCCCTCCGTGAGTTGCACGCCCTTGGGCAGGCCGGTGGTGCCGGAGGTGTAGAGCTGGATGACGTCGTCGTCGGCCCTGGCGGCGTGACCAGGGTCCTGCGCCGACTGGCCCGCGATCCAGCCGCGGAAGTCGGGCCAACTCGGATGGACGGGCTCGAACTGGACGATGGTGGTGAGGCCGCACTCGGCGGCGAGGCCCTCGACGACCTGGGCGTACTCGGCGCCGCAGACCAGCGCCCGGCAGCCGGCGTCCTTCAGCACAAAGGCGATTTCCGGCGGGGCCAGCCTCCAGTTCACCGGACACAGGCAGGCGCCGATCTTCAGCGCGCCGAACCACAGGACGAAGAAGTCGTCGGTTCCCTTGGCTAGCACGCCGACGCGCTCGCCGGCCTTCACGCCGGCCGCGCGCAGCGCCTGGGCCGCCTGGGAGGACAGCCGGTCGAAATCCGCGAAGCTTGTCTCGCGGCCTTCGAAGCGGATCGCCGGGGCGTCAGGGCGCCTGCGCGCCTGTTCCCGCACGGCGTCCACGATGTCGATGGAAGCGCTCATGGGGGCTCTCAGACGAAAACGCCTCCGGGGGAGGGCCCCGGAGGCGTCGTCGTTCCGTTGCTATTCGGCGGCCTGTATCGGCGCGTAGCCGAGGATCGCCTTGGTCTCCAGGAACTCGTGGAAGGCGTAGTCGCCCCACTCGCGCCCGTTGCCGCTCATCTTGTAGCCGCCGAAGGGAGCGGTCATGTCCGAGCCGCCGTTGATCGACACCTGGCCGGCCCGAAGCTGGCGGGCGATGTCGCGCGCCTTGTCGAGGTCGGCGCCGTTCACATAGGCCGCAAGGCCATACTCGGTGTCGTTGCCCACCTCGATGGCCTGCTCGATCGTCTCGTAACCGAGGATCGACAGCACCGGCCCGAAGATCTCTTCGCGGGCGATGGTCATGTCGTTGGTGACGTTGGCGAACACCGTGGGCTTCACATAGTAGCCCTTGTCCAGGCCCTCCGGCCGGCCCGGGCCGCCGGTGACCAGGGTGGCGCCTTCCTCGATCCCCTTCTGGATCAGGCCCTGGATCTTGTTCCACTGAACCTCGGAGACCACCGGGCCGATGGTGGCGTTGCCGTTCGGGTCGCCGACGGTGATCTGCTCGGCGGTCTCCCTGGCGACGCTGATCGCCTCATCCATCCGCTTGGAGGGGACGAGCATCCGGGTCGGCGCGTTACAGGACTGGCCGGAGTTGGTCATCATCTGGGCGACGCCGCGCGCGACCGACTTCGAGAACACGTCGTCGTCGAGCACGATGTTCGGGCTCTTGCCACCCAGTTCCTGGTGGACGCGCTTGACGGTCGGGGCAGCGTTCTTGGCCACCTCGATGCCGGCCCGGGTCGAGCCGGTGAACGAGATCATGTCCACTTCCGGGTGGCTGGACAGGGCCACGCCCACGCCCGGGCCGTCGCCGTGCACCAGGTTGAACACGCCGGCCGGTACGCCCGCCGCATGCATGATCTCGGCGAAGATGTGCCCGCTGAACGGGGCCACTTCCGACGGCTTCAGCACCATGGTGCAGCCGGTGGCGATGGCCGGGGCCACCTTGCAGGCGATCTGGTTCAGCGGCCAGTTCCAGGGGGTGATGAAGCCGCAGACGCCGATCGGCTCCTTCACGATGACCGTCGAGCCGCGTTCTTCCTCGAACTTGAAGTCCTTCAGGATGTTGGCGGCGGTGGCCAGGTGGCCCATGCCGGCCGGCACCTGGGCGCGCTGGGCGAGCGAGGCGGGCGCGCCCATCTCCTCGGTCACCGCATTGGCCAGGTCGCCGAAGCGCTTCTGATACTCGGCCAGGATCCGCTGCAGCACCTCGAGCCGCTCCTCGCGGCTGGTGCGCGACCAGCTGGCGAACGCCTTGCGCGCAGCCTTCACGGCCTTGTCCACGTCGGCCGCCGAGCCGATGGCGATCTTCCCGCAGACCTCGTCGGTCGCCGGATTGATCACGTCGAGGGTCTTCTTCTCGACGGGATCCACCCACTGGCCATCGATGTAGAACTTCAGGTACTCGCGCATGGACGTCCTCCTGGACCCGTATTTGGTTTTGATTTGGCCGCCGTGGGCGTCTCTCCCCGCCCGGGTTCGGCTGCGCATATTAGTGATCACTGATCACCGGCCAAGCCCCGAGGAGCCGGCGTTCCGCGAAATTCTTGGACCTCGGGCGTTACGGAAGGCAAGCGCACAGTGCGCTCCGCCCTCCGCCCGCCGACTCACGCGCCGGCCGCCGCGCGCTGATGGACGTGCGGCTGCCCGGCCACCGGGCTGCGTCCCTTGGCGATCCAGTCGGCGCGGATGGAGCCGATGTAGAGGTCCTTCAGGTCCGGCCCGCTCCAAGTGACGTTGGTCGGATGGTTCATGTGCTCGCCGGCCGGATCGTGGATCACCGTCTCGACCCGGCCGTCCGGGGTGATCGCCACCACCTTGTTGGCGGCCGGCAGGCAGACCCAGAGGTTGCCCTCGGCGTCGAAGCCGATCCCGTCGGTCCAGCCGGTGGTCTCCGGCGCCGCGTCGCGCTCCAGGCTGCCCAGCACCGGGCCGTAACGCTCGCCGGCGCCGAGCTTCGCGCCCGGCAGGATCGGGAATCGCAGCACGTCCGCGCCGCTCGTCTGGGCGCAGAACAGGAATCGTTCGTCGGCCGACAGGGCCATGCCGTTCGGGAACTTCAGCCCCTCGGCGACGATCTCGGCGCTTCCGTCCGGCCGCAGCACGAAGATGAAGCCGTCGGCCCGTCCGTCCAGCGCCTGCGGCCAGGTCTCGGCGTGGGTGGAGTTGGCGCACCAGATGTTTCCGGCCCGGTCGATGACCGGGTAGTTGGCGCTGGTCAGCCGCTTGCCGCCGACCTCGGCCAGCAGGGTTTCGTGCTCGCCGCTCGCCGGATCGAACCGCTGCAGCGGTCCCTCCTTGCGGTCGTAGATGCCGAAGTTGGCGATCACGATGCGGCCCCGGGCGTCCATGTTGATCCCGTTCGGCGCGCCCCCCTTCGGCCCCATCCGGCGGAACGAGCCGTCCGGCAGGATTTCGGCCACCGCGCACTGGTGGTCGGAAGCGAACACCCGCCCGTCCGGCCCAACCACCACGTCCTCGGGGCGGTCGATTCCGACGGCGATCTTCTGAAGAGACTGCGGCGCGATCGGCTGCAGCGGCATGGCGTTCCTCCAGGGCCCGTTTGTCGGGGGGAAGCTTGGGCGCAGGCCGCGCGTTCGACAAGCTCGCTTGCCGTCCGCCGCCTGCGCCGGTAAAGCCGCGGCAGTCGTTTCGGAGCCAGCATCAATGGTCGCGATCCTCACCATCGTCATCTTCCTGGTCGCGGTCGCCGCGCTGAACCTCTATGAGTTCGGCCGGCTCGACTGACGCATGAGCGGAGCCCCAGCCGTTGCCTGAGCGCGGCCGCGGGGCCGCCCTGATCACCGGCGGCGCGAGGCGCATCGGCCGGGCCTTGACCAGGGCCTGCGCCGACGCCGGCTTCGACGTGGCCATCCACGTCCGCACCATCGACGACGACGCCGAGGCCGCCGCCGCGGACGTGCGCGCGCGCGGCCGCCGGGCGCACCTGCTGACCTGCGATCTCCGCCAGGAAGCCGCCACCGTGGCCCTGGTCGGCGAGGCCGAGAGCGAGCTCGGGCCCGTCACCCTCCTGGTCAACAACGCCTCGGTGTTCGAGGACGACAGCCTGGCCTCCATGAACCGCGCCTCCTGGGACGCGCACATGGAGACCAACCTGCGCGCGCCGCTGATCCTGGCCCAGGCCTTCGCGCGCCGCCTGCCCGCCGACCGCCAGGGGCTGATCGTCAACATCCTCGACCAACGGGTCTTCCGGCCAGTTCCCGAGTTCTTCAGCTATTCGCTGTCCAAGTCGGCCCTGTGGGACGCGACCCGCATGCTGGCCCAGGCGCTGGCGCCCCGGATCCGCGTCAACGGCATCGGTCCGGGCCCGACCCTGCAGTCGATCCATCAGGAGCCCGACGACTTCGCCGCCGAGGCGGCCTCCACCCTGCTGCGCCGCAGCGTCGATCCGGCCGAGATCGCCGCAGCCCTGAGCTATCTGATTGACGCTGGGGCAGTGACCGGCCAGATGATCGCCGTCGACGCGGGCCAGCACCTGGCGCCCCGCCCCTAGGAGCCGCCTTCTTGTCCGTCATCCCGCTCCCGCAAGAGCCCGCGGCCCCCGAACCCCAGGTCCGGACGGTCACGAGCAAGGTGTTCGTGCGCGGCCTGAAACTCGACGCGGAGATCGGCGCCTACGCCCACGAGCAGGGACGGACCCAGCCGCTGATCATCGACGTGGAGCTCGACGCCCCCGTCGCCGGGGCCCTCGAACTTCCCGACGTGGTCAACTACGAGAAGGTGGTGAAGGCGGCCAAGGCTATCGCGGCCGAGGGCCACATCGACCTCGTCGAAACCTTCGCCGAGCGCCTCGCCAGAGCCTGCCTCGCCGATCCCCGCGTGACCTGCGCCCGCGTCCGCGTGGAAAAGCCGATGGCCCTCGCCCCCGACGCCGACGCCGCCGGCGTCGAGCTGACCCTGGTCAAGGGCTGAGGGGGCTCCGGAAAGGTGACAGGCAGGCCTGGGGCCAACCAGTCACCGCCGCAGACCGGTGACTGGTGCGCGAAGCGCTACCTGTCACCCTCGAAGCCCCCGACGTTAGGGTTCGGGCGCTAAGTCGCGTAACATGAACGCGAATTAAAGTGGCGCCGGGGGAGACCTGGGACCACATCAGGGTCAGAGCTTCCAGGAGACGGCCATGACCGACCAAACCCAGCTTCCGCCGCCGCCGCCGCCGTCCTCGGCCGCCACGGCGGACGAGCGCACCCTGCCGATCGTGGCCTACGCCCTCTACCTCGCCGGCTTCCTGACCGGCGGGCTGACCCCGATCATCGGCGTGATCATCGCCCATGCGAGCAAGGACAACGGCAGCGCCTTCGTGCGCAGCCACTACCAGTTCCTGATCCGCACCTTCTGGATCACCGTGCTGGCGCTGGTGGCCGGCAGCGCGGCGATGGCCGTCGGCGTGGTGCTGTCGATCATCCTGATCGGCGTGCCGATCGTGATGGTGGCCGGACTGTTCCTGGCCGTGGTGGTGATCTGGTTCGCCGTCCGCTCGGTGGTCGGCCTGGTCTACGCCGTGCAGAGCCAGCCCTACCCCAACCCCGAGACCTGGATGGTCTGATCGTCCGGCCCTCTCCCCCGCGGCGGCGCGCCCGGGGGGAGAGCGGAAGGCCTTTCGCCTAGGCCGGCTCGAGCTCGCGGCGCACGAGGCGAGCGTAGTCGTCCATCAGCGACAGCGACAGGGCGCCCGGCGTGAACCTGTACTCGCCGATTTCCGAGACCGGGGTGACCTCGGCGGCGGTGCCGACGACGAAGCATTCGGTGAAGCCGGCCAGCTCTTCCGGCTTGATGTGCCGCTCGATCACCTCGATGCCCTTCTGCCGGGCCAGCGCGATCACCGACTGGCGGGTGATGCCGTTCAGGAAGCAGTCGGGCGTCGGGGTGTGCAGCGCCCCGTCCTTCACGAAGAAGACGTTGGAGCCGGTGCTTTCGGCGACGTAGCCCCGGTAGTCGAGCATCATCGCGTCGGTGTAGCCGTCCTTCTCCGCCGCGTGCTTGGAGATGGTGCAGATCATGTAGAGGCCGGTGGCCTTGGCGTGCACCGGCTCGGTCTCCGGCGACGGGCGCTTGTACTTGGCCCAGGTCATGCGGATGCCCTTGGCCTTTTCCTCGGGCGAGAAGTAGCTGGGCCAGTCCCACACCGCGATGGCGACGTGGATCTTGGTGTTCTGGGCCGAGACGCCGATCATCTCCGAGCCGCGCCAGGCGATCGGGCGGACGTAGGCGTCGGTGAGGCCGTTCTTGGCGCAGGCGTCGATGCACGCCTGGTCGATCTCCTCGAGGGTGTAGGGGATCTCGAAGTCGAGCTGGCGGGCCGAGAAGAAAAGCCGCTCGGTGTGCTCGCGGAGCTTGTAGATCACCCCGCCGTACATCCGCTCGCCCTCGAACACGGCCGAGGCGTAGTGCAGGCCGTGGGTCAGTACGTGCACCTTCGCCTCGCGCCAGGGCACAAACTGGCCGTCGAGCCAGATCCATCCGTCGCGGTCGTCGAAGGGAACGTTTGACATGAGGGGAAAGCCTCCTTTCAGCGAGGTTCCCTTACAGGCTGGAAGGGCCGCGCGCAAAGCACTAGCCGCATCGCGGCGCTCGGCCGCGCCCGTCGCGGGGCGCGCGCAATCGGGCTATCTAGACTGTTCATGAGCCTGGCCGAGACCGACCGGAGAGCCCGCCGCCACCTGATCGTGGTGGACGACGACGACCGTATCCGCGAGCTGATCAAGCAGTACCTGACCCGCGAGGGCTACCGGGTGACGACCGCCGCGGGAGGCGCGGCGGCGCGGCGGCTGATGGAGACGCTGGATTTCGACCTGGCCGTGTTCGACGTGATGATGCCCGGCGAGGACGGCTTCTCGCTGACCCGCTGGCTGCGCGAGCGGGCCGGGCCGGCCGGCCGCACGCCGGTGCTGATGCTGACCGCCCGCGGCCTGCCGGAAGATCGAATCGAAGGGCTGAAGCTGGGCGCCGACGACTATCTGGCCAAGCCGTTCGAGCCCGAGGAACTGCTGCTGCGCATCCAGGCCATCCTGCGGCGTTCGGGCGACCGTCCGGTCCCGCAGGGCGTGCTGACGCTGGGCCGCTGCCAATTCGACGTCGCCCGCGGAGAACTCACCTGCGGGGGCGAACCCGTCCGCCTGACCGAGGGCGAGCAGCAGCTGCTGCGCACCCTCGCCCGCTCGCCGCACGAGCCGGTGGACCGGCTGGAACTGGCCCGCGACACCGTCGATCCTTCCGGCCGCGCCGTGGACGTCCAGGTCACCCGCCTGCGCCGCAAGATCGAGGCCGACCCCAAGGCGCCGCGCTACCTGCAGACCGTGCGCGGGGTCGGCTACATGCTGGCGCCCGACTGATGCGCCCGCGCCTGACCGCCCGCATCCTGGCCCGCTGGATCAAGCGCCGGCTGCCGACCAGCCTGTTCGGCCGCTCGCTGCTGATCATCATCCTGCCGATCGCGCTGATGCAGATCGCGGTCACCTTCGTCTTCTTCGACGCCCACTGGGAGACGGTGACCAGCCGCCTGTCCGAGGGCCTGGCCGGCGATGTCGCCTGGGCGGTGGAGAGCTACGAGGACGACCCCAGCCCGGCGGCGTTCGCGCGCCTGGCGGCCCGGGCCGAGAAGTCGCTGTCGCTGTCCATCGCCCTGCAGCCTGGGCGCACCCTGCCCGAGCGGCGGCGCTACTCGCTGTTCGCGGTGCTGGACCGGTCGATCGAACGGGCGCTCGCGGCCCGGCTCGACGCCCCCTTCTGGTTCGACACCACCCGCTACCCGGCCTACGTCGACATCCGCGTCCAGGTGGACGAGGGCGTGCTGCGCATCCTCGCCCCGCGCGACCGGGCGTACGCCACCCAGGGCCACATCTTTCTCTTGTGGATGATCGTGGCGACCTTCCTGCTGACCGCCGTCGCCATCCTGTTCATCCGCAACCAGGTGCGGGCCATCGAGCGGCTGGCGGACGCCGCCGACGCCTTCGGGCGGGGGGCCGACGACGTCGCCTTCAAGCCGCACGGGGCGCGCGAGGTGCGCAAGGCCGCCCACGCCTTCCTGGCCATGAAGAGCCGTATCCAGCGGCACATCGAACAGCGCACCGCCCTCCTCGCCTCGGTCAGCCACGACCTGCGCACGCCGCTGACCCGCCTCAAACTCGAACTGGCGCTCGCCGAGCCCAACAGCCGCACGGCCGAGATGAAGCGCGACCTGGCCGAGATGGAGCACATGATCGACGAGTACCTCGCCTTCGCCCGCGGCGAGGGCGGCGAGGCGGTCGAGACCGTGCGGCTGCGCGACCTGATCGACGAGGTCAGCGAGGGCGCGGTGCGGGCCGGCGCCCATGTGCAGGTCGCCGCCGATCCCGAGCTGACCGCCCAGGTGCGGCCGAGCGCGCTGAAGCGGGCCCTCTCCAACCTGGTGATGAACGCCGCCGCGCACGGCGAGCGCGTCGAGGTCACAGCCCGACCGCGGCCGGCCGGCGGGGTGGAAATCGTCGTCGACGACGACGGTCCGGGCATCCCGCCCGACCGCTACGAAGAGGCCTTCAAGGCCTTTTCCCGGCTCGACGAGGCGCGAAACCAGAACGAGAAGGGCGTCGGCCTGGGCCTGGCCATCGCCCGGGACGTGGCCCGCGGCCACGGCGGCGACGTCGAGCTCGGCCCCTCGCCGCTGGGCGGGCTGCGGGCCGTGGTCCGACTGCCGGGCTAGCCGCCCAGCTCCCTGGACCGCCGCGCGGCGGCGGCCACCGCATCCTTCAGCAGCGGGCCGAGGCCGGCCTCGCCCATCAGCACCTCGAGCGCGGCGGCGGTGGTGCCGCCCGGCGAGGTCACCTGCCGGCGCAGCTCGGCCGGGTCGGCACCGGTCTCGGCCAGCAGGGCGGCCGCGCCGGTCAGCGTCGCGCGCGCCAGCTTGCGGGATTCCTCTGGCCCCAGCCCGACCGCCTCGCCCGCCGCCTCCAGAGCTTCGATGAAGGCGTAGAGATAGGCCGGCGAGGAGCCGGAGACCGCGGTCGCGGCGTGCATCAGCCGCTCGTCGGCCAGGTCCACCACCGTGCCCAGCGGTTCGAACAAGGCGTGGGCCCGGGCGAAGGCCTCGGGCTCGGCGGAGAAGATGCTGGCCGTGCAGCGGGCGATGGCGGCCGCCGTCGTGGGCATCACCCGGGCCACCGGCCGCTTGCCGAACTCGGTGGAAAGGTCGGTGGTGGCGACGCCGGCCGCCACCGAGACGATCACCGCACCCGAAGCGAGCCACGGCGTCACCTCGGCGGCCGCCTCGCGCCAGATCTGCGGCTTGACGGCGAGCAGCACCGTCTTGGCCTTGGCCAGCTCGCCGTCCTCGGGGTTGAGCCGGGCGCCGTCGCGGACCGCCGCCTCCGCCGCCGGGCTGGGCTGCGGGTCGCGGATCATCAGCCCGGCCGGCGAGAAGGCGCCCGTGCGCCGCCAGCCCTCGATCAGCGCGCCGCCGAGCCGGCCTGCGCCCAGCATCAGGATGGGGGTGGTCATGGATGGTCCGCTCCGCAATCGATCGCGGCGGACCCTAGAAGATCGGCGGGCGCGGGGCGAGAGCGCCGGGACGCTCCCGCCGCCGCGGCGAGGCGTCAGGCCTCGCCGACCGTCTCGAACATGCAGGCGGCCATGGCCTCGGCGGCCGAGCGGGCCCCGCGGACCATGAAGTCGAACGCCGGGTAGAAGCGGTCGGCCGCCTCCACCGCCACGTCGATCATGCCGGCGGCCTGCGCCAGCGACGGCTGTTCGCCGGTCATCAGCGTCATGGCGTGGCGGAAGACGATCTCGCCGTCGTCCCAGACCTCGAAGTGGCCCATCCACAGGCGCTGGTTGATGATCGAAACCAGCTCGTAGAAGGCCGGCCGGTTGGCCGCGTCCGCCTTCAGGTCGACCGACAGGCACAGCTGCAGGCAGTCGGCCTCCGGCCGCCAGGCGAACCACAGCTCGTAGTCCTTCCAGTCGCCGGTCAGGCAGAAGGCGAGGTCGCCGTCCTCCGTGCGGTCGAACTGCAGGTTTTCGGCGGAGAGCACATGCTCGACGACATCGAGCGGATCCGGACCGATGAGGATGTCTTCGTCGGGGCGCTGGGTGTCCATGAGACCCTGGGTCCTTTCAGGCCGGCGCGAGCTGAGGGAGGGCTGCGAATCGCCGTCCGGGATCGAGACTAGTCCGGTTCGCAAGCCGCCCGTCAGGGGCTTCGCGTCGCGGGCGAGCCGAAGCTGTGAATTAGTCCTGCGACTGGGCCTGGCCCTTGAGCGCCGCCAATTCGGCGCGCAGCGCGGCGATCTCGGCCTTCAGCGCGTCGAACTCGTCGCGGCGCACGAGGTCGAGTTCGGCGACCATCCGGTCGGCCTGAGCGCGGAACGCCGCCTTGGCCTCCTCGCCGGCGGCCTGGGCCATGCCCATGGCGGCCGTGGTCAGCTTGGCCATCTCGTCGAGGAATGGGTTCTGGGTCTGCATCTCGTCACTCTTACGGAGGCGGAAGCCTCTCGCATGTTCCCATATGGGACGGAAGGGTAGGAATGCGAAGGGCTTTGCGTCTAAACCGGGAGCCGCGAGACCCCTAAGGAGACGCCGCGCCTTGCCGTTCCCCGAGATCGATCCCGTCATCTTCCAGATTCCGGGGTTCACCCTGGGCGACCTGCAGATCGGCCCCTTCCCCATCCGCTGGTACGCGCTGGCCTACGTCGCCGGTATCCTGATCGGCTGGCGCTATGTGGTCGGCATCGTGCGCAATCCGAAGCTGTGGGAGCGCCGCGGCCCGCCCGCCACCGACGTGCAGATCGACGACCTGGTGCTTTGGATCACCCTCGGCGTGATCGTCGGCGGCCGGTTGGGGCACGTGGTGTTCTACACGCCCGACATCATCTTCACCGACCCGATGGAGATCGTGCGGGTGTGGAACGGGGGCATGAGCTTCCACGGCGGCGTGCTGGGCGTGGCCGCGGCGATGATCGCCTTTTCGGTCCGAAACAAGCTCGACCTGTTCCGCCTCGCCGACCTGGTCGCCGCCGCCCAGCCGATCGGCCAGTTCTTCGGCCGCATCGCCAACTTCATCAACGGCGAGCTGTGGGGCCGCCCGACGGAAGTCCCCTGGGGCATGGTGTTCCCCCACGACCCGATGGGCGTGCCGCGCCACCCGAGCCAGCTCTACGAGGCGGCGCTGGAGGGCGTGCTGGTGTTCCTGATCCTGCGCTGGGCGACCCACGGCAAGCCCAAGCTGCTCAACCGCCGCGGCGTTGTCGCCGGCCTGTTCCTGGTCAGCTACGGCCTGGTCCGCATCGCCGTCGAGACGGTGCGCGAGCCGGACGCCTACATGCCGCCGATGCCGCTGGGCCTGACCATGGGGATGACCCTCTCCGCGCCCATGCTGCTGCTCGGCGCCTGGCTGATCTGGCGCGGGATGCGCGAGCCGGTCCCGGCCGAGCCCGCCGCCGTCCCGGCCCCCTCCGCGGCGAAATGAGCCTGGCCGAGCGGCTGGCGGCGCAGATCCGGGTGGGCGGGCCGATGACCATCGCCCAGTTCATGACCGCCTGCCTGCACGACCCGAAGGACGGCTACTACGCGACCCGCCCGGCGCTGGGCGCCGAGGGCGATTTCATCACCGCCCCGCTGGTCAGCCAGATGTTCGGCGAGCTGATCGGCGCCTGGCTGGTGGAGTGCTGGGAGCGGCTCGGCCGCCCCACGCCCTTCCGGCTGGTGGAGATCGGTCCCGGCGACGGGACGCTGATGAGCGACATCCTGCGCCTGGCCAGGCTCGCCCCCGACTTCGCCGCCGCGGCCGACCTGTGGCTGGTGGAGGTCTCGGCGCCGCTGCACGAGGCTCAGCGCCGCCGGCTCGAGGGCGGGCCCGTCGCGCCGAAGTGGGCGGCCGCCCTGTCCGAGGTCCCGGGCGGCGCGCCGCTGCTGCTGGTCGCCAACGAGCTGCTCGACTGCCTGCCGGTGCGGCAATACCTGATGACCCCGCAGGGCTGGGCCGAGCGGCTGGTGGGGCTGGACGCGGCCGGCGGCCTCGCCTTCGGCTACACCCCCTCGCCCGGCGCCGGGCCTTCGGAAGCGCCGCAGGGCGCGGTGTTCGAACGCTCCCCCGCCCAGGAGGCCGTCGGGGCCGAGCTCGGCGCCCGCATCGTCCGCGACGGGGGCGCGGCGCTGCTGATCGACTACGGCCGCGACCGGCCGGAGTTCGGCGACACCCTGCAGGCCCTGAAGCGGCACCAGAAGGTGGACGTCCTCACCTGTCCGGGCGCGGCGGACCTGACCGTCCATGCCGACTTTCCGGCCGTGCTTTCGGCGGCGAGGGGGGCGGGCGCCGCCACGCACATCACGACGCAGGGCGAGTTCCTTCTGCGGCTGGGGCTCGACCAGCGCGCGGCGGCCCTGGCCCGCGCGCGGCCCGACAGGGCCGCCGAGCTCGCCCGTCAGCGCGAGCGGCTGGCCGCGCCCGACCAGATGGGCGAGTTGTTCAAGGCCGCGGTGATCGCCTCGCCCGGCTGGCCCGTCCCCGCCTTCGAGGAGCCGGCATGAGCACGCTGTCCCCCATCACCTCGCCGTTGCTGGACGTTCCCGGCGTGCGCCACGCCTTCTTCACCCGGCAGGGCGGCGTCTCGAAGGGCATCTACGAGGGGCTGAACGTCGGCGTCGGCTCGTCGGACGCAGCCGAGGACGTGGCGGAGAACCGCCGCCGCGCGGCGGACTGGTTCGGGCTTTCGCCGGACGCTCTCTCCACCTGCTACCAGATCCACTCCGCCAACGCCCTGGTCGCCGCGCGCCCGTTCGGGGCGGAGCGGCCGCAGGGCGATGCGGTGGCGACGCGGGCCGAAGGCGTGATCTGCGGGGCGTTGGCCGCCGACTGCGCCCCCATCCTTCTGGCCGACCCGAAGGCCCGCGTGGTGGCCGCCGCCCACGCCGGCTGGCGCGGAGCCCTGGCCGGCATCGCCGAGGCCGCCGTGGCGCGCATGGTCGAGCTGGGCGCCCAGCCGGGGCGGATCGTCGCAGCCGTGGGCCCCTGCATCGGCCCGGAGTCCTACGAGGTCGGCCTCGAGTTCCTGGCGGCCTTCACTGAAAAGGATGCGGCCTACGCGGCCTACTTCCGGCCGGGGGAGGGCGACGACAAACGCCTCTTCGACCTGCCGGGATTCGTGCTCTCCAGGCTGTGCGCCGCGGGCATCGCCGCCTGCGCATGGACCGGCCACGACACGGTGACGGACGAGGCCAACTTCTTCTCCAACCGGCGGGCGTTCAAGCGGGGCGAACCGGACTTCGGACGCATGTTGTCGGCCATCGCGCTGACCTGAGGCCTTGCTCCCGCCCGCCCGCCTCTCTACAAGCGCGCGCGAAACGGCGGGTGATGATGAAGACGGGGGCCCGATGAAGCTGCTGGCCGGCAATTCCAACCCAATGCTCGCCCAAGCCGTGGCCGATCATCTCGACCTTCCGCTGACCCGCGCGCAGGTGAAGCGATTCCCGGACAACGAGGTCTGGGTGACCATCGACGAGAACGTCCGCGGCGAGGACGTCTTCGTGCTGCAGTCGACCAGCTTCCCGGCCAACGACAACCTGATGGAGCTGCTGATCTGCATCGACGCGCTGAAGCGCGCGTCGGCCCGGAGGATCACCGCGGTGCTCCCCTACTTCGGCTACGCCCGGCAGGACCGGAAGACCGGCGGACGTACGCCGATCTCGGCCAAGCTGGTGTCCAACCTGATCACCCGCGCCGGCGCCGACCGGGTGCTGACGATGGATTTGCACTCGGGTCAGATCCAGGGCTTCTTCGACATTCCGACCGACAACCTGCTGGCCGCCCCGCTGCTGGCAGAGGACATCAAGCGCAACTACGAAAAGCCGTCCGAGCTGCTGATCGTCTCGCCGGACGTCGGCGGGGTGGTGCGGGCCCTGGCGCTGGCCAGCCGGCTGAACGCGGACCTGGCGATCGTCGACAAGCGCCGCTCGGGCCCGGGCAAGAGCGAGGTGGCCAACATCATCGGCGACGTCACCGGCCGCCGCCTGATCATGTTCGACGACATCGTGGACTCGGCCGGCACGCTGTGCAGCGCCGCCCAGTCGCTGATCGACGCCGGCGCCGTGGAGGTCTCGGCCTACGTCACCCACGGGGTTCTGTCGGGCTCGGCCGTGCAGCGGGTGAACGACTCCGTGCTGAAGGAGCTGGTGGTCACCGACTCCATCGACACCAGCGCGCGCGCCGTGAACGGCAAGATCCGGGTGGTGAGCTGCGCCCCGCTGATGGGCGAGGCCATCCGGCGCATCGCCAACGAAGAATCGGTTTCGAAGCTGTTCGATTAGTCCAACGCGGCTACACTGGGGCCTCGTGGATCGCCGGCGGCGGCCGGCGTGGTGAACATGCGTTAACGATGCCGAGACACAATCTCGTCCGCACGCACGCCCATTCAATTCCCTTCGTACTCAGGGAAGGCTCCAGATGATGCTTACGCCCAAGGTTCGCGCGGCGCTCGCCGGCGCGACGCTCGCCTTCGCTGCCCTCCTCGCCGGCTGCGCCTCGGAACCCGCGGCGCCCCCGCCGGCCCCGCCGGCCCCGCCGGTCGCTCTGGCCCCGCAGCTCATCGAACAGGCCAGCGCCTACCGCCTCTACGCCCAGCGCGCCTCGGCCATTTCCCCGAACTTCGCCAACGGGCTGGAAGTGCAGGAGGCCCTGAAGATCGGTTCGGCCTACGAGCCGCAGCAGCTCCTCAAGGGCGCCATGGCCTACGGGGCCATCGCCGCCCTGCAGGATCCGGCCTTCGTGGCCGGCGTGCGCGGCCAGGGGACCGAGGCGGCCCGCCGCACCGAAGTCGCCTATGCGATCATGCGAGACCCGGCCCACGTGCTGACCATCCCGGGCGCGAACAGCGCCGCCGGCCTGGTGGTCGCCGCCCTGGGCGGCGAGGGCCGCCAGATCTACGTCGCCGGCAAGGCGGTCAAGCAGGCCGCCTACGACGTTCAGCGCAGCGCCTGGTCCAAGGCCGAGGTGCCCAACCGTCCGGGCCGGCTGATGGAGATGAAGAACCTGTCGATCACCCCGCTGAAGGGCGAGGTGGCCGAGACCCTGCGCCTGCAGCAGGCCGCCGCGGGCGCCGCCCCGATCACCCTGACGGCCGAGTCCGCCGCACCGCCCTACACCCCGTTGGTGGTGCGCAGCCTGGCCGTCGCGGCCCTGGCGACCCTGGGCTACGGCACCGAGGAGTACCTCAGCCAGGCCAACGCCATCCTGGCCGATCCCAGCGCCAGCTCCTGCCTGACGATGTCCAAACTCAACCTCTATCAGTGCCTGTCTGTGGCCAAGCCGCACTACGAGGACGTCTTCTGCCTCGGCCAGCACGCGCTGATGGACACCGGCCGCTGCCTGGTGAAGAGCGCGGGCGCGGCCCAGCCGCTGGACGTGACTCCGCAGCCGCTGAAGGTGGCCGTCCAGCCGCCCGTTCCGGCCCTGGCGGCCGGGGCCCGCTAACCAGCTTCGCAGATGCGGCGCGGCGCCCGTTGCAACGGGCGCCGCGCTCGTGTATCTAGCCGCACCTTTCGAGCCCAACGGGGCCCGGACCAACGCCGCGCGGGTCTTGCGCGGCGGTTTCGTTTTGAGGCGAGGCCATGGCCGAGATCGTATTGAACGTTGAAGTGCGCGAGCGCACGGGAACCGGCGGCGCCCGCGCCGCGCGTCGCGACGGCAAGGTGCCGGGCATCCTCTATGGCGGCGACAAGCAGCCGGTGCCGATCGCGGTCCGCGCGAACGAGTTCCGCAAGGCGCTCTACACCGGCAAGCTGCTCGGCCACCTGGTGAAGCTGAAGCACAACGGCGAAGTCCAGTCGGTGATCGCCAAAGACGTGCAGATGCACCCGGTGACCGACGAGCCCTGGCACTTCGACGCGTACCGCGTCGACGAGAAGCAGGAGATCAAAATCTCCGTTCCGGTGCGCTTCGAGAACCAGGACGAAGCTCCCGGCATCAAGCGCGGCGGCACCCTGAACGTCGTCCGCCACGAAGTCGAACTGTCCTGCCCGGCCGACCGCATTCCGGAAGTCCTGGTCTTCGACCTGAAGGGCGCGGAAATCGGCGACACCATCCGCATCTCGGCCATCGAGCTGCCGAAGGGCGTGACCGCCACCGTCGACCGCGACTTCGTCATCGCCACCGTCACCGGCGCCGCCGCGGCGGCCGATGAGGGCGAAGCCGCCGAAGGCGAAGCGGCCGAAGCCGCCGAGGAGTAGGCCTTTCGAGGCCGGCTTCCTCCGGGGGGCGACATGCTGATCCTCGCAGGGCTGGGCAACCCCGGCCCGCGCTACGCCGGCAACCGGCACAACATCGGCTTCCGGGCGGTCGGCGAGATCGCCCGGCGCTGGCGTTTCGGGGCCGAGCGGCAACGCTTCCAGAGCCTGGCCTGCGAGGGCGTCATCGAGACGCCCGATGGTCCGGTGCGGACCCTGATCCTGAAGCCGCAGACCTACTACAACGAGAGCGGCCGCGCGGTCGGCGAGGCGCTCAAGTTCTACAAGCTCCAGCCCAAGGACCTGGTCGTCTTCTACGACGAGATCGACCTGGCGCCCGGCCGCTTCCGGATGAAGACCGGCGGCGGCGCGGCCGGCAACAACGGCGTGCGCTCCATCGCCGCCCAGGTCGGCCCCGACTTCCGCAGGGCCCGCATGGGCACCGGCCATCCGGGCCACAAGGAGCTGGTGCACGCCCACGTGCTCTCCGACTTCCACAAGGCCGAACTGCCCTGGGTCGAGGACCTGTGCCGCGCCTGCGCCGAGGCCGCCCCGCTGCTGGCCATGGGCGAGGACGAGAAGTACCAGGCCGAGGTCATGCGCCTGGCTCCCGCCGAGAAGGCCGACCCGCGCAAGGCGGCGCGGGAGTGACCAAGCCTTCGACGCCGCTCCGAGGCGACAACTCCGCCGCGGTCGGCTAAACCCCCGCCACCCATTCATCCGAGGACGGCATGGCCCTGAAAGTCGCCATCGTCGGCCTGCCGAACGTCGGCAAGTCGACCCTGTTCAATGCGCTCACCCAGACCGCCGCGGCGCAGGCGGCCAACTATCCCTTCTGCACCATCGAGCCGAACGTCGGCGACGTGGCGGTGCCCGAGCCGCGGCTCGAGGGACTGGCCAAGGTCGCGGGGTCGAAGGAGATCATCCCGGCCCGGATCAACTTCGTGGACGTGGCCGGCCTGGTGCGCGGCGCCTCGAAGGGCGAGGGCCTGGGCAACCAGTTCCTGGCCAACATCCGCGACTGCGACGCCGTGGTCTTCGTCGCCCGCTGCTTCGAGGACGACGACGTGACCCACGTGGAAGGCCGCGTGGACCCGATCGACGACCTGGAGATCATCGAGACCGAGCTGATGCTGGCCGACCTCGAGAGCCTCGAGAAGCGGGTGGTCAACCTCGACAAGCGCGCCAAGGCCGGGGACAAGGAGAGCGCGGCCACCCTGCGGCTGGTCAATCTGGCGTTGGCCGAGCTGCGCGAGGGCCGACCGGCCCGGATGGCCAAGGTCGCGCCAGAGGACGAGAAGGGCTGGCGGATGCTGCAGCTCCTGACCTCCAAGCCTGCCCTCTACGTCTGCAACGTGGACGAGGCCTCGGCCGCGACCGGCAATGCGCTGTCGCAGAAGGTCGCCGAGCGGGCCGCCCGCGACAACGCCAACTCGGTGGTCATTTCGGCCAAGATCGAGAGCGAGATCGCCCAGTTGGACCCGGACGAGCGCGGCGAGTTCCTGGCCACCCTGGGGCTGGAGGAGCCGGGCCTGAACCGGCTGATCCGCGAGGCCTACAAGCTGCTCGGCCTGCACACCTATTTCACCGTCGGACCCAAGGAAGCGCGCGCCTGGACCATCCCGATCGGGGCCACGGCCCCGCAGGCGGCTGGCGAGATCCACACCGATTTCGAGAAGGGCTTCATTCGGGCCGAGACCATCGCCTACGATGACTACATCCGGCTGGGCGGCGAGGTCGGCGCCCGCGACGCCGGCAAGATGCGGTCGGAAGGCAAGGACTATGTCGTCCGCGACGGCGACGTGATGAACTTCCGGTTCAACGTGTAGGCCTAGGGAGGCGAAGGATGGGCGAGACGATCAAGCTGACGAGCCCCGCGGACGGGTTCGAGTTCTCCGCCTATCACGAGCCGTCGTTCACGCCGCGCAAGGGCGGGGTGATCGTCATCCAGGAGATTTTCGGCATCGACCAATACGTTCGAGCCGATGTCGAGCGCTGGGCCAAGGCCGGCTACGAGGCCATCGCCCCGGCCCTATTCGACCGCCGCCAGCACGACTTCGTGGCCAAGCACGATCAGGAAGGCATCGCCGCCGGCATCGCCCACGCGCGGGCCACCCCGATGGAGCAGGCGCTGGCCGACATCGCCGCCTGCCGCGACTTCCTGAAGCCCCGGGGCAAGGTCTGCGTGGTCGGCTACTGCTACGGCGGCTCGCTGGCCTGGATCGCCGCCGCCCAGCTGGACGGCATCGCCGCCGCGTCGAGCTATTACGGCAGCCTGGTGAAGGCCAACGCGCAGCTGGAACCCAAGTGCCCGACCATCATTCACCTGGGCCGAACCGACCCGGGCATCCCGGCCGACGAGGTCGAGGCGGCGGTGAAGCAGCACAATCCGGACGTGCCGGTCTACATCTACGAAGGCGCCGGTCACGGGTTCAACAACGAGAGCCCCGAGCGTTACTCGGCCGAGGCCGCCGACCTCGCGCGCCAGCGCACCCGCCAGCTGTTCGAACGGGCGGCCTGAGCATGGGCGAGGCGATTCGGCTGAAGAGCCCCTTCGACGGCTTCGAGTTCGAGGCCTACCACGCCCCCCACAAGGACGCCCGGCGCGGCGGCCTGGTGCTGATCCAGGAGATCTTCGGGGTCACCGACCACATCCGCGAGCTGGCCGACGGCTTCGCCGAGGACGGCTACGAAGTGATCGCGCCGTCGTTCTACGACCGCCTGCAGCCCGGCTTCCAGGCCACCTACTCGACCGAGGACATCCAGAAGGGGGTGCAGCTCTCGACGTCCACGCCCTGGGACCAGGTGGCCGGCGACCTTCAGGCGGCGATCTCGGCGCTGAAGCCGCCGGTGTTCGCGGTCGGCTACTGCTGGGGCGGCTCGGCGGCATGGCTGGCGGCCTGCCGCTGCGAGGGCCTGGCGGCGGCTTCCTGCTTCTACGGACGGCGGATTTCCGAACTGGTCGACGAAACGCCGCGCTGCCCGACCGTTCTGCACTTCGGCAAGACCGACGCCTCGATCCCGATGGAGAAGGTCGACGAGATCCGCGACAAGCACCCCGACCTGCCGATCTACCTCTACGACGCCGGCCACGGCTTCGTGTCGGACCGGCGCAGCGACTACCACGCGGACTCGGCCCGGCTTGGCCGCCTGCGGACCCTGCAGCTGTTCTCGATGCACGCCGGCGGTCGCGGCGGCGAAGGCGCCTAGCGCTCCTCGATCTCCTCGCGGACCTCGGGCCGGCGCTCGAGGCTGCGCACCAGCATGGCCTGGGCGCCCAGGATGCCGATGCCGGCGGCGTAGGCGGCGAACACGCCCGCGAACTTGAGCTCGGCGTCGTTGGCGGCGAGCTGCGAATAGACGAAGCCGGCCGCGAACACGAGCAGGCCGATGCCGACCAGCACCGACGAGGCGGTCTGGCCGAAGCCGGCCTTGAAGCTCATCCAGACGTATTTGGTCAGGCCCCGCCGCAGCGCCGGGATCGCCAGCGGGACCAGCAGCGACAGGATCAGGAAGGGCGCGGGCCAGAGCAGCGTGCCCTGAGCGACCAGCGCTGAGGGGCTCTGCAGCGTGCGGAAAGCGTGCAGGACCGCCCCGCTGTAGATCAGGCAGGCGGCCAGGACCGTCAGATCCTGCATCCGCTTGAAGTTACGCCACGCCCTGGTGAACACCATGCGCCCAAGGTAGGCCCTCGGGGCGGCGGGGGTAAGCCACCGCGGGCTTCAAATGGCCGTATGAGCCCTCAGTGGCCCTCGAAGGCGGTCAGGGTCACGACCGGCAGGCCCTCGGCGCGCAGCCGGTCCGCGCCGCCCAGGTCCGGCAGGTCGATGACGAAGGCGGCGGCGACCACCTCCGCCCCCACGCCGCGCAGCAGGCTGAGGCCCGCCACGGCGGTGCCGCCGGTGGCGATCAGGTCGTCGACCAGCAGGACGCGTTCGCCCGCGCGGCAGGCGTCCAGGTGCATCTCGATGGTGTCGATCCCGTATTCCAGGGCGTAGTCGGCGCTGACCGTCTTGTGCGGCAGCTTGCCCTTCTTGCGCAGGGGCACGAAGCCGGCGCCGAGCCGGCAGGCCACCGCCCCGCCGAGGATGAAGCCGCGCGCCTCCACACCCGCCACCTTGTCGATCCGCTGCCCTTCGAACGGCGCCGACAGCGCCGCCACGGCGTGCGAGAAGCCGCCGGCGTCGGCCAGCAGGGTGGTGATGTCCCGGAACATGATGCCGGGCTTGGGATGGTCTGGGATGGTGCGGATTAGGGCGTTGAGGTCCAAGGCGCGCGATCCTGCTGCATCGAAGGCCCGCTTATCGCCGAGGCCCGGCGGCTTGGCTATGCTTCGCCTTCGCCGCCAGGGGAATCGCGTGAGAGCCTGGGTCTTCGCCACGGCCGCCGCCGCAGCCTTCGCCGCCGGGCCCGCGCGGGCCGGTGAGGCGGCGTGCTGGTTCGAGAAGGGCACGGTGGTGGTCCCGGCCGTCGTGGCGGGGGTGCCCGGCGACTACATCCTGGACACCGGCGCGCCGCGCACCCTCCTGCACGAGACGCGCGCCCAGGCCGAGGGCGTCGAGGGCTCCGAACTGACCGGCGAGGTGCTGCTGGCCGGCCTCACCGTGGCCTCCCGCCCGATCGCCGTGGAGGCGATCGACGCCCAGACCTTCTCCCATCCGACGCCGATCGCCGGCGTGATCGGCGTGGATGTCCTCTCCGGCTTCGTGCTCGACGTCAGCTACCGGCCCTGCCGGGTGACGCTGTACCCGCCCGGCGGCGCAGGCGCGTTCGGCGGCCTGACCTTGCCGATGGGCCGGCTGGGGTCCCTGCCGCTCGCGCCGGGCTCGGCATTCGACGGCCGGACGGGCCTGCGCGGCCAATGGATTCTGTCTCTGAGCCAGCCGCTGGCGGCGCGGCTAAGCGACGGGGTCGCCTCGGCGCCGGGGGCGGCCAAGCCCGATGAGCTCTATCCCGGCGGGGTCTGGACGGCCGAGCTCGCCGCCCTCGCCTTCGCCGGTCAGGTGCGGCAGGGCGCGCGCGCCGGCCTCCTGAGGGAGGCGCAATCCGACGGGGCGCTAGGGGCGCTGGGCTCGCCCGTGCTCTCGCGCTGGGCCCTGCGCTTCGACTTTCCGCGCGGCCGGCTGATTCTCAAAGAACAAGGCCCGCCGCCTCTCGGCGACGGGCCTCGCTAGGCTCGCTCGGCGCTCGCCCCTAGTGGGCGACGTTGCGCCAGATCCGGCGGTAGCTGGCGTAGACCAGGCCGGCCAGCAGGACCAGGTAGATCATCGCCGCCAGACCGAACTGCTTGCGCTCGATCATCTTGGGCTCGGACGCCCAGGCGAGGAAAGCGACAACGTCCTTGGCCTGCTGTTCGACGGTGGCGCGGGTGCCGTCGTCGAAGGTCACGCCGTCCGGCTGCAGCGGCGGCGGCATGGCGATGAATCCGCCGACCGGCACGCTGTGGTGGTCGCCCGTCCAGAAGGCGGTCAGGTCGCCCAGCATGTACGGGTTGTAGTACTGGCCGGGGGTGACGTTCAGGCCCGCCGGCGGGTTCTCGTAGCCGGTCAGGATCGAATAGACGTACTGCGGGCCGTGGTGACGGGCCTTGATGATCACCGACAGGTCCGGCGGCAGGGCGCCGCCGTTGCCGGCCCGGGCCGCCGGCTCGTTCGGGTACGGGTCCGGGAACCGGTCCGCCGAGCTGGCGGCGCGCTGGATGACGTCGCCGGTTTCGGAGTCGATGTCGTTGATCTGGTACTCCGCCGCGATCGCCCGGACGTACGGGTTGTCGTTCGGGTTCGGGTACTTCGGATCGTAGAACGGCCCGTGCTTCTGCCCGAGGTTGCGGAAGCTCACCAGGTTCATACCGTGGCAGGCGGCGCAGACCTCACGGTAGACCTTGTAGCCGCGTTGCAGCTGGGCCTGGTCGAACTGACCGAACGGGCCCTCGAAGCTGAACTCCACGTGCTTGGGCGCCTCGGCGCCGCCGGCGGCCAGCGCCGGGCCCGCCGAGATGGCCAGCCCAAGCGCCGCGAGTGCGATGACTTTGCGCAGCATCTTCGGGCTCAACCTCTCAGTTCAGGGGCCGCGGCCGCGCCCGCAGGCGCAGCGGCCGGATGCGACAGGACAGGGTCAGAGATCGATTCCGGCACCGGCGACGGGGTCTCGGTGAGGCCCAGGACCGGCAGGACGATCAGGAAGTAGGCGAAGTAGTAGGCCGTGGCGATGCGGGACAGCCACACGTAGCTGTTCAGGTCCGAGTCACCCAGGATGAAGGTGGTCAGGCCCGGGATCACCGGATCGTCCGGCAGCTTGGCCCCGCACCAGCCGAGCACGAAGCAGGCCAGAACGAAGATCAGGAAGTACCAGCGGGCCGTCGGGCGGTAGCGCATGGACCGCACCTTGGAGGTGTCGAGCCAGGGCAGGACGAACAGCACGCCGATGGCGCCGAACATCAGCAGCACGCCGCCGAGCTTGTCCGGAACCGCGCGCAGGATCGCGTAGAACGGCAGGAAGTACCATTCGGGCACGATGTGCGCCGGGGTCACCAGCGGGTTGGCCGGGATGTAGTTGTCCGGGTGGCCGAGCAGGTTCGGGCCGTAGAACACGAAAGTCCCGAACATGATGAAGAACAGCACGATCGCGAACCCGTCCTTCACCGTGTAGTACGGGTGGAAGGGGACGGTGTCCTCGGCGCTCTTCACGTTGACGCCGGTCGGGTTGTTGTTGCCCGGCACGTGCAGCGCCCAGATGTGCAGCGCCACCAGGCCGGCGATCACGAACGGCAGCAGGTAGTGCAGCGAGAAGAAGCGGTTGAGGGTCGGGTTGTCGACCGCGAAGCCGCCCCACAGCCAGGTGGTGATGGCCTCGCCGACCACCGGCAGGGCGCCCAGCAGGTTGGTGATCACCACCGCGCCGTGGAAGCTCATCTGACCCCAGGGCAGAACGTAGCCCATGAAGGCCGTCGCCATCATCGCCAGGTAGATCAGGCAGCCGATGATCCAGAGGATCTCACGCGGCGCCTTGTAGGAGCCGTAGTAGAGGTTCCGGAAGATGTGGATGTAGACGGCGATGAAGAACATCGACGCCCCGTTGGCGTGCATGTAGCGGATCAGCCAGCCGTAGTTCACGTCGCGCATGATCCGCTCGACGGAGCCGAAGGCGTGGTCCACGTGCGGCACGTAGTGCATGGCCAGCACGATGCCGGTGGCCAGCTGCACCAGCAGCATGGTCGCCAGGATGGCGCCGAAGGTCCACCAGTAGTTCAGGTTCTTCGGGGTCGGGAAGGCGACGGCGGTCTCGTACGCCAGGCGCACGATCGGGAGGCGCAGGTCCAGCCAGCGCTCGAAGCCGGTCTTCGGCTCGTAGGTGGGATGATGTCCAGACATGGCTTAGCCCACCCTCACCGCGGTGTCGGAAATGAAGGCGTACTCCGGAACCTCGAGGTTCCGCGGGGCCGGCCCCTTACGGATGCGGCCCGAGGTGTCGTAGTGCGAGCCGTGGCAGGGGCAGAACCAGCCGCCGTAGTCGCCGCCGCCGAAGGTCGGCACGCAGCCCAGGTGGGTGCAGGTGCCGATCAGCACCAGCCACTGGTCCTTGCCTTCCTTGACGCGCTCGGCGTCGGGCTGCGGGTCCGGCATGTTCGCCGCGTCGTCGGCGCGGGCCTTGGCGATTTCGGCCTCGGTGCGGTTGCGCACGAACAGCGGCTTGCCGCGCCACTTCAGCACCACCTGTTGTCCAGGCGGGACCTTGGTGAGGTCGAACTCGATCGAGGCCAGGGCGAGCACGTCGCCGGACGGGTTCATCTGGTCGATGAACGGCCAGCCGATGCCGACCACGGCGCCGGCCGTGGCGGCGCCCGCCGCGATGTGAATGAAGTCGCGGCGGTTCGGGTCGTCCGCCGCTTGTGGGTGGGGTGTCGAGCCCACGACGGTGTCAGCCACCTTCAAGCTACCCTTCATCTAGAGCCGCGGATGCGGCCCTTCCTCTCCCGCCCCTGGAGCTCAGGGGCGCTCCCTGCTCGACCCCGCCAGAGCCCCTGGCTAGGGTGTCGCCGAAATCGCCGAGGCGAAGGATTATCGCAGGCAAAGCGCCCCGCGATGCTTCGCAGGGCAGTCCCCGTGATTCGTCCCTCATAGCCCCGGTAGAGTCCGTGGCGGACCGCTTAGAATGCGTTTGACCCTTTTTCAACCTGACATTCCTCAAAACCTGGGCGCCGCAATGCGCCTGGCTGCCTGTTTGGGGGTCCCGCTCGAGGTCATCGAGCCCTGCGGCTTCGCCTTGTCGGACCGCGCCGTGCGCCGCGCGGCCATGGATTACGGCGGGATCGGGGGTGTGACGCGCCGTCGCAGTTGGACGGATTTCCTCGCCGCGCCGGAACGGGCGCAGGGCCGGCTGGTGCTTTTCACCACCGAAGCCGCGTCGCCCCTGCACGACTTCGCGTTTCGGCCCGGAGACAGCCTGCTGTTCGGACGCGAGAGCGCCGGCGCGCCGCCAGAGGTGCACGCCGCCGCGGACGCCCGGCTGATCATTCCGCTGGTTCCGGGCGCCCGTTCGCTGAACGTCGTCACCGCGGCGGCGATCGCGCTCGGCGAGGCGTTGCGTCAGACCGGCGGATTCCCTAATCCCGACCCATCATGACCGACGCCGCCACGCTTGAAGACTGGAACACCCGCGCCAGGGCCTGGTTCGACACCCTGCGCGACCGCATCTGCGCCGAGTTCGAGCGGCTCGAGGACGAGGCGCCCGCCGAGCTCTATCCCGGCGAGCCCGGCCGCTTCGAGCTGAAGCCCTGGGTCCGCCCGGCCGGCGGCGGCGGGGTGATGGGCTTCATGCGCGGCGGCCGCTTCTTCGAGAAGTGCGGCGTGCACATCTCGCTGGTGCACGGCGTCTTCTCCCCGGAGATGGCCGCGACCATGCCGGGCGCCGACAAGGACCCGCGCTTCACCGCCACCGGGATCAGCCTGATCGCCCACATGCGCAGCCCCCGGGTGCCGGCGGTGCACATGAACACCCGCTTCCTGGCCACCACCCAGAGCTGGTTCGGCGGCGGCGCGGACCTGACGCCCACCATCGAGGCCCAGCGCAGCCCCGACGCCGAAGACGCGAAGGTCTTCCACGCGGCGATGAAGGCCGCCTGCGACCGCTTCGATCCGGAGTGGCACCCGAAATACAAGGCCCGCTGCGACGAGTACTTCTTCCTGCCGCACCGCAACGAGCCGCGCGGCATCGGCGGCATCTTCTACGACCACCACGACTCCGGTGACTGGGAGCGGGATTTCGAGTTCACCAAGGCGGTCGGCGAGGCCTTCCTCGACGTCTACCCGCGCATCGCCCGCCACCGGATGCACGAACCCTGGACCGAGGCCGACCGGCAGGAACAGCTCGTCCGCCGCGGCCGCTACGTGGAGTTCAACCTGCTCTACGACCGCGGCACGATGTTCGGGCTGAAGACCGGCGGCAACATCGAGTCCATCCTCTCCTCCATGCCGCCCATGGTGGCCTGGCCCTAGGAGCCGGGCTGGCGGCGCGCCGGCGAATCAGGCTGCAGGAGTCTCCCTACCGGGAGGCCAAGTGAGCGCGCTCGTCGATCTGCTGGAAGACTGCCAGCCTGCCGACCTCGACAAGGTCGTGCCGGTGATCCAGCGGCTGCACGCCTGGCTGGGCGAGGCCGCTTTCGCCGGCTGCGACAAACCCGGCTTTGCGGCGCGCCTGCTGGCGCTGGCGGACGATCCTCGCTTCGACGCCGAGCGGAAGCTGACCCTGGCCGGGGACCTCGTCCTGCTCTCGCGCGCCTGCGGCCTGCCCATCTCCGACGCGGACCGGGCCCGGCTGGGACCGCTGGCGCGCCAGTCGCTCGGCGCGCTCGCGGGCGAAGCCCGGCACAAGGGCGCGCCACCGGAACCTTCCGTGATGCGTCGGCACACGGTCTTCGCGGACGGTCTCGCCGACCATCGTAGCGCCGCGGCCCGCGGCCTCGTCGGCTATCTGGCGGCGCTGGCGGCCGACCCCGACAACGAGATCATCGACGTCTGGGTGCGCGGCGGGGTCTCGGACGGGTTCGGGACTCTCGTCGCCGAGGGGATGGGCCCGGCCGGGCGACGGGCGCGCTTCTTCGCCCTCGACCGTCAGCCGGACTACCTGGCGCGGCTGATCGAACAAGGCCCCCGGACCAGCCACTTCTGGGGCGTCGACCCGCTGACGATCGACCTCAGCCTGTTCGCCCTGATCGGCCCGACCATCGCCTACGCCCCGGGCGAGGCCCCGCCTCTGCAGTACGCCGACGTCTACTGGTCGGCCCGGGAGGCCGCGCGGGCGAAACCGGCGTGGCGCCGCCGGGGCGCGCCGAAGGCCTTCGTCGCCAACTACCGCCAGGCCGCCGCCCTGCCGTGGCCCGCGGCGGCGGCGGCGCCCGATGACCGCACCGGCCGCGCGGCGCTGGGCCTGGAGGACGGCGACCTGGTGATCGCCACCGCCGGCGAGCGGCTGGCGCTCGACTTCGACCAGGCCTTCGTGGACGGCATGGGCGGCTTCCTCGTCGCCGACCCGACCCGCCGTTGGCTGGTCGCAGGCCCCCTGCCCGATTTCTGGACCTCGGCCCTCGGCCAGGTGCTGGGCCGCCAGTTCGTCCACGCGCCTGCGCCGGAGAATCTGACCGCGCTGCTCGCGGCCGCAGACATTTACACCGAGCCGTTCAGGGCGGGCGACGGCGAGGCCGCCCAGGCGGCGATCGCCGTCGGTGCGGCGGTGCTGACCCTCGGCGAGCCGGGAGACGCGGCCGCCTTCGTTCCGGAGGCTCATCGGGCCGCCGATGCGGACGACTACTTCGCGCGGCTCGAAGCGCTGGCGACGGACGCCGGCCTGCGCCGAGCCTGGGCGGCGGACCAGCACGTCCTCGCCGCCCGCCGCGGCGATCCCGACGCCTTCGCGGCCGAGCTGAACGCGATGATCCGGCTCGCCTACAAGCGCTGCCGCGCCCGCCACCCCTCTTCGCTCGAGGGCCTCCTCGACCTTCCCCCGCAGAGCCTCGCCGCGCTGCGGCCCCAGGGGCGCGCGTAGCGACGCGCTCCTACCTCCCCCGCTTCGCAAGGGAGGTAGGGGAGACCAGACTACCCCCGCTCCAGGAACCGCCTGATCCAATCCGCCAGGCGCGCACGGTCGTCGGGGGCGTCGAGGCTCTCGATGGCCTGGACGGCATGTTCTTCGGCGATGCGGGTTGCGCGGCGGCTATCGACGAGGGCCTTGGCGTAGGCGGGTTCGAACTCAGGGTGGAGCTGGATCGAGATCGCCGGCTGGTCGGTCCAGGCGAGCATGCCCACGGGGCAGAAGTCGCTGCCGGCGACGACCACCGCGCCGGGCGGCGGCTCGACCACCTGGTCCTGGTGGGAGGCCGGCGCGCGGAACTCGCCCACCGCGTCCATCCACGGCTGCGGCGCGCGCACGACGTAGCTGTGCAGGCCTATCCCCCAGCCGCGTTCCGACTTCTCGACCCGGCCATCGAACGCCTCGGCCATGATCTGGTGGCCGAAGCAGACGCCGACCAGCGCCGCCTGCCCCCTGGCCGCGCGCAGGAAATCCTTGAGCCCGGCGATCCAGGCCGCGTCCTCGTAGGCGCTGGCCGGCGAGCCGGTGATCACATAGGCGTCGCAGGTCTGCGGATGGGCCGGCAGCTGGCCGGCGGCCGCGTCGAAGTCGGCGTAGTCGTAGCCCGGCCCCAGCAGCCGGCGGAACATCTGAGGGTAGTCGCCGAACGTCGCGTCCAGGCCCGCGGGCGGCGCACCGGTCTCCAGGATGCCGAGCCTCAATAGACCATCCCCTGGGCCACCGCCTTCAGCTTCTCGATGGCGGCCAGCTTGTCGTCGATGAAGTCGTGGTCGATCCACCAGGCCTCGACCTCCTTCAGCACCTGGCCGACGAGGGGCCCGCGCGGCACGCCGGCCCGCACAACCTCGTCGCCGTTCAGCGGGAAGGGCGGCGGCGACCAGCCCTCGCCGAGCGCGATCAGCCCGCGCCACTGGGCCGCCGCGGCCGTGCTGGTGGACGAGGCCCAGGCGAGCTTGACCCGGTCGCGGAAGGTCTGCTGGCCGAGGGCGTAGACCGACCTGCGTGTCTCGCGGGCGCTCATCCAGCTCTTGATCGGCGGCTCCTTGCCGAACGCGGCGGCGATCCGGTCACGCTGCTCGTTGGACAGCCTGAGACGCTCGGCGAGCGCCGGGGCGATCTGCGGATCGTCCGGCATCAAGGCCGCCAGGCGCAACACCGCGTCGGTCTCGAACAGCTGCTCGCTCTCGATCTCCACCAGCGCCTCGAAGCGGCCGAGACCGGCCGCCTCCGGCAGGGCGACGCCCAGCACGCCGGTCTGGGCCATCAGCCGGACGGCCCGGCGCGGGTCGTCAGCAGCCAGCAGCTTGAGCAGCTCGGCGGAGATGCGCTCGGCCGCCAGGTTGGCGATCGCCGCCTTGTGCTCGGCGCAGGCGGCCAGGGCCTCCCCGTCCGGCTCGCCGCGGCCGAACCAGGCGTAGAAGCGGAAGAAGCGCAGGATACGCAGATGATCCTCGAGGATCCGGCGCACCGGCTCGCCCACGAACACGATGCGGCCGGCGCGGGCGTCGTCCACCCCGCGGCCGGAGGAGTCGAACACCTCGCCGTCGCGCTTGGCGTAGAGGGCGTTGAGAGTGAAGTCGCGCCGCTCGGCGTCCTCCATCCAGTCCGTGGTGAAGGCCACCACCGCCCGTCGCCCGTCCGTCGAGACGTCGCGCCGCAGGGTGGTGATCTCGAACGGCTTGCCGCCGCTGACCGCGGTCACGGTGCCGTGCTCCACGCCGGTCGGAATCGCCTTCAGGCCCGCCGCCTTCAGCGCCTCGATCACCTGGTCGGGCGTGAGCGTGGTGGCGATATCCACGTCGTTGACCGGCCGGCCGAGCAGCGCGTCGCGCACGCAGCCGCCGACGAAACGGGCGCAGTCGGGGCCGCCCTTGGCCTCCAGCGCGTCGAACACCGCCATGGTCTCCTTGGCGGTCATCCAGGCGGCGGGGCCGATGCGTTTGGTCATGGCGTCTTGGAACTCGGCTTGGGCTCGTAGTGGCCGGGAACGACCCGGCCGTCGGGAAGCGTCTGGGCCGGTACATACCGCCCGTCCGCCTCCTCGTCATGGAACAAGGGGAGGATCAGCATCGATGCGGCGACCAGCACGGCGGCGGCGGCCACCAGCCAGGCCCAGGGCGTCTCGCCCATCGCCCGGCCGTTGCGCCTGGCCCATTCGCGCCAGACGAACCAGATCACGAACGGCGTGGCGACCAGCGCCGCGCGGATCAGGAGGACCCTAAGCAAGCGCGGCCCCGTAGAGCCGGTCGTACAGCGCCCGCAGCATGCCGGCGGTGGCGCCCCAGATGTACTGGTCCTGGTGGGTCATGGCGTAGAACCGCCGCTTGACGCCGGTGGGCAGCTCGCGCTCGTGCTCCTCGTAGTTGGACGGGTCCATCAGGAAGCCGAAGGGGGTCTCGAAGATGTGCGCCACCTCGTCCGGATTGGGCCGCAGGGAAAAGCCCTCGGCGATGAAGCCGACCACTGGGGTCACCAGATAGCCGGTGCCGGTCCGGTAGGGTGTGGAGAGACCGGCCAGGGAGACGTAGCCCGGATTGAGCCCGACCTCTTCCTCGGCCTCGCGCAGGGCCGCCTGCCAGACGGTCTCGCCCGGATCGAGCCGGCCGCCGGGGAACGCGACCTGGCCGGTGTGTCGGCGCAGCGTTTCGCTGCGACGGGTCAGCAGGACCGACAGCCCCTCCTCCCGCTCGATCAGCCCGACGAGCACCGCGGCGGGGGTCAGCGGGGCCTGCGGCTCCTCCGGGAAGGGATCTCCGGCGATCACGCCGCTGGCCGGGGCGCGGTCATCGAGGGGGTCGAGGTGGCGCGCGATCCAGGCCCGCAGCTGGGCGGGCGGTGCGGTAGGGCTCACGGCGGCAGGGACCCGACTTCGAACCGCGCCCCGTTGGAGGCGACCACGTATCGGTCGCCCTCCGGCTCGGCCATCTCCACCAGGTCGTAGAACACCGGGCGGTTGATCAGGGCCTCGAGCCCGCGGCGGACGTGGATGTAGGGCCGCGGCTCGCCCGTCGCCGGGTCGATCTCGACGCGGATCGGGTTGTCGGGGCCGGCCTCGACCTCGTCGCCGACATTGGTGGTGAAGCGCAGGACCTCGCCGACCCGCGCGACGGCCACGGCGACGAAGGGCGCGTCCTCGACGCGGATCTTCATCTTCTCGACCGGCGTGACCAGCCAGTAGCCGTCGGGATCCTTGCGCAGCACGGTCGAGAACAGCCGCACAAGCGCCTCGCGGCTGATGATCGCGCCTTCGTGCACCCAGGCGCCGTCCCGGCGGATGACGATGTCGACCTCGCCGGAGTGGGCAGGGTTCCACAGATGCACCGGCGGCAGGCCGCGCTTCTTGGGCGCGGCGTCCTGGGGCGCCGCGTCCTGGGCCGCCTTCGCGGCCGCGACGACGCCTTCAAGGCCGGCTCGGGATTCGGCTTCCGCCATGCACCCTAGGTAGGCCGCGGCGGGCTTGGCCTCAAGCCGGGCGGACCGGACCTTCGAGCGGCGGGGCGTCGAAATCGAGCGGCTTGGCCAGCACCCGACGCCTATCGACGGGCCCCGGCAGCTCGACTCCGGCCGCCGCAGCGGCCGAGAAGCCGACCCGCGCATAGTAGGGCTCGTCGCCCACCAGCACCACCGCCACATAGCCCGCGCGCCGGGCCGCCTCGCAGGCTCGCTCCAGGAGGGTGATGCCGAAGCCGGCGCCCCGCAGTTCGCTCTCGACGGCCAGCGGGCCCAGGAAGGCCACCGGCGCATCCCCCACCCGCACGCGCCACTGGCGCACCACCCCGACGAGGCGGTCGCCCAGGAAGGCGCAGAAGGAAAGGTCGGGCTGGTAGTCGGCGAACTCGCGCACGCGCTCGGACACCTTCACGAACCGGCCGGGCCCGAAGGCGCGCTCGATCAGCGCCTCCGCGGCGGGACGGTCCTGCGCGCGCTCCGGCAGGATGACGAGTTGGGTTTGCGGCTGGAGGGTCATCGGCGATGGGCGGAACGACGAAAGGGGTGAAGCGGTCCCGCCGCCGCGTTCACTAGGCGCGGCGAGTACGGGAGATTTGCGGCCCCGGCGTGGGCCGGGCGAAGCGGCCTCGTCGCAGCATGGGCGGCCCTTTCCGATAACGGGCGAGGGCAATAGGGGCGCGGGGGCGCCCCGTCAACGGCGCCGTTGCCGCGGGCCGCGGCTCAGGCCAAGTTGCGCGCGCTCATGTCCGAGGCCGCCAAAGACGACGTCGTCCCCTCCGCCCGCGCCCTGCTGCAGGAGCGTGACTACCTGTTGTTCTGGGGCTCGCGGTTCGCAGGCGGGCTGGCGGCGCAGATCCAGAGCGTCGCCATCGGCTGGCACATCTACGAGCTGGCCCGCCGGACGATGAACGTCGCCGAGGCGGCCTTCGTGGTCGGCATGGTGGGGCTGGTGGCCTTCATCCCGGTGTTCCTGCTGACCCTGCCGGCGGGCGAGACCGTCGACCGCTACGACCGCCGCAAGGTCATGATGGGCTGTTATTCGGCCGAGCTGGTCACCGTAGCGGTGCTGGTCTGGGCCACCGCCACCGGCGCGGCCAGCGTCACCCTGATCCTCTGTGTCGCCGCCGCGTTCGGGGCCGCCCGGGCGTTCATGGCGCCGGCCGGGACGGCGTTGGGGCCGATGCTGGTGCCGCGCCTGCTGCTGCCGCGGGCGATCGCCTGGAACTCGCTGGCGTTCCAGACCGCCTCGATCGCCGGCCCTGCGGTCGGCGGCCTGCTCCTGGCCCGCTCCACGACGCTGGCCTACGCCACCGCGCTCTGCCTCTACGCCACCGCCGCGCTGCTGGTCTTCCTGATCCGCCGCGACACGCGCCCGCAGGTCCAGCCGGGCTCGCGCCTGGCTCTGGTCAAGGAGGGGCTGGCCTACGTCTGGAACCAGAAGATCGTGCTCGGCGCGATCTCTCTCGACCTGTTCGCGGTGCTGCTGGGCGGGGCGACGGCGCTGCTGCCGGTGTTCGCCCGCGACGTGCTGCACGTGGGCGAGGAAGGCTTCGGCATCCTGCGGGCGGGCCCGGCCATGGGGGCGACCGTGGTGGCTCTGTTCCTCGCCGCCAATCCGATCCGCAGCAAGGCGGGCATGTTCATGTTCGTCGGTGTTGCGGTGTTCGGCGCCGCCACCGTGGTGTTCGGCCTGTCCAAGTCGCTGTGGCTGTCGGTGGCCGCGCTGGCGGTGCTCGGCGGCGCCGACATGCTGAGCGTCTACATCCGCCAGACGCTGGTGCAGCTCGTCACGCCCGACAACATGCGTGGTCGGGTGGCGGCGGTCTCGACCCTGTTCATCGGCGCGTCCAACGAACTGGGCGAGTTCGAGAGCGGCGTGGTCGCCCGCCTGCTGGGTCCGGTGGGCGCGGCCGTGTTCGGCGGAACCGGGGCGATGTTCGTCACCGCGCTATGGGCGAAACTGTTTCCCGCCTTGCGCAAGGCGGACCGCCTCGAATAACTGTTCGCCATATTCAAATTCATAGGGAGCCCTCGTACGAGGGAATTGCAGTTATGGGCGCATTGGAAGGCAAGGTTGTCCTGGTTACAGGCGGCGGCAACGGCATCGGGCGCGACGCCGCGCTGATCGCCGCGCAGGAAGGCGCTAAGGTCGTCGTCAACGACCTGGGCGGCGGCCTGAAGGGGGACGACGAGGGCTCGGCGACCGCGGCCGAGAAGGTCGCCCAAGAGATCCGCGCCGCCGGCGGCGAAGCGGTCTCCAACTCCGACAGCGTGACCAACTACCGCGCCGTCCAGGGCATGGTGGAGCAGGCGCTCGACACCTTCGGCGGCCTGCATGCGGTGATCAATCCGGCCGGCATCCTGCGTGACGTGATGTTCCACAAGATGTCCGAGGACGACTGGGACCGCGTCATCGACGTTCACCTGCGCGGCAGCTTCAACGTCGCCCGGGCCACCATCGAGCTGTTCCGCGAACAGAACGACGGCGCCTACATGTTCTTCACCTCGACCTCGGGCCTGTTGGGCAACATCGGCCAGGCCAACTACGGCGCGGCCAAGATGGGCATCGCCGGCCTGTCGCGGATCATCGCCATGGAAGGCGCGCGCAACAACGTGCGCTCGAACTGCCTGGCGCCGGTCGCCTGGACCCGCATGACCCAGTCGGTGCCGGTGAAGGACGAAGCCGCTGCGGCCCGCCGTCAGGTGATGGCCGAAAAGATCCGCGCCGACCAGCCGGCCCGCTTCTCGGTGGCGATGGTCTCGCCGGCCGCCGCCCACGTCTCGGGCCAGATCTTCGGCGCCTCGGGCGAGAACATCATCCTGTACTCGCAACCGCGTCCGATCGAGACGGTCACCAAGGACGAAGGCTGGACGGTCGAGACCATCCTGACCGAAGCGCTGCCGAAGATGCAGCCGAAGTTCTTCGAACTGAACCGCGCGGCCGCCCCGCCGCAACAGAAGCAGCCGGCCTGATCCGGACGGCTGTTTGAACGCGAAGGGCGGCGGGCTTCGGTCCGCCGCCCTTTTCTTTTGCCCGCCCCTCAGCGGCCGACGCGCAGGATGAAGGCCAGGATCTCGGCGACGGCGATGTAGAGCTCCTCGGGAATCTCGGCGTCGAGTTCGATGTGCGACAGGGCCTCGGCAAGGGCCGGGTTCTCCTCCAGCGGCACGCCATGCTCGCGGGCCGCCTCGACGATCTTCTCGCCCAGCCAGCCCCGGCCGACCGCCACCACCTTGGGCGCTTCCGGCTCGGTGTAGCGCAGGGCCACCGCCAGCCTGCGGGAGACAGGGCCGGTCATGTCGCCTGGTCCAGGAAGCGGCCGGGCGTCGCGGCGACGCGGGGCGCCGGCCCCTGCCGCACCGCAAGCTCCGCTTCGAAGCTCGCCCGCGCCAGCGCCGAGGTCAGCCGCTCGCCCTCGCGGGCCAGCTTGCGTGCGGTCTCGGGCCGCTCGACCCACAGGGTCACCCCCGCCTTGGCGCCGCGCAGCACGACCTGCGCCTCCACCGGGCCCATCGGCTCGAGATCGAGGGCGAAGCGGACGCGCCAGACGGACGGCGCCGCGCCGGACGCACCCTCGCCGCCGCCCTCCCCTTCGGGCGCGTCGCGGCGGATCTCGAAGCCGGCGACGGCCACGCCCTGGGGCGTGGCCAGCGGGACCTCGAAGCTCCAGCGGGCGGCGGCCGGCGGCTCGTCCGGCATGCGGGCGGTCGGCAACGAGGCGATCTGGTGCAGTTCCTGGCGGGCGATCGCCGCCTCCACCTGCGGGGCGAGCGCCCGCGCGATCGCAGCGGGCGCGGCGTCGGCCGGCAGCGTCGGCGCCGCCGGCCGCTGCGGCGTCGGGCCGGCTCCGGCCATCGGCGGCGCCGGCCGCGGCTGGGCGGGCGGCTGTTCGGCGGCCGGGCGCACCGCCGCCTCGCGTGGCGGATCGACCGCGGGGGTCGCGCCGAGGGACGGGGCCGGCTGGGCCGCGGGCGGCGCACCGGCAGGGCGTGCAGCGGTCGGCTGCGGGTTCGGCGCCGTGCGCGGTGCGGCGTCGGTCGCGGTCCGAGCGTCCGGCGGTGCGGCCTGCGTCGGCGGCATGTGGGCGCCGTCGGGAACCGGGTCGGTGGCGACGGCGGGCGGGGTTGTCGGAGCGGTGAGCGTCGTCGGCGGGACGGGCGCCTGCAGCGGCGGCGTCGCGGACGGCGCGGACGGCTGCGGGGCGGCGGACTGCGCTGCCGGTTGCTGCGCAGGCATCTGCGGAGCGAGCGGCTGCGGTGTGGACGGCGGCGGAGACGCGTGCGCAGCCGGCGGGGTCGGCGCACTCGATGGAGACGGCGGGGCCGCTGCAACGTGCGGGACGGTCGCCAGCGGGATCTGTGCAGGCGGCGCCGTCGAGGCGGGCGCCGTCATCTGCGGCGCGGACGGCGTTTGCGGACCGCCTGGGGCCGGCGCGGCGCCTCGGGCCGGCGGCGCCGGCGCCTGTGTCGGAGCGGTCCGCGCAGGCGCAGCTTCGGCGGCTCCCGCCGATCGGGACTCGGGAGCGGGCGGCGCGCCCGGTTGGTCCGGACGGGCGGGCGGAGCGTAGCCCTGTCCGGTTCCGCGCGGCGGCGGCTCGGGGGCCGCCGGCAGGGCGCCGATGGACTGCTGCAGCCGGACGAGCGCGGCCTTCAGGTCGCCGGTCGGCCGCGGGGCTTCGGCCTCGGACCGCGGGCGAGCGAGGCGCGCCTCGAGGAACAGGCCGGAGGCGGCCAGCGCCTGCTTCAGCCCCTGAGGGGTCGCGAGGGTCTCGGGCCGGGCCTGCAGGGCCATCACGGCACGCACCGCGGCCCGCAGCGGCGCGGGCAGGTCGGGCTGACGGTCGAGCTGGGAGAGGTTGGCCATCAGCGGCGCGAGGCTGTCCTGCGCCAGCGCCGCGCCCTGGGCCGCTGCGCCCGCCGCCTGGGCAAGCTGAGGGGGCAACAGGATCGGCGGCATGGCCGGCGGGCTGCGCACTGCCGGCTGAGGGGCGGACGAAGGCGCGCCTGTGCGTGGTTGCGCCGGCTGCGGCGTCTGGGATTGGGGACGGGCGGCGCCCTGGCGGGCCTGGGCCTCGGCGTCCTGCCGGCCTTCGCCACGCGGCGCGGCCTCTCCCGCAGGGGCGACCGGCGGGACGGGCGCCAGTTCCGTAACGACCGAGGACAGCCCTGCGGCGGCCAGCACGCGCTGGGCCTCCGGCGAGAGCTGCGGGACGGGGAAGACGGTCACGGCGCGTCCCTCGGGTCCAAGTCGGCCTTGGAGCCTACGCCCGCAGGGTGAAGCCGCCCTTAAGCCTTCGCCAGCCGCGCCAGCGCCTCGCCGGTGAGCCGCCGGACCGTCCACTCGTCCATCGCCGCCGCCTCCAGCGAGTCGTAGAAGGCGATCGAGGGGGCGTTCCAGTCGAGCACCGACCATTCGAGCCGCGCCAGCCCCTCGGCCACGCAGCGGCGGGCGAGGTTGGCGAGCAGCGCCTTGCCGGCGCCCTGGCCACGCGCCTGCGGCTTCACGAACAGGTCCTCCAGGTAGATCCCGTGCCGACCTGCGAAGGTGGAGTAGTTGTAGAACCACAGGGCGAAGCCGACCGGCTCGCCGCCCACTTCGGCGATGTCGCAGAACGCCCGCGGGGCCGGGCCGAACAGGTCGCGGGCGATGTCGGCCTCGGTGGCGATCACCTCGTGCAGCAGCTTCTCGTACTCGGCCAGATCGCGGATGAAGCCGTATATCGTGGCCGCATCGGCGGGCGTCGCGGGCCTCACGGCAAGCGCTTGGAGAGGAGCGTCGGTCATGGCGGTGTCTGCGGAGTTCCTGGAGTACGTGCTGGACCAGCTGGAGCCGCTCGGCGGGGTGACCAGCCGGCGGCTGTTCGGCGGGGCGGCCCTCTACCGCCACGGGCTGATCTTCGGGCTGGTGTCGGGCGAGGCCGTCTACTTCAGGACCGACGGGTCCAACCAGGCCGATTACGAGGCGGCGGGCTCGGAGCGGTTCGACCCGATGCCCGATCGCCCAGCGAAGTTCGGCTATTTCTCCGTGCCGCCCGACGTGCTCGAGCAGCCGGACGAACTGGCCGAGTGGGCGAGGAAGGCCCTCGCCGCCTCGGCCAGCCGCGCCTCGGTCAGGCGGCCGCGCCGGTCCCGATCGTGACCCCGGGCGGCGGGACCGAGTCCTCGGGCACGAAGAAGTCGGGCATCAGCGGCCGGCTCGGGTCCACCCGGTAGTGCTCGAAGTCGCGCACCCCTTCGCCGTAGAGGAAGGTGTCGTCGATCAGGAAGTTGCCGGTGAACTCCCGCGAGGGCTTGTTGAAGATGGCGTAGGCCGCGTCGGCCATGATCTCCGGCTTGCGGCAGCTCTTCATCCCCTCCTCGCCGGCCAGGGCGAACTGGATCGCGGCGGTGGCGATGCCGGTGCGCGGCCACAGGGCGTTGAAGGCGATACCGTCCTCGCGGAACTCCTCGGCCATGCCCAGCATGCACATGCTCATACCGTACTTGGCGATGGAGTAGGCCACGTGGCCCTTGAACCAGCGCGGGTTCATGTCCAGCGGCGGGCTGATCGCCAGCACGTGCGGGTTGGCCGCCCGCTTCAGGTGCGGGATGCAGGCCTTGGAGGTCAGGTAGGCGCCGCGCGCGTTGACCCCGTTCATCAGGTCGTAGCGCTTCATCTCGGTCTGCAGGGTGCCCGTCAGCTGGATGGCGCTGGCGTTGTTGACGCAGATGTCGATGCCGCCGAACCGCTCGACCGCCTGTTCCACGGCGGACATCACGCTGGCCTCCTCGCGCACGTCGACGACCAGCGGCAGGGCCTTTCCGCCCGCCTTCTCGATCTCCTCGGCGGCCGTGTAGATGGTGCCGGGGAGATGCTTATGGGGCTCGGCCGTCTTGGCGGCGATGACCACGTTGGCGCCATCGCGCGCCGCCCGCAGGCCGATGGCCAGTCCGATGCCGCGGCTCGCGCCGGTGATGAACAGGGTCTTTCCGGATAGCGACATTGGGGGTGTCTCCTCTAGCCGAGCTTGCCGAAATCGGGGGCCCGCTTCTCGCGGAAGGCGGCGAAGGCCTCCCGCGCCTCGGCGGTCTTGAGCTGGGCGGAGAAGTGCCGCCCTTCCTCCTCGATGCGCGCCGCCAGCCGGGCCGGGTCGCGCATCAGGGCCTTGGTGATCTGCACCGCGCTCGGCGGGCGGCCGGCCACCGCCTCGGCCGCGGCCCGGGCCCGGGCGCGCAGTTCGCCGGCCGGCACGATCTCGTTGGCGATGCCCCAGGACACCGCCTTGGCCGCGTCCACCGCCTCGCCCAGCACGAACATCGAGAAGGCGCGAACGTGGCCGATCCGCTCGGGCAGCTGCAGGCTGGAGGCAGCCTCGGGCACCAGCGCCAGATTGACGAACGGCGTGGTCAGCACCGTGTCCTCGGTGATGTAGACCAGGTCGCAATGCAGCAGCATGGTCACGCCCACGCCGACGGCCCGGCCGTTCACCGCCGCCACGATCGGCGTCTTGGCGCGGGCCAGGGCGGCGAGCAGCGGATTGCCGCCCCGGCGGGCGTCCAGCGCTGAGGCCTCGCCCGCGTTGACGGCGGCGAACTCGCCCAGATCGTTGCCGGCCGTGAACATGTCGCCGTTGGCCTGGATCAGGACGCAGCGCACGTCCTTGTCGAACTCGGCTCCGTCGATGCCGTCCGCCAGCGCCTGGTACATCTCGCGCGTCAGGGCGTTCTTCTTTTCCGGCCGGTTCATGGTCAGGGTCAGCACACCGCCGGACTTCTCGCTCAGGACATGCTGGGCGGGTTGGCTCTGGCTCATCGACGGCTCCATAGACTTACTGCGTAAAAGCTAGGCCTGGCGGCCTCCGGCGTCGATCCGATTTCCGAACGCCGGCATGCGGAATGTGGCGAGCTGTGGAACGCGCGAGGGCCGCGCGGTCAAGCCGCGCCACAGTTCGGCCTCGAAGTCTTGAACATTCTTGATTCCGAGACTGCGCCAGCGCTTTAGTCGCCCGCAATGGAAACACCCCCCAGGAGAGTTCAAGCATCATGAAGCCCTTTAGGCTCGGGCTCATCGCCGCTGTCGCGCTCGGCATGCTGGCGCCGGCCGCCGTCTATTCGCAGGCCAAGACCGCCAGCGTCTCGGAGAAGGACCGCCAGCGCGGCATGGCCGAGGCTCCGGCGCTCGCGCAGGCCGCGGGCGTCACCTGCCAGATCGCCGACGCCCGCTTCATCGGCGAGGTGAACGACAGGAAGGCCAAGACCAAGAGCGCCTTCTACGAGGTCGACTGCTCGGAGGGCCTGGGCTTCGTGCTGCAGAGCACCGCCGGCGCTTCGCCTTCGGCCTTCTCGTGTCTGCAGGCCAGCGCCCCGGGCGCCGACGGCAAGCCGAGCGCGCTCGCCTGCGCCCTGCCGGGCAACCAGAACAGCGTCGCGGAAGTCGCCGCCCTCGCCAAGAAGGCCGGCGTCGCCTGCGCCGTCGAGAACGTCCGCGACATCGGCCAAACCCCCGACAAGGCGCTGTTCGAAGTGCTCTGCCAGGGCGGCACGGGCTATGTCGTGACCACCAGCAACCCGCCGATCGCCACCGCGAGCGCCGAGGCGGTCAGCTGCCTGCTCTACGACGAAGCCAGCACCAACGTGTCCTGCACCCTCGCCGACAAGGCCACGCGCCTGGCGGTGGTCGATACCCTGCTGCAGCAGGCCGGCACTTCCTGTCAGGTCAAGGACCGCAAGTTCGTCCTGATGACCAAGCAGAACGACACCTACTTTGAAGTCGCCTGCCAGGACGGCAAGGGCTACATGGTCAAAGCCGACGCGGCTGGTAAGGCCTCGTCCATCGAGTGCGCCAAGGCCCAGCACATCGGCGGCGGCTGCGTCCTGACCGACGCGCGCGCCGCGGCCACCGAGCAGGCCGGCCTCTACACCCGTCTCGCCAAGTCCGCCGGCTTCACCTGCGACGTCAAGGAATACGGCGCCCTGCCCGCCCCGGCCGGCAAGGACGTGGTCGAGCTGGTCTGCGCCAGCGGTCCGGGCGGCATCGGCGTGTTCGAAGCCAACGGCTCGGGCAAGGTCTACAATTGCGCCCACGCCCTGGTCGTCGGCTACCGCTGCGCGCTCAACAAGGGCGACACCGGCGCCTCGGCCCTGACCGCCGACCTGAAGAAGCTCGGCAAGGGCTCCTGCACCGTCAAGGACAGCCGCCTGGTCGGCAAGACCGCCAACGGCAGCGCCTACATCGAGGTCAACTGCACCGACGGCCTGGCCGGCTACATGATCGAGTACGTGGCCGCGACCGTGACCCCGAAGGAAGCCATCGGCTGCGCCTTCGCCAAGGGCATCGCCGGCGGCTGCAAGCTCCCCGGCAACTCCTGAGGCCGGGCGCATAGCCCCAAAGACGAAGGCCCGCGGGATCGCTCCCGCGGGCCTTTTCCTTTGCCGGCCGTTCCGGCTCGGCCCTGCCGGGCTGGCCGGGATGACGCGCGTCAGGAGATGGCCGCCTCGATGAACATCGGGCCGCGCTGGGCCATGGCGGCGGCGAACACCTTCTCGAAGTCCTCGGCCGTCTCGCAGCGGTGGGCCGGCACGCCCATGCCCTTGGCCATCGAGACCCAGTCGATCCTGGGCTCGCCCAGGTCCAGCAGCTTGGAGGCCGCCGGGCCCGCCTGGGTCCCCGCCCCGGTGCGCATCAGCTCGATGTTGAGGATCCGGTAGACGTGGTTGGCGAAGACCACGACGGTCACGTCCAGGTTCTCGCGGGCGATCGTCCACAGGCCCTGGACGGTGTACATCGCCGCCCCGTCGCCGTTCAGCGACAGCACCTTGCGGTCGGGCGCGGCCACGGCGGCGCCGATCGACAGCGGGATGGCCTGGCCGATGGCCCCGCCGGTGAGGGCCAGCACCTCGTGCGGCGCGGCCTTGGCGCAGGGTACGGCGACGCCGCCGCCCGAGGTTACCGAGTCGTCGCAGATGATCGTCCCTTCCGGCAGGTGGCGGGCGATGGCGATCCCCGCCGACTGCGGGGTCAGCGCGCCGGCGGGCGCGGCGTCGGGTTTCGCCAGCGGCTGCACGGGGCCCTGTTTGGGCGCGCCCAGCGCATCGGCCAGGGCGTTGAGGCCGGCCACGGAGTCCTCTGCGCGGGAGGCGAGCTCGATAGTCGTGCACCCCTCGGGCACCAGCACGCTCGGGCGGCCCGGATAGGCGAAGAAGGCCACCGGCGTCACCGTGCCGACGAAGACCATCAGGTCGACGCCTTCCAGGTCCGCCAGCGCCGCCTCGCCGAAATACTGCATGCGGCCGGGCTGGAAGTGGCCGGCGCCGCGCGGCTGGCGCGCGACGAAGGTGTCGGCGAGCACCCGGTAGCCGGCGGCCGCCAGCCGCGAGGCCGCCGCCATGCCTGCGGCCAGGCAGGCCTGGCCGCCGATCAGCACCACCGGCTTCTTGGCCTCGCGCAGGGCCTTGGCGACCGCCTCGACCTTGTCGCCGGCCGGCTCGGCGCGGGTCGGCTTCTGGGCGCGCACCGGCCCGGACTCGGTCTCCAGCCAGGCGCTGTCGGCGGGAAGGATCAGGCTGACCGGGCCCCCCGGCGGGCCGTAGCTGGCGGCCACCGCCTCGGCGGCGAGGCCCGCCACCGCGTCGGGACTGTCGGCGCTCTTCAGCCAGATGGAGTTGGGGCCGGCGATGCCCGGAATGTCCGAGTTCAACGGCGCGTCGTACCGCCGGTGGTAGGTCGCATGGTCGCCGATCACGTTGACGACCGGGGTGAAGGCGCGCCGCGCGTTGTGCAGGTTGGCCAGGCCGTTGCCGTAGCCGGGGCCCAGGTGCAGCAGGGTGCAGGCCGGCCGCTCGGCGATGCGGCCGAAGCCGTCGGCGGCGCCGGTGGCCACGCCTTCGAACAGGCACAGCACCGGGCGCATGTTCGGCTGCCGGTCCAACGCGCTGACGAACTGCATCTCGCTCGTCCCGGGGTTGGCGAAGCAGGCGGTCACCTCGTTGACGAGGAGGGTTTCGATCAGGGCGTCGGCGCCGTTCATGTTCAGAACACCATCACATCTGGAGGAGCAGGGTCGAGGAAGAGGCGCTCGACGTCCGCCGAGCGGAGCCGGCGGGCGAGCGCCTGGGCGATGTAGCCCTTGTCGGTGATCTCGCCGGCGCGGGCGTCGGGCGGCGTGGCGAGCACCAGGGCGCGGGTCACCTTCGAGCCGCCCTTTGCCGTGGCGTTATAGCGGGCCAGGCCTTCGCGCGCCGCGGCGACGATGCTCTCCCGGTCCATCGTCGGGTTGGGGTACAGCAGCAGGCCGACGCCGGCCCGGCCCTCACCGCATACCACCGCGTCGGTCACCGCCCCGCCGATGGCGCTCACGGCTGCGATGCGCAGATCGCCCGCCGCCACGAAAGTGCCGCTGGCCAGCTTGAAGTTCTCGGAGATCCGGCCGTCGAAGACGAGGCCCTTCAGCGGGTCGTCCGGATCGACGAAGCGGGCGGCGTCGCCCAGCCGGTAGAAGCCCTCCTCGTCGAAGATCTCGCCCTTGAGGTCCTCGCGGCCGAGGTAGCCCTGGGCGACCTGCGGGCCCTTCACCCGGAATTCGAGCTTGCCGGCCACCGGCGAGAGCTTCACCGCCGTGCCGGGAACCGGCAGGCCGATCAGGCCCATGGTCTCGTTCGGCCAGTGGACGTTGCAGGCGGTGGGGCCGGTCTCGGTCGCGCCGTAGCCGCTGGCGAAGCTGATCTTTTCGCCCACGGTGCGCACCGCCACCGCCTGGATGCGGTCGGAGACGTCCTGGCCGAGCGCGGCGCCGCCGTACTGCAGCACCCGCACACGCGAGAAGAAGGTGCGGGCCAGCGCCTCGTCCTTCTCCAGCTCCTCGACCAGCAGCATCCAGCCGGCCGGCACCATGTTGCAGTAGGTGGTCGCCACCTCACGCAGGTTGCGCACCGTCTCGGCGAAACGCCCGGCCACCGGCTGGCCGGCGTCGATGTAGAGGCTGCCGCCGCGGTGCAGACCCATGTGCAGGATCGAATTGGCCCCCAGGCTGTGGCTCCAGGGGGCCGAGTTGACCATCACCGGCGGCTCGGGGTCGTCGTAGCAGGCGGCGATCTGGGCCGAATTCAGCGCCAGGCTGCGCTGGGTGATGATCACCGCCTTGGGCAAGCCCGTGGAGCCGGAGGTCAGCAGGTATTTGGCGTGGTCGTCCGGCCGTGCCGTCGGAGCGGCAGGCGCGGCGCGCGCGAGATTCTCAAGCGAGATGTCGCCTGGGCGGGCGTTCTTCGCCGCGATCACCGGCAGGCCCTGCAGGAAATCGGCGGTCAGCGCCTCGCCGAACAGGGCCGCGTCCTCGGTGTAGACCAGCGCCGGCTTCAGCACCTGCACCGCATGCGCGAGCCGCGAGAGGTCCGCCCCGGGCAGCCCATACTGCGGCGAGACGGGCGCGGCCGGCAGCGCCTGGCTCATCGCCGCGTACTTGATCAGCGCGTGGTCGATCCCGTTGCGCGCCAGGATCAGCATCGGGCCCTTGCCGATCACGCCCAGCCCGCGCAGGCCGCCGGCCAGGGCCGCCACCCGCTCGTGCGCCTCGGAAAAGCTCACCGTGCGCCAGCCCTCCCCCGACCGCTCGGCCAGCCAGGTGCGGCCGGGCGCCTCTCGCGCCCAGTGCGCCAGCGGCTCGATCGGCGTCTGGAAGGTCGCATCGAACGGCGTCGGGTTGGCGAGCACGATCTCGCCGCCGGGGCGGCGGTCCACCTCCAGCCGGCGGGGCGCGTAGCGCGGATCGCGGAACGGTGCGGTGGCGATGCGAAGCTCGGCGTCCATCGCCTCTGGGTTAGCGGCTGGAACCAGGTTCGTCGATCCCTCGCAGCCGAGCTTGCCCCCCTGCGAGCCCCCCCTCGCCCCCGACACGAAGTGCGGGGGAGATGATCGAGGAGAGGGGAGCCGCCCGCTAGCTCGCCAGCGTCTCCAGGAAGCGGATGGGCTCGCCCTGGTGTGGCGCCACGACCTCGTCGTGGCGCATGACGATGCGGCCGCGGATGACGGTGGCCATCGGCCAGCCCTTGGCTTCGAAGCCGTCGAAGGGCGTCCAGCCGACGCGGGTGGCCATGGCCTCGTGGGAGATGGTCCGCCGCGCCTTCAGGTCGACGATGGTCAGGTCCGCGTCGAAGCCGACCGCCAGGCGTCCCTTGTCGGCCAGACCAAAGATGCGGTTGGCGCCGTGGCTGGTCAGGTCCACGAACCGCTCGAGGCTGAGCCGGCCCTCGGCCACGTGGGTCAGCATCACCGGCACCAGCGTCTGCACGCCCGGCATGCCCGAGGGCGAGGCCGGATAAGGCCTGGCCTTCTCCTCGCGGGTATGGGGGGCGTGGTCGGAGCCGATCACATCGGCGACTCCGTTGGCGATCCCGGCCCACAGCCCCTCGCGGTGCTCGGGGCCGCGGATCGGCGGGTTCATCTGGGCGAAGCCGTGCAGCCGCTCGTAGGCCTCGGGGCCGGCCAGCGTAAGGTGCTGCGGCGTGACCTCGACGCTGGCGACGTCCTTGTGGGCGGCCAGGAAGGCGATCTCTTCGCGGGTGGTCACGTGCAGCACGTGGATCCGCTTGCCCAGCCCCTTGGCGATGCGCACCAGCCGCTCGGTGGACTGGATCGCCGACTGGGCGTCGCGCACCTCGTAGTGGCTGGTCCAGTCGCCGGTGCGGGCCAGGGGGCGCCGCTCGGCCAGGCGGTACTCGTCCTCGGAGTGGAAGGCGGCGCGGCGGCTCACGTGTCGCAGCACGTCCTCGATCCCGGCGTCGTCTTGCACCAGCAGGGTGCCGGTCGAGGCGCCCATGAACACCTTGATCCCGCAGCAGCCGGGCAGCCGCTCCAGCTCGCCCAGGAAGGCCGCATTCTCGTGGGTGCCGCCGATGTAGAAGGCGTGGTCGCAGTGCATGCGCCCCCTGGCGCGGGCGAGCTTGTCCTCCAGCGTCGTGGGATCGGTGGTGTTGGGCTCGGTGTTCGGCATCTCGAACACCGCCACCACCCCGCCCAGCACGGCCGCGCGGCTGCCGGTCTCCAGGTCCTCCTTCCACTCCATGCCGGGCTCGCGGAAGTGGACCTGGGTGTCGATCACCCCGGGCAGGACGGTCAGGCCCTTGGCGTCGAACACCTCGCCGGCGGAGGCCTGCGACAGGTCGCCGACGGCGGCGATCTTGCCGCCACGCACGCCGACGTCGGCGAGGCCGCGGCCGGCGTGGTTCACCACCTCGCCCCCGCGGACGATCAGGTCGAAGGTCTCAGGCAAGTTCCGGCTCCGTGGCCTCGAGCAGTTCGCGGGCGGCGAGGGTCACCGTGCGCACGCCCAGGTCCATCATGTGGCAGATCTTTTGGTCGAGGCCAGGATCGACGCGGCGGATTTCCTCCAGCGTGCGCACCCCGCGCACCGCCCGCGCATGCTCGCCCCACGGGCCGTAGAGCTGCTCGTCGGAGGGCCCGAACAGGCCCAGCGTCGGGGCCCCGGCGGCGGCGGCCATGTGCATCAGGCCGGAGTCGTTGCCGATGAACAGCCGGGCCCGCTTGAGGCAGGCGTAGGCGGTCAGCACGTCCACCTTGCCCACCAGGTCGATGAACCGCGACTTCAGCACCACGTGGCGCAGCGATGCAACGATCTGCTGGTCCGCCCGCCCGCCGAGGATCATCAGCCGGCCGCCCTCCATCGGCCCGCCCTTGCCGAGCAGCTGGATGGCCGCCTGGGCGAAGCGCTCGATGGGCCAGGTCTTGCCGACCCAGTTGGCGGCCGGCGCCAGCGCCAGGATCGGGCCCTGCCCGGCCGTCAGCTCCTCGGCCCGCGCCTCGGTCTCGGCCGAAGTGAACAGGTACGGAGCGGGCGGGTCGTCCTCCAGCTTCAGCACCCGGGCGGCCTCGATCACCTTGTGGACCGGCGGGCCGGAGTGCTTGCGGTGCACCGCGCGCCGCCGGGTCGACAGGAAGCGGTTGATGGCCGAGCCGCGCAGGTCGACGACCAGGCCCCACTTGCGGTGGCGCACCTGGCTCCACAGGCTCAGCCAGTGGCCGCCGCCCGGCGTCTTGTCGAGGACGATGATCCGCTCCAGGTGCGGCACGTCGGCGAACAGCGGCGCGGCGTCCGGCCCGGCCACGATGGTGAACCGAGCATGGGGGATCTCGTCGAGCAGCTTCTTGATCAGGCCCGAGGAGAGGACCGCATCGCCGATACGCGTGGCGGTGATGAACAGAATCGGAAACGAGCCGCGCGCCATGGGGCTTCTATAGGATGGGCTCGGCTGGCGCTCCACCGACTCCGCGCTTAAGTCTCGGGCCATGGCGAACAATCCCCTCGTCGCGGTCCTGGCCAGCCGGGCTCTGATCGCCGTCTCCGGCCCCGACTGGCGGCACTTCCTGCAAGGACTGCTCACCCAGGATGTCGAAACTCTGGCGCCCGACGGCCTCAGGTTCGGCGCGTTGCTGACACCGCAGGGCCGGCTGCTCTGGGACATGTTCGTCATCGGCCGTGAGGACGGCTGCTGGCTGGACGTGGAGGCGGCGCATCGCGACGCCATCGTCCAGCGCCTCGCCATCTACCGCCTGAGGGCCAAGGTGGAGATCGCCCCCGATCCGACGCCGGTGCTGGTGCGCTTCCCCGGCGAGGGCGAGGCGCCGGCCGGCTGGCGGCTGGACCCGAAACTTCCCGCGCTCGGCTGGCGCGCCTACGGCGAACTCGAGGCGCCCAATGCGGGCGAGGCCGACTACGAAGCCCACCGCCTGGCGCTCGGCGTGCCCGGCCCCGCCGACTGGGGTTCGGAGACCACCTATCCCATCGAGGCCAACTTCGACCTGCTCGGCGGGATCGACTTCAAAAAGGGGTGCTTCGTCGGCCAGGAGACCACCTCGCGGATGAAGCGGCGCGGCCAGATCAAGTCGCGCATGCTGCCGCTCGTCTTCGACGGCCCCGCCCCCGCGCCGGGGACCGAGGTGCTGGCGGGCGAGCTGCGCGCCGGCGAGGTCCGCTCCGGCGCCGAGGGCCGCGCCATCGCCCTGCTGCGCCTCGACCGCGCCCTCGGCGCCGACCTCACCGTCGACGGCCGCCCCGCCCGGGCGGAGACGCCGGCGTGGATGGCGGAGGCGATGAGGCAGGACGCCTAGCCTAGCGCACACATCTTCCTCTCCCATTCATGGGCGAGGAAGAGTCATTGCCTGAAGAATTCTCTCAACGCCGCCAACGTCTCGGCGGGGGCCTCCTCGGGGATGAAGTGGCCGGCGTCGATCGCCCGGCCGCGCACGTCGCCGGCCCAGTCGCGCCAGATCGCCATCACGTCGTACCAGCGGGCCAGCGCGCCCCTGGCGCCCCACAGCACCAGCGTCGGGACGTCGATCCGCCGGCCGGCCTCGCGGTTGGCCCGGTCGGCCGCGAAGTCATAGGTCGCCCCGGCGCGGTAGTCCTCGCACATGGCGTGGATCACCGATGGCCGGCGGGCGGCCTCCAGGTAGTCGGCCAGCGCCTTGGGGGCATAGGGGCCCGGCCCGCCGCGGAAGAAGAACCAGTCCGGGTTCGCCTCGATCACCTTCTCCGGGAAGGGATGCGGCTGGGCGAGAAAGAACCAGTGCCAGTAGCCCAGGCCCATGGCCATGTCGGCGCGGCTGTAGACCTCGAAGGTCGGCACGATGTCGAGCACCGCCAGGCGGCGCACCGCCTGCGGATGGTCGAGCGCCAGCCGATAGCCGACCCGCCCGCCGCGGTCGTGTCCGGCGAGGTCGAAGCGCTCGAAACCGAGCCCGCGCATCAGGGCCAGCACGTCGCGGCCCATCGCCCGCTTGGAATAGGGCTCGTGGTCGGGCGCGGTCGCCGGCCCCGTGCTGCCGCCGTAGCCGCGCAGGTCCGGGGCCACCACCGTGAAGTCGCGGGCCAGGTCGGCGGCGACCTTTCCCCACATCAGGTGGGTCTGTGGCCAGCCGTGCAGCAGGAGCAGCGGGGGACCCGACCCGCCGGTCCGCACGCGAAGCCGGGCTTCGCCCACGTCGATCTCGGAAAGCGCGAACCCTTCGAACATCGGCCGATTAAGCCGGGCCGGCCGGCCGCGGACAAGCGAGGTCGATTTATCGCGCCCAGCGCCCTTGCCCCACCGCAAGTAGCTTGCTAATTGATAGCACGCTATGAATTCCGAGACTCCCCGCCAGCTCCTGCCTCGCGAGATCGCCCTGATCAGCCGCCGCTGGCGTGCGCGGCTGGACGAGCGGATGCGGCATACGGGCCTGACGCAGTCGCGCTGGCATGCGTTGCTGGAGCTCGCCAAATCGCCCGAACCCCTCACCCAGCGCGAACTCGCCGAGCGCGTCGGCGTCGAGGGCCCGACCCTGGTGCGCCAGTTGGACGATCTGCAGCGGCAGGGCCTGATCGAACGCTGCCCGGTCGAGGGCGATCGGCGCGCCAACAACGTGCGGCTGACGCCCCGGGCGCAGCCTCTGATCGCGGAGCTGACGGCCATCGCCGACGAGCTTCGCGCCGAGCTTTTGCAGGACGTGAGCGACGAGGAGCTCGCCCAGGTCCTGGCCGTGTTGCGTAGAGTTTCAGCAAGGTTGGACCAATGAGCGCCGCCCAATCGGGGGCCGAGCCCCTGCCGTTCCCGGCTAAGAAGGCCGCGCCGGCCAAGCCGGCTTCCCGCAAGAAGCGCCTGATCCTCGGCGGCGTGGTCGCCGCCGTGGCGCTGGCCGGCGGCGGCGGGGCGCTGGTGCACGCCCGCGGCCAGCACGTCTACGCCAACGACGCGCGCATCGCCTCGCACGTGGTGGCGGTCAGCGCCGAGGCGGCCGGCAAGCTGGTCGAGCTCGCCGTCGATCCGGGCGACACCGTCCGGAAGGGCCAGCTCCTGGCCCGCATAGAGCCGCGCGACGCCGAATATGCGCTGGCCAAGATCGACGCCCAGATCGCCGCCATCGAGGCCCAGCAGGCGCAGCTGCGCGTGCAGCAAGGCGCCGTGCGCAGCCGGGTCGCCAGCCAGGTGGGGGTCTCCACCGCCGGCGTCTCGGAGGCCGAGGCCGCCTACCAGGCCCAGCAGGCCGAGGTGCGCGCCGCCGGCAGCGCCTTCCAGCGCACTCGCACCCTCTTCGAGAAGGGGCTGGTGGCCAAGAGCCGCTACGACGAGGACTTGGCGCGCCTGACCGCCGCCGAGCAGAGCGCCAGCCGCGCCAAAGCGGCCATCGCCGCCGCCCGCGCCGGCCTCGGCGTCACCCGCACCGGCGCGCAGGACGCGGCGGTGCTGGAAGAGCAGGTCGCCGTGCTGGAGGCGCAGAAGCAGGCGCTGATCGCCGACCGGGCCAAACAGGCGCTCGACCTCGACCGGCGCGAGATCCGAGCCGCTTTCGACGGGGTGATCGACCAGACCTTCGTGGACGCCGGCGAGTACGTCAGCCCAGGCTCGCGCCTGCTGATGTACCACTCGACCGGCGACCTGTGGGTGGACGTGAACGTCAAGGAGACCGAGGTGCGCAAGCTGACGCTCGGCGCGCCGGCGACCGTCAAGGTCGACGCCTTCCCGGGTCGCAGGTTCGAGGCCAGGGTCTCGCGCATCGGCGGGGCGGCGACCAGCCAGTTCGCCCTGCTGCCCAACCCCAATCCGAGCGGCAACTTCACCAAGGTCACCCAGCGCCTGCCCGTGCGGCTGGAGCTGGCGGAAGCGGACGCGCGGCTCCGGCCCGGCATGATGGTCGAGGCCACGATCGATGTCGTCCACTGAGGCCCTGTTCGAGCGCTACGGCCCCACCTACCGGGGGCTGGCGACCGCGACGGCGATGGTCTCGGCCATCGCCGTCGTGCTTTCCTCGACCATCGTGAACGTGGCCGTGCCGGCCATCATGGGCCAGTTCGGCATCGACCAGACGCGGGTCCAATGGCTGTCCACCGGCTTCCTGGCGGCGATGACCGTCTCGATGCTGATGACCGCCTGGTGCGAACGCGCCTTCGGCCAGCGGACGACCATGGTCGGCGCGCTCGGGCTGTTCCTGGCCGGGGCCATCCTCGGCGGCATCGCGCCGGACGAGAACCTCTTGATCGTCGCCCGGGTGATCCAGGGCCTGGCGGCGGGCGTCGTCCAGCCGCTCGCCATGGTGGTGATGTTCCAGATCTTCCCGCCGGAGAAGCGCGGTGCGGCCATGGGCCTGTTCGGCATCGGCGTGGTGCTGGCCCCCGCCCTCGGCCCCTGGGTCGGCGGGGTGCTGATGGACAGCTTCAATTGGCGGTTCCTGTTCTACCTGGGCATCCCGTTCGGGGTCGGCGGCATGCTGCTGGCCCAACTGTTCCTGCCGGGCCGAGCGCCGGGCGTCGGCAAGGTCCCGCTCGACTGGCCGGGCGTGGTCTTCCTGAGCATCGCCCTGCTGGCCCTGCTGGAGGCGCTCTCCAGCGGCCAGCGCCAGGGCTGGGGCTCGCTCTACATCCTGAGCCTGATGGCGGTGTTCGCCGCGGCCACGGGCGCCTTCCTGTGGCGCCAGGCCCGGGCGCCCGAGCCGCTGCTGGATTTGCAGATCTTCCGCAGCCTGCCGTTCACCGCCGCCATGCTGGTCAGCTTCGTGCTCGGCGCCGGCCTGTTCGGCTCGACCTACCTGCTGCCTGTGTTCGTCCAGCAGCTGCAGAACTATACCCCCACCCAGGCGGGCCTCCTGCTGATGCCGGCGGGCTTCGCCCTGGTGCTGGTCTTCCCGTTGGCGGGCGCGCTCAGCGACCGGGCGCCGGCGGGTTACATGATCGGCTTCGGCCTGCTGGTCTTCGCCTGGTCGGCCTGGCTGACCAGTCAGGTCTCGGCCGACACCAGCTTCTGGACCCTGGCCTGGTGGACGGTGCTGAGCCGGATCGGCATGGGGGCCATATTCCCCTCGCTGAGCTCGGCCTCGCTGAAGGTGCTGCCGCCGCCGCTGCTGGCCCAGGCCTCCGGCGCGATGAACTTCATACGCCAGCTCGGCGGGGCCATCGGTACGGCCCTGCTGACCGTCTTCCTCGAGCGGCGGACGGTGTTCCACGGCGACGTGCTGGCCGCCACCCAGACGCCGGACAATCCGGCCACCATGGCCTGGCTCGGCGAGAGCGCGCGCGTCATGCAACAACTGGGCGTGCCGGCGATCGACCAGTCCGCCGCGGCCGGCTGGCTGCTCGGCCAGGCAGTCTACTACCAGGCCTCGGTCGCGGCCTTCCGCGACGGCTTCCTGGTGGTGGCGGTGGTGTTCCTGGCCGCGCTCCTGCCGACCTGGCTGCTGCACAGGGCCCAGCGGCCCAGACCGGTGCTGGAGCCGATCGCGCCAGAGCCCGAACCCGGCTTGCAGCCCGCGGGCTAGCCTTTCGCGCGGGCGACCCCACATGCATCCGCATGAGCGTCGCCTTCACCCGCGAAGAGGACTACGAGGCTCAGGCCGCCGACCTGCCGGACCGGCCGATCTCGCCCCACTCCAACCTCGTCACCGCCTCCGGACTCGCCCAGATCGAGGCGGAGCTCGCGGCCGCGCGCGCGGCCTACAGCGCCGCCCAGGCGCAGGGCGACGTCAGCGCCGACCGCACCGCGATGGCCAGGGCCACCCGCGACCTGCGCTACTGGTCCGCCCGTCGAGCCAGCGCCCAGCTGGTCGAGCCCACGGGCGATCCCGACACCGTCCAGTTCGGCCGCACGGTGGAGATCGAGCGCGAGGACGGCCGCCGGCAGGCCTTCCGCATCGTGGGCGAGGACGAGGCCGACCCGTCCAAGGGCAGCGTCTCCTACGTCTCTCCCCTGGCCCGGGCGCTGATAGGCAGGCGGGTGGGCGATACGGCGACGGTGGCCGGCGCCGAGGTCGAGATCATCGCGGTCCGCTGAGGTCGGCCTCGATGAACGGCAGCTGAGCCGTCCCGTTCACGCCAGGGTCCGCAAGGCCCAGGCATAACCGGTCTCAACAGAGCGGCGAACGCCTCGACCGCTCCCCGGAGACCGAGAATGAAGAAGTTCCTCACCGCCGCCGTCGCTCTGTCGGTCCTGGCTTCCGCCGGCGTCGCGAGCGCCGCCCCCTACGGCCAGCAGCGCGACGCGCGCCAGTTCGACCGCTACGAACAGCGCATCGACCGCGACGACCGCCGCGACGTCCGCGCCGACAATCGCTACGAGCGGCGGGCCGAGCGCAGGTACGCCGCCGGCCGCTACCAGCGCCCTGCGGGCTACCAGCAGCGCCACTGGAGCCGCGGCGACCGGCTGCCGGCGTCCTACCGGAGCCGCGCCTACGTCGTCGACCACCGGCGCTACGGCCTGCCCGCTCCGCCGCGCGGCTACCAGTACACCCGGGTCGACAACAACGCCGTCCTGACCGCCGTCGCCACCGGCGTCATAGCCTCGGTGATCGTGGGCCTGTTCCAGTAACCCGAACCGACTAACCCGAACCGACGCCCCGCCGGTCTCCGGCGGGGCGTTTTCGCCATCCCTGCGCGGGCCTGCGCCGGAACCACCCGAAGGACGGCCGGTGGACGGCTCCATCGCCAACGTGGCGCTGCCGACGATCGGCCGCGAGTTGGCCGTGACCATGGCCATCCTGTTCCACGCGGCGTTGTCTGGGCCAACGACGACGGCCCTGGCGACGGCTTCCGCCATCGCTCTCGCGGCGGCCGTGGTCAGTCTGCTGCGCCTGCGCGCCCGGCCCGCATCGGCCCCCGCCGAGGCGGCTCCGGCCGACGGCTAGCCCGCGATCTCGGCCACCGTCGTCGCCTGTAGGGCGGCCACCAGATCCTGCGGCGAGAGCTCGACCTGCAGCCCCCGCTGGCCGCCGTTGACGAACACCCGCTCGTGGGCGAGCGCGGCGGCGTCGACCACCACCGGGCTCCTCCGCTTCTGACCGAAGGGCGAGACTCCGCCGACCTTGTAGCCGGTGATCCGCTCGGCGTCGGCGGGCTTCATCATCGCCGCCGACTTGCCGCCCACCGCCGCCGCCAGCCGCTTCATCGCCACCTCCCGGTCGGAGGCCAGCACGGCGCACACCGGCTTGCCGTCGACCTCGGCCATCAGGGTCTTGAGCACGCGCTCCGGCGGGACCCCCAGCGCCTCGGCCGCCTGCAGCCCGACGCGCGGCGCATCGGGATCGTAGTCGTAGGTCTCCAGCCGGTAGGCGATCCTGGCGGCGTCGAGGGCGCGGGTGGCGGGGGTGGCTTTGGCCATGGCCAGCCTCTAGCCAAGCTCGCCGTCCGCCGCCACCATCGGCGCATGCACGATGCGCCGCACCGCTGCCCATGGCCCGGCCAGGACCTGCTCTACCTCGCCTATCACGACACCGAATGGGGCGTGCCGGAGTACGACTCCCGCGCCCTCTGGGAGAAGCTGGTGCTCGACGGCTTCCAGGCGGGGCTCGCGTGGATCACCATCCTGAGGAAGCGCGAGGCCTTCCGCGCCGCATTCGACGGCTTCGACCCGGAGAAGGTCGCCCGCTACGGCGAGGCCGACCGCGCCCGGCTGCTGGCCGACGCCGGCATCGTCCGCTCGCGCGCCAAGATCGACGCGACCGTCGACGGCGCGCGGCGATTCCTCGACATGCGCGAGCGGGGCGAGGATTTCTCGCAGTTCTTGTGGAGCTTCACCGACGGCAAGCCGATCCAGAACGCCTGGGAGAACATGTCGCAGGTGCCGGCCCAGACGCCGCTGGCGGTGGAAATCTCCAAGGCGCTCAAGGCCAAAGGCTTCAAATTCACCGGCCCGGTGATCGTCTACGCCTTCATGCAGGCCGTCGGCATGGTGAACGACCATGTCACACCCTGCTTCCGGCACGCGCAGGTCCGCTCTATGAGCGCCTGAATGGCCAGGCGTCCCGGACCCGACATGCTGCTCGAGAAGGCCTGCCCGGCCCCGGTCTGCGGGGTCGACGAGGCCGGCCGCGGCCCCTGGGCAGGCCCGGTCAGCGCCGCGGCGGTGATCCTCGACCCGCGCCGCGTGCCCAAGGGCCTCGACGATTCCAAGAAGCTGAACGCCAAGACCCGCGAGGCGCTGGAGGTCGAGATCAAGGCCAAGGCCATCGCCTGGGGCGTCGGCTTCGCCTCGGTCGAGGAGATCGCCGAGCTCAACATCCTGCACGCCACGGGGCTGGCCATGTGCCGGGCCATCGAGGCGATGTCGGTCAGGCCGGTCTTCGCCCTGGTGGACGGCAACTACCGCTTCAAGCTGCCCTGCGAGGTGAAGACGGTGGTCGGCGGCGACGGCAAGTCCAAGTCCATCGCCGCCGCCTCGATCCTGGCCAAGGTCGCACGCGACCGGCTGATGGTGGAGATGGACGCCCGCTACCCGGGCTACGGCTTCGCCTCGCACAAGGGCTACCGCGCCCCGGTGCACGCCAGGGCCCTGCTCGACCTCGGCCCCTGCGAGATCCACCGCCTGACCTGGGGCCCGGTGAAGCTCGCCCTGATGGGCAAGGACCCCCTGCTCGCCTACGAAGACGCCCTGCAGGACGAACTGCCGCTCTGAGGCGAGGTGACAGGTAGCGCTGCGCGCAACCAGTCACCGAACGCCGCCGGTGACTGGTTGGCCGGAGGCCTACCTGTCACCCCGACAGGCGCTCCTACCGGTCCTCGCGGCGCTCTCGCATGCGCAGGATCAGCGACTGGCTGGCGGAGGCCATCAGCTCGCCGTCCTGAGCGAACATGTACATCGAGCCGTGGGCGAAGCCGCCGTGCAGGCCGTGGATGCGGATGTCGCAGAGCACCCAGTCGGTGGGAACGATGCGACGGATCCGCAGGGTGTTGTCCAGCGAGTTGCCGCCGGCGTTGGCGCCCAGCGCCGCGCCCACGCCCGAGGGCACGTGGTCGGCCATGATCGCCAGCATCGGCGCGTCGATGGGGAAGCCCTCCTTGGGCCGCATCCACAGCAGCGAGCGGCCGTCCGACTCGGGCGCGGCGCCCTGGCCGAAGCTGCCCTTGGCGACCCGCACCTCGATGCGGCTGTGCAGCCCCTCGTCGTCGCCGCGCCAGTGTTCGGAGGTCTCGCACTCGTCCGGCCCGGGGGCGTCGGGCATCTCCAGCCACTGGCGCGACAGCTCGCTGGGACGTGTCCCGAGCGCGGCGTTGACGGTGAAGATCTCCTTGTCGTCGACGTGGCCGATGACGCGGGCCTGGCTGTTGTACTTGCCGGCCGCCGGCACCCACACGTCCAGGTCCACCACGCTCGGCGGGCGGGCGTAGGACAGGTACTGGGCGGTCGCCCAGATGACCGGCCGCTCGCAGGTCCGCTCCAGCGCCGCCACGGCCGAGGCCATGCCCACGCCGCCGAACATGAACAGGTTGCCCGGCGGGCCGACGCAGACCGGCGGCGTCAGGGGCATGTACCAGCGGTGCGGATTGTGCGTCGCGCGCAGGTCGAAGAAGAGTTCGCTCATGGCCCGCGCTCAAACCCCAAGCGGTGGGTTTTCGCAAGTGCGAGATCGCGGCGACCCATTGCAGGCGTCGCGGCGCCGCTTAACCCCCCGTTCACCACGTTTGGTGGCTTCCCCCTTAACCATGCGAGGGGAGGATTCCAGGGTCGGTTTTTTTCCTGGAGACGGGTGCGGCCATGGCTCTTCCTGCGGACAGCATCATCTGCGGCGACTGCATCGAGGAGCTGAAGAAGCTCCCGGCCAAGTCCGTGGACCTGGTGTTCGCCGACCCGCCCTACAACCTGCAGCTCGGCGGCGACCTGCTGCGGCCGGACAACTCCAAGGTCGACGCGGTCGACGACGATTGGGACCAGTTCGAGAGCTTCGCCGCCTATGACGCCTTCACCCGCGAGTGGCTCCGCGAGTGCCGCCGGGTGCTGAAGGACGAGGGCACGCTCTGGGTGATCGGCAGCTACCACAACATCTTCCGGGTCGGCACGGCGCTGCAGGACCTCGGCTTCTGGCTGCTGAACGACATCATCTGGCGCAAGTCGAACCCGATGCCGAACTTCAAGGGCACCCGGTTCACCAACGCCCACGAGACCCTGATCTGGGCCGCCAAGAGCAAGGGCGCGCGCCGCTACACCTTCAACTACGACGCCATGAAGATGGCCAACGACGAGCTGCAGATGCGCTCGGACTGGACCTTGCCGCTGTGCACCGGCGAGGAGCGGCTGAAGGACGACACCGGCGCCAAGGCCCACCCGACCCAGAAGCCGGAAGCGCTGCTGCATCGCGTGATCCTGGCCTCGACCAAGCCCGGTGACGTGATCCTCGACCCCTTCTTCGGCACCGGCACCACCGGGGCCGCGGCCAAGAAGCTGGGCCGCCGGTTCATCGGCCTGGAGCGCGACCCGCGCTACGTCGAGCTGGCCCGCGAGCGGATCGCGCGCGTCGTTCCGATCCCCGAGAAGGACCTGGAGGTCACCGGCTCCAAGCGGGCCGAGCCCAGGGTGCCGTTCGGCGCCGTCGTCGAGGCCGGCCTGCTGCGCCCCGGCGACGTGCTCTACTGCCCGAAGGGCAAGGTCGCGGCCAAGGTCCGCCCCGACGGCTCGCTGGCCTCCGGCGATCTGACCGGCTCGATCCACAAGCTCGGCGCCATGATCCAGTCGGCGCCGGCCTGCAACGGCTGGACCTATTGGCACTTCAAGTCCGACAAGGGCCTCGCCCCTATCGACGTCCTTCGCGCCAAGGTCCGCTCCCAGATGCCGGCCTGAGGTCAGGCCGAGCTAGAGCAGCCCCTTCCGCGCCGCCTTGAGGAACACGCTCGGCAGGGCCTTCAGCGCCGAGCGGGGGTGGAAATCTGCGCCGGCGTCGCCCTCCGCCCGCAGCAGCCGCAGGCTCAGCGAGAAGTGGGTGAAGACGTGGGCCACCTCCCCCACCTCCCGCCAGTCGGCGGGAGCGGGCGCGGCGGCGAGCGCCTCCTCGAGGGTCCAGGGCGCCTCGCGCCAGTCGCTGGTCGGCAGGGCCAGCATGCCGCCGAGCAGGCCTTCGGGCGGGCGGCGAACCAGCGCCACCTCCTCGCCGCATGTCAGCAGGTAGGCGATCCCGTGCCGGTGCGGCCGCCGGGCCTTGGCCGCGCGGCGGGGATAGGTCTCGGGCGCGCCGGTCCCGCGCGCCGCGCAACGGGCCGCCAGGGGGCAGCGCTCGCACAGCGGCGACTTCGGTTTGCAGACCACGGCGCCCAGATCCATCAGCGCCTGGGCCCAGTCGCCGGGCCGGTCGTCCCGCACCAGCCCTGCCGCCAGCGCCTTGAGCTCGGGTTTGACGGCCGGCAGCGGCGCCTCCACCGCGAACAGCCGCGCGATCACCCGTTCGACATTGCCGTCGACCACGTTGGCTGGCCTGTCGAAGGCGATCGCCGCCACCGCCGCGGCGGTGTAGGGGCCCACCCCCGGCAGCGCGAGCAGGCCCGCCTCGGTGTCGGGGAAGACGCCGCCGTGGTCCGCCGCCACGGCCCGCGCGCAGGCCAGGAGGTTGCGGGCGCGGGCGTAGTAGCCGAGGCCCGCCCAGGCGGCCATCACCTCGGCGTCGGGCGCGGCGGCCAGGTCGGTCACCGTCGGCCAGCGGCTGGTGAACTCGAGGAAGTAGGGCGCGGCGTGCGGCACGGTGGTCTGCTGCAGCATCACCTCGGAGAGCCAGACCCGGTAGGGATCGGGCGATGCGCCCGCGGCCCCCGCGGCCGGCCCCACCCGCCAGGGCAAGACGCGCGCCTCGGCGTCATACCAGGCCAGGAGGGCGGATCGGAGGGCGGCGACGTCCACGCCCTTCCTTAGCGCCGGCGCCGGCCGCTCCGCCACCGCGCCTGCTGCGGCGATTGAACCCAAAGCCGCTCGTGAGGCGGGCGCGGCCGTGCGATATGATGGCGCCATGCCGCGGCGCAGCCTTCCAACCATGCAGGAGACCCTGCAGATCCTGGCGTCCAAGCGGACGCGGCCGGCGCGCCGTCCGCCGCCGCCGGCCGGGCGGATGCTGGCCCCGGCCCTGAAGGCGCTCGACGAGAAGTTCGGCCAGGGCCCGCAGGCGCTGCAGGCGCGCTGGCGCGAGATCGTCGGCGAGGCCATCGCCCGGCGCAGCGAGCCGGTGAAGGTGATCAAAGGCCGGTCCGGCCAGCCCTCGACCCTGGAGATCCGCGTCGACGGGCCCGCCGCGGCGCTGATCCAGCACCAGGCGGCCGAGATCGTCAGCCGGGTCAACCTGTTCCTCGGCAGCGGCGCCGTCGGCCGCCTCCGCATCGTCCAGGGGCCCCTGCGTCCGGCCGTCGCCGCCCCTCGCCCGCAGATCCGCCGCCCCGCCCCGCTCGACGCCGCCAGGGAGGCCGAACTCAGGCGCAGCCTGGAGGCCGCGCCCGACGGCCCGCTGAAGAAGGCGCTGGAGGAACTGGGCCGCAACGTGCTGCGGCGGGAATGAACATTCGGGGGTGACAGGTAGGCCTGCGGCCAACCGGTCACCGAAAGACGCCGGTGACTGGTTGGCCGCAGGCCTACCTGTCACCCTCCTCCGCGCGGCGGTTGACTTGGCCCGCCAACGGCCTTTCCTGCGGCAACCTGGCCAATGGGGCCGCGCGAAGGGAATCGCGCTTTAATACTTCATTCAGGATCGTAGAGCCTTCGCCATGCCGAACTTCACCCGCCGCACCCTCGCCATCGCCGCCGCCACCTTCGCCCTCGTCGGCTGCGGCCAGGCCAACGGCGCCGGCGGCTCTGCGAACGCCGTCACCGGGGACATGACGCTGGGCGATCCCAACGCACCGGTGAAGGTGGTCGAATACGCCTCCCTCACCTGCCCGCACTGCGCCGAGTTCCACGAGACGGTCTTCCCCGAGTTCAAGAAGAAGTACGTCGACACCGGCAAGGTCCAGTACACTTTCAAGGAGTTCCTGACCCCGCCCGCCGCGGTGGCCGCCGCCGGCTCGCTGCTGGCCCGCTGCGCCGGCAAGGACAAGTATTTCGACGTCATCTCGGCCGTGTTCCACAGCCAGTCCGAGTGGCAGACCAGCGGCCCGCGCGAGTCGCTGCTGCGCGTCGCCAAGTCGGCCGGCATGACCGAGGAGCAGTTCGACAAGTGCGTCGGCGACCGCGAGGCGCTGCAGGAGCTGAACGCCCGCGTCGACAAGGCCGCCAAGGAGGGGAACATCCAGTTCACCCCCACCTTCGTCATCAACGGCAAGAAGGTGAAGGAAGGGGCGATGACCCTGCCCGATCTCGACGCGGCGATCGCCGCAGCATCCAAGTAGGGCGCGCGAAGGAGGCCGAGTGCACTTCCAGCGACTGCGCCTCTCCGGGTTCAAGTCCTTCGTCGATCCGACGGAGTTCCGCATCGAGCCGGGCGTGACCGGCATCGTGGGGCCCAACGGTTGCGGCAAGTCGAACCTGCTGGAAGCGCTGCGCTGGGTGATGGGCGCCAATTCCGCCAAGGCCATGCGGGCCGGCGGCATGGACGACGTCATCTTCGCCGGCAGCGGCGATCGCCCCGCGCGCAACCACGCCGAAGTCGCCCTGACCATCGACAACGCCGACCGGCGCGCGCCGGCGGCGTTCAACGACCACCCGGTGCTGGAGGTGATCCGCCGGATCGACCGGGGCGCGGGCTCGACCTACAGGATCAACGGCCGCGAGGTCCGGGCGCGCGACGTCCAGCTGCTGTTCGCCGACGCCTCCACCGGCTCCAACTCGCCTGCCCTGGTGCGTCAGGGGCAGATCTCCGAGCTGATCGGGGCCAAGCCGCAGAACCGCCGGCTGATCCTGGAGGAGGCGGCCGGCGTCTCCGGGCTGCACTCGCGGCGGCACGAGGCGGAGCTGCGCCTGAAGGCCGCCGAGACCAATCTCGCGCGCCTGCAGGACGTCCTGGGCGAGCTGGAGTCGAACCTCAACAAGCTGCGCCGCGAAGCCCGCCAGGCCGAGCGCTACAAGAAGATCTCCGCCGAGATTCGCGCTCTGCAGGGCGCCCTGCTCTACGTCCGCTGGTCCGAGGCCAAGGCCGCGGCCGAGCGGATCGGCGGCGAGCTCGGCCAGGCCGCCGGCGAGGTGGAGGCGACCGCCCGCGCCGCCGCCGCCGCGACCACCCGGGCCGCCCAGGCCGAACAGGCCCTCGCCCCCTTGCGCGAGGCGGAAGCCGTGGCCGCCGCGGTGCTGGGGCGCCTCGCAATCGAGAAGGACCGGCTGGAGCGCGAGGGGGACCAGCTCAACGCCGAACGCGAGCGGCTGTCGCGCGAGCTCTCGCGCATCGACGCCGACCGGGCCCGCGAGAGCCAGATAATCGACGACGCCCAGGCCGCCCTGGCCCGCCTCGCCGAGGACCTGACCGCGCTGGAGGCCGCCGTCGCCGCCGCGCCCGAGAAGGTCCCCGAGCTGGAGGCCGCGGCCCGCGCCGCCGAGGCCGCCCGCGCCGAGGCCGACGCACGGGTCGAGACCCTGGCCGCCAGGCTCGCCGCCGAGGAAGCCCGCCGCCGGGCCGCCGCCGCCCGCGTCGAGGAGGCGACCGCCCGCGTCGCCCGCACCCGCCGCGCCCTCGATCAGGCCAGGGCCGAACGCGCCGCCGTGGCGCCCCAGGACGAGCCGAAGCTGATCGCCGCCCGCGAGGCGCTGGCGGCCGCCGAGGCCCGGCTCACGCAGGCTCGTGCCGATCTCGACGCGGCCGAGATCGCCCGCCAGCAGGCGCGCGCCGATGCCGACGCCGCCCACGAGGGGGCCCGCAAGCTGGAGGACCAGCTCGGCCGGCTGACCGCCGAGGCCCGCGCGCTGGCCCAACTCGTCGCCCCGCAACGCAAGGGCGGTCACGCCACCGCCCTGGAGAAGGTCCGTCCCGGCCGCGGCTACGAGGCCGCCCTGGCCGCGGCGCTGGGCGATGATCTCGACGCGGCGCTGGACCGGTCCGCGCCGGCCTTCTGGGGCGGGCGCGACGCCGCCCCGCCGACCTGGCCCGCGGGCGCCCGGCCGCTGGCCCCGCTGGTGGACGCCCCGCCGGCGCTGGCCGCGCGCCTGGCCTTCACCGCCTTGGTGGACCGGGCCGACGGCGAGCGGCTGCAGCCGCTGCTGCCGCCCGGCGCGCGCCTCGTCTCGCAGGAGGGCGACCTGTGGCGCTGGGACGGCTTCACGGTCCGCGCCGAGGCCAAGAAGCCGGCGGCAGTGAAGCTGGAGCAGAAGAACCGTCTGGCCGAGCTGGAGTCCCAGATCGAGACGCTGGAGCCCAAGACGCGCGCCGAGGCCGACGCCGCCAAGGCCGCCGCCGCCCGCCTGCAGGCGCTGGAGGCCCAGCTCCAGGATCTGCGCCGCGCCCCGCCCACCGCCGAGCGCGCCGTGGCCGCGGCCCGCAAGGCGCTGGAGACGCTGGACCGCGAGGCGGCGCGCCGCGAGGCCCACGCCGCCTCGCTCGACGACGTCATCCGCCGGTTCGAGGCCGAGCTCGCCGAGACCGAAGCGGCCCTGGCCGCCGTCCAGGCCGAGGCCGGCGACCAGGACGGCTCCGAGGCGCTGAAGGCTGAGCTCGAGGCCGCGCGCGCCGCCGCCGGTCCGGCCCGCGAGGCCGCCGCCCAGGCCCGCATGGCGCTGGACGTGGAGGTGCGCGAGAAGACCCAGCGCGCCCGCCGGCTCGAAAGCCTGACCCGCGACCGCGACGACTGGGCCCGTCGCGCCAAGGCCGCGACCGCCCGGCTCGACGAGCTGCTGGCCGCCCGCGCCAAGGTGCAGGCGGAGATCGACGCCTCCAGCGAGGCGCCGGCGAAGCTGGAGGAACGCCGCGAGCGTCTGCTGGGCGAATTCGCCGCCGCGGAGGCGCGCCGCGCCCAGTCGTCCGACGCCCTGCAGGCGGCCGAGGCCGAACGCGCCGAGGCCGACAGGGCCCTGCGCGCCACCGAGACCGCCGCCTCCGAGGCCCGCGAGCGCCGCGCCTCGCTGACCGCCCGGCTGGAGGCGGCGCAGGAGCGGCTGGCCGAGGTGGAGACGCAGCTGCGCGAGACCTCCGGTCTCGATCCCGAGGCGCTGGCCCAGAAGCTCTCGGAAGACGCCGTCGCGATCCCCACCGACGCCGGCGGGGTCGAGAGCCACCTGTTCAACCTGGAGCGCCAGCGTGAGGCCATCGGCCCGGTCAACCTGCGCGCCGAGGAGGAGGCCGCCGAGCTTTCCGCCCGCATCGAGACCATGCACGCCGAGCGCAGCGACCTGACCGGCGCCATCGCCCGGCTGCGCCAGGGCATCGACGAGCTGAACGGCGAGGGCCGCGAGCGCCTGCTGGCCGCCTTCGACGTCATCAACGAGCACTTCAAGACGCTGTTTTCGGCCCTGTTCCAGGGCGGCCAGGCCGAGCTGCGGCTGGTGGAATCCGACGACCCGCTGGAGGCGGGCCTGGAGATCTACGCCTGCCCGCCCGGCAAGCGGCTGTCGACCATGAGCCTGATGAGCGGCGGCGAGCAGGCGCTGACCGCCATGGCGCTCATCTTCGCCGTCTTCCTGGCCCAGCCGGCCCCGATCTGCGTGCTCGACGAAGTGGACGCCCCGCTCGACGACTCCAACGTCGACCGCTTCTGCAACCTGCTCGACGAGATGCGCAGCCGCACCCAGACCCGCTTCGTGGCCATCACCCACAATCCGGTGACCATGGCCCGCATGGACCGGCTGTTCGGCGTCACCATGGCCGAGCGCGGCGTCTCCCAGCTGGTCAGCGTCGACCTGCGCCAGGCCGAGGCCCTGGCGGCGGAATAGCGCCTTCCCCCACGGCGCCGTTGTGCGTCGGCCCCGCCGCATCCATGCTGCTCCCAACAAAAAAGAGTACGAGGAGGAACTGCCATGGGTCTGCGCACGCCGCTTTGCGATCTCCTGGGCGTCGAGAAGCCCATCATGCTGGCCGGAATGGGCGGGGTGTCCTACGGCGAGCTCGTGGCGGCGGTGTCCAACGCCGGCGGCTACGGCGTATTGGGCATGGCCGGCCGCAACCCGGACTTCATCCGTGACGAGATGCGCAAGGTGCGCTCGCTGACCGACAAACCGTTCGGCGTCGACCTCCTGGCCGCCTCGCCGGAGTCTCTGACCGCCTCGGTCGACGTGATCATCAGCGAGGGCGCCTCCAGCTTCGTGGCCGGCCTGGGCGTGCCGATGCCGATCCTCGAGAAGCTGAAGAAGGCCGGCCTCAAGGTGATGGTGGTCTGCGGGGCGGTGAAGCACGCGGTGAAGGCCGAGCAGGCCGGCTGCGATGCCGTGATCTGCCAGGGCGGCGAGGGCGGCGGCCACACCGGCCTCGTCGGCACCATGCCGCTGATCGCCCAGGCGGTGGACGCGGTGAAGATCCCTGTGGTCGGCGCCGGCGGCATCTTCGACGGCCGCGGGCTGGCGGCGGCGCTGGCCCTGGGCGCCCAGGGCGTCTGGATGGGCACCCGCTTCATCGCCTCCAAGGAGGCCCATGCCGGGGCCCTCTACCAGCAGGCCATTCTCGAGGCCGCCGACGAGGACACCGTCCGCACCCGCTGCTACTCGGGCAAGCCGATGCGGGTGAAGAAGAATTCCTGGGTCGAGGACTGGGAGCGCCGGCCGGAGGAGATCAAGCCCTTCCCGCACCAGGCCATGCTGTCCGGCCAGGCCGGGGTGATGGGCGGCATCGGCGGCCAGATCGAGGGCCTCGACCCCGACCGCTCCTGCTTCGCCATGGGCCAGTCGGCCGGCGGCGTTCATGAGATCCTGCCCGCCGGCGAGATCGTCCGCCGCATCATCGCCGAAGCGGAAGCGGCCATGGACCGCATCGCCAAGTTCCGCACCCGCGAGGCCGTGGGGGCGTAAGGAAGGGTGACAGGCGGCGCTGCGCGCAACCCGTCACCGGCGGGCGTCGGTGACGGGTTGGCCGAGGGCCTACCTGTCACCTCTCTCGCCACCGCCTACGGCGCGGCGGCGAGGTAGCCGGTGGGGTCCTGCAGGAACTGGCCGAAGGCGCCGAGGCAGGTCTGCCAGGCGCCGATGTGCATGCGCATGTCCTCGCGGGTGTCGCTGGCCCCAACGAGGGTGGCGTAGACGACGTTCATCTTCCCGGCCTTGTCCTGGTAGGCGCGGCAGAGCATCGAGGTCTGGTTGAAACCGTTCACCTGGGCCAGCGTCGCGCTCCGCTTCTCCGAGGCGGCGGTGAAGGCCAGCGCCTTGCAGGCCTTGCCGTTCGCCTCGCAGCCCGCGAACTGGGCCCCGAAGGCCAGTCCCGAGGTGGAGACCGACAGGTGGACCTCGTCCTCGCTCTTGCGGACGACCTCGGCCTTGGCGTCCGTGGCGGCGAGGAAGTCGATCAGGCTCGCCGGGTCGCGGGCGTCGAACTTCTTCTCGGCCGTCTGGGCGGGCGCGGCGATTGGCGCGGCCGCCGCGAGCAGGACCGCGGTTGCAGCCAGGAATCTATGCGTCACCATGGCCATGCCCTAGCAGAGGCTGGCGGCGAAATCTCGGCCCTAGAGGAGACGCGGGCGTGCTGACTTGGCGGCGGACCCTGATCGCGGCGGCGTTTCTGGCGCTGGCCGTCCCGGCCCAGGCGCAGAGCCGAAGGGACGACCTCGTCGCGCTCTCCCATGTGCTCGGCGAGAGCCAGGCGTTGCGCGAGGCCTGCGAGGGTCGCAAGGACCAGCAGTGGCGCTCGCGGATGATGCGGATGCTGGCGCTGGAAGGCGTCGAGGGCGCCGCCGCTGGCCCCTACAACGCCGCCTTCACCGCCGGCTACGCCGCCGCCCGCCAGGCCCATCCGGAATGCAGCCCCTACAGCCGCCGCGCCGAACTCGTGGCCGCCGAGCGCGGCGAGGCGCTGGCCGCCGCCCTGGCCGGGCCGAGTCTGGCCGCCGCCCCGTCCGACGACATAGGCGCCCCGCCGGAGCCACGTTAAGCTCGACCTCAACCTAGGGGGGAAGATCCATGGAACTTGCGACTGCGGTCGTCGTCCTGGTGCTGGCGCTGGTGGTGCTGTTCGGCGCCGTCAAGATCGTGCCGCAGGGACGCGAGCACACCGTCGAGCGGTTCGGCCGCTACACCCGCACCCTCAAGCCCGGCATCAGCATCCTGACGCCCTTCGTCGAAGGCGTCGGGCGCAAGGTCAACATGATGGAGCAGGTGCTGGACGTCCCGCGCCAGGAGGTCATCACCAAGGACAACGTGATGGTCAACGTCGACGGCATCGTCTTCATCCAGGTGATGGACGCCGCGGCCGCCGCCTACCGGGTCGACAACCTGCACCACGCCATCGCCCAGCTGGCCATGACCAACCTGCGCACCGTGGTCGGCTCGATGGAGCTGGACGAGGTGCTGTCCAACCGCGACCACATCAACTCGCGGCTCCTCAGCGTCATCGACCAGGCTACCGGCCCGTGGGGCGTGAAGGTGGCGCGGATCGAGATCAAGGATCTGCAGCCGCCGCCCGACATCACCGACGCCATGGCCCGCCAGATGAAGGCCGAGCGCGAGCGGCGGGCGGTGATCACCGAAGCCGACGGCGAGCGGCAGGCGGCCATCGCCCGCGCCGAGGGCGCCAAGCAGGCCGCCATCCTGGAGGCCGAGGGCCGCCGCGAGGCGGCCTTCCGCGACGCCGAGGCCCGCGAACGCGAGGCCGAGGCCGAGGCCAAGGCCACCGAGCTGGTCTCCGAGGCCATCGGCCGCGGCGACGTCAACGCCATCAACTACTTCATCGCCCAGCGCTACGTGGACGCCTTCGCCAAGCTGGCCGACAGCCCGCAACAGAGGACGGTCATCGTGCCGGCAGAGCTGTCCGCCCTGACCGGATCGGTAGCCGGCATCGCCGAGCTGGCGAAGGCGGTCGGCGGCGCGCCGACCCAGCCGCCGCGCGGCCGCGGCGCAGTCCCGACCAGCTAGGCGCGGACGTCCATGGACCTATTCGCGCTCTACGGCTCCCACGCCTTCTGGTTCTGGCTGGGGCTGGCCGCGGCCATCCTGGCGGTGGAGGTGGCCAGCGGCTCGGGATGGCTGCTGTGGCCGGCGGGCTCGGCCCTGGCGGTCGCCTTCCTGACCCTGCTGATCGGCCCGGACCCTGCGGCGACCATCGCCGCCTTCGCGGTGCTGACCCTGGTCTCGACTCTGCTCGCCCGCCGCTACCTGCCCCGCTCGGTGCTGGGCTCCGGCGGCGACATCAACGACAACGTCGCCCGGCTGATCGGCCAGGAGGCCCGCGCCGTCGCCGCCTTCGAGGACGGGACCGGCCGGGTGCTGATCGACGGCAAGGAGTGGATCGCCGAACTGGAGGACGGTCGCGAGCTGGCCGAGGGCCAGCGCGTACGGGTCACCGGCGTCCGCGACGGCTCGCGCCTGACGGTGCGGGCGGCGGGCTAGACCCCAGCCGAACGATCGCCTCGAAGCCGTCGTCCGTGCCGATCGCCGGAGAGCGCAGCTCCAGCGATCCGCCGGCCCCCTCGGCGATCCGCCGGGCGATGGCCAGGCCCAGTCCCACACCGAGCGCCCGCGTGGCGCCGCGTTCGAACCGCTCGCCGATCCTGACCAGAGTCTGCGGGTCGACCACCGGGCCGGCGTTCGCCACCCGCACCACCCCGTCGGCGGACATCGCGACGCGCACCGGCCGGTCCACGTCGCCGTGCTTGAGCGCATTCTCGATCAGGTTGCGCATCAGGATGGCGAAGGCGTCGGGATCGATGTGGACGCCGTGGGTCTCTTCCTCGGGCAGCGCAAGTTGCAGGCGATCGCCCGCTCCGGGCGTCCGCCGCAGGTCGTCGACCAGATGCTCCAGCACCGGGCCCAGGCGCTGAGGCGCCTGGGCGAGCAGCCCCCCGCCCTCGGCCCTGGCGAGCTGCAGCAGCTTTTCCGACAGCCGCGAGAGGCGTGCGAGCGAGGCCTCCACCTGCTGCGCCCGGTGTTTCAGCTCGCCCTCGGGCGCCTCGGCCACCAGCCGCTGGGTCTGGGCCAGCGCCGCCGCCAGCGGGGTACGCAGCTCATGGGCGCTGTTGGACGCGAAGTTGCGCTCGGCCTCCAGCGTGCGGCGCAGGCGGTCGAGCAGACGGTTGAGCGCCTCGGCGATGACGCCCAGCTCGCGCGGCAGCCCTTCGGCCCGTACGGGCCCCAGGTTGCCCGCGCCTCGCGCCTCGATCTCTCGCCCGAGGTCCACCACCGGCCGAAGGTTGAACCGGACCAGCGCCCAGGTCCCCAGGACGACCAGGGGCAGCAGCAGGGACAAGGGCGTCAGCAGGGCGAACGTCGCATCGAGCGTGGCCTCGCGACGGTGCTCGAGCGGCTCGGCCACCTCGATGATCATCGTGCCGCTGACCGCCCGCTCGCCGTAGATGCGGTGGGTGGCCGTATCGCGAAAACCGGGGCGTGGACGGGCCGGGAAATCCTCCAGGTCGGCGTCGTGCGAGTGCAACAGCACAGCCCCGGACCGATCGCGCACCAGATAGGTCAGGAACTCGTCGTGCTCGGCCATGCCCGGCACGCGGCGCGGCCCCCGTCCCGCCTCCCGCTCCACCAGGTCGGCGACGGCCAGCGGCAGCAGGCGCTGGGCGGTTTCCTGCAGCGCCGAGTCGTAGGCTTCGTCGAGCTCGTGGCGGATCACCACCCCCGCGCAGACGGTGGCGATGAGCCAGGTGAGCGCCAGGGCGACGGCCAGCCACAGGCCCAGCCGGCGCTGCAGGCTGGCCGCGCGCCTCACGGCCGGCCCAGCCGGTAGCCGAGGCCGCGCACCGTCTCGACGGCCGCCGGCCCGAGCTTCTTGCGCAGCCGGCTGACGTGGACCTCGATCGTGTTGCTGCCCACCTCGTCGTCGAAGCCGTAGAGGCGATCCTCGAGCTGCGCCTTGGAGAAGATCGTCCCCGGGTGCTGCAGCAGCGCCTCGAAGATCCCCCACTCGCGGGCGGTCAGCTCGACGGGCCGCCCGCACCGCCGGACGCTGCGGGCGGCGACATCGACCTCCAGGTCGCCCACTTTAATCAGCGGGTTGGGGTTGCCGGCGTAGCGGCGGCCCACGGCCGCCACGCGGGCGCTGAGTTCGAAGAGGTCGAAGGGCTTGACCAGATAATCGTCGGCGCCGGCGTTGAGCCCGGCGATCCGCTCGGAGATCTGGTCCCGCGCCGTCAGGATGATCACCGGCGTGACGTCGCCCGCGGCCCTTCGTGCTCCCAGGAAGGCGAGCCCCGAGCCGTCCGGCAGCATCAGGTCCAACAGCACGAGATCGTAGGCCGCCGAGCGCATCGCCTCGCCCGCCGCCTCCAGGCGCTGCGCCCAGTCCACGGCGTGGCCGTCGGCGGCGACATGGTCGCGAACCGCCTCGCCAAGCACCGGATCGTCCTCGACCAGCAGAACCCGCACCGACCCCGTCCATCTGTTGAACCGGCTCAGCTATCCCACGAACCTGACGTGAAGCTGAAGCTCGATCCGCAGCGCCGTCAGGTGGGCGTCAGCCTCAGCCGCGATCCTTTGCGCCATCGAAACCCGCAAGAGGATCACACTATGAAACCCGTCCTGATCGCCGTTCTCGCCTCGACCGCCGCGCTGAGCGCCGGCGCAGCCTTCGCCGGCGACAAGTGCAACATGCCGGTCTCCGAATGGCGGCCGCGCCAGGAACTCGAGAAGAAGATGTTGGCCGAGGGCTGGAAGATCAAAGAGCTGAAGACCGACGACGGCTGCTACGAGATCTACGGGACCGACGCCCAGGGCCGCCGCGTCGAAGCCTACTTCGACCCGAAGACCTTCAAGATCGTCAAGCTGAAGGCCAAGTGAGATGACCGGCCCCGCCATCCGGGTCTGGGACCCGATGGTGCGGGTCTTTCACTGGGGTCTGGTCGTCAGCTTCGCCCTCGCGTGGCTGACGGCCGAGTCCTGGGAGGACCTGCACCACTTCGCCGGCTACGCGGCGGCGGCGCTGATCGGCTTTCGGCTGGTCTGGGGACTGGCTGGTCCGCGCTACGCCCGCTTCGGCCAGTTCGTGCGCCGCCCGAGCGAGGTGATCGGCTACCTCCGCGCCGTCGCGAGGGGGCGCGAGCCCCGCTACCTCGGCCACAACCCCGCCGGGGGCGCGATGATCATGATGTTGATCTTGGTCATGGCGCTCACCGCCCTGACGGGCTGGATGTACACGACCGACACCTTCTGGGGCGCCGACTGGGTCGAGGAAACCCACGAGGCCGCGGCGACGGCGATGCTCGGCCTCGTCGCCCTGCATGTGGCGGGCGTGGTCCTGGCCAGCCTGCGCCACAAGGAGAATCTCGCCCTGGCGATGCTCACCGGCCGCAAGCGCCCGCCTGGGCCGGCCGACGTCGCCTGAACCGCAAGGCCGACCGACGAAGGAGACGAACGTGAGAATTCCTCTTCTAGCCCTGGCCGCGATCGTCGGCGCGGGCGCCGCGAGCCCGGCATTCGCCCATTGCGACTCGCTGGACGGCCCCGTCGTCGGCGCCGCGCGCGCCGCGCTGGAGGGCGGCGACCACGCCCCGGCCCTGATCTGGGTCCGCCCCTCGGACGAGGCGGAGGTGCGCGAGGCTTTTCGTCGGTCGGTCGAGGTTCGCCGCCTGGGACCGCAGGCGCGCGAACTGGCCGACCACGCCTTCTTCGAGACGCTGGTGCGCATCCACCGCGCCGGCGAGGGCGCGGCCTACACCGGCCTCAAGCCGGCCGGCCACGACTTCGGGCCGGCGGTCCGAGCCGCGGACGCGGCGGTGGCCGCAGGCGACGACCGCGCGGTGGCGGCGATGCTGGCCGAGGCGGTGTCCGACGGGCTGCACGCTAGGTTCGAAGCCCTGCAACGCCGGCGCGGCTTCGACCCGGCGGACCTGCGCGCCGGCCGGGAGTACGTGCAGAGCTACGTGGAATTCGTGCACTACGTGGAGGGCGTCCACGAAACGGCCGAAGGCGGCGCGGGCCATCCGGAGCCGCCCGCTCATGGCCACTAGCCCGCCGCGCGCATCTCGGCGATGGCCTGCCGCGCCAGGGCGTCGGCGCGTTCGTTGTGCTCGTGGCCGGCGTGCCCCTTGATCCAGCGCCAGTGGACGTCGTGGCGCAGGCGGGCCTGGTCGAGGCGCTTCCACAGGTCCTCGTTCTTCACCGGATCCTTGCCGGCGGTCTTCCAGCCACGGGCCTTCCAGGCGTTGATCCACTGGGTGATGCCGTTCTTGACGTACTGGCTGTCGGTGTGGAGCTCGACCTTGCAGGGGCGCTTCAGCGTCTCCAGCGCCTGGATGGCGGCCATCAGCTCCATGCGGTTGTTGGTCGTCACCGGCTCGCCGCCGTAGATCTCCTTGATCGTGTCGCCCCAGATCAGCACCGCGCCCCAGCCACCGGGGCCCGGGTTCCCGCTGCACGCACCATCCGTATAGATCTCGACCTTGGGCGTCATGCGCCCTCGCCGAACAGGACGAGGTCGGGGGCGGCGCGGTGGACGGCCAGCTTGCGCTCGTACTCCATCGGATCCTTCGGTCGCACCAGGGCGCCCGGGGGCGTGGCGTGCCAGTCGTGCAGGCGGGTCAGGAAGAAGCGCATCGCCGCCCCGTGGGCCAGGATCGGCAGGGCCCGCCGCTCGGCGGCGCTAAGAGGCCGGCGCGACTCGTAGCCCGCGACCAGGGCCCGGGCGCTGGTGATGTTGAAGCTGCCGTCCGGCTCGAAGCACCAGGCGTTGAGCGCGATGGCGATGTCGTAGGCGTAGGCGTCGGTGCAGGCGAAGTAGAAGTCGATCGCCCCGGCGAACATCTGCGCCTGGAAGAAGACGTTGTCAGGAAAGAAGTCGGCGTGGATCACCCCCGTCGGCAGGCCGGCGGGCCATCCGCGGGCGAGCAGATCGAGATCGGACTCGATCTGCGCGGCCATCCCCGGCTTCAGCCGCTCGGCGTCGGCGCGCAGGCCGGCGAACAGCGGCGCCCAGCTCTGCGGGCCGAGGTCGTTGGGCTTGGACATGGGAAAGCCCTGTCCGGCCTCGTGCAGCCAGGCCAGGCCCCTGCCCGCCTCGCGGCAGTGAGCCGCGCTCGGACGGCGCACCGACAGCCCCGGCAGGAAGGAGACCACTGCCGCCGGCTTGCCCCGCACCCGCTGGATCAGCTGGCCGGCCTTGTTGGGGATCGGGGTCGCGCAGGGAAATCCCTGCTCCGCCAGATGCCGCATCAGGCCCAGGTAGAAGGGCAGGTCGTCCTCCCGCACCCGGCGCTCGTAGACGGTCAGGAAGTAGCGGCCCTTCTCCGTCTCCAGCAGGAAATTGGAGTTCTCCACGCCCTCGGCGACTCCCTTGAAGGAGAGCGGGGCGCCGAGGTCGAACTCGGCCAGGAGCTGGGCCAGCTCCTCGTCGGTGATGTCGGTGTAGACGGCCATGCGGCCCCCCGATTGCGGGCGCCGGAGCCCCGCGTCAAGCAAGGTTCTGGGGGAGGGACAAGCGGGGTGACAGGTAGGCCTGCGGCCAACCAGTCGCCGGAGCACCACGGCGACCGGTTGCGCGAAGCGCTACCTGTCCACCTCGCTCGGAGCTCCTAAGCCACCAGCACCCGGGGCAGCTTGAAGCTGACGGTTTCCTCGCGGGCGGAGACTTCCTCGACCTCGACGTCGAAGGCGGCGGCGAGCTTGTCGATGACGCCCTGGACCAGCACCTCGGGGGCCGACGCGCCGGCGGTGACGCCGACGGTGCGGGCGGCGCCGAGCCAGGCGAGGTCCAGCGAGCCCGCGTCGTCGATCAGGTGGGCGCTGGCGGCCCCGGCCCTCTTGCCGACCTCCACCAGGCGCAGCGAGTTGGAGGAGTTGGACGAGCCCAGCACCAGCAGCACGTCGCTTCGACTGGCGATGGTCTTGACCGCCTCCTGCCGGTTGGTGGTCGCGTAACAGATGTCTTCCTTGTGCGGAGCGGCGATGGCCGGGAAGCGCGCGCGCAGGACCGCGACGATCTCGCTGGTGTCCTCCACCGACAAGGTGGTCTGGGTGACGAAGGCGACATTCGCCGGATCGCGCGGGGTGAAGGCGCGGGCGTCCTCCACCGTCTCGACCAGGGCGACCGCGCCCTCGGGCAGCTGGCCCATGGTGCCGATCACCTCCGGGTGGCCGGCGTGGCCGATCAGCACGATCTCGCGGCCGGCGTCGTGGTGCCGCTGCGCCTCCACGTGGACCTTCGAGACCAGCGGACAGGTGGCGTCCAGGTAGAGCATCTGGCGGGCCCGCGCCTCGGTCGGCACGGACTTGGGCACGCCGTGGGCCGAGAACACCACCGGCCGGTCGGCGGGACACTCGTCGAGCTCCTCGACGAACACCGCGCCCATCGACTTCAGCCGGTCGACCACGTGGCGGTTGTGGACGATCTCGTGGCGCACGTAGACCGGCGCGCCGTACTTTTCCAGCGCCCGCTCGACGATCTGGATGGCGCGGTCCACCCCGGCGCAGAATCCGCGCGGAGCGGCGAGCAGCACCTTGAGTGGACGGCGCGGAGCGGGGGAGGCGGTCATGGCCCGCAAGTTAGGCCGCCCGGGGCAGGACCGCCAGCCGCGTTGCGGCCGCATTCGATAGCCTTTACTAGGAGCCGACTGCGCCCCTGCCGGGCGCACCTCCCATCAGGACGCGTCATGAGCCGCCCCCTCCTCCTCGCCGCCGCCTTCGCCGTGGCGGCTTCCGCCGTCTCCTTCGACGTCGCCGACGCCCAGGCGCGCCGCGACCAGCAGCAGGAAAAGCAGCGCGAAGAGGCCGCCAAGAAGCGCCGCCAGGCTCAGGAGTGGGGCGATGCGCGCGCGCCGCTGCCGCAGCTGCGCAACGCCGGCCCCTGCCCCTACGTGAAGGTGCTGTACGATGCGGCCCGCTACATCGAGTTCGAAGGCGGCCGGGAAGCCTCCGCTGCGGTCGGCTACTCCGGCGAGATCCAGGGCGTCTCGGCCCAGTGCGCCTACAAGGACGACGAGCCGATCCGGGTGTCGATGGAGATTCTGTTCGACCTCGGCAAGGGCCCGACCGCCCAGGGCTCGGCCAAGACCTATCGGTACTGGGTCGCGGTGACCAAGCGGAACGACGTGGTCATCGAGAAGCAGTACTTCGACCTGCCGGTCACCTTCCCCGCCGGGCGCAACAGAATCTACGCGACCGAGACCATCGACCAGGTGACCATCCCGCGGGCCCAGATGACCACCAGCGGCGCGAACTTCGAGATCCTCATCGGCTTCGACGTCACGCCGCAGATGGCGGAGTTCAACCGCGCCGGCAAACGGTTCCGCGTGAACGCCGGGACCGACGTGGCCGGGAGCGCCGCCGCCGCCCAATGAGCGACCTGAAGAGGGGCCTGAGCGAGGCGGTCGGCGCCGCCTTCGCGAGTCTCGGCCTTCCCGCTGATCTCGGCCGTGTCACCGTCTCCGACCGGCCCGACCTCGCCGACTTCCAGTGCAACGGCGCGCTCGCCGCCGCCAAGCAGGCCAAGCGCAATCCGCGCGAGGTGGCCGCCGAGGTGGCGCGCGCGCTGGAGTCCGATACGCGCCTCGCCTCCGTCGAGGTCGCCGGACCCGGCTTCATCAACCTGAAGGTCTCGGACCAGGCGCTGGCCGAGCGCGCGGCGGAAATCTCGCAGGACGAGCGGGCCGGCACCTCCAGCGTAGCCGACGCGCGGCGGGTGCTGGTCGACTACGGCGGCCCCAACGTCGCCAAGCCGATGCACGTGGGCCACCTGCGCGCCTCGATCATCGGGGAGTCGATCAAGCGGCTCTACCGGTTCCGTGGCGACACGGTCATCGGCGACGCCCACTTCGGCGACTGGGGCCTGCAGATGGGCCTGGTCATCGGCGCGGTGATGGACGAGCACCCGGCCATCCGCGAGAAGGTCGAGGCGCTGAACGCCCCTGGCGTCGCGCCCGGCCCCGAAGAGGAGGCCCAGGCGTTCGAGCTGTTCAGCGTGGTCAGCCTCGAGGACCTCGACCGGCTCTATCCGGCCGCCGCCGCCCGCAACAAGACCGACGCCGACTACCGCGGCCGCGCCCGCCGGATCACCGCCGAACTGCAGGCCAAGAAGCCCGGCTACTACCTCCTGTGGCGGCACTTCGCGAAGGTCACCCAGGTGGCGCTGGCCCGCGACTTCCACGCCCTTGGCGTCGATTTCGACCTCTGGAAGGGCGAGAGCGACGTCGACGAGCTGATCGAGCCGATGGTCGCAGAGCTGGAGGCCAAGGGCCTACTGGTCGAGGACCAGGGCGCCCGCATCGTCCGCGTGGGCCGCCAGGGCGACAAGCGCGAGCTGCCGCCGCTGCTGGTGGTCTCCTCCGAGGGCTCGGCCATGTACGGGACCACCGACCTCGCCACCATCCTCGACCGGCGGCGGAGCTTCGACCCGCACCTGATGCTCTACGTCGTCGACCAGCGCCAGGCCGACCACTTCGAGGTGGTGTTCCGCGCCGCCTATCTGGCCGGTTACGCCGAGGAGGGCAGCCTCGAGCACATCGGCTTCGGGACCATGAACGGGACCGACGGCAAGCCCTTCAAGACCCGCGAGGGCGGCGTCCTGAAGCTGCACGACCTGATCGAGATGACCCGCGCCAAGGCGCGCGAACGGCTACACGAGGCGGGCCTGGGCGAAGAGCTGTCGCCCGAGCTGTTCGAGGACACCGCCCACAAGGTGGCGGTAGCGGCGCTGAAGTTCGCCGACCTGCAGAACTTCCGCGGCACCTCCTACGTCTTCGACCTCGACCGCTTCTCCAGCTTCGAGGGCAAGACGGGCCCCTACCTGCTCTACCAGGCGGTGCGGGTGAAATCGCTGCTGCGCAAGGCCGAGGACGAGAAGGCCGAACCCGGACCGGTGAGGATCTCCGAGCCTGCCGAGCGGGAGCTGGCCCTGCTGCTCGACGCCTTCGACCATGCGCTGGCCGAGGCCTACGACAAGAAGGCCCCGCACTTCATCGCCGAGCACACCTACCGGCTGGCCCAGGCTTTCTCGAAGTTCTACGCAGCCTGCCCGATCCTGACCGCCGAGCCGGAAGTGCGGGCCTCGCGCCTGAGCCTGGCGGTGACCATGCTGCGGCAGCTCGAGCTCGCGCTCGACCTGCTGGGCTTCGAGGCGCCCGAGAAGATGTAGTCAGGCCGCGGCCCGGCGGGCCGCAGGCGCACGGGCGGCGCAGTCGGCCACGACGGCGAGCAGGTCGGCGGGACGGAACGGCTTGGCCAGACAGCCGTCGAAGCCGGCGGCGTACAGCCGGTCGGCCGCCTCCTCCCCGCGGGTCAGGGCGGCGACCGACGTGTCCCTACGACCGGCTCTGCCGGCGCGGATCGCGGCGAGGGCGGAGAGCCCGTCCAGGTGCGGCAAGTCCACGTCCATCAGCACCAGGTCGAAGTCCTGGCGGCGCATGGATTCCAGCGCCTCCACGCCATCGGAGGCGATGGTCAGCGAGGCGACCAGCCCGTTCAGCAGGGCATGGACCAGCAGCTGGTTGAGGGGATCGGCCTCGGCGACCAGGATCCGCAGGTCGCCGATCGGCTCGCCCAGCCCGGCGGCGGGCGCTTCCTGCGGCGCAGGCGCGGCCTCCGCCTTGTCCGCCGCGGCGGCCCGCTCCGTCAGTCCCACGAAGTTGGCCGCGATCCCGCCGGCCCCCACGACCAGCGCGGCGGCGAGCAGCGCCAGCAGCCCGCCCTGCGGCGAGGCGGCCTCGGCCCCGGAGGCGACGGCCATCAAGCCCGCCAGCGCCAGGACCAGGGACAGGCCTCCTCGAAGCGCCACGTCTCGGGCGCCCGCGTCGGCGCGCACGGCGAACGTGGCGGCTGCGGCAGGTCGGAAGGGACGCGGCATTCTGCGACTCCACTCTGGCCGGCAGCATCCCGCGCGAGGCGGTAGCAACCCCTTAAGCATGGCCTGGGGCCGATCGTCGCAGCGAGGGCCATCCGCCCCCGCCGATCCGCGTTGACTCGGCGCCCGCGATCGAACAGGTTCGCGCGACTCTCGCGGGAGAGGCCGGGCCAGCCCCGGCGCCGAAGGCGCAACCGCCCCGGAAACGCTCAGGCAAAAGGACCGCGACGGGCTGATGAACGCTGGAAAGTAGCCGCTCTTCGGGGTGGGCTCGCCGAAGGAGCAGAGGGGGCGACCCCTAAATCTCTCAGGCCCAAGGACAGCGGGGGCGCGTTCGACCGGAGGCTCGCCTTCGGACGTGCGGAGCCGTCAGCCGGAGTCCATGTCGTGAGCGAGACGAGTCTGAAGACGACGCCCCTGACCCAGGCGCACCTGGCGCGGGGCGCCCGCATGACGCCCTTCGCGGGCTATTCCATGCCGGTGCAGTACGCCGACGGGGTGCTCAAGGAGCACCTGTGGACGCGCGAGCACGCCGGCGCCTTCGACGTCTCCCACATGGGCCCGGCCTTCATCACCCTGGCCGGGAAGAGCGGCGATCCGGACGCCGACCACAAGGCGGTCGCCACCCTGGTCGAGCCGCTGGTCTGCGGCGACATCCGCGGCCTGAAGCGCGGCCAGCTGCGCTACACCCTGCTGCTCAACGACGAGGGCGGCATCCTCGACGATCTGATGATCGGCCGCCCGACCGAGGATGAGGCCCAGGGCGGCCTCTACGTGGTGGTCAACGCCGGGACCAAGGAATCCGACTTCGCCCGCATCGAGCAGGGGCTTGGCGCGCGCGCCAAGCTGACCCGCGCCGACGACCGCGGCCTGATCGCCGTGCAGGGCCCCAAGGCTGCCGATGCGGTGACGCGGCTCTTCCCGCAGGCCGCGACCCTGGGCTTCATGACCTTCGCGCACGCGGAACTGGACGGCCACGCCTGCGTCATCGCCCGCTGCGGCTACACCGGCGAAGACGGCTTCGAGGTGCTGGTCCCGCGCGAGTTCGCCGAGGTGGTCTGGAACCGGCTGATGGCCGACGAGCAGGTCCGCCCCATCGGCCTCGGCGCGCGCGACTCGCTGCGGCTGGAGGCCGGCCTGCCGCTCTATGGCCACGACCTCGACGATACCGTCTCGCCGGTCGAGGGGAATCTTTCCTTCGCCATCTCCAAGCGCCGCCGCAAGGCCGCCGACTTCCCGGGCGCGGCCCGCATCGAGCGCGAGCTGACCGAGGGCCCGGCCCGCCTGCGCGTCGGTCTGAAGGTGCTGGAAGGGGCGCCGGCCCGCGAAGGCGCCGAAATCGCCGGCGACGACGGCCAGGTGGTGGGCAAGGTCACCAGCGGCGGTTATGCGCCGAGCCTGTCCGGGTCCATCGCCATGGGCTTCGTGCCGCCCCTGCTATCGGAGCCGGGAACCCGCCTGAAGGTCATCGTCCGGGGCAAGGCCCAGGCCTGCGAGGTCGTCGCCATGCCCTTCGTTCCGCACCGCTACGTCCGCCTCGCCTGAGAAGGAAGACAACCAAGATGCGCTTCACCAAGGACCACGAATGGGTCGTCCTCGAAGGGGACGTGGCCACCGTCGGCATCACCAGCTACGCCGCCGAACAGCTCGGCGACGTGGTGTTCGTGGAGACCCCGGAGGTCGGCAAGACCGTCGCGGCCGGCGAGGCCCTGGCCGTCGTCGAGAGCGTCAAGGCCGCCTCCGACGTCTACGCCCCTCTCTCCGGAGAGGTGGTCGAGGCCAACACCGCTCTCGGCGACAAGCCCGAGACGGTGAACGAGGCCGCCGAGAGCGACGGCTGGTTCGCGAAGCTGAAGGTCGCCAACCCCGCCGACTACGAAGGCCTGATGGACAGGGCCGCCTACGACGAGTTCCTGAAGACGCTCTAAGCATGCGCTATCTTCCCCTCACGCCGGCCGACCGGGCCGAGATGCTGGCCGCCATCGGGGCCGGCAGCATCGACGAACTGTTCCGCGACGTGCCCGAAGCGGCTCGCCGCGAGGCGCTGTTCGACCTGCCCCTGCACGCCGGCGAACTGGAGGTGGAGCGCGAGCTCGGCCGGCTGGCGGCGATGAACCGCGCGGCCGGCGCCGGGCCCTTCTTCTGCGGCGCGGGCGCCTACCGCCACCACGTGCCGGCGACGGTGGACCACATCATCCAGCGGTCGGAGTTCCTGACCAGCTACACGCCCTACCAGCCCGAGATCGCCCAGGGCACGCTGCAGGCGCTGTACGAGTTCCAGACCCAGGTCGTGGCGCTGACCGGCCTCGATGTGGCCAACGCCTCGATGTACGACGGCTCCACAGCCTGCGCCGAGGCGGTGATGATGGCCCGTCGGGTCACCCGCCGGACCAAGGCGGTGCTGTCGGGCGGGCTGCACCCGCACTACGCCGCCACCACCCAGACCATCGCCCACGCCGAGGGCATGCAGATCCAGCGCCTGCCGGCCGCCATCGACGCGGAAGCGGCCGTGCTGGACGCCATCGACGCCGAGACCGCCTGCGTGGTCGTGCAGACCCCCAATGTGTTCGGCACGGTCACCGACGTCTCCAGGATCGCCGAGGCCGCGCACGCGGCGGGCGCCCTTCTGGTGGTGGTGACGACCGAGGCCGTCTCCTTCGGCCTGCTGAAGTCGCCGGGCGCGATGGGCGCGGACATCGCCGTCGCCGAGGGCCAGTCGATCGGCAACGCCGTGAACTTCGGCGGGCCCTACGTCGGCCTGTTCGCGGTGCGCGAGAAGTTCGTGCGCCAGATGCCGGGCCGCCTGACCGGCGAGACGGTGGACGCCGAAGGCCGCCGTGGCTTCGTGCTGACGCTATCGACCCGCGAGCAGCACATTCGCCGCGAGAAGGCGACCTCCAACATCTGCACCAACTCGGGCCTGTGCGCGCTGGCCTTCACCATCCACCTGTCCCTGCTGGGCGGCAAAGGCCTGCGCCGCCTGGCCGAGGTGAGCCACGCCCGCGCCCGCGAGCTCGCCAAGGCGCTGGCCGCAGTGAAGGGCGTCGAGCTCCTGACCCCGCGCTTCTTCAACGAGCTGGCCGTGAAGGTCCCGGGCTCGGCGAGCGCCCTCGTAGAGGCGCTGGCCGAAGACGGCATCCTCGCCGGTGTGCCCTACGCCCGGCTCGACCCGCATGCCGGGCTGGACGACGTCCTGCTGCTGGCGGCCACCGAACTCACCACCCGAGACGACATCGCCGCCCTGACCGGCGCGCTCTCCAAGAGGATCGGCGCATGAGCATGCAGAGCGTCGGACGCCCCACCCGCCCCGAGGCCGCCGCGACCCAGGGCCACGCCTCGCTGACCGGCGGCCGCGGGCTGCTGCAGGACGAGCCGCTGATCTTCGAGCTCGGCGGCTGGGACAAGACCGGCGTCGATTTGCCCGAGCCCGAGGCCGACGCCTCGGATCTGGCCGGCCTGACCCGCAAGGACCTGCCCCTGCCCGGCCTCTCCGAGCCGGAGGCCGTGCGCCACTACGTGCGGCTGTCGCAGAAGAACCACGCCATCGACCTGGCCCTCTATCCGCTGGGCTCGTGCACCATGAAGCACAACCCGCGGCTCAACGAGCGGATGGCCCGCCTGCCGGGTTTCTCCGACGTCCACCCGCTGCAGCCGGTCTCGACCGTGCAGGGAGCGCTGGCGCTGATGGACGGCCTTGCCCACTGGCTGAAGGCGCTGACCGGCATGCCGGCCGTCGCCCTGCCGCCCAAGGCCGGCGCGCACGGCGAGCTGTGCGGCCTCCTGGCCATCCATGCCGCCCACGACGCCAAGGGCGACACCGCCCGGCGGCGGGTGCTGGTGCCGACCTCGGCGCACGGCACCAACCCGGCCACCGCCGCCTTCGTCGGCTACTCGGTCACCGAGATCGCCCAGACCGAGGACGGGCGGGTGGACCTCGTCGACCTCGCCGCCAAGCTCGGGCCGGACGTGGCCGCCATCATGGTCACCAACCCCAACACCTGCGGCCTGTTCGAGCGGGACGTCATCGAGATCGCCAGGCTGGCGCACGAGGCGGGAGCCTACTTCTACTGCGACGGGGCCAACTTCAACGCCATCGTCGGCAAGGTGCGGCCGGGCGACCTGGGCGTCGACGCCATGCACATCAACCTGCACAAGACCTTCTCGACGCCGCACGGCGGCGGCGGGCCGGGCGCGGGCCCTGTGGTGCTGTCCGAAGCGCTCGCGCCCTTCGCGCCGGCTCCGTGGGTGGTCTCCGACGAGAACGGCTTCCGGCTGGTCGAGGAGGCCGCCGGCGAGGCCGCCCAGGCGTTCGGCCGGATGAGCGCCTTCCACGGCCAGATGGGCATGTTCGTGCGGGCCTACGCCTACATGCTCAGCCACGGGGCCGACGGCCTGCGCCAAGTGGCCGAAGACGCGGTGCTGAACGCCAACTACGTCAAGGCCAGGCTCCAGGACCTGATCACCCCGGCCTTCCCGGATGGCCCGTGCATGCACGAGGCCCTGTTCGACGACACCTGGCTGGAAGGGACCGGGATCACCACCCTCGACGTCGCCAAGGCGATGATCGACGAGGGCTTCCACCCGATGACCATGTACTTCCCGCTGGTGGTGCACGGGGCGATGCTGGTGGAGCCGACCGAGACGGAATCCAAGGCCGAGCTCGACCGGTTCTGCGACGCGATGCGGGCGCTGGCGCAGGCCGCCAAGGCGGGCGACGTCGAGCGCTTCAAGGGCGCGCCCTACCTCGCGCCGATGCGGCGGCTGGACGAGACGCTGGCGGCGCGCAAGCCCAAGCTGGCGTGGCGGCCGGACCCGAATGGTGTGGCCCCGGCGCCGCTGGCGGCGGAATAGCGAAGGCTGGGCAGAAATTTCCGGGGCGGCGCCTTTACGACTCTCGGCGCCGTTCGCATATCAGCCTGCGGGTCGGCCTGACCTCCCCCGAAGGGCTGCCCCGAAACCCAGGTCGAACCCCCTTGTCCTTCGTCAACAACATGCCGCGCGCGCGCCGCTACGCCTCCGATGATCTCACACAGGAGATCCTCGGCCGCATTACCCGCGCCCTGCTCGTCTTGCTGGGGCTGGCGGTGGTGGCGGCGGGGATTCTGATCGCGCCTCTGCCGGGGCCGGGCGGCATCCCCGTCATCGTCGTCGGACTGATGCTGATCCTGCGCAACTCGTTCAAGGCGCGCCGGCACTTCGTGAAGTTCCAGCGGGCGCACCCGAAGATGGTCTACCCGATCCGGCGCCTGCTGCGCCGCGAGCCGGAGATGATCCTGGTGGCCTGGCAACAGACGCTGCGGATCGAGCGTCTGGTTCTTCCGTCCCGTTTCCGGTTCGGGGCGCGTATCCGTCGCCGCTGGAAACTGAAGCGCCGCCGGCGCGGCTGACGAAAGAAAAACGGACCGGGCGGGACCCGGTCCGTTTCTCGGGATCTACTTCAGCTTCACCGCCAATTCGGTGATCGCCCGGTCGACGCTGGGGTCGGTCTTCAGCGCCGACAGGCGGGCGGCCAGCACGCCCTCGGCGGCCTGGGCCGCGAGCTCGGCGGCGGCGGCCTTGACCTCGCCAACCGCCTGAGCTTCGGCGGTGGCGATCTTGCGCTCGGCCAGTTCGCGGCGGCGCGCGACGCTCTCCTCGAGCTTGACCTTGGCCTCTTCCTGGTTGCGGCGGGCCTCCGCCTGGGCCGCTTCCAGGATGTCGGCCGCCTGACGCTCGGCCTCGGCGCGCTCGGCCCGCAGCTCGCCCAGCAGACGCTCGGCCTCTTCGCGCAGGCGCTTGGCCTCGTCCAGGTCGGCCTGGATGGCGGCCGACTTGTCGTCGAGCAGCTTGGCCACCGCCTTCGGCGCCTTGGCGACGAAGATCACGATGCCGAGGAAGATCAGCAGGCCGACGCCGACCCAGAACTCCGCCTCGGACGGACTAAGGAAGGCGGGCATCAATGAGCTCCTGCGGGGGTACGCGCCGCCAGGGCGGCTTCCACTTCGGCCGGCGCGGCCGCCTGGCCGGTCAGCTTCTGGATCATCGCCTGGGCGGTCTCGGCGGCGATCGTCGAGACGTTGCTCATCGCCTGGTCGCGCATGCCGCGGATCCGCCCCTCGGCCTCGGCCAGCTTGGCGTCGAGCTCACGCTCGAGCTCGGCCTGCCGCTGCGCGATCTCGGCCTGGGCCTTGGCCTTGGCCTCGGCCGCCACGCGGCGGGCCTCGGCGCGGGCCTGCTCGACCTCGGCCTTGGCGGCCTGGGCGAGGCCCTCGGCTTCGGCCTGGACCTGCTTGGCCTCCGCGACCGCCTGGGCGATCGTCTCGGCGCGGGTGTCCAGCACCTTGCGCAGGCGGGGCACGAAGACCCGGCCGAGCAGGATGTAGAGCAGCAGGAAGATCAGCAGCAGCCAGACGATCTGGCCGCCCCAGTACTCGAAGCGGAACTGCGGCAGTCCGCCCCCTTCGCCCCCGTGGTGGGCGACTTCCGTCGTGCCGGCGGAGACTTCGTGACCGTGCACGGCCTCGGCCGCTTCCGCGGCCGGGTTCGCGTCGTGGTCGCCCGCGCTCGGCGTGGTGGTCGTTTCGGCGGCCATCGGCCTGGTCGTCCTTAGAAAACGACGGGCGGAGCAGGCTCCGCCCTGGTGAGGTCAGCGGTTAGCCGAACAGGATCAGCAGGCCCAGCACGAAGGCCAGAATGCCGAGGGCTTCGGTCAGCGCCGCGCCGAGGATCAGGTTGGTGAACTGGCCGCCGGCCGCCGACGGGTTGCGCGTCGCGCCTTGCAGGAAGCCCGAGAACAGGGTGCCGACGCCGATACCCGCGCCGATCATGCCCAGGGTGGCGAGACCCGCGCCGATGAACTTAGCCGCTTCCGCTTCCATGATGTGTGTGTCCCGTTTGGAAGTTGTGAATTGAGGGTTGGCCGGCCGTCAGTGGTGATGGCCGAGGTTGACCACGTCGTTCAGGTAGACGCAGGCCAAGACTGCAAAGACGAACGCCTGGAGGAAGGCGACCAGGAACTCGAGCGCGGTGAGCGCCACGACCCCGCCCAGCGACAGCAGCGCGCCGGGAATGCCCAGCAGGCCCAGGCCGCCGCCGGCCGCCAGGGCGCCCAGGCTGACGACGAAGCCGGCGAACACCTTCAGCGCCACGTGGCCGCCCAGCATGTTGCCGAACAGACGCAGGGCCAGGGTGACCGGGCGAAGCAGGAAGGAGATCAGCTCGATCGGGGTGACCAGCACCAGCATGTACCAGGGCACGCCGGCCGGCACGAACAGCTTGTACATGTTCGCCCCGTTGCGGGCGATCCCGACGATCAGCACCAGCAGGATGGTGATCGCCGCCAGCGTGGCGGTGACCGCCAGCTGCGAGGTGGCGGTGAACACCAGGAACATGCCCAGCAGGTTCATCGCCAGGATGAACAGGAACAGGGTGAAGATGAAGGGGAAGAACTTTCGACCTTCGTGACCGATGATGCTGGTCGTCAGGTTGTCGATGTAGCTGAATATCCCCTCGCCCAGTAGTTGCAGCCGCCCGGGCACGACCGCGGCCTTGGCCGTGGCCAGCGCGAAGAAGGCGACGATCAGGCCGGCGGCCAGGAACATCGCCACCGTGGAGTTGGTGATCGACATGTCGATCACGCCCACGCCAGGGAGCGAGAAATCCGGGAGGTCCACGATCTTCTGGACCTCGAACTGGTGCATCGGGTCGGCCATGCCGCCTCGAACTCCCTTCAATCTTCCTCAGCATCGGGAGGAAGGTCCTTGGGCGGACCCCACTCCCGCGCCGCCTCGGCTGACATCCGCTGCGCCGAGCGGACGGCCATCCAAACCGACACCACGAAGCCGACGAGGACCCCGCAGATCATCCCCCACGGCGCCGTGCGCAACAGGGCGTCGGCCATCGCGCCGAACGCGATACCGACAAACAGGCCGCCCAGCAGGACGCCGAGCAGCCGATATCCGTAGCCGGCCGCCTTGACGCCATAATCCTGCGGCGTCGTGGCGGTCCGCGCCTGAAGAGCCTCCGCCCTCGCGTCGAGACGCTTGATGGCCTCGTCCCGCGTTTCGTCCGGCTCCGGCATGGTCCTCGAGTCCAGCCGCGGCGACGAATTCGACGCCATGGCCCGGGCTGAAAGTCGCGCGGAACCTATAGACGCGGGTGCAGTGCGTCAAGATTCCGGCGCCGCAACATAATCCGTTGTTTTTGCTACGGAAAAATGTGGCGTGCGATTTGTCGCGTCTTAGAAGATCGCGTAGCCGCCGTCGATCAGCAGGGAGTCGCCGGTGTGGAAGCGTGAGGCGTCCGAGGCGAGGTAGACGGCGATCCCGCCGAAGTCCTCCGGCTCGCCCCAGCGCCGCATCGGCACCCGCTTGATGACCTGCTCGTTGAACTTGTCGTTGCCCTGGGCGCCGGCGGTCATGTCGGTGGCGATCCAGCCCGGCAGCACGGCGTTGGCGCGAATGCCGTAGCGGGCGTACTCGACCGCCAGGCCCCGGATCATGCCCAGCACCGCCGTCTTGGCCGAGGAATAGGCCTCGTTGCGGGCCGCGCCGTGCACCGCCGACAGCGACGAGGTGACCACCAGCGAGCCGCCCGGATCGCCCGCCTGGGCGCGAGCGACCATGTGCTTGACCGCCTCGCGGAAGGTGAAGAACACCCCGTCGAGGTTGACGCCCATCACCCGCCGCCAGGTCTCGGTGCTCATCTCCGCGAACGAGCGGGCCCCGCCGCCGATCCCGGCGTTGGCGATCACCGCGTCCAGCCGGCCCATCTTGGCGGCCGCCTCGGCCATGCCGTCGATCACCTGCTGTTCCTGCGAGACGTCGATGCGCTGGGTCAGCACCTTGACGCCGTGGGCCTTCAGCCGCGCCTCGGCGGCGGCGTTCTTGTCGGCGTTGGTGCCCCAGATGACGATGTCGGCGCCGGCCTGGGCCATCCCCTCGGCCATGCCGAGCCCGATACCGCCGTTGCCACCGGTGACCAGCGCGACCTTCCCGGTCAGATCGAACGGCTTGTAGGCCATGGGCTTCCCCTCTCCTTCTGATGCGCCCCAGCGAAAGGCCCGCTTACGCAGGGAGCGTCAAGCCATGCTTGAGCGTGAGAAGGATCGGGCGCACGGCAGGGTGACTGGCAGCGCTGCGCGCTGCCAGTCACCGGCGGCCTTCGGTGACCGGCTGGCCTAAAGCCTGCCCGACACCTCGCACCGGGGGCCGTCCTCCATCACGACCAAGGTCACATCAGCGGCTCGATCGCCGCGCGCTCCTCGCCGAAGGGGTCGGATTCGACGCGGGAGGCCTGGGTGTCGAACACCATGGTCGTGCGGCGCTCGGGGTCGAAGGCCGGCCAGGCCAGGGTCGGCGTGCTGGGATCGCCGGTGCGGGCGAAGGCGGCCCAGGCGGCGTTCATCTCCGCCGACAGCCGCTCGACCTCCGGCCCCGCGCCGCAGAAGCGGTCCTGGCCCGGCGCGCGGTGTGTCCCGAACACGAACGGCATCTCCAGCGCGTGGCAGGCGCCGAGCAACCCGCGGCGGGCCGGCGAAGCATGGGTGAAGAGGTATAGGTAGGTGTTCGGCTGCACCGCGCGCTGGGCGCTCGCCAGCCAGATCGACGGAATGCGGAAGCGCACGTCGCTCTGCACCGCGTCCAGGATGTCGAGCGATTCGGTCGGCAACCCCTTGGCCCGACGCGAGGCGCGGTAGGTCTCGACCAGCGCCTTGGCCTGCTCTTCGCTGGCCTCGGGCAGGGCGGCGCGGACGGCTGCCAGCAGCCCGGCCTCGTCCAGCGGCTGGCGCGGCGCGGCGGCGGCGAACAGCTTCACCTCGTCGCGGTTGGAACCGATCAGCACGGCGGTCTCGGAGGCCGCGCCCTGGCGGATCACCCGCAGCGGCTCGTCCGGCAGGGTGCCGGGATCGCGCACCGGGCCGAACAGCAGGCCCTGCTTCTGCACCGCCACCTGGGCCCTCAGAATCTCGGCGACCGGAACCTGCTGCAGCTCGGCGGCGCGGTCGGGGGGCAGACCCAGCGCTTCGAGGAACGCGGCGGCGGTCCTGGCGGCGATCTCGGGCGGGGCGGCCCGGCCGACGCCGCTCTGCAGGATCGCCCGGTTGAACAGGCCCCTGGCCGCCGGCATGGCGAGCAGCGCGGCGACCGAGGCCGAGCCGGCCGATTCGCCAAAGATGGTGACGTTGGCCGGGTCGCCGCCGAACGATTCGATGTTGGCCTGCACCCACTTCAGGGCGGCGATCTGGTCCAGAAGGCCGAGGTTCGGCCCGAAGCCCGCTTCCGGCAGCGACAGGAAGCCCAGCGCTCCCAGCCGGTAGTTGATCGACACCACCACCACGTCGTGACGGCTCGCGAACGCGCCGCCGTCGTAGATCGCCTCGTAGCCGGCGCCGTGGGTGAAGCCGCCGCCGTGGATCCATAACAGCACCGGCCGCCCCGCCCCGTCGGCGGCTGGGGTGAAGACGTTGAGATTCAGGCAGTCCTCGTCCTGCGGGCCGGAGGCGGCGAAGCCCTGGATCGGGTGCGGGGTCTGCGGCGCGGCGTAGCCGATCTCGCGGGCCAGGCGCAGGGTGCTCCAGGGCGACGCCGGCTGCGGCGGGCGGAACCTGCGGTCGCCCACCGGCGGAGCCGCGTAGGGGATGCCCCAGAAGACGAGGTGTCCCTCCCTGAGTACGCCCTCGACCCGACCGCCGGTCGTGTGGACGGCCTCCAGCGTGCTGGCCTCCATGCCGCCTGCTCCATGCTTGCTGGTCTTCTCCGGCCGGCGACGCTACACGCCTCGCAAACCGGCGTCATCCCGGGTGGGCGGTCTCAGGCCGCGGTCCAGCCGCCGTCGACGGCCAGGGCCGCGCCGGTGGTCGAGGCCCCCAGGTCGCTGACCAGGTAGAGCAGCATGCCGGCCAGGTGTGGATACTCCACGAAGCTCTTGTTCGGCTGGGCGGCGAGGATCACCTCCTCCACCACCCGATCCTCGGGGATGCCGCGGGCCCGGGCCTGGTCGCCGATCTGGGCCTCGACCAGTGGGGTCTTCACATAGCCCGGGCAGATGGCGTTGCAGGTCACCCCGGAGCGGGCCAACTCCAGGGCCACCGACTTGGTGAAGCCGACGATCCCGTGCTTGGCCGCCACGTAGGCCGACTTGAACGGCGAGGCGACGAGGCCGTGCGCCGAGGCCAGGTTGACGATCCGCCCGCGCCCCTGGGCCTTCATCACCGGGACCGCCGCGCGGGTGGCGTAGAAGGCCGAGGAGAGGTTGATGGCGATGATCGCCTCCCACTTTTCCGGCGGGAATTCGTCGACGGGGGCCACGTGCTGGATGCCGGCGTTGTTGACCAGGATGTCGAGCCGGCCGAACTCGCGCCGGGCGGCGTCCACCAGGTCGGCGATCTCGTCGGGCCGGGTCATGTCGGCGCCGTGATAGACGACCTTCACGCCGGTGCGGGCCTCGAGGGCCCGGCGGTCGTGCTCGATCTGCGCCGGATCGCCCAGGCCGTTGACGATCACGTCGACGCCCTGTTCGGCGAGCGCGGCGGCCATCGCCTGGCCGATGCCGCTGGTCGAGCCGGTCACGATCGCGGCCTGTCCCTTGAGGCCGTAGTCCATGCTCAGCTCTCCTTCGCCGCGCCTGCGGGCGGCGGCTGCGGGCGGACGAAGGTCCACTCCGCCTCGCTGGAAAGTTCCTCGCTGAACCGGTAGCCGGCCACGTCGAACCCCTTCAGCTTCGCCGCCTTGTCGATGCGGTGGTCGATCGCCCAGCGCGCGGCCATCCCCCGCGCCCGTTTTGCATAGAAGCTGACCACCTTGGCCTCGCCGTCCTTCTCCTCCAGGAAGCGGAGGCTGACCACCGGCGTCTCCAGCGCATCCAGGTCGACGGCGGCGAAGTATTCCTGGCTGGCGAGGTTCACGAGAGTGCGGTCCTTGTGACCACGGGAGGCCTCGTTGAGCGCCCTGGCGATGCGATCGCCCCAGAACCTGTAGAGGTTCGGGCCACGCCTGGTCTTGAGCCGCGTGCCCATCTCCAGGCGGTAGGGCTGGATGGCGTCGAGCGGCCGCAGCACCCCGTAGAGGCCGGAGAGGATCCGCACGCGGTCCTGCGCCCACGCCAGCGCCTTCTTGTCGAGCTCGCGGGCGCGGAGCCCTTGGTAGACGTCGCCGTTGAACGCCAGCGCCGCCTGCAGCCCCTCCTCAGAGGCCGGGTCGAAGACCTGGAAGCGCTCGCGGTTCAGCTCCGCCAGGTCGTCGGACAGCTTCATCAGCCGCTTGAGGTCCGCGGCCCGCAGCCTGGCCGTGACCTCGGCCAGCTCGGCCACATCGTCCATCAGCTCCGGCGCGCTCAGCGGCAGCCGCGCCTGCGGCCGCTCGAAGTTCAACGACTTGGCAGGCGAGAGCACCATCAGCATGGCCGCTCTCTTGGCCCGCGACTCGAAGGAAGGGAAGCCCCCCGGCGTTGTTCCTCTCCTTCGTGGTGAGGGCATGAAGGCGCGAGGGCCTAGAACAGCACGCGGGGGTTCATGATGCGCTTGGGGTCGAGGGCCTGGCGGATGGCGCGCTGGGCGGCGACTTCGGCGGGGGATTTGTAGCGTAGGGCCTCGGCGGTCTTCATGGCGCCCAGACCGTGTTCGGCGCTGATTGAGCCCCCGAGACGGTGAACGATGTCGTGGACGATGCGAGAGCCTTCCTCGCGGCGGGCGGCGTGGGCCGCATCATCGCCTCCGTCCGGCCGCAGCACGTCGTAGTGGATGTTGCCGTCGCCGACGTGGCCGAAGGCGCAGATTCGGCAGCCGGGGGCGAACCGCTGCACCGCCTCCCCCGCCTCGCGCAGGAAGTTGGCGACCTCGGCGACCGGGACGGCGACATCGTGCTTCCAGGTCGCCCCCTCGGACTTCTGGGCCGCCGACTGGTTCTCGCGCAGCGACCAGAAGGCCCCGGCCTGGGCCTCGGTCTGGGCGACGGCGGCGTCCTGCGCCAGCCCGGACTCGAGGGCCCCGGCCAAGAGCCGCTCCATCGCCGACTCCGCCGAACCGGACTCGCCGGCGGCGATCTCGATCAACACGTACCAGGGATGGACGCCCTCCAGCGGGTCGCGCTGGCCGGGGATGTTCTTCAGCGCGAACTCGACGCCGATGCGGCTCATCAGCTCGAAGGCCTCGACCGCCCCGCCGGCCTCCTCCTTGGCGCGGGCCAGCAGCCGGACGGCCGCCTCGGCGCTAGGCAGGCCGGCGATCGCGGTGGCTCGCGAAGTCGTCAGCGGAAAGAGCTTGAGGCTGGCCGCGGTGACCACGCCCAGCGTGCCCTCGGCCCCGATCAGGAGCTGCTTGAGGTCGTAGCCGGTGTTGTCCTTGCGCAGGCGCTTGAGCCCGTTCCAGACCTCGCCGTTGGGCAGCACGGCCTCCAGGCCCAGGACCAGCTGGCGAGCCGTACCGTAGCGCAGCACCTGGGTGCCGCCGGCGTTGGTGGAAACCACGCCGCCGACGGTCGCCGAGCCTTCCGAAGCCAGCCCCAGCGGAAAGCGGCGGCGATGGCGGGCGGCCGCCTCGTGCACAGCGGCCAGGGTCACGCCCGCCTCGGCGACGATCACGTCGTCGAACGGGTCGATGTCGCGGATGGCGGCCAACCGCTCAGTGGAGAGCAGGATCTCGCCCTGCGGAATCTGGCCGCCGACCAGGCCGGTGTTGCCGCCCTGGATGGTGATCGGCACGCCGGCCTCGAAGCAGACGCCGACCACCCCGGCGACGTCGGCGGTGGTTTTCGGCAGCGCCAGGAAGGGGGTCGTCCCCTGCCAACGGTCGCGCCACTCCACCAGCTTGGGGGCCAGCCGGGCCGGGTCCTGGCTCCAGCCGGACTCGCCGAGCACCGCCTTCAGGCGCGAGAGGACGTCGGCGGGCACGGGGGCGGTCATGACGCCAGCATAGCGCCTCGCACCCCCGCGCGGGAGGCTTCCGCCGGCCCCGCGATCACCTATGGTGACGCTGAAGAACCCCAAGGAGAGCAAGCCCATGACCCCGCTCGTCACCACGTCCGACAAGGGCCACGTCCGGACGATCACCCTCAACCGACCGGCCAAGAAGAACGCCCTGTCGCAGGAGCTGGCCTGGGGCGTGGTCGAGGCGGTGGACGAGGCGGCTAAGGACGACAACGTCTGGGTGGTGGCGATCACCGGCTCGGGCGACGCCTTCTGCGCCGGCCTCGACCTCTCCGGCTCGGAGCCCTACTCGCCCTTCCCGCCGATGACCGCCCAGCTCGACGATGTGGGCTGGGTCGGCCACTTCCTGCTGTCGATCCGCAAGCGGTGCGACAAGCCGGTGGTCGGCGGGATCAACGGCGTGGCGGTGGGCGCGGGGCTGGGCCTGGCCATGTCCTGCGACGTGCGACTGATCGCCTCCAGCGCCCGCCTGATGGCGGGCTACACCCGCATCGGCGGCTCGCCCGACGCGGGCCTGACCATCACCCTTCCCCAGGCCATGGGCTACGAGAAGGCGATGCGGTTCATGATGGAGAACCGTACGGTCACCGGGGCCGAGGCCATCGAGTGGGGCATGGCCGGCGAGGTCGTCGAGGACGCCAGGTTCGCCGACCGGCTCGCCGAGTATTGCGAGCAGCTGTGCGAGTGGTCGCCGATCACCATGCGCCTTCTGAAGCGCGGCATCGTGAAGTCCTACGAGACCACCGACCTCGAGACGCAGCTCCGCTACGAGGTCTCCAACATCCGCCGCGCGTTCGGCAGCCAGGACGGTCAGGAGGCCCGCCGCGCCTTCCTCGAAAAGCGCAAGCCGGTGTTCCAGGGGCGGTAGGGGCTGGACGACAGGTAGCGCTGCGCGCACCGGTCACCTGCGGTCTTCGGCGACTGGCTGGCCGACGGCCTGCCTGTCGCCTCGCGCCCACGGGCCGGCTGTCGTCCCGCTGTCAGGTCGTTGACGGGGCCATGTCGTGGTCGGCCAATGCGGCGGCGAGGCAGGGTGGGCGCGATCGCCGACACGGGACGATGACATGCTGATCCAGAAACTGCGGCTCCGGCGGGGCTGGTCCCAGGAGCAACTCGCCGAACTCTCCGGCCTCAGCGTGCGCACCATTCAGCGGCTCGAGCGCGGCCAGCCCGGCAGCCTGGAGTCGATGAAGGCCCTGGCGGCGGTCTTCGAAGTCGATCTCGAGCGACTGAAGGAGTCCGCCGTGGACGCGCCCAATCCGAAAGACGTCAGCCCCGAGGAGGCCCTGGCCCTGGCGCACGTGCGCAGGGTGAAGAGCTTCTACATCCACCTTTCGCAGTACCTGATCGTCATCGGCGTGCTGGCGGCGGTGAACGTCGTCTCGCATCCCGGGGTCTGGTGGTTCGTCTGGCCGGCGCTCGGCTGGGGACTGGCGGTGGCCGTCCACGCCGTGTCGGTGTTCGACATCCTGCCGTTCCTGAACGGCGCCTGGGAACGGCGCGAGGTCGAAAAGCGCCTCGGCCGGCGGCTCTAGCCGCTCAGCCGACGAAGCCGGCGGCGCGGCGCAGCCGGTCGTTGATCGCCTCGCCCAAGCCCTCCTCGGGTATCGGCGCGACGGCGATGCCGGAAGGACCCGTCGCGTCGGCCGCGCGCAGCATGGCGAACAGGTTGGCGGCGGCCTCGCGCAGGTCGCCGGCCGGGCTGAGGTTGAACGGTCCGGGAGCGCCCGGACCGAAGCCGAGGAAGGCCTCGCCCGGCCGGGGCGCCTCGGCGCCCAGCCGCACCGGCGCGTTGGGGGCGTAGTGGCGGGCGAGGCGGCCGGGCGAGCGCTTGGCGTCCGCCTCGGCCTCGGCCAGCGGTCCGATCTCGGCCTCGATCTCGGCCCGCGTCACGGCGCCCGGCCGCAACAGTCGCGGCTCATCGAGCAGCGCCACCACCGTCGATTCCAGCCCAACGCGGCACGGCCCGCCGTCCAGCGCGGCGGCGGCCGCCGCGCCCGTCTCCTCTAGCGCCGCCTCGAGCGCGGTCGGGCTCGGCCGGCCCGAGCGATTGGCGGACGGCGCGGCCACCGGGCCGCCGAAGGCCTCCAGCAGCGCCCGGGCGACGGGATGGGCGGGCGCGCGCACCGCCACCGTGTCGAGTCCGGCGCGCGCCAGGTCGCAGACCCTCGCCGGCCGGCGGACCGGCAGCACCAGGGTCAGCGGCCCCGGCCAGAACCGCCCAGCCAGGCGCCGGGCCCGTTCGTCGAACTCGGCGACCTCCTCGGCGGCCTCCAGGGACGCGACGTGGGCGATCAGGGGATTGAAGCTCGGCCGGCCCTTGGCCTCGTAGAGCCTGGCCACGGCCTGCGGGTTCGCGGCATCGGCCGCCAGGCCGTAGACCGTCTCGGTGGGCAGGATGACGAGGTCGCCGGCGCGTAGCGCCGCGGCGGCGCGCGCGATGGCCCCCGCCCCCGTCTCCTGCACCTTGTCCGTTCCGCTCATCGCCGGCTCGTTACACCGCGCGGACGGGGCTTGTCCTGCCCGGCGTCGCGCCCGAGAGTGCGCCGGGCCCCGGAAGAGGGCCGCGAGTAAGGGGGGAGAGCACGCCGATGTCCGACATTTCGCAGCCCGTCCGGGCCGCCGCCCTGGGATGGGGCGTCAAGCAGAGCTTCCGGTCCTACGTCGAGGCGATGGGCGGGACGGTGGCGCTGTCGGGCGGCGCCGAGCGCGACGCCGAGGGCGCCTTCCTGTTCGCGCCGAAGGACGGCGCGGCCCTGACCCTTGACGCCGACGGCCGGCCGCAGGGCGAGGCGCTGTTCTCCGGCGAGGTGAAGTTCGAGGCGCACGGCGGGATGCTGAAGGTCAGCGTGACCGACCCCGGCGTGAGCCTGGAGCCGGCCGGCGGGGCCCTGACCGTCGCCGACCCGTGGGCGCCCGGAAAGCGCATGCAGATCGCCAAGCTGGACATGGCCGCCGCCCTGGTCGAAGGCGGCGAGGTGGTGCTGCCGGCGGCGGCGACCCTCGACGGCATGCAGCTGCTCGGCGACCACTATCCGCCCGGCACGCCGCTGGATCCGGTGCGGGTAAAGCTGGCCTAGCGCCGCGCGCGCACCTCGACCTCGACCTTCACCTGGGCGGGGACCTGGTCGGTGGAGGCGAACTCGCCCTGGCCGACGCCGAAGGCGGTACGGTCGAGGCTGGTCTCGCCTCGCACGCGGGCCCTGTCGCCGTCGATCTTCAGCTCGAACGGCAGGCGGACCGGCCGGCTGACGCCGCGCAGCGTCAGCGATCCGTGGGCGACGTAGCGATCCTCACCGGCCTTCTCGAAGCGGTCGGCGAGGAAGGTCGCCTTCGGGTGCTCGCCGGCATTGAAGAAGTCGTAGCCCGGCAGGGCGCCGTCGCGCTGCGCATCGCCCGTCGTTACCGAGGCGACGTCGATGGAGACGCTCACCCGCGAACGGTCCAGCGACTCGGGGCTGAAGCGGATGTCGGCGGTGAAGCTGCGGAACTCGCCCTCGATCTTCGCCCCGCCCCAGGAGGTCTCGAACTCGATCTTGGAGCCGTCCTCCAGCCGCCATACGACGGGCTCGGCCGGCGGGGCGGGCTCGGCCGGCGAGGCGGGCCCGGCCCGGGCGGCCTCTGATTCGGCCTGCGCGCCCTCGGCCGGGGAGACAGCCGCGGCGTCGGCGGGAGCCGTCTCCGGCGCCCCCGCGGGCTCGATCGCCTGCGCAGGGGGGCCCGGCGGGGCAGAGACTCCGGGAACGGGCGGAGCGACGAGCGCGCCGAACGCGGCCGCGGCCGCGGCTCCCAGCGCGATCAGCGCCAGCCTCGGCTCCATCCACCGCCCGGCCCCGGCCCCCGGCGCCATGCGGGCCAGCACCGGCTCGTCGCGGCTGAACAGCTGGTGCTTCAGGGCGCCGGCCACGTGCAGGGCGATCAGGCCGTAGAAACCCTTGACGATCAGGTCGTGGCCGGCCTCGCCGATCTCGTGCCAGGTCTCGCGCGCCTCGCGCGACAGCGCGTCGGTCCCGGGAAGGTCCGGCCACGGCACGAGGCCGTAGAGCAGCGTCGGGATTTCGATGCGGCTGGTGGAGACCATCAGCCAGCCGGTCAGCGGCATGCCGATCATCACCACGTAGAATCCGGCGTGGGTGACCGCGGCCAGCAGCTTCTCCCAGCGCGCCATCGTCTCCGGCATCGGCGGCGGCGGGTTCAGCAGCCGCCAGGCCAGCCTGACCAGGCTGAGCAGCAGGATGGTGATCCCCACCGACTTGTGCAGCTGGGTGACCGCGAAGGCCTCCGGCGTGCGATCCTCCATCCGCCCGGCGAGCATGATCTGCACCAGGATCATCGCCGCGATCGTCCAATGCAGGACGATGGCGACGGTCGCATAGCGGTCGGCCCGCGCGGGCATGTCCGGAACGTCCCTCATCGGCTGCCTTCTCAAACTCCACTACGGCGTCGAGCTCGACCCAATCTCCGCCCGCATCCGCGGCAGGACCGGCCTCCAGCCCGGCAGACCCTTCGGACTCCACCTAGGCTCCCGCGCGGCTTGGCGCAAATTTGCGGCAGACCCGCCAGGGACGCCGTCGCGTCAGGCTTGGACCGCCTGCCCCAGGCGCCCTAAATGGCGGCGAGCCTCTGGAGCCCGCCATGACCTTCCGTGCGCCCGTCCGCGACATCGCCTTCGCCCTGGCCGCCGTCGGCGCCGGCGACCTGGCCCGCCGCGGCTTCCCCGACCTCGACGAGGACACCGTCCAGGCCATCCTCGCCGCCGCCGGCGCCTTCTGCGAGGAGCAGCTCGCCCCGCTGAACCGCATCGGCGACACCGTCGGCGCCCGCTATGAGAACGGCCGGGTAACCGTGGCCCCCGGCTTCGCCGACGCCTATCGCGCGTTCGCGGCCGGCGGCTGGAACAGCCTCTCGGCCGAGCCCGAGCACGGCGGCCAGAGCCTGCCCAAGGCGCTGGAGGCCGGGGTGTTCGAAATGGTGCAGTCGGCCAACATGGCGTTCGGCCTCTGCCCGATGCTGACCCAGAGCGCCATCGACGCCCTCTCGCAGGTCGGCTCCGAGCGCCAGAAGCGGCTCTACCTGCCGAAGCTGGTCAGCGGCGAGTGGACCGGCACCATGAACCTCACCGAGCCGCAGGCCGGCTCGGACCTGGCGGCGCTGACCACCCGCGCCGAGCCCGACGGCGAGGGCGGCTTCCGCCTGCACGGCCAGAAGATCTTTATCACCTGGGGCGACCACGACGCGGCCGACAACATCGTCCACCTGGTGCTGGCGAGGCTCCCCGACGCCCCGCCGGGGGTGAAGGGTATTTCGCTGTTCCTGACCCCCAAGCGGCTGGTGAACGACGACGGCTCGCTGGGCGGGCCCAACGACCTGCGGCCGGGCTCCATCGAGCACAAGCTGGGCATCCACGGCTCGCCCACCTGCGTGATGCTGTTCGAGGGCGCGAAGGCCGAGCTGGTCGGCAGGCCCGGCGAGGGCCTGGCCAACATGTTCCTGATGATGAACGCCGCCCGCCTGCAGGTCGGCGTGCAGGGCGTGGCCATCGGCGAGCGGGCCTGGCAGCAGGCGATGGCCTTCTCGCTGGAGCGCCGCCAGGGCCGCTCGGGCTGGACCGGCGAGACCTCCGCGCGCATCTGGGACCATCCGGACGTGCGGCTGATGCTGGCCCTGACCAAGGCCAAGATCGAGGCGGCGCGCGGCATCTGCCTGATGACCGCGGTGCTGGCCGACGAGGCCCGCCTGGCCGGCAGCGAGGCCGAGCGCGCCGCCGCCAAGGCCCGCCAGGAACTGCTCACCCCCATCGCCAAGGCCTGGTCCACCGACATCGGGGTCGAGGCCGCATCGATCGGCGTGCAGGTGCACGGCGGCATGGGCTTCATCGAGGAGACGGGCGCGGCCCAGCACTACCGCGACGCCCGCATCGCCCCGATCTACGAGGGCACCAACGGCATCCAGGCCATCGACCTGGTCGGGCGCAAGGCGCCCGCCGCCGACGGCGAGGTGGTGCGGGCCCTGGCCGCCGACATCCTCACCACCGCCGAGGCGTTGACCGGCGACGAGGACCTGGCCGGCGTCGGCAAGCGGCTGGCCGAGGGCGTGCTGTCGCTGGAGCGGGCCACCGACTGGATTCTGGAGCACCGCGGGCCGGCGGCGCTGGCCGGCGCCACCGCCTACCTGCGGCTGGCCGGCATGGTGGTCGGCGGCTGGGTGCTGGGCCGCCAGGCCCTGCTGGCCAGGGACGCGAGCGATCCCTGGCTGGCCGGCAAGGCGCGGCTCGCCCGCCTCTACGCCGACCGGGTGCTGACGCTGGCCGCCGGCGAGGCTGCCGCGGCGATGGCCGGCGACGAGGACCTCGCCGCCCTGTCGCCCGAGGCGCTGGCCGGGTGACGACAGCCGACTTCGCCCGCCATCCCGTCGAGGTCGCCCAGAGGCTGATCGGCGCGCGCCTGACCCTGGGCGGCGTCGGCGGAGTGATCGTCGAGACCGAGGCCTATCACCACGAGGACCCCGCCTCGCACAGCCACGCCGGGCCCACGGCCCGCAACGCGGCGATGTTCGGGCCGGTCGGCCGCGCCTACGTCTACCGCTCCTACGGCGTCCACTGGTGCCTCAACATCGTCTGCGGGATCGATCTCGGCAGCGCCGTGCTGATCCGCGCGCTGGAGCCTGTGGAAGGGATCGAGCTGATGTGCGCCCGTCGCGGGGTCTCGGACCTGCGCCGGCTCTGCTCGGGGCCGGGAAAGCTGTGCCAGGCGCTGGGCGTAACGCAAGAGCACGACGGGATGCCGATCGAACACGCCCCCTTCCAGCTGAGGCCCACCGAGCGGCCGGTGGAGCTGCTGGTCGGCCCGCGGATCGGCATCTCCAAGGCCGTGGACCTGCCCTGGCGTTTCGGGCTGGCGGGCTCGAAGCACCTATCCCGCCCCTTCCCGCGTCCGCACCGGCTTCAGCCGGCGAACACCTTTCCGACGTCCAGCACGCCCCAGCCGTAGACGGGATCGGCCCCCGGCTCGCCCGTGTCGCGGGCGTTCTTCAGGAGCAGGGCGAGCGCCTCCCTGCCGGAGAGCTCGGGTCTGGCCTCCATCACCAGCGCCAGGGCGCCGGCCACGTGGGCGGCGGCGAAGGAGGTGCCGGAGACCAGGCGACAGGTCTTCTTGCCGCATTCGGCCACCACCCGCTCGCCCGGAGCGGCCAGGTACCAGGACCGGGTCGGGCCCGCGCGGTTGGACCAGCGGGCCAGTTCGCCCTCGGCGCTCACCGCGCCCACCGCCACCACGGCGCCCTCGAACCTGGAGTCGGCGGCGTACTTGGCCGGATAGGTCGGCTCGGCGGCCGAGCGGTTGCCGGCCGCGGCCACCACCACCGCCCCGGAGTCGACGGCGTTCTTCAGCGCGGTCTCGAAGGCGGGGCCCATCGGCCGGCTGGCCTGCAGCGGCAGGACGATCACCCGGGCCTTGCGGTCGGCGGCGTACTGCACCGCCCGCGCGAGGGCCGAAGCGCGGAAGGCGCACTGGCCGTTGTAGCCGCCCTCGAAGTCGGCCCGCACCGACAGCAGCTCGGCGTTGTAGGCGACGCCCACCAGCCCCTTGCGGTCCAGCGCCGCGCCCAGCGGGGCGGCCATGTAGGTTCCGTGCCGGTCAGTAGCGGGCAGGCTGCGCTCGCCGGCGAAGATGTCGACCGAGTCGCGCGAGACGTTGCGCAGCACCTCGCGCGGGGCGTCCTGCATGCCGCAGTCCACCATGGCCACTGTCACCCCGCGGCCGGTCGCGCCGACCTGGTAGGCCCCCATGGCGTTGATCGAGCCCAGGCCCCAGCTGCGCAGATATTCTCCGCTGGTGACGTCGGGGATCTTCTGGGTGCAGCCGGCGGCGAGCGCGGCCAGCGCGGCGCAGAGCGCCAGCCGCAGCCCGGTCACGCCTCGCTTGGCAGTGCTCATGGACCTGACCTCGTCGGCGAGCATGGGCCGTTTGCGCCCGCCAGCCAAGAGGTTGGAATTGCTCAGCCTTGCCGGGATCGGCCGGCTAGAGCTGGGCCATCAGGTAGTCGGCCGACGAGACCTTGAACTCGCCCGGGGCCTCGACGTTGAGCTCCTTCACGACGCCGTCGTCGACGATCATCGAGTAGCGCTGCGAGCGTTGGCCCATGCCGAAGCGGGCGCCGTCCATCTCCAGGCCGGCGGCGCGGGTGAAGTCACCGTTGCCGTCGGCGACCATCATGATCTTGTCGCCCACGCCCTGGTGGTCGCCCCAGGCCTTCATCACAAAGGCGTCGTTGACCGACAGGCAGGCGATCGCGTCGACGCCCTTGGTCTTGATGTCCTCGGCCTTCTCCACGAACCCCGGCAGGTGCTTGGCCGAGCAGGTGGGCGTGAAGGCGCCCGGGACCGCGAACAGCGCCACCTTGCGGCCGCCGAACAGCTCCTTGGTGGTGATCGGGCGCGGGCCTTCCTCGGTCGCGAGGGTCAGGGTGGCGTCAGGAATGCGATCGCCGACTTTGATGGTCATGGCCTGGCTCCGTGAAAGTGGACCGAAACGCAGACCACGTTATGCGGGCGTGCGTCAACGGGTCGCGCAAACGACTTGAAAGCGCCGCGTTCCCCCTCAAAATCGAATTCATGGGTTCACAATTCTCCGGCGCAGAAACCGCCGCCGAGTTCCTCGCCGGGCAACTGCTGATCGCCATGCCGGGCATCGGCGACCCCAGGTTCGAACGCTCGCTGATCCTGGTCTGCGCCCACGACGAGCAGCACGCCATGGGCGTAGCGGTGAACCAGCCGGTCGCCGGCCTCACCGTGCCGGACCTTCTGGAACGGCTGAACATCACCGCAACCATCGACGCGCCGCCCGACCTGGTGCTGCTGGGCGGCCCGGTGGAGCGCGAGCGCGGCTTCGTGCTGCATACCACCGACTACCGCTCGCAGGAGATGACGCTGGACATCACCGAGGGCGTGGCTCTCACAGCCACCCGCGACGTGCTGGAGGCGATGGCCAGCGACAAGGGCCGCCCCCGCCGCTCGTTCCTGGCCCTCGGCTACGCCGGCTGGGGCGCCGGTCAGCTGGAGCGCGAGATCCGGGAGAACGTGTGGCTCACCTGCCCGCCCGACGAGGAGCTGCTGTTCGGCTCCGACCACGAGGCCAAGTGGTCCAAGGCCCTCGCCAAGCTCGGCGTCGACCCCCGCCTGCTCAGCGCCCAGACGGGCGGGCGGGCATAGGCCTGTCAACCCGTCTATCACACGGCCGTCAGCAGGGTGCTCGCGGCCTGCGTCCAGACGGTCAGCTGCTGGCGGCGCATAAAGGTCTGCATGGCGGCGGTGGAGGGATCGCGAGAGCGTTCCCATTCGCCGTGGTCGCCGTAGCGGGTGATCAGCAGGTAGCGGGCGAAACCGTCCAGATCGGCGGCGCGGAACAGGCCAAAGACCTTGGCGTCGAAACGGGTCTCGAAGTCGGGCCAGCCCTCGCCGGAGAGCCGCACGAACTCCTCGGCCGCCTCCGGCAGCACGTGGAACCAGCGCAGCACGTAGATGCCGCCGGGCTTCAGCGCATCGCCGTCCGCAGGGCGGATGGTCGGGGCCAGAGCATCGCGGTGGAGCCGGTCCACGACGGCGAGGCCCTCGAGGTCCGCCCGCCCGCGCTGCCCCCAGCGGACCAAAAGCGCGAGTTCGCCGGCGGCCCATCCGAGCTGGGCGGAGAACAGGCCGAGCGGCTCGCCGCCCGCCCCGCGGACGCTGGCCGCGCCCCGGTCCTTGAGGTCCGCGGCGAACGCCGCCTGGCTCTGCCGCCCCGGGGCGGGTTTCAGTCGAAACTGGAAGAGTTCGTAGTCGGCCATGGCGACAGCATAGCTGCGCCTGCGGCGCCGCCTAGCCCCGCGCCTTCACCGGCGCGGCGCCGTCCACGTAGCTTTCATTGAGGTAGACCTCGGCCTCCTGCGGCGACAGCGCCGGGGCGTAGCCGAAGCCCTGGCCGTAGTCGCAGCCGAGATCGAGCAGCTGGCGGGCCATGCCGGCGTTCTCGACACCTTCGGCGACCACCTCGAGCTTCAGGTCCTGGCCCAGCTTGACGACCGAAGAGACGATCTTGGCCGAGCCTTCGTCGGTGGCCATGGTGCGCACGAAGTAGCGGTCGATCTTGAGCGTGTCGAACGGCAGCCGGGTCAGGTAGGACAGCGAGGAGAAGCCGGTCCCGAAGTCGTCGAGCGCCAGCGCCGCGCCGGCCTCGCGCAGGCGGCGCAGGATGATCGCCGCCCGGTCCGGGTCGTTCATCACGTCGCTTTCCGTCACCTCCAGCTTCAGGGCGCCCGGCGGCAGGCCGGTCTCCTTGCGGATCTCGATGACGTCGGAGACGAGGTCAGGCCGGTCGATCTCGCCGGTGGACAGGTTGACCGCGACGGTCAGCTCGCCGGCCAGCCGGTGGTCGCGCCGCCACGCGGCGAGCTGCTTGGCGGCCTCGCGCATCATGTGTGCGCCGAGGTCGCTCATCAGCCCCATCTCCTCGCAAAGCGGCAGGAACTGGTCGGGGGTCAAGAGGCCACGACGCGGGTGGCGCCAGCGCACCAGCGCCTCGAAGCCCGACAGGGCGCCGGTCGAGAGCCGCACGATCGGCTGATAGAAGGGAGTCAGCTCGCCACGGGCGATGGCCCCGCGCAGATCGCCCTCCAGCGCCAGACGCGAAAGCCCGTCGGTCTCCAGGCTGCGGCCGTAGGCGGCGGCCCCGCCGCGCCCGCCGCTCTTGGCGGCCTCGACCGCCAGCTCGGCCCGACGCAGCAGCTCGGCCGCCTCGGGCGCCTCGCCGCCGCCGTAGGCCTCCACGGCGCCGACCGACAGGGTCGGGTGAATGTCGAAGCCGGCGACCCGCAGCGGCTGCTCCAGGGCGTTGCGCAGCACCTCCGCCGCGCCCGGCTGGCGCGAAGGGGCCAGCACGGCGAATTCGTCCTCGCCCACCCGGGCCAGCAGGGCCTCGGGCGGGAAGGCGGCGGCCAGGCGCGAGCCCAGCGCGGCCAGCACCAGGTCGGCCCGTTCGTGGCCCAGCGCCTCGTTCAGGCGGCGCAGGCGGTCGAGGTCGGCGACGACCAGCTGGTGGCGGCCCGGCGACTGCAGCCGCTCGCGGGCGTGAGCCAGGAAGCTGCGGCGGTCCAGAAGGCCGGTCAGCGCGTCCTGATCGGACGCGGCGAACTTTGTCTCGGGCGCGACCACGCCGGCGGCGCGCACCCCCTCCTCCAACCAGACGCCCCGCCAGATGCAGACTCCCGCGCCGCGCATACGCAGCCGCACGGCGATCTCGGCGCCGGGCTCCTGGGGCCTGAGGATGTCTTCGGCCAGCGCCCGGTCCTGCGGCAGGGCCAGCGCGCGCAGGGCGGCGGACGAGCATTCGGGGGCGAGCGGGCCGAGCCCCAGGGCGCGGCTTGCGCCGGTCAGGCGCAGGCGGTCCTGTTCGGGCTCCCAATACCACAACGCGACGTCGGCCGCCCCGAGGGCCTCAAGCGTCGTCGTCGCGTCCCAAATCCAGCGATCGCTCGCCATGCCGCCCCATGAGCCCCGGGGGCGTCGTCAGACAGACACCCCCTCCCCGACCCCCTCGTCGCCGAAGGGCGACGTCAGGCCGAACAGGACATGATCTCTCCAGACGCCGTTAATTTTGAGATAAGCGCGGGCGTAGCCCTCCTCGACGAAGCCGGCCTTCCCGAGCAGGCGGCGCGAGGCGTCGTTGTGCGGCAGGCAGGCAGCCTCCAGCCGGTGCAGCGCCAGCGAGCGGAAGGCGAAGCCGACCAGGGCCCACACCGCATCCAGGGTGTAGCCGTTGCGCACGTAGGGCTTGCCGCACCAGTAGCCGACCGACCCCATCTGGGCGACGCCCCGGCGGATGTTCGACAGGGTGATGCCACCGACCAGCGCATCGTCGCTGAGTCGAAAGACGAAGAAGGGATGGGCCACGCCCGCCTCGCGGTCGCGGGCGTAGACGGTCAGCCGCCGGCGGAAGGCGGCCCGGGTCAGGTCGTCGGCCGGCCAGGTCGGCTCCCAGGGCTGGAGAAAGTCGCGCGAGGCCGCGCGCAGGTCGCGCCATTCGGCGAAGTCGGAGGCCCGCGGCGGGCGCAGCCGCACCCGCTCCCCGTCCACCCGCAGACCGCTTTCCGCGCCGATCCACTCCAGAAGCGCCATGGGAACAGGGTCTAGCGAAAACGCAGCGCGTCAAGCGATGCTTTGGGTCAAGTCAGCCGGCCAGCGCGCGACGGAACGCCTCGGCGGCCGGCATCGCGGCCTTGGGTCCCAGCACCGAGGCCGCCGCGCGTCCCTGGCCCAGCATCCGCTCGCCGACCCGTTGCAGGTCGTCCTCCGTCACCTCGTCGATGCGTCGGGCGAGCTCGTTCGGTCCCAGCAGGCGGCCGAACACAAGGAGCTGGCCGGCGGCGTGCTCGGCCCGGGCCAGCGGCGATTCCCGGCCCATGAACATCGAGGCCTTGAGCTGGGCCTTGGCCCGGCCGAGCTCGCGGGGCTCGACCTTGCGGGCCAGGCCCGCGATCTCGCCGGCCGCCACCAGGGCGAGTTCGCGCGCGTCCTTGGCGGCGCAGCCGGCGTAGACGCCGAGCAGGCCGGCGTCGAGGTAGGTCTCGGCATAGGCGTCGACCGCATAGGCCAGGCCCCGGCGCTCGCGCGCCTCCTGGAACAGCCGCGACGCCATCCCGCCGCCGAGGATCTCGGCGAACAGCCGCAGGGCGAAGTAGTCGGGATCGACCGCCGAGGGCGCGGGCAGCAGAAAGACCACGTGGGCCTGTTCCAGCCGGTCGGCGTCGGCCTCCGCCCCGCCGTCGAAGGTGGCCGGCGCGAGGTCCGTCTCGGGGCCTTCCGGCTCGCCCCCGAAGTCTCGTTCGGCCAACGCCAGCAGCTCGGCCTCGTCCACCGCGCCGGCGGCGGCCACCACCAGGGCGTTCGGCGGATAGAGGCGGGCGCGCCAGTCGCCAAGCGTCGCCGGATCGGCGGCGCCGATGGATTCCACCGTCCCCAGGATCGGCCGGCCGAGCGGCTGGTCGGGGAAGGCGGCCGCCTGAGCCATCTCGAACACCCGGTCCTCGGGATCGTCCGCGGCCTCGGCGATCTCCTGGCCGATGACCTGCTTCTCCTTGGCCAGGTCCTCGGCCGACAGGGTCGGGCGGAACAGCAGGTCGGAGATGGTGGCCAGGCCCAGGTCCAGCCCGCCGGCCAGGGCCCGAACCTGATAGCTGGTGCGCTCGTAGCCGGTGGCGGCGTTGATCTGGCCTCCCTCCGCCTCGATGGCCTCGACGATGTCCTGGGCCGAGCGGCCGCCCGCGCCCTTGAACACCATGTGCTCCATCAGGTGCGACCAGCCGCAGCGTGCGGCGTCCTCGTAGCGGGCGCCGCGGCCGGCGACGACTGACGCCGCCAGGGTCTGCAGCCCCGGCATCGGGTCGCAGACCACCCGCACGCCGTTGGCCAGACGGTGGACCTTCGGAAGCCGGTCCTCAGGCAGCGGAGAAATTCCGGACATAGGCGTTCACCGCGGCCGCCTCGGGCGCCAGGCGGTCGTACTTCTCGGGCCGCGAACCGAGGTCCTCCGCGCCGCGGGGCAGCGGCGGGGCGACTCCGGTCACCGCCGTGACCGTCTCGGGGAACTTGGCCGGATGGGCGGTGGCCATGACCACGATCGGTCCGCGCGAGGCGCCCAGCCGGCGCAAGCCGGTGACGCCGACCGCGGTGTGCGGGTCGATCAGCTCGCCGGTCTCGTTGAGCGTGGCGACCATGGTCCGGGCCGTCTCGGCCTCGGTCACGCCGCAGCCGGAGAACAACTCGCGCATCGCCGCCAGCGCCTGGGGCGGGATGTCGATGACGCCGGTCTCGGCGAAAGCCTTGAACGCCCGCGCGGTCTCGACCGCATCGCGCCGCACGCACTCGAAATAGAGCCGCTCGAAGTTGGAGGCGGCCTGGATGTCCATCGCCGGCGACTGGGTCGGCGTGATCTTGCCGCGGGCGTAGCGGCCCTCCTCGAAGGCGCGCGCCAGGATGTCGTTCGCGTTGGTCGCCGCGACGATGCGGGCGATCGGCAGGCCCATGCGCTTGGCCACATAGCCTGCGAAGGCGTCGCCGAAGTTGCCCGAGGGGACCACGTAGGAAACCTCACGGTCGGGCGCGCCGAGCGCCACGGCGGTGGTGAAGAAGTAGACCGCCTGGGCGACGATGCGGGCGAAGTTGATCGAATTGACGCCCGACAGGTCCACGGCCTGCCGCAGGGCCGGGTCCTGGAAGGCCTGCTTCACCAGCGCCTGGCAGTCGTCGAAGTCGCCCTGGATGGAGACGCAGGCGACGTTGTCCTCGGTCGCGGTGGTCATGAACCGGCGCTGGACCTCGGAGATCCGCCCCTCGGGGAAGAGGGCGATCACCTTGACGCTCTTGCGGCCGCGAAAGGCTTCGATCGCCGCCCCGCCGGTGTCGCCCGAAGTGGCGCAGAGGATGGTCTGCGAGCGGCCCTGACTGGCCAGGAAGCGCTCGTACAGCCGCGCCAGCAGCTGCATGGCGACATCCTTGAACGCCAGGCTCGGCCCGTGGAACAGCTCGGCCAGGAACACGCTGGGCGTCAGCTGGGTCAGCGGCACGACCGCCGTGTGGGTGAAGCTGGCGTAGGCCTCCTGGCACATCTCCAGCGCTTCGTCGGCGGTCAGCGCCTCGCCGGCGAACTTGCCGAGCACGGCGGCGGCCACCTCGGCGTAGGGCCGCCCGGCGAAGCCGGCGATCTCCTCGCGGGTGAAGCTCGGCCATTCCTCCGGCACGTAGAGACCGCCGTCGGGAGCCAGCCCGCCCAGCACCGCATCCACGAAACCGACCGCAGGGGCCCCGCCCCGCGTCGAGACGTACCTCATCGCATCTTCCATCTGCGCCAGAGCACGGCGGCATAGACGGCGATCAGGGCCCCGGCAAGGCCGAACCAAGTGAGGGCGTATTCGAGATGACGGTTGCTGATGCCTACCGGCACCGGCGAGGGCGTAAGTCCGGCCCACTCGGGATTGGTGGACGTCTCGGCCATCAGGAACACCGGCGCGGGCCGTTCCGCGCCAAGCGCCTTCGCCATCGCGGCCACGTCGCGACGGAACCAGCGCTGCTCGGTGTTGGCCGCTGCGAAGGCGTTGGGGGTTTCAGGCGTGCGGACTACCGCGTCGATCACGACGGGCGTTTGATCCTGCGGATCCCTCGGCGGGCGCGCCGAGATCATGTCCGGCACGAAGCCACGGTCGACGAGCACCGAGCCGTACGGCCCGACCTCGAGGCGGCAGGCGGAGATCAGCCGCACGCCGGCCCGGCCTTCGTGCAGGCCATAGAGCTCGAGCCAGGGAGCCTTCGAAAGACCCGGACAGACGGCGCGGACGCGGTGGAACTCGCGGTCCTCGCCCCGGGCGATGGCGGCCAGAGCCTCGGCGGCGGGAGTAGGCGGGGCCCCTTCGAGGGCGGCGATGCGCGCCAGGAGGTCCTGCTTCCAGGCCATCCGCTGGACCTGCCAGACGCCGAGGCCGATCAGGATGCAGAGCGCGACGAGAGTGGCCGCGGTTAGGCCGATCGGCAGGCGTCTAGACATCGTGGCGGCCGGCTTCGGACGCCTTGTTGGCGAACTGCGCCGCCAGCATCACGCCCTTCAGCGGCCGCACCAGCGCCAGCGAAAGGATCAGGGTCAGGGGCAGCCAGACGATCAGGTGAAGCCAGATCGGCGGCCGGAACGCCACTTCCACGAACAGGGCGGCGAAGGAGACGGCGAAGCCCGCGATGAGAATCACGAAGACGGCCGGGCCGTCCCCGGAGTCGGCCTTTGCGAGGTCGAAGCCGCACGCCTCGCAGCGTGCGGCGACCTTGAGAAAGCCTTCGAAGAGCGGGCCTTCCCCGCAGTTGGGGCAGCGGCTCATCAGGCCCGCCGCCAGCGGATTGGGCCGACTCACGGCGCGGCTCAGTGAGCCGTGCCGCTGAAGACGACGTAGATGAAGGCGAACAGGAACAGCCACACCACGTCGACGAAGTGCCAGTACCAGGCGGCCGCTTCGAAGCCGAAGTGCTTCTCGGGCGTGAAGTGGCCGGCCATCAGGCGGATCAGGCAGACGGTCAGGAACAGCGTCCCGATCAGCACGTGGAAGCCGTGGAAGCCGGTCGCCATGATGAAGGTCGAGCCGTACAGCCGCGCGTTCGCCGCTTCCTCCGAGTAGAAGTACTGGTGCGAGAAGATGTGGTGGTACTCGTAGGCCTGGATGGCGGTGAACGCCACGCCCAGCAGGATGGTCAGCCCGAGGGCCAGCTTGGCGCCCTTGCGGTCGTTGATCTGCAGCGCGTGGTGGGCCCAGGTGACCGTGGTGCCCGAGAGCAGCAGGATCAGGGTGTTGACCAGCGGCAGCTCCCACGGCGGCACGGTGTGGACGCCGTGCGGCGGCCAGGTGGCCCAGGCCGAGCGGACTTCCTCGATCGCCGAGTGGGTGCGGACCTCGTTGAAGAGGGCCATCTCGAAGAACATCCAGAACCAGGCGACGAAGAACATCACCTCGGAGGCGATGAACAGCACCATGCCGTAGCGCAGGCCGAGGCCGACGACGGGGGTGTGGTCGCCCGCGCGGGACTCCTTCACCACGTCCCGCCACCAGCCGAACATGGTGTAGAGGACGCCGGCGAGGCCGGCGAAGAACACCCATGCGGTGCCCTCCGGAAGGCCGAACGCGCCCTTCATCCAGATCACGGCGCCGATGGCCATGATCGTCGCCGACAGCGAGCCGATCAGCGGCCAGGGGCTCGGGTTGACCAAGTGGTAGTCGTGCTTGACGCCTTCGGCCATGTCGCTCGAGGTCCTGTTTTCTAGTCTTAACCGGCGGCGATTGTTCGCCGTTGCTATAGCCCTGCCCGCGCGTTTCCGCCAAGTGCCGAGGGCGGCGCCGACTGTTCAAGTCGGGCCGTCTCGTTCGACTTCGCGCTCGGGAAGTAGGTGTAGGAAAGGGTGATCTCGCCCTTGCCGCGCGTCTCGAAATCCTGCGCGTACTCGGGGTCGACGAAATAGATCATCGGGAACTCGACTGTCTGCCCAGGCTGGATCGTCTGATCCGAGAAGCAGAAGCACTCGAGCTTGCGGAAATAGGGGCCGGCCTGTTCGGGCACGACGTTGTAGACCGCCCGGCCGGTGATCGGCCGGTCGGAGGTGTTGGTGACCTTGAAGAAGGCGGCGCCGGTCTCGCCGATGCGCACCGTCTGGCTGGTCTGCTCGGCCTTGAACTCCCACGGCAGGTCGCCGCGGACGTTGGTGTCGAAGTGGATCAGCAGCGTCTTGTCGAGCACCTGGGTCGGAGCGGCGTCGGCCCTGCTGACCGTACCGTCGAAGCCGGTGAGCTGACAGAAGGCGCGGTAGGCCGGCACGGCCGCGAAGGCGGCCCCGACCATCAGGACGAAGGCCCCCGCGCAGATCGCGGCCACGCGCCGGTTGCGGCGGGCGACGGCGTCGAGCCTAGAGGGGTCGTTCGAGGACATTGGCGCCGAGACGGACGATGGTGACCAGGAAGACGAGGACGACGAACAGCAGCAGGCCGAGCGCCAGGGCGATGTTCCGCCCCCGGCGGGCCTTGGCCTCGCGTTCGCTCTCGTTGGCCGGATCGCTCATGCCCAGACGAGCCCCGGCAGGTCGAGCAGCCGTTCGGCCAGCAGGCTGGCGAACAGCAGCGCGAGGTAGAGGATGGAGAAGGCGAACAGGTTGCGCGCGTCCTTGGCTCCGGCCTTGACGTCGTAGAGGCCGTCGTCGTTGCGCACGCTGGGCGCGTCGCCCGCGCGGCTGCGCAGCACCCGCCAGGCCAGCACCAGGAACATCGCCCCGCCGAGCGCCGCCACCGTCAGGTAGAGCGCCCCGCCCAGGCCGGTCAGCGCCGGGGCGATGCACACCGGCGCCAGGATCAGGCTGTAGATGAAGATCTGCTTGCGCGTGGCGGCCGCGCCGGCAACCACCGGCAGCATCGGCACGCCGGCCTTCTCGTAGTCCTCGCTGGTGTAGAGGGACAGGGCCCAGAAGTGCGGCGGGGTCCAGAAGAAGATGATGGCCACCAGCAGCCAGGCGTCCAGCGGCGCCGAGCCCGCCGCCGCCGCCCAGCCGATGGCCGGCGGGAGAGCTCCCGCAAGACCGCCGATGACGATGTTCTGCGCCGTGCTGCGCTTCAGCCACATCGTGTAGACGACGGCGTAGAAGAAGATGGTGAAGGCCAGCAGGCCGGCGGCGAACCAGCCCACCGCCATGCCCATGAACATCACCGAGAACAGCGACAGCACGATGCCGAGCGCCAGGGCGTCGGCCCCCTGAACCCGGCCGGCCGGCACGGGCCGGCCGCGCGTGCGGCGCATCTTCGCGTCGATGTCCGCGTCGTACCACATGTTCAGCGCCGCGGAGGCCCCAGCCCCGACCGCGATGCACAGGATGGCCACCGCGCCCAGCAGCGGGTGGATCGGCGTGTCGGCGGCGATCATCCCGGTGAAGGCCGTGAAGATCACCAGCGACATGACCCGCGGCTTCAGCAGCCGCACGTAGTCCTGCCAGGTGGCGGGCGCGCGGGACATGGAAAGCGTGGAGGTCATGGACATCAGAATACTCGATATGCCGCGGGTGCGCGGCCCGGACGTTCCGGTCCGCGCACCCTTTTGCTCACGGTCCCGCCGGCGCTAATGCTGCGCGTCCGCCTTGACCGGCAGTTCGCTGAACTGGTGGAAAGGCGGCGGCGACGGCAGCGTCCACTCGAGGGTGGTCGCCCCTTCGCCCCACGGATTGGCTTCGGCCTTGCGGCGGAAGATCATCGCGTCGAGCAGCAGCACCATGAACACGCCCACGCCCACGATGGTGACGACGTAGCCGAACGACGACACCCAGTTCCACAGCGCGAAGGCGTCCGGGAAGTCGATGTAGCGGCGCGGCATGCCCTGCAGGCCGAGGAAGTGCTGCGGGAAGAAGATCAGGTTCACGCCGATGAACGTGATCCAGAAGTGCACGACGGCGAGCCACTCGCGGTACTTCACGCCGAAGATCTTCTCGAACCAGTAGTAGAAGCCGGCGAAGATCGCGAACACGGCGCCCAGGCTCAGCACGTAGTGGAAGTGGGCCACCACGTAGTAGGTGTCGTGCAGGCTGTAGTCGATGCCCGCGTTGGCCAGCACCACGCCGGTGACGCCGCCGACGGTGAACAGGAAGATGAAGCCGATCGCCCAGAGCATCGGAGCCTTGAAGTCGATCGACCCGCCCCACATCGTCGCGATCCAGCTGAACACCTTCACGCCGGTCGGCACGGCGATGACCATCGTCGCGGCCACGAAGTAGGCGCGCATGTTGATGGGCATGCCGACGGTGTACATGTGGTGGGCCCACACGATGAAGCCGACGAACCCGATCGCCACCATGGCGTAGGCCATCGCCAGGTAGCCGAAGATCGGCTTCTTGGAGAAGGTCGACACGATGTGGCTGATGATGCCGAAGCCCGGCAGGATCAGGATGTAGACCTCGGGGTGGCCGAAGAACCAGAACAGGTGCTGGTACATGACCGGGTCGCCGCCGCCCGCCGGGTCGAAGAAGGCGGTGCCGAAGTTGCGGTCGGTCAGCAGCATGGTGATGGCGCCCGCCAGGACCGGCAGCGACAGCAGCAGCAGGAAGGTCGTCACCAGCACCGACCAGGCGAACAGCGGCATCCGGTGCAGAGTCATGCCCGGCGCGCGCATGTTGAAGATGGTGGTGATGAAGTTGATGGCGCCGAGGATCGAGCTGGCGCCGGCCAGGTGGACCGACAGGATGGCGAAGTCCATGGCCGGGCCGGCGTGGCCCATGGTGGCCAGCGGCGGATACATGGTCCAGCCGCCGCCGAAGCCGCGGCCCGGCCCGCCGTCCACGAACATCGAGCACAGCAGCAGGATCCAGGCGGCCACCAGCAGCCAGAACGAGATGTTGTTCATCCGCGGGAAGGCCATGTCCGGCGCGCCGATCATCAGCGGCACGAACCAGTTGCCGAACCCGCCGATCATCGCCGGCATGACCATGAAGAAGATCATGATCAGGGCGTGGGCGGTGACCACGGCGTTGTAGCCGTGCTTGGACGGCTCGATCAGGCCGAACTGGGCCAGCAGGCTGCCTTCCCGGAACACCTGGATGCCCGGCTCGGCGAGCTCCCAGCGGATCAGGCCGGACAGGGCGCCGCCGACGATGCCCGCCATGATGGCGAACAGCAGGTACAGCGTGCCGATGTCCTTGTGGTTGGTGGAGAACAGCCAGCGCACGAGGAAGGCCGGCTTGTGATCGTGATCTGCGTGAGCGGCGGCGTGAGCCATCTGACTTTCAGGTCCTGAAGACTATTGCGCGGCGGGCGCGGCAGGCGCAGCCGGAGCGGCGGCGGGAGCGGCGGGAGCCGTGGCGGCGGAAGCTTCGGCGTCGGCCGGCGCGGCCGCGCCGGCTTCCGAGGCCTGATCCAGCGTGGTGGCCGTCGGCGCGGCGGCCTTGCCGCCCTTGGAAGCCACCCAGGCGTCGAACTCGGCCTGGGTCACGGCCTTGACCTCGACCGGCATGAAGGCGTGGTCGACGCCGCACAGCTCGCGGCAGTTGCCGTAGTAGGTGCCGACCTTCTCGGCCTTGAACCAGGTCTCGTTCACCCGCCCCGGGATGGAGTCGGCGATCACGCCGAACGACGGGACGGCGAAGGAGTGGATCACGTCCGCGCCGGTGGTCAGCACGCGCACGACCTTGCCCACCGGAACGACGATCGGCTCGGTGGTCGCCAGGCGGTAGGGCACGCCGCGCGCCTTGGCCTCGTCCTCCGGCAGCATGTTGGAAATGTACTCGCCGATCTCGAGGTCGGGATACTCGTAGCCCCAGTACCACTGATAGCCGGTGGCCTTCACGGTCACGTCGGCCCGCGGCATGTCGTGGTAGGCGAACAGCAGCCGGAACGAGAAGATGGCGATGACCATCAGGATCATCACCGGCATCACCGTCCAGACGATCTCGACCGGCGTGTTGTGGCTCCACCGGGCCGGGGTCGGGTTGGCGCGCTTGTTGTAGCGCACGATGACCCAGATCAGCAGGCCGAGCACCAGCAGGCAGATGCCGGTGATGACCGGCAGCAGAACCCCATCATGGAAGAAGTGCGCCTGGTGCTTCAGCGGCGAGGCCGCCGTCTGCAGACCGATGCCCCCCGGCGTCGGCTGGCCCAGCAATTCTTCGGCGAAAGCAGCGCCGGCGAAGGACGCCATCGCGACGCTTGCGGCCGCCCCAGCCGCCAGCGCCCGGATCCCCTGAAACCTCGACTTCATGTCCCCTCGGTCTCTTCGGCCGCGCGCCCCGGACTTCGAGACGTTTCTCCCGGCCATACGAACGTAGGGGCCGCGCGGAACAAGTCCCGGGCCCTTCGCGGCGTCCATACGCGCCTTCCCGACGAATGCCAAGGCAGTTGGCGACACTCGTCTAGGGGCGACTTGACCATCATCAAGCCAAACCCGCGGAAACTGGCCTATCGGCCTGCGGACTTGCGCCTGCGGAAGGGCAAGATCGTGCGCGAACGGCGACCGGCGTTCGACAAGCGCCGGCGGCGAGTCGCACCGCGCGCGGGGTGACGCGGAAGGTGCGAGCCCCTATCTGTCGGTCTCACGCGACAACGAGACGAAGACCGCCATGAACGCGCATGCCCCCGCCCCTTCGATCCTGGCCTCTTCCGGCGTCGACACAGAACGCGCGCGCGCCCTGCTGGCCGAGGCGGTGGCCGGGGCCGACGACGGCGAGCTGTTCGCCGAACGCAGCGAGAGCGAGGCCTTCCTCTACGACGACGGGCGGCTGAAGTCGGCCTCCTACGACGCCACCGAGGGCTTCGGCCTGCGGGTGGTGGCCGGTGAGACCGCCGGCTACGCCCACTCCAGCGAGATTTCCGAGGCCGCGGTGGCGCGGGCCGCCAACTCCGCGGCGCTGGCCAAGCGCGGCTACCAGGGCGTGGCCGCCGAGCCGCCGCGGGCGACCAACGTCAAGCTCTACGGCGATGACAACCCGCTCGCCTCGCCGGCCTTCTCCGACAAGGTGGCGCTGCTGCAGGAGATCGACGCCTGGGCCCGCGCGCGCGATCCCCGCGTCGTGCAGGTGATGGCCTCGCTGGCCGGCGAGCGCCGCACGGTGGAGATCCTGCGCGCCGACGGGCGGTTGATTCGCGATATTCGGCCGCTGTGCCGGATCAACGTGCAGGTGACCGTCGAACGCGACGGGCGGCGCGAGAGCGGTTCGTCCGGGGCCGGCGGCCGCGCCGGCTTCGAGACATGGATCACCACCGAGCGCTGGCAGGAACAGGTGGACGAGGCGCTGCGCCAGGCGCTGGTGAACCTGGACGCCGTCCCCTGTCCGGCCGGCGAGACGGACGTCGTCCTCGGCCCCGGCTGGAACGGCGTGCTGCTGCACGAGGCGGTCGGCCACGGCCTGGAGGGAGACTTCAACCGCAAGGGCACCTCGGCCTTCTCCGGGCGCATCGGCGAGCGGGTGGCCGCGCCGGGCGTCACCGTCTTCGACGACGGCTCGATCGCCGGCCGCCGCGGCTCGCTGACCATCGACGACGAGGGCACTCCCACCGAGCAGACCATCCTGATCGAGGACGGCGTGCTGGTCGGCTACATGCACGACCGGATGAGCGCCCGGCTGATGGGCCAGAAGGCGACCGGCAACGGCCGCCGGCAGTCCTACGCCCACATGCCGATGCCGCGGATGACCAACACCGGCATGCTGGCGGGGAACGCCACCCGCGAGGAGATGATCGCCTCGACCAAGCGCGGCCTCTACTGCGCCAACTTCGGCGGCGGCCAGGTGGACATCACCAACGGCAAGTTCGTCTTCCAGTGCACCGAGGCCTACCTCATCGAGGACGGCAGGCTGACCACTCCGGTGAAGGGCGCGACTCCGATCGGCGACGGTCCCTCGGCGCTGACCCGGGTCACGATGATCGGCAACGACTTCGACTTCGATCCGGGCATCGGCATGTGCGGCAAGTCCGGCCAGAGCGTTCCGGTCGGCGTCGGCCAGCCCTCGCTGAAGCTGGCCGGCCTGACGGTGGGCGGCACCAGCCTCTAGGCCCCCGTGGACGGCGACGCGGGGCCGCGGCGCCTTTCCGCGAATTAATTGGCGCGCCAAGACCGAGCGCTGTTCTCTCCCCGCGAAGGGGGGACGTAACATTGCTCGTCACATCCATGTTCGCTGCGGCCCTGGCCGCCGCCGCCGATGGGGCCGCCGACGACGCGCAGGCGAGCGAGCCCGCGGCCCCGGCCACCGCAGCCGCGCCAGCGGTCATCGCCTATCCCCCCGAGTTCTTCGCGAGCTTCGCGCCGGGCAACGCCTTCGAGATGCTGGCCAGACTCCCGGGCTTCGCCTTCAACGGCGGCGCCGAGCTGCGCGGCTTCGAGGGCGCGGCCGGCAACGTGCTGATCGACGGCGAGCGACCAGCCTCCAAGAGCGACGACCTGGAATCCATCCTGCGCCGCATCCCCTTCTCGCAGGTGGAGCGCATCGACCTGATTCGCGGCGGCGCGCCGGGGATCGACATGCAGGGCCAGTCGGTGATCGCCAACGTGGCCCGCAAGTCGGGCGGCGGCTTCCGCGGCCTGGCTGCGGTTTCCAACAACGTCGTCTACGACGGGCGCAACGCCCAGGCTCTGCGGCTGGAAGGCTCGGGCAAGGTGGGCGCCGTCTCCTGGGAGGCTTCCGTGGTCGGCGGCGAGGGGATCGACGACGGAGCGGGGGATGGTCCGGCGCTCCGCCTGGACGCCGCGGGCCGGCCGCTCGAGGCTGGCCGGCGGCAAGCTGCGGGTGAACGGGCGGCTGTTCAACGAAGTCTACGCCTACGACGAGGAAGCGTGGGTGACCTTCCCGGACCGCCGCGTCGCCTTCGGACACGACGAGGTGGACACTGAATCCCTGGAGCTCGGCGGCCGCTGGTCGCGCAATTTCGGGACCCGCACGGGCCTGGAGCTGGTGGCCATCCAGCAGACCGAGCAGGTGACCATCGCCTCCAACTTCGACGCGCCGGGCGAGAGCGTGGCCTTTTCCCGGGAGTCCGACCTGGGCGAGAGCATCGGCCGCGCCAAGCTGTCCTACCGTCACTCGGACAAGCTGTCGTTCGAGGCCGGCGCGGAGGGCGCCTTCAACTGGCTCGAGGGCGAGACCCGGCTGGCGGTGAACGGCGCGCCCGTGGACCTGCCCGCCGCCGACGTGCGGGTGGAGGAAAAGCGCGGCGAGGTGTTCGGCAAGGCGGTCTGGCTGGCCCACCCCAAGCTGACCCTGGAGGGCGGCCTGCGGTACGAGGGCTCGAACATCTCCTCGGAAGGCGACGTCGAGCTCGAAAAGACCCTCTACTTCCTGAAGCCCCGGGCGGCGCTGAGCTGGGCGCCGAGCGGGGCGACGCAGGTGCGGCTGCGGGTCGAGCGGGTGGTCGGCCAGCTCGACTTCGACGACTTCGTCTCCTCGGATTCGGTCAACGCCAGCACGCTGACCGCCGGCAATCCCGACCTGAATCCCGAGCAGGAGTGGGTGATCGAGGCCGCGCTGGAGCAGCGCTTCTGGGACGGCGGGGCGATCGTGCTGACCGTCCGCCGCTCGTCGCTGACCGACGTCATCGACCGCGCCCCGATCCGCACGCCGGACGGGGTGTTCGACGCCCCGGCCAACATCGGCGACGGGACCCGCGAGGAACTGGCCGTCAATCTGACGCTGCCGCTGGCGAAGCTCGGACTGAAGGGCGCCCAGCTGCAGGCCGAGTCCACCTGGCGCCGGTCGGAGGTGACCGACCCCACGACCCTGCAGACCAGGGAGATCTCCGGCCTGCGGCCGCTGGAATGGGAGCTCCACTTCACCCACGACCTGCCGCGGCTGAACACCACCTGGGGGGCCAACGTCTTCGGCTCCTGGCGCGAGACCTACTACCGGTTCGACGAGGTCGACATCGTCAAGCTGAAGACCTTCGTCGAGCTGTTCGCGGAGGTCAGGCCTAGGTCGGACGTCAACGTCCGCCTGGCGTTGATGAACGCCGGCGACCGGGGCCAGCGGCGCACCCGCTACGTCTACGCCGGCGGCCGCGACGTCGTGGCGGCGCCCGAGGTGTTCGACCGCGACCTGCAGTTCGGGCGGATGTTCTACGTCCGCGTCCGCAAGACCTTCGGCGGCTGAACCCTGACGGGCCGCCCGCGCGTCGGACGCGCGGGCGCTTCGCTCAGAGGTCGCGCCGCACGGCCGCGGGCGTCACCGCCTGGCGCTCGCCGTCGAGCACCGGGGCGATCGGCTCGGGCTGGGCCCCGCCGGTCGGCTCGTTCACCCCGTGCGCCCAGTGCTTGATGAAGAAGCTGAGGGCGATGAAGGCGACGCCGATGCCGATGCCCCACATGCCCAGCATGTTGAACACCTCCAGCGAGCTGCGCAGCGCCGCGGCCGGGTCCAGCACCTGGCCGCCGACAGTCTCGGTGCCCGCGTAGCCGGCGATGATACCGCCCACGTACTGGGCAATCGCCGAGGACAGGAACCAGACGGCCATCATGAAGGACACGATCGAGGCCACGCTCAGCTTGGTGATCTCCGACAGGCCGACCGGCGAAAGGAACAGCTCGCCCGTGGTGTGCAGCAGGTAGAGCAGGCCCAAGAGGATCAGCGGCAGGCGGTAGTTGCCGTCGGCGAACGCCGCGCCCCAGACCACCACCATGAAGCCGAGTCCCACTTGGATCAGGCCCAGGCCGAACTTCATCACCGGATTGGGGTCGCGGCCGCGCTGGGCGAGCCAGGCCCACATGGCCGCGAAGATCGGCGCGAAGATCAGGATGAAGCCGGCGTTGAACGACTGCACCTGGGCGGCAGGCAGCCCCATCAGGTTGACGTTCCGCGCAGCGAACAGGTTGAGCGAGGTGCCGGCCTGCTCGAACAGGGTGAAGAACACCACCGCCCCGAAGATCAGCACCAGCGCCAGCATCATCCGCTCGCGCTCGATGCGGCCACACTTGAAGATCAGGAACCAGACGATGAAGGCCAGCGACAGAACGGTGGAGATGCCGAGGCCCCAGCCGACCAGGTCGTTGTGCTGGACCAGCACCCAGACGCCGGCGACCGCCACGATGGCGCCGAGGTAGATCGCCCACTCGCGGCTGAGCGGGCCGAGGAACGGCTGGCGAAGGCGTTCGGGATCCGGCGGCTCGCCCTTGCCCTGCAGCAGCGGCTTGCCCCAGACGAACACGATCAGGCCGGCCAGCATGCCGATCCCGGCCAGCCCGAAGCCGGCCCACCAGCCCACCTGCTGGCCGAGCGCGGCGCACAGCACCGAGGCCCAGAAGGCGCCGAGGTTGATGCCGTAGTAGTAGAGGGTGAAGCCGGAATCCCGCCGGGGGTCCCCCTGCGGGTAGAGCTGGCCGACGATGGTCGAAATGTTGGGCTTCAGGAAGCCGACGCCCATGATGATCAGCGAGACCGCCAGGTAGAAGGCGTTCTTGCCGACCGCATCCTCGGTCTTGGTGAGGCTGAAGGAGCCCTGCTCCAGCACCGGCGGCAGCGACGCGCCGTCGGGGAGGTCTTTCACCTCCAGGCCCCGCTCGCTCTGGGCGAACTGCAGCCGCTGGCCGTCCACCTCGATGAAGGCCCGGCGGTCGTCCATCCGGCCTTCGGTGACGATGGGATAGGACTGGCCGGCGTAGACCAGGGTCTCCTGGCTCGGCCGCCCCTCGATCGCCATGGTGGAGTGGCCGAGCACCAGCAGCACCGCGCCGAACAGGATCGCCTTGCGGGTGCCGAGGTAGCGGTCGGCCAGGATGCCGCCGATCAGCGGCAGCAGATACACCAGCGATGTGTAGGAGCCGTACTGGGCGCCGGCGGTCTCGTCGTCGAACAGCAGATGCTGGGTCAGGTAGAAGATCAGGATGCCCCGCATCCCATAATAGGAGAACCGCTCCCACATCTCGGCGAAGAACAGGATCATCAGGCCGCGCGGGTGATTGCGCAGCAGTTGCAGCAACACCGGGATCCCGGTGGCGAGAGTGATGAGAATCCCGATGAGGATGATGGTCATGCGAGGCCTGTTCGGTCCCTGTTGCTCGGCGCTTCGAGGTCTATTCTGCCCGTGTCGCCTTGGTCGGGCGGGAGAGAACCATGCGATGAGCGCAAGCACAAGCAAGCCGGCGCCCTGTGGAGCCAGGCCCGCCACAACGCGTTGATCCCTCCCGACAGGAGGTACGCGCCATGAACAACCCCATCCGCCTGGAACGCGCCGCCCGCCGCTGGCGCGCGCTGTTCGCCGGGCACCTGATCGCCGACAGCGACGACGCGCTCATCGTGCACGAAGAGGGTCGCAACCCCGTCGTCTACTTCCCGCGCGATTCGGTCTCGATGGAATACATGTCGCAGACCGACCGGAAGACCCGCTGCCCCTACCGCGGCGAGGCGACCCACTACACCCTGCTGATGGACGGCGACCTCGCCGAGAATGCGGTGTGGAGCTACGAATCGCCCATCGACGACACGCTGGAGGCCCTGGCCGGCCGAATCGCCTTCGACGCCAGCGCCGTCGACGTCTACGAGGCCGACGAGAAGGTCGCCCGCGCCGAGGGCGACATTGACCACACCGACCGCCGTTCCATCGACGAAGTCGTCAAGCACACCGACTCCGGCGCCGGCGTCAGCCAGCGCGACCACTGGCCCCCGAACGTCTCCATGCCCGAGCGGTAGCGGAGGGTCGATCAGCCAGCTTGCGCCCTCTCCACTCGGGCTGCGCCTCGGGGGAGACGGGGAAGACTCACCCCAGCGCCTGCGCCGTCAGTCGCCGCACCTGCGCCGGATCGGCGGTCGCGAGGGCCGCTCCGGAGAAGGCGGGCTGGCCGGTGATCTCCACGGCGGCCCAGGGCGGGATGGGAAGAGCGAGGAGCTCCTCCTGCGTCGGCGCCTCGGCCTCGGAGACCACGAGGCCGTCCAGGTCCCCCAGGAAGACGTCGAGGCTGAACGTCCGCCCCGCGTGCCCGACGCTCCAGCGGCGCTTGGCGATGTCGGCGCCCTGCAGGATGGCGAAGGCGGCGTGTTCGGCCTCGCTGAGGTAGATGTTGACGATCGGCTCGGCGCCCTGAGCCACCGCGCCGTACTTCTTGCAGAGCTTGAACTCGCGCGCGCCGGTCGTCTCGTCGACGATGCTGCGCAGCCGCAGGCGCCCGCCCTCGAGGTAGCGGTCGCGGATGAGCCGCGGCCGCGACAGGGCCAGCCCCTCCAAGGCATCGGGCCTGACCAGGAACCGGCGCTCGTTCTCCAGGGCCGCATACTTGGGAAGCTGCACGGCCCGGCCTCCGGTCAGTAGGCGAGCGCCTCGAAGACCTTGCTCACGTCGCCCTGCCAAGGGCCGTGGTAGGCCTCGAGCAGCCGCTCGGCCGGGGTGATCCCGCTCTCGGCGATCTCGTCCAGGTCGGAGAGGTAGCCGGTCTCGTCCACCATCCCGCCGGACAGGCGGTTGCGGTTCTTCAGCCCCTGACGGGCGATGGCCAGCATGTCCTTGGCGACGTCCTGCACGGTCCGCCCGCCCACCTCGGCCTTCAGGCCCAGGCGGGCGACGTCGGCGCGCAGCCTGTCGTGGTCCTCGGTCGTCCAGGCCTTGCACAGGTCCCAGGCGGCCGCCAGCGAGGCCGGGTCGTAGAGCAGGCCGGTCCACAGCGCCGGCAGGGCGCACAGCCGGCTCCAGGGCCCGGCGTCGGCCCCGCGCATCTCCAGGTACTGCTTGAGCCGCACTTCCGGGAAGATGGTCGAGGTGTGGTCGGCCCAGTCCTTCAGGCTCGGCCGCTCGCCCGGCAGCTCGGGCAGCTCGCCCTTCATGAAGTCAAGGAAGGAGCGGCCGGCGACATCGATGTAGTCCTCACGCTTGACGAAATACATCGGCACGCCGAGCGCGTAGCGGGCGTAGGTCTCGAAGCCGAAGCCGGGCTCGAAGACGAAGTGCAGCATGCCGGTGCGGTCCGGGTCGGTGTCGGTCCACACATGGGCGCGGCCGGAGAGGAAGCCGCTGGGCTTGCCTTCCTTGAACGGCGAATTGGCGAACAGGGCGGTGGCGATCGGCTGCAGCGCCAGGCTGGTGCGGAACTTGGCCACCATGTCGGCCTCGGACGCATAGTCGAGGTTGGCCTGAACGGTGCAGGTGCGGAACATCATGTCCAGGCCCTGGCCGCCGACCTTCGGCATGTACTGGCGCATGATCTTGTAGCGCCCCTTGGGCATCACCGGCACGTCCTCGCGCCGCCAGGTGGGCGTGAAGCCGAGGCCGAGGAAGCCGAGGCCGAGCTCGTCGGCCACCACCTTGATCTCCTGCAGGTGGGCGCCGGTCTCCTCGCAGATGTCGTGCATGGTCGCCAGCGGCGCGCCGGACAGCTCGAACTGGCCGCCGGGCTCGAGGCTTACGTTGGCCTTGCCGCGCTCCAGCGCGATGACGTTGTCGCCTTCGTAGACGCCCTTCCAGCCGAACCGCATCAGGCCTTCCAGCAGCGCCTTGATGCCCGCCGGACCCTCGTAGGGCACGGGCGAGAAGTCGGCGCGGCGGAAAACGAACTTCTCGTGCTCTGCGCCCACCAGGTGCTCGGACAGCGGCTTGCAGCCGGCCTCGAACCAGCGGACCAGATCCTCGAACGCCAGGGGACGATCCTCGCACGCGGCGTCGGCCATCCACACCCCTCCCCACTCTGTTGCTGGACGCTCGCGGGCGGCCGGCGGCGTTCCTTACGCCGTCAGGCAGGTGGGCGCCAACCTGACAAAGCTCAAGTGCGCCAGTCGCCCAGCGCCGCCTGCCAGAGGGCGAGCGCGGCGATGGCGGCGGTGTCGGCGCGCAGGATCCGCGGGCCCAGCGAGGCCGGAACCGCGTAGGGCAGCGCCCGCAGGACCTCGCGCTCGACCGGCGAGAAGCCGCCTTCCGGGCCGATCAGCACCGCCCAAGGCCCCTGCGGCTGGCCGGCCAGAGCCTGCAGCGCCGGCGCCGCATCGCCCGCCTCGTCGCAGAACAGCAGCCGGCGGGAGGCGTCCCAGTCCTGGATCAGCCGAGGCAGCTTCACCGGCTCGACGATCTCCGGCACGTCGAGGCGGCCGGTCTGCTCGGCGGCCTCGACGGCGATGGCCTGGAGCCTGGCGGTCTTGGCGTGGTCGGAATTGGTCCGCTCGGTGATCGCCAGCCGCACGCGCCGCGCGCCGAGCTCGGCGGCCTTCTCGACGACGGTCTCCAGCCGCGCGCGCTTGACCAGGGCGACGACGAGTTCGAGGTCGGGCGCGACGTGCTGCTCGCGCACCCTCTCCTTCACCTCCAGGACGACGGCCTTCTTGCGCACCTCCAGCACGATCGACGCCCACTCGCCGTCGCGGCCGTTGAACAGCAGAAGGGCGTCGCCCGGCTGGCGGCGCATCACCGAGGCCAGGTAGTGGCTCTGCTCCGCGCCCAGCGGGAGCCGGGCGCCGGCGGCGAGGGGCTCGGTGACGTGCAGGCGGATCATGGCTCGGCTTGTAGCGCCCTTCCGGCGCCCGCGTCACCGCCGCGAGCGGTTGATGGCCCCCGCGCGGCCGTGCTGATCTGACGCCGATGCCCGACCCCGGCCCGAAAGAGACTCTCACCGCCGGCCAGGCCCGGCGCATCGCCCTCGCCGCCCAGGGCCTTTCCGGCGCGCGACCGCAGGCGCCGGCCGGCGCGCGGCAGCTGCTGCGGACGATCGAGCGACTGGGCGTCGTCCAGATCGATTCCGTCAACGTCGTCTCGCGCACCCACTACCTGCCGCTGTTCTCCAGGCTCGGCGCCTATCCCCGCCCCCTGCTCGACGAGCTTGCCTGGGGCCGGAAGCCGACGCTGTTCGAATACTGGGCCCACGAGGCCTCGCTGCTGCCGCCCGCGACCCAGCCGCTGCTGCGCTGGCGGATGGCCGATGCGGCCGAGGGCGTCGGCATCTGGGGCGGGATCGCCCGCTTCCTGCGCGAGCATCCGCAGCTGGTCGAGCGGACCCTGGAGGAGATCCGCGCCCACGGCCCCCGCGCGGCCTCCGACTTCGACTGGGGCCAGAAGAAGCGGGAAAAATGGTGGGGCTGGAACGAGCCGAAGCGCGCGCTGGAAGGGCTGTTCTGGACCGGCCGGCTGACCACCGCCACACGGCGCTCCAGCTTCGAGCGGGTCTACGGCCTGCCGGAGAAGGCGCTGCCCAAGGCCGTCGTCGAGGCCCCGACGCCGCCGCGCGAGGAGGCCCAGCGCGGCCTGCTGCGCATCGCCGCCCGGGCGATGGGGATCGCCACCGAACGCGACCTGCGGGACTACTTCCGCATGCCGGTCGCCGAGACTAGGGCGCGCCTCGCCGAGCTGGTGGAGGCGGACGAGTTGATCCCCGCGGCGGTGAAGGGCTGGCGCGAGCCCGCCTTCCTGCACCCGGAGGCGCGCCGCCCGCGCAAGGCGACGGGGACCGCCCTGCTCTCCCCCTTCGACAACCTGATCTGGTTCCGCGAGCGCACCGAGCGGCTGTTCGGACTGCGCTACCGCATCGAGATCTACACCCCGGCCGAGAAGCGCACCCACGGCTACTACGTACTGCCCTTCCTGGAGGGCGAGGCGATCACCGCCCGCGTAGATCTCAAGGCCGACCGCAAGGAGGGCGTGCTGATCGTCCAGCACGCCCACGCCGAGCCGGACGCGACGGCGCAGACGCCCCACATCCTCGCCGTCGAACTGCGCCTGATGAGCGAATGGCTCGGCCTCGGGGACGTGCGCGTCGTCCCACGCGGGGATCTGGCCGAACGCCTGGCCGACGCCCTGACCTGACGTCCCACCTCTTCGCGGGTCGCGCTCCCTACTCCGCCGCGCCCTGGGTGACCGCGTGCAGCCGCGCGTAGGCGCCGCCGCGCCCGACGAGTTCGGCGTGAGCGCCTTCCTCGACGATGCGGCCGTGGTCGAAGACCAGGATGCGGTCGGCGCTGCGGATGGTCGACAGGCGGTGGGCGATGACGATGGTGGTCCGCCCCGCCATCAGCTCCTCCATCGCCGCCTGCACCTGCCGCTCCGTCTCCACGTCCAGCGAGCTGGTCGCCTCGTCGAGCACCAGGATTGGCGCGTCGGCCAGGAAGGCGCGGGCGATGGCCACCCGCTGGCGCTCGCCCCCGGACAGCTTCACGCCGCGCTCGCCGACCAGAGTCCCGTAGCCCTTCGGCAGACGGCAGATGAAGTCGTGCGCGCGGGCCCGCCGGGCCGCCAGCTCGATCTCCTCCCGCGTCGCGCCGGGGCGGGCGTAGGCGATGTTCTCGGCGATGGTCCGGTGGAACAGCGCCGGATCCTGCGGCACGGTGGCGATGGCCCGCCGCAGGCTGCCCTGCGCGAGATGCGCGATGTCCTGGCCGTCGATCAGGATCCGGCCGCCCTGCACGTCGTAGAGCCGCTGGATCAGCTTGACGAAGGTGGACTTGCCGGCCCCCGTCGGGCCGACCAGCGCCAGACGCTCGCCGGGCGCGATGCGCAGCGAGAAGTCCTCGTAGATCGGCGCCTCCGCCGACTTGTAGCGGAAGGTCACGCGGTCGAAGACGATCTCGCCCAGCTCGCCGCGGAATGGGACCGCGCCCGGCGCATCGCGCACCTGCGCCGCCTGGCGCGCGAAGGACGCCACGTCCTCCACGTCGTCGAGGCCGCGCTGCAGCATACGGATGTTCTCGCCGACGTTGCGCAGGTAGCCGCTCATCAGCATGAACGAGGTGATGGCGAAGGCCACGTCGCCAGGCCTGGCCTCGCCTCTGGCCCACTGGCCGATCAGCAGGCCGGTCAGCCCCGCCTGCAGCAGCACCAGGATCAGGTTCTGCACCAGCCAGGTGTCCATGAACCGCGTCCAGGTGCGCAGGGTGGCGCTGCGCCAGGCCTCGGTGACCAGGGCGAGCCTGGATTCCTCACGCGCCTCGGCGCCGAACGCCTTGACGCTGGGATTGGTGCTGATGGCGTCGGCCAGCGCGCCGCCGATCCGCGAGTCCAGCGCCACCGACTTCAGGTTGGCCGGACGCGTGTAATACTTGTTCAGCGCCAGCGTCGCGCCAACGTAGAGCGCCACCGCGACCAACGAGAACAGGCCGACCGTCGGCCAGCGCAGCATCATCATCACCGACAGGCCGACCAGCACGCAGAAGGCCGGGCCCAGCCAGATCACCACCGCATCGGAAACCTGGTCGTAGCCCCACATGGCGCGGGTCAGCTTGCGCACCGTCGAGCCCGCGAAGTTGTCGGCGTGCCAGTCGGCCGAGAAGGACTGGACCTTCTCGAAGGCTTCGTCGGTCAGCTCCTTCATGTTGCGGGCCGCCAGCGGGTTCCAGAACCGAAAGGCGATGTTCCGCACCGCCGAGAAGCAGACGTAGACGCCGACGAACAGCGCCCAGCCGCGCCAGGCGGCGTCGGCGTTGGCAGGGCCGGCCGCCACCGCCTCGACCAGCTGGCCGGCGGCCCAGGGCAGCGCCAGGTCGAAGCCGATGGCCACCAGCAGCAGGCCAATCGCCGCGGCCAGCAGTCCCGGCCTGCGCAGCCACAGGCCGGCGACGAACGCCAGCACCTGGGTGTTCGAGAGGACGCGGCGTCGGTTCGCGCCCTCGTCCTCGTCGTCGTACTGATCGAATGCGGCGTCGGTCATGGGCGCATCGCCATGGGCTGGAGACCGGAAGAAACGGAGGCGCGCCCGCGCGCCGGCGCGGACGCACGGCGGCGTGGCGGACGGCGGCTCGGGCCGCAGGCGGAAGTGGGGATGGGCAAGAGAAACGTCCGTCGGTCGGGGGGCGTCGAAGGCGCGCCGGCCGAAGAGCGATCCTCTACGGGGAGTTAATCGAACTCGGCGGCGATCCGGCGAAGAAGGGCAGATGCTGGTCGGTTCATCCTCACGCCTCCTTCGTCTGTTGCGTCCAAGCCGAGCGAGCCGCGCAAGCTAGAGACGAGCGCCCAGTGCGTCAAGGCGGGAGATCGGGGGTATGCGAACCTCTTCCCGGCCGCAGTGCAGCAAGATCGCATCCGCCTCCCCCTGTGGGAGGAAGTGGGCCGCGCAGCGGGTCGGAGGAGGGGTCGCACAGACCCATCCCCCTGTGGCGCACACGCGCGAAACGCCAGGTGCGACCCCTCTCCCACAAGGGGAGAGGGGCCGTACTCTGGTCAACCCCCGGAGCGCGAGCCCGGGACCGGGGCCAGGGCGAGTTCGGCGTCGGCGGGGAAATCGAGCGGGTAGGCGCGCCGCAGGCTGGCGCGAGGGGCGTGGGCCGGCGCGATGGAGGGCATCGCGGGCGCCTCCACCGGCTCGCGCTGGACGGCGAAGCTCGCCAGTTCGCGGCCGCTGAGGCGGCGCGACGTGACCACCGCCAACACCGGCGCCAGCAGCATCGGAACGACCACCGGCGCGAAGGCCAGCGACAGGTCGGGGCGCACGCACAGGCCGGCGACGAACAGGGCGCCGATGACGCGGTGCCAGCGTGTCGCGGCCAGGGCCTCGCGCCAGGCCAGGCCGGCGCCGTCGCGCTGCTGCACGCCCCAGCCGACGTCCTTGCCGCGCAGGGTCTGCACCACCGAGCGGGTATTGGCGACCATCAACACCGGAGCGAGCGCCGCCGACAGCAGGATCTCGAACACCAGGCTGCGGAGCACGGCCGGACCGCCGCCGAACGCCCGCCGCTCGTCGGGACGGCTGAGCACCAGGGCCGCGCCCATCAGCTTGGGCCCGATCAGCAGCAGGAGCGAGAGCAGGCCGGTCAGCATGAACGGCGTGAAGCGCGGATCGAGGAAGAACAGGAAGCCCGACCAGTCCGGCGGGGCGCCGAGCTGGCTCGCCAGGCCCAGCGCCAGCGCCGCCAGCCACAGCGGCGAACAGAGGTAGGCGAGGCAACCCAGCACCAGCTGCAGGCGGCCGATCGGGTGCAGGCCGGAAGCGCCCACCAGGCCCAGGTGCTGCAGGTTGCCCTGGCACCAGCGGTGGTCGCGGCGCATGAACTCGATGATGTTCGGCGGGGTCTGCTCGCAGCTGCCGTCGAGGGCGGCGGTCAGGTGCACGCCCCAGCCGGCCCGGCGCAGCAGCGCGGCCTCGACCACGTCGTGGCTGAGGATGTGGCCGCCGAACGGGCGGCGGCCCGGGACGATCGGCAGGCCGGCGGCGGCGGCGAAGGCCTTCACCCGCACGATGGCGTTGTGGCCCCAATAGCTGGACTCGGCGCCCGTCCACCAGGCCAGGCCCGCCGCGGCCACGCGGCCATACATCTGCACGCCGAACTGGCAGCCCCAGGCGAACAGGGTGCGGGCCCCGACGATGGTCGGCGTCGTCTGGATCAGGCCGACGTCCGGATGGCGCTCCATGGCGTCGACCAGGCGCAGCACGGTCTCGCCGGCCATGCTGGAGTCGGCGTCGAGCACGATCATGAAGTCGTAGGCGCCGCCGAACCGGCGCACCCAGTCGCCGACGTTGCCGGCCTTGCGCTCGATGTTGTTGGCGCGCCGCCGCAGGTAGACGTTGGCGTGGGAGTCCGCCGACAGGGCGCGCCACTCGGCCCGCTCGGTCTCGGCGATCTCCTCGCAACGGGTGTCGCTGAGCACGAAGATGTCGAAGACCTCGGCGACGCCGAGGCGTCCGAGCGCCGCGTCCAGCGCCCGCAGCCGGCCGAAGGCGGCCTTGGCGTCCTCGTTGTAGAGCGGCATCAACAGCGCCGTGCGGGAGGACGGCGCCGCCGGGCGCCTTGCGAACGACAGGTCCCGCTGGCTACGCCCCCCGAGCAGCACGCCGAAGCCGGCCGCTGCACTGCAGAACCACAGGCACAGGCACGAGGCCAGCACCAGGAACAGAGCGAAGCCCGCGACCTCCAGCGGGCCGAAGCCCTCGCGGGCTAGGAGAACGTAGGGGCCCCAGGCCATCAGGGCGGTGAGCGTCAGCGTCGCCCCGAACAGGGCCAGGCGCCGAGCGGCCACGCCGCGCGGCGAGGTGGAAGGCGGTCCGGCCAGGCCCGGCCCGTCGGCGTCCAGCCTCTGCCTGGGCATCGGCAGCGGCGCCTCCTCCGGGAGTTCGGGCGCGTCAGACCAGTAGGTAGGTGCGATCTTCGTCGCCAGGATGCTCATCTTCGCTCGAACCCAATCGCCGGTTGAATCGTCCGGCTTGCTGCAGCGCAGCATCCGCTTTACCGCATGGGGTTCAAACACGAAACCGTGATTTAATCGCTAATCAGCCGATCGTGGCTGAAGCTTGGGCGCCGCCGCCCCTGGGAGCCTCGGCCCGCAGCCGCCGTTCGAGCAGAAACGCCGCCACGCCGACCCAGCCGACCAGCACGACGGCGTAGGCGCGCTCCCACCAGCCGACGTTGGTCTCGTTGACGAGGCCCGGGAAGACCAGGTGCTTGGTGATCACCGTCAGCACCGCCATGGCCGCGAACACGATCGCCAGGAACAGCCTGAGCGCCTTCAGGTCGCTGCGGCCGCGAAGTCCGAACAGCAGCAGCAGCGGCGCGAGCTGGATGCCCAGCGCCAGGTTGATCGCCAGATGCCGCGGATCCGGCCAGGGATACAGGGCGGCCGCCCCCAGGCCTGCCCCGGCCAACAGGAAGACCACGGCGGTGAGCAGGCCGAGGATCCGCGCGCCGGTCAGCGCCAGCACCGAGAGCCCCAGGCCCAGGCCCGCCAGCCCGGCCAGCACCGCAGCGGCGAGCACGCCGGTGTTGAAGATCAGCGGATTGGCCGCCGTCGGGCCGCCGAGTTCGCTGAGATACTGCCGGGCATGGTCGAAGTCGGGGTAGGCCAGGGCCGCCGAGACGGTGAAGCCGGCGGCCAGCGCCGGGGCGGCGATCCCGAACCGCAGCAGCGCGCGCCGCCTGGCGAACCGCGCCGGGGTGTCGGAGGGCTTCAGCCCCCAGATCGGACGCAGCAGCGGGATCCTTCGCACCACTTCGTAGACCAGCAGGCTGCCGCCGAGGGTGACGCCGATCAGGATCGCCGCCTCGACGCCGGCCGGCGAGCGGTAGGGCGCGATCAGCCAGACGGCGATCACCAGGATGGTCTGGTGGGCGAGGTAGCAGGGGAAGACCGCATTGGTCAGGTAGGTCAGCAGCGGGGTATTGGCGCTGCGCAGGTAGCGGCTGGCGTAGCCGAGCAGGGTGGCGATCACCAGCCACTGGGTCGCGCCGTAGGCGGCGTTGCGCGGCACGCCCCAAAAGGCGCCGCCGCCCGGATGGACCGCCTGGGCGATCATCACGACGGAGGCGACGACGGCGAGCGCGAGGCTGACCCGCCGCACCTTCTCCAGCGAAGCCCAGACGCTCTCGCGCCCGACCAGCAGGTAGCCGAACAGGAAGGCCCCCAGCGACTGGGCGTGATTGTACCAGTCGCCGGTCAGCCGGTTGGTGAGGCCGAACCACGGATAGAGGGTCAGCCGGATCAGGATCAGGTAGGCGATCGGGACCCACAGGATCCCCCAGCCGCGCAGCGCCCGCTCCAGCCCATCCGCCAGCCGGCCGGCGACGTCGGGCCTGGCCATCAGCGGCACGACCGCCAGGGTGTAGGCGACCAGGAAGACCAGGAACCACAGGTGATTGACCGGCACACTGTCGGCGATCCCGGCGGGGCTGAACTCCGACAGCCACCAGTGCAGGAAATCCCCGGACCAGTAGCCTTTGTCGCGGGCTTCGATGAACGACTGCGGCGGGACCAGCACCAGAGTCCCGAACACCAGCGGCGGCAACAGCCGCTCCATCCGCGCGGAGAACACCTGCGAGGCGGTGCGCCGGCGGGTCATGAACCGCAGCGCCGCCCCGGAGACCAGGAACAGCAGGGTCAGCCGCCACGGGCTGGACAGCAGCAGCGCCCCCTCCAGCCAGCGGAACCGGTGGGTGCTCTGCATGTGCCAGTCATAGGGCGCATAGGCGAGCGCCACATGGAACAGGATCAGCAGTCCGAAGGCGCCGACGCGCAGCCAGTCGAGGTCGGCGCGCCGGCCGCCCGCGTCGCCTGCGAAGTCGCGGCTGGAGAACCCGCTCATGCCGGCCACCTCCTGATCCAGTCTTCGGACACCGGCCGGCCGGTACGCAGCAGCCGGGCGCGCAGCTCGGCCCCAGCGGCCGCCTCGCCGTTGAACTCAAAGGTCAGCCGCGCGCCGCGCCGGTTGGGATTGGGCTGCAGGGTCACGTGCCGTACGGCCCCGGCGCTGACCTCGACGTCGGCGGCCAGTTCGGAGAGGTTGGCGCCCTCCACCGGCCCGAACTCGACCACGAAGCGGCGCCAGGGCTCGGCGTCGCCGCGGCCGGCCCGCCAGGCGGCCACCGGGACGAGCGGCGCGGGCGACGGATCGGCGGCCGTCCAGCTCAGCCGGTAGGCGTATTCGAAGGGCGCGTCGGCGGGGATGGGCTGCGCCGGCCGCCAGGAAGCGACAATGTTGTCTTCGCCCTCGCCTCGGGCCGGCAGTTCGACCAGCTGCACCGCGCCCGGCCCCCAGGCCCCGCGCGGCTCGACCCAGGCGCTGGGCCGGCGGTGGTAGTGGGCCTCGAGGTCCTGGAAGGCCTCGAAGCTGCGCTGACGCTGAGTGAGGCCGAATCCGCCCGCGGCCGGCTCGGTAAAACGACTGATCTGCACGGAGCGGGGATTGCAAAGCGCGCGCCACTCGCGCCCGCCCTCGGCCCTGGCCAGCAGCAGGCCGTCGGAATCGTGCACCTGCGGGCGAAAGTCGTCGAAGGCGTGCGCTTCGCCAGGGCCGTAAAGGAACATGCTGGTCAGCGGGGCCAGCCCCGCCCGGGCCAGCGGCGTGCGCGGATAGAGGGTGGCGGCGACGTCGAACACCGTCGGCTCGCCGGGCGTGATCAGGAAGCTGTAGGCGCCGGCCAGGCTCGGCCCGTCCAGCAGAGCGTGGACGGTGAGGCTCGCATGGCCCGGCGCCGGCCGCTCGACGTAGAAGGCGCGGAAGCCGGGGAACTCCTCGCCCGGCTCGCCCGAGCCCACCTCGATGGCGCGGGCCGAGAGGCCGTACACCCCGCCGCGCGGGACGGCGCGGAAGTAGCTGGCGCCCAGGAAGACGGCGAACTCGTCGAAGCGGGCCGGATCGTTGATCGGGGCGTGGATGCGAAAACCGGCGAAGCCCGCGTCGGGAGCGACCGCCGTCGGGTCCAGCCGCCGGGAGGTGAAGTCGTCGGCCCGGTAGGGAATCGGGCGCGCTTCCCCGTCCACCACCTCGAACAGCTCGACCGGGCGGATATGCAGGCCGGCGCGCGGGAACATCTGCAGCTGGAAGGGCAGGCCGAGGTCGCGCCAGACCGCCCGTTCGGACCGGAAGCGCAGCTCACGGTAGCCGTCGTAGTCGAGCCCAGCCAGCTCGGACGGCAGGGGCCGGTGCGGCGCCGCGTAGGGCCGCCTGGCCAGCGCGCGGGCCTTGCGCCGCACCCGCTCGCCGAAGCCGCGGGCCCGGGCCGCCGCCGGGGCGGGGATCGCCGCCAGCGCGGCCAGCCCGGCCACCAGTTCGCGCCGGGCGATGCCTGTCCTGCTCGCGCGCACCACCATCACCTTCACGACGCCGTGAACAGTACGACGGAGGCGGTGAGGACCACAAAGCGGCCCGCGATGCAACGTCCGTAACGACGCGGAGGGGGTGACAGGTAGGGCCTGCGGCCCAACCAGTCACCGATGGCCGCCGGTGACTGGTTGCGGCGCAGCCGCTACCTGTCACCCCGCATGCTCACCCCCGCGCGGCGGCCTCCAGCGGGGCGATGTCGAGCTTGACCATCTTGAGCATCTGCTCGGTCACGCGCCTCGCCACGGCCGGGTCGGGATGGTTCATCAGTTCGCCGAGAATGCGCGGGGCGATCTGCCAGCAGAGGCCCCAGCGGTCGCGGATCCAGCCGCACTGCTCGGGCGTGCCGCCGTCCTCCAGCGCCGACCACAGCCGGTCGATCTCGGCCTGGTCGTCACACTCCACCATGATCGAGAAGCTGTGGTTGAAGGGGTCGAGCGGCCCCGCCTCGATGGCCATGTAGCGCTGGTCGCCAAGGGTTAAGGCGGCGACCTTCACGCTGCCCGGCGGGCCGCTAGGCGTCTCGGACGGGATGGTGGTGACCTGCTCGATCGCCGAGCCCGCCACCAGGCCGGTGTAGAAGGCCAGAGCCTCCTCCATGTCCTTCTCGAACCACAGGTGCTGGGTCACCTTCATCGCCGGGATCTCCTTGGTTTGACCCGAGGACGATCAGCGGGCGGCGATCCCGACATTCCCTCCCAGAGGCCTCTACCCCCACCCCGCGCTCCGCTCGGCGACGAAGATGCCGGCCAGCACCAGGGCAAGCGCACCGGCGTGGTGCAGGCCGAAGGGTTCGGAAAGGATCAGTACGGCGAGCAGCGCGCCGAACACCGGCACCAGGTTGATGAACAGCCCCGCCCGGCCGGGGCCGATCAGCTCGACCGCCCGCATGTAGAAGACCTGAGCGACGAAGGAGGGGAACAGCGCCACATAGACCAGCACCGCCCAACCGATGGGCGTCGGCCAGCTCCCCTGCCCCGTCGCGGCTTCGATGGCCAGCAGCGGCAGGGAGGTGACGAAGGCCGCCGCCGCGAGGCCGGCGAAGAAGCTCAGGCCGCCGATCCCGGCCCGGCCGCGCAGCGCCAGGGTGTAGCCGGCGTAGAGAGCGCAGGCGATCAGCATGTAGAGGTCGCCGACGTTGAGCCTAAGGCCCGCGAGGCTGGCGAGGTCGCCGTGGCTGGCGACCAGCGCCACGCCGGCGAGCGTCATCACCATGCCCACGGCCTGGCCCGGCCGAACCGGCGTACGGTGCAGCAGCAGCGCCCCTAGCATCACCAGCACCGGGATCGAGCCCTGGATGATCGAGATGTTGACCGCGCTGGTGTGGTGGGCGGCCACGTAGAAGAGGGCGTTGAAGGCGGTGAAGCCCGCCGCCCCCATGGCCAGCGCCGAGCGCCAGTGGCGGCGCAGCTCCGCCAGTCCCGCACCGACCTGACGGCGGGCAAACAGCCCCAGCACCGCCACCACCAGCCCCCAGCGGCCGGCGGTCAGCGCCATCGGCGCGATCTCGCCCACCGCCAGCCGCCCGGCCACCGCATTGCCGCCCCAGGCGAGCGTTGTCAGCACGAGCAGCGCGTAGGGCTGGTCGTGCAGGCGGGATAGTCCAGGAGCCCGGGGTGGGGCCGGCGCCCGTTCGGCCATGCATCCTCCGCTTGGTCCTGGAGATAGGGTGCGCCGGACCGCCCCGTCCAGCTCAACCGCCGGGAGGGCCGGCCCCGGCCACGTGGCGGGCGTATTCGGCGAAGGCCAGGGTGGCGGCGATCTCGGCCGGGTCGGCGGGCAGGCCCGCGGTGGCGTCGTCGCCCTTCTTGAGCGCCCTCGCCCGGGCGATCAGCCCGCGCCAGGCAGGATCCAGCGCCTCCTCGGCCCAGGTCATGGCCGCCTTCTTGGAGGTCACTTCGCCGGTCGCGAGGGTGTGCAGGATCCGGCAGAACAGGCCCATCCAGAAGGCCTGCCAGGCGACCATCGGCATGGGCAGTCCGAGCCCCAGGCACCGCTCCAGCGTCTCGCGCACCTCGGCCTTCAGCGACTCGGGCGGCACGGGGTCGATCAGCGTGCGCGGCTCGGGGCCGGCCAGGGTGACCCCCTTCTCGCGCAGGCTCCAGCGGACCACCCGGGTATTGTCGTGCTCGGAGCGGACCAGGGTCTTCGAGCCGTGGTCGAGGTACCAGAAGGGGTAGGCCCGCGGCGGGCTGCCGTTGGTTCCGGGGTCCGCCCAGTCGTCGGGGCGCGGCTCGCCGGGCGGGTCGCGCGGGCTGGTCGACCAGCGACGCAACACCTGCGCCGGGGCGTAGGAGCCCTCCAGCCCCGTCCGCCAGTAGGGCGCCGGGAGAGTGTGGATTTGCGCATGCAGCGCCTGCAGCGCGGCGAGCTGGCCGGGCGTCAGGTCCTCATGGGTGACGACGATGAAGTCGCAGTCGCTCCAGGGCGTGAAGTCGCCGACCGCGAAGGAGCCCTGCAGGTAGAGGCCGACGAAGTTGTCCTTCAGCGCCGCGCGGGCGCCGGCCAGGAGATGGGCGAGGACGCCGTTGAGCTCGGCGTAGGGGGTCGGCGAAAAGCCGTCCGTCTGGGTCATCGGGAAAAAGTCCGTGCGTGCGCGAGCGGCCGCGTGGGGCCGCGGGGCGGACCCGGCAGGGTCCGGCGGATCGGGCGGGTTCAGCCTCTCAGGCGCTCGAGCGTGCACATAGCCGCGAGCCTACGCCTCACCGGCGCAGCCAGTCCAGGATCAGGTTGGTGGCGAAGGCGCCGACCGCGAAGGAGACCACCAGCAGCGCCGCAAGCAGGAGCCGCGCCCCGCCCGTCGCCAGATGGTGGACTGAGAGGAAGTAGGCGACCACGGCGAACGCCGCCCCGCCTGCCACCACGGCCGCAAGCCTTCCCATGCCTCGGCTCCTGAACCACGGGCGCCGTTTTGTCCGCCCGAGCGGTGTCCGCAATGAGACGCGGCCCAGCGGCTGTGTGCAAGGCCGGATAAGGCCTACCTGTCACCTCCCGCAGGTCTCACGCCTTGGTGCGTTCGATCCAGCGGCGGACGCGGGATTCCAGCACCGGCAGGGGCAGGCCGCCGCCGCCGAGCACGACGTCGTGGAAGGCGCGGATGTCGAACTTGTCGCCGAGGGCCTGGCGGGCCTCCTCGCGCAGCGCCTGAATGCGGATCATGCCGATCTTGTAGGCGGTCGCCTGGCCCGGCATGACCAGGTAGCGCTGGATCTCCGAGCGGATCGCCGCCTCCGGCTGGGCGGAGTTGGCCTTGAAGTATTCGACCGCCTGTTCCTCGCTCCAGCCCTTGGCGTGCATGCCGGTGTCGACCACCAGCCGGATGGCCCGCCAGATCTCGCCTGAGAGCCGCCCGAAGTCGTTGTAGGGGTCGGTCTCGAAGCCCATCTCCTTGGCCAGCTTCTCGGAATAGAGGCCCCAGCCCTCCGAGTAGGCCGCATAGCCGTACTGGGTGCGGAACTTCGGCAGCCCGGTCAGCTCCTGGGCGATCGAGATCTGCATGTGGTGGCCCGGCAGGCCCTCGTGATAGGCGATGTTCTCCAGCTGGTAGGTCGGCATGGCGCTCATGTCCGACAGGTGGGCGTAGAAGATGCCCGGGCGCGAGCCGTCCGGCGTGCCGGGGAAGTAGTGCTGGGCGCCGCCGGGCTCCTCGCGGAACGGCTCCACCCGCTTCACCACCAGGTCGGCCTTGGGCAGGATGCCGAAATACTCGGGCAGCTTCTTCTTCATCTCGCCGAGGTAGCCCTCGGCCAGAGCGATGTACTGCGCGCGGCCCTCGTCGGTGTCCGGCAGGTAGAAGCGCTTGTCGGTGCGCATGAAGACGAAGAAGTCCTCGAGCGATCCGGTGAAGCCGGTCTTGGCCTTCACCTCCTCCATCTCGGCGCGCAGGCGGGCGACCTCGGCCAGACCCAGCTCGTGGATCTCGTCCGCCGTCATGTCGGTGGTGGTCTGCAGGTAGAGAGCCGCGTCGTAGAAGGCGCGCCCTTCGGGCAGGGCGTGGACGCCCCTGGCCTCGGCCGGCGCCAGTTCGCGGTCGGCCTTCAGCCAGGCGAGCAGCCGCTCGTAGCCCGGCTTCATCTCACCGGTCATGGCCTCGGTCAGCTCGCGGACCAAGGCGTCGGCCTGGGCCTGGTCGATCTTCCCGGCGCCCAGCAGGGCGGCGATCTTGGCTTTGCCGTCGGCCAGCAGAGCGGAGTCCTTGCCCTCCCCGAACGGCGCGCCGGCGGTCACCCGCTCGACCTCGCTGATCGACTGATCGTAGGCGAAGCGGGGCATCCGCACGCCGCCCTCGGCCACCGCCTTGGCCCGCGCCAGCAGCTGGTCGAGCGCATCGTCGATCTGGCGGACCCGGGCGATGTAGGCGGCCATGTCGGCCGGCTCCTCGACCCGGTGGAAGTTGATCAGGAAGTTGGGCAGGCCGGTGTGAGCGCCGCCGCGGGCGAAGATGTAGCGGTGGCGGCGCCACTTGGAGGAGGCTTCAGCCCGCTCCAGCTCCAGCGCCCAGACCTCGAAGCTGGTGCGCGCCTCCTCGTCCAGCCGGGCCGGGTCGAACCGGCGCTTCATCTCGGCCACGCTGGCCCGCCGCCAGGCCAGCATGCGGTCGAGATGTTCCTCGCTGCGGTCGGTCAGCCTGTCCTGCAGTTCCTTGCGGCCCTGCATGGTCAGGTCCTCGGGGTCCTGCAGCAGCTCCTGCTCGTACTGGGCGTCGAGCCATTCGGTCAGCGCGCGGCTCTGGTCGGCGACGGCCCTGGCGGACGCGGCGGCGGGCGCAGCCGCCTGAGCCAGGGCCTGAGGGGCCGCGGCGCTCATCAGCGCCAGGGCCAGTCCGATCGCGATGGTCTTGCGCATGTGTCACGCCCCCGTGGTCCGTTACGCCGCAATTTGCGCGATTTGGGCGCGGAGTCGATGCCGGCGCCGGCCGCCGGGCCTTCGGGGGCGAGTGCGCCGAACGACAAGACGCCGGCCGCGGCGGGCGCGACCGGCGTCGTCGGCGCCGCGGGCTGGGCGGCGCCTCGCACGCATGAGACGCCCTTAGCAGGCGTACCGACGCGTGATGGTCATCCGGCGGCCGGTGTAGGGGTCGCGGACCCGTTCCTTCATGGTGCAGGTGCGGTAGCCGTAGGCCGGCGCGTAGGCGTAGGGCGCGCGGTAGCCGGTCCCGTAGTAGCCGCGCCCGTAATAGGGGTCCTGGTAGTAGCCGCGGTTGTAATAGCCGCGGTCGCGGCTGTTGCCGGCCAGGGCCGCGCCGATCGCGAGGCCGGCGACCCCGGCGACGATGGCCGCGGCGGCAGCGTCGTTGTCGCGGTCCCGGTGGCGACGCCAGCTGTCGGCGCTGGCGGGTGTGGCGCTGGCCGCCACGGCGCCGCCGAAGGTGACGGCCGCCAGGGCCCCGACGAGGGGTTTGCGCATGGTGTGCCTCCTGTCCTCGGCCCTGGAGCGCGAGGGCCTGACTTCGAAGGCAAGGTTGACGGGCCCGCCTGAACCCGCGCTGAACGCGACGGTCAGGTTGCGCGCGCCGCCGGTCCGCCGCAATTCTGCGCGCCGCATCACGGGAGGGACCCCAAATGGCGATTTCGCTCTACGACGTCAGCGTCACCAGCTACCTGCAGACCCTGGAGGCCGTGGCCGCCTTCCTCGACAAGGGCCTGACCCACCTGAAATCGTCCGGCAAGGACCCGGACCAGTTCGTCGAGACCCGGCTCTATCCCGACATGCTGGACTTCCGCTTCCAGATCGCCTCGGTGACCCAGCACTCGCTGGGCGCGATCGAGGCGGCCAAGGCGGGCGTCTTCTCGCCGCCCAAGCCCAAGGGCGAGAACTACGCCGGACTGCAGCAGCGGGTGGCCGACGCCATCGCCGGGCTGAAGGCGCTGACCCGCGAGGAGGTCGAGGCGCTGGAGGGCAAGGACATGGCCTTCGTGATGGGCGAGATGCGTATCCCCTTCACGGTGGAGAACTTCATCATGTCGTTCTCTCTGCCGAACTTCCATTTCCACGCCACCACCGCCTACGACATCCTGCGGATGAACGGCGTGCCGCTCGGCAAGCGCGACTACATGGGCCGCATGCGGGTGAAGAGCTGAACCGGCCGCCCGCCACCCTAGGGCGGCGCCGGGCGACCGGCGCAACCCGTGGAGCCTGCGCCTTTTCGACTTAACCGGCGACTTCGGCCCCGGCGCGCCTTGACGCCGGGGCGCCCCTTCCTCACGCTTGCCAAACAACCACGACGCTCCGCACCCAAGGAGCGCGGATCGCCATGAGGCGGGAGGAGGAAAGTTGAGGACGGCGTCATTGCGCCCGGACGCGCGCGTTTTCCTATCTGCGTCCTGTACGGTGGTTTTGCGATGACGGCCGCGACGACCTCCACCGAGCGCAAGCTCGGCGCCGGGACCAAGCTGCTCTACGCCCTCGGCGCCACCGCCACGAGCTTGAAGGGCCGGGCCCTCTCCACCTTCCTGCTGATCTTTTACAACCAGGTGGTCGGGTTGCCGCCGAAGTTCGTCGGCATGATCCTGATGGTCGCGATCATCGTCGACGCGGTGGTCGACCCGCTGGTCGGACAGATCTCGGACAACTTCAAGTCCCGCTGGGGCCGGCGGCACCCGTTCATGATCGCCGCGGCCCTGCCCTACCCGCTGGCCTTCTTCCTGCTGTGGAACCCGCCGACCGACTGGAGCGACCCGATGCTGCTCGGGTGGCTGGCGACGCTGCTGATCGGGGTGCGGATCCTCGACACCTTCTTCGAGCTGCCGCACCAGGCGCTCGCGCCCGAACTGGCCTACGAATACGACTCCCGCACCCGGCTGATGGCCCTGCGCCACTTCTTCACGGTGATCGGGGGCCTGGGGATGCAGGTGATGGCCTACCAGGTCTTTCTGCGCGAGAACCCGGACGGCTCCGGCGGCGTGCTGGCGAGGGACGGCTACTTCCTCTACTCGCTGGTCGGGGCGCTGATCATCTTCGCCACCATGACCATCTCGACGCTCGGCACCCTGAACCAGGTGCCGCACCTGCGCCAGGCGCCCGCGCGCAAGGTGAGCTTCAAGGTGATGGTCAGGGAGGTCATCGAGACCCTGTCCAACCGCACCTTCCTGGTGATCACCGGGGCGGCGATGTTCATCTCAATCGCCGTGGGGGTGCGCAACGGGCTGGAGCTCTATATCGGCCTCTACTTCTGGAACCTGACCCAGCCGCAGCTGGCCACCCTGGCGACCGTCAGCGTGATCGGCGGCTTCCTGGGCACGGCGTTGGCGCCCTTCATCGCCTCGCGGCTCGGCAAGAAGATCGGGCTGATCGCGGTGTTCGGCACGGCGGTGCTGGTGCACGTGACGCCCGTGTCACTGCGGCTGCTGGGACTGGCGCCGCCGAACGGCACGCCCGAACTCTTGGCGCTGATCTACGGAGAGGAGATCTTCAACTCGACGCTGGCCGCCGCCACCGGCGTGATCCTGGCCTCGCTGGTCGCCGACGTGGTCGAGGACGCCGAGGTCAAGACCGGCCGCCGCTCGGAGGGCCTGCTGCTTTCGGCCACAGCCCTGATGCGCAAGGTCGTCTCCAGCGCCGGGCCGTTCATCGCCACTCTGGTGCTGACCCTGATCGCCTTCCCGGTCGGGGCCGAGCGCAAGGAGGTCGCCCCGGAAGTGCTGCACAGCCTGGGCCTGGCCTACGTGCCGACCATCCTCGGTCTCTACGGCGTGGCGATAGCGGCCCTGTTCGCGTTCAACATCAGCCGCCAGACGCACGAGGAGAACCTGCGCAAGCTGCGCGAGGCCGCCGCCCTGGCCGAGACCGTCTCCATCACCGACGATCCGGAAGGGCCGATTCCGCCGGTTCCGGTTCCCACGCCGGCGCCGAGCCGGCCGAGCTAGGGGGAAGGCGTTTGCGGGGGCGCGGGTCCTGCAACGAAAAGGGGCGGCGACGCCGAAGCGCCGCCGCCCCCCCGTGGGCGGTTCTCGGCGCCTAGTAGGCGTTCATGATCACCTGGGCGATGAGCCCCGTGGCGATCGACATCAGCACCAGATTGCCGTCCGCGTAGATCCAGCGGTGGCCGTACGGGGCCGCGGGCAGGCCGTAAAAGTAGGGGTCCTGCACGTAGTAGCTGCGGTAGACCACCGGCACGTAGGACCCGCGGCGCCAGACGTTGGCGTAGCGGCGGTCCAGCGGGCGGTAGCCGTAGCCTGGCGCATACCAGTAGCCGGCGCGCGGGCCGCGGTAGCTGCGCCATTCGGCGCGGTTGCGCCAGGTCTCGGCCCGGTGACGGTCGAACCGCATGTCGCGCCGCGCGTCGCGGCGGTCGTTTCGCCAGTCACGGCGGTCGTCGCGGCGTTCGTAACGGCCGTCGCGACGGTCCTCGCGCCACTCGCGGCGGTCGCCGCGCCAGTCCTGAGCCGAAGCGGCGATCGGCGAGGCCACGACTGTCAGGGCTGCGGCGGCCAGGATGAGCTTCTTCATGACATCTCCTCGGGTGGGGCGGTCCCCCGTCGCGGGCCAAATGCCGCACCGCCCCTGAACCGCGGCTGAACCCGCGCGGCGGCTTCGGGTTCACCTGCACGTTCCGCTCCCGCGCCGTGATCTGCTAGTGACGCGGGCCATGACCGCGCCGCTGCCCGACGCCGCCCCCACCAACTGGGTCGACCGCCACGCCCCCGAGGCCCTGCGCCCCTGGCTGAAGCTCGGCCGCTTCGACCGCCCGACCGGCGTCTGGCTGCTGATGCTGCCCGGCTGGCAGGGAATCGCGCTCGCCGCCGCCGCCGCCGAGCAGCGGCTGCCCGACCCGCGGCTGCTCCTCCTGTTCTTGCTGGGCGCCGCGCTGATGCGGGCGGCGGGCTGCGCCTACAACGACATCGTCGACCGGGACTTCGACGCCAAGGTGGCCCGCACGGCGGGACGGCCGATTCCCTCGGGCCAGATCAGCGTGGGGCAGGCCTGGGGTTTCGTCGTGGCCTGCTGCCTGATCTCGCTGGCCATTCTCCTGAGCTTCCCGCCGCTGGCGATCGCGCTGGGCGCCGGCTCGCTGCTGCTGGTCGCCGCTTACCCGTTCATGAAGCGGATCACCTGGTGGCCGCAGGCCTGGCTGGGCCTGACCTTCAACTGGGGCGCCCTGCTGGGCTTCGCCGCCGCGACCGGAACGCTGGGCTGGCCGGCCATCCTGCTCTACGCCTCCGGCATCTTCTGGACGCTCGGCTACGACACCATCTACGCCGTCCAGGACCTGGAGGACGACGCCCTGGCCGGGGTGAAGTCCTCGGCCCGCCGGCTTGGCGATGCGGCCCCCAGGGCGGTGCTCGGCTTCTACGCGGCGGCGACCTTCCTTGCCCTGGCCGCCGCCTACACTGCGGGTCTGGGACCCCTGTTCTGGCCGCCGGCGGCCCTGTTCGCGCTCCACCTCTCGCGCCAGGCCCAGCGCCTCGACCTCTCCGACACCGGTCGCGCGCTTGCTCTGTTCAAGTCCAACGCACTGGCCGGCTTCATTCTCTTCGTCGCCGCCTGCGCAGGCGGCTGGCGGCCCTGACCTCACCTCGGCGCCGAACCTGACGCCCCATCATTCTGTCCCCGGGCGAGGCCTTGGGCTAAGATTGATCTGATGGCTGTCGCCGCCCGCGTCGATCCCAAGACCTTCTTCGCCCCCGAGCAGTGGGCGCGCCTGACCGCGCGCTCGGACCTCAAGGGGCTGGCGCTGATCGCCCACGCCTGGGGCGTCATCGGGCTGGCGGTGGCGATGGCCATGGTCTGGCCGATCACCATCCCGCTGGCGGTGATGATCATCGGCGGCCGCCAGCTGGGTCTGGCCATCCTGATGCACGACGCCGCCCACGGCGCCCTTTGCCGCAACCTGAAGCTCAACGACTGGGTGGGCGAGCACCTGACCGCCGGGGGGCTGAAGAAGTATCGCCCCTACCATCTGCAGCACCACAAGTACGCCCAGCAGTCCGAGGACCCTGACCTGGTGCTCTCGGCGCCCTTCCCGATCACCCGCCGCTCGCTGCGCCGCAAGATCCTGCGCGACCTGACCGGCCAGACCTGGCTGAAGATGCGCTGGGGGCAGGTCGCTGCGGAGCTGAAGGCGCGCAAGCCGGGCGAGCCGGTCTGGCCGATCCTCGCTCGCGAGCTGAAGCGCAAGCGCCGCTTCCTCATCGGCGGCCTGGTCACCACGGCGGTGTTCGCGCCGTTCGGCTTCTGGTGGGTGTGGCCGGTGCTGTGGGTGCTGCCCGCCGCCACCTGGCTGCAGATGATCACCCGCCTGCGCAACATCGCCGAGCACGCCTGCATCGCCAAGGACGAGCCGGACCCGCTGCGTCACGCCCGCACCACCCGGGCCAACCTGATCGAGCGGGCGGTGCTGGCGCCCTACTGGGTGAACTATCACTGCGAACACCACATGTTCATGCACCTGCCCTGCTACAGCCTGCCCAGGGCTCACCGGCTCCTGAAGGCGCAAGGGGTGACCGGGCGGATGGAGGTCCAGCTCGGCTATCTGAAGGTGCTGGCCATGGCCTCGTCCAAGCCAGAGCGGGCGCTCGCCGCGGCGTGATCGATCCGTCCCCGGAAGGCCGCCGCGCCTTCATCCTCGAAAACACCACCCTGCAGGCGCCGCCGCACACGCCGGAACTGAGACTGCACCTGGCCGACGAGATCACTCCCATCTGGCGGATGACCGAGGAGGCGCTGGAGCAGATCGGCCTGCCGCCGCCGTTCTGGGCCTTCGCCTGGGCCGGCGGCCAGGCCCTGGCCCGCTACGTGCTGGACAATCCGCAGGTCGTCGCCGGCCGGCGGGTGATCGATTTCGCCTCCGGGTCCGGGATCGTCGGCGTCGCCGCGGCGGTCGCGGGCGCGGCCGAGGTGCTCTGCGCCGACATCGACGCCTTTGCGGGCGCCGCCGCCCAGCTCAACGCCACCGCCAACGGGGTGCGGGTCGCAACGACCGAGCAGAACCTGCTGGATCGTCCCCCGCCGCCCGACGTCGAAGTGATCCTGGCCGGCGACATCTGCTACGAGGCCCCGCTCGCCGATCAGGTGATGGACTGGCTGATGGCCGCCAAGGCCGGCGGCGCCCGCGTGCTGGTCGGCGACCCGGGGCGCAGCTACTTCCCCCGCGAGCGGCTGGAGAAGCTGATCGAATACCAGGTCCCAACCACCCGCGAGCTGGAGGACATGGAGGTCAAGAAGACGGCGGTCTGGACCCTGCCCTGACGGCTCGGCCGCCTCGACGCTTCTCCGAAGTCGGCTAAGGTCCGGCCGTAGCCGGAGACCCGCCCATGCGCCGCCGCACCTTCCTCGCCGCTCTGCCCGCCGCCGCAGCGGCCGGGCCGGCGCTCGCCCAGAGCCGGGCGGGCAATCCCAACCTCGACCGGCCGGACGTGGGGCCCGGCGACCGCATCGACGGCGCCACCTACGCCACCCGCAGCGCGGCCTGGGGGCTGCATGGGGCGGCGGCGACGGCCCATCCGCTGGCCACGCTGGCGGCCATCGACATCCTCAGGGCCGGCGGCTCGGCGGTGGACGCGGCGATCGCGGCCAACGCGGTGCTGGGCCTGGTCGAGCCCATCGCCTGCGGCATCGGCGGCGACGCCTTCGTCATGCTGTGGGATCCCCGGCGGCGGAAGGTGGTGGGGCTGAACGGCTCGGGCCGCAGCCCGCGGGGCCTGTCGCTAGACACGGTGCGGTCCCGTGCGAGGAACGGGCTGATCCCCTCCCATGGAGCCATCTCGGTCAGCGTGCCGGGCGCGGTCGGCGCCTGGGGCGACCTGCACGCCCGCTACGGCAAGCTGGCCTGGAAGGACCTGTTCGCGCCGGCGATCCGCCACGCCGAGGGGGGCCATCCGGTGGCCCAGACGGTCGCCTACTACCTCGCCCGCAGCTTCGACGTCTTCAACCGGCCGAGCGCCGGCATCGAGGAGGTGGAGAACTTCAACAAGGTCTGGGCCGGCGAGGGGCGCACCCCGCGCGAGGGCGAGCTGTTCAGGAATCCGGCCCTGGCCTCGACCTACCGCCGCATCGCCGATGGCGGCCCGCGCGAATTCTACGAAGGCGACATCTCCCGCGACATCGAGCGCTACTTCAGGCGCATCGGCGGCTGGATGACCCGCGCCGACCTCGCCGCGCACCGGTCGGAGTGGGTCGATCCTCGGTCGTCCAGCTATCGCGGCGTGGACGTCTGGGCTCTGCCGCCCAACAGCCAGGGTCTGGCGACGCTGCAGCTGCTCAACATCCTGGAGACCTTCGACGTGAAGGCGATGGGCTTCCAGTCGGCGGCCGCCATCCACCACGCGGTGGAGGCCAAGCGGCTGGCCTTCGAGGACCGCGCCCGCCACTACGCCGATCCGGCATTCCACGACGCGCCGATCGACTGGCTGATCTCCAAGGACTACGCGCGCGAGCGGGCCGGGCTGATCCGTCCCGACCGGATCCTGACGCCCGTCCATCCCGGCCAGGCGCCCAGCCGCGGCGACACCACCTACTTCTGCGTGGCCGACGCCGACGGGATGATGGTCAGCCTGATCCAGTCCAACTACCGCGGCATGGGCTCGGGCCTGTCGCCCGACGGCCTGGGGTTCATGCTCCAGGACCGCGGCGAACTGTTCGCCCTTCAGGACGGCCACCCCAACCTCTACGCCCCCGGCAAACGGCCCTTCCAGACCATCATCCCCGGCTTTGCGACCCGCGGCGGCGAGCCCTGGCTGGCGTTCGGGGTGATGGGCGGGGACATGCAGCCCCAGGGCCAGGCGCAGATCATCTCCAACATGGTCGATTTCGGCCTCGACCTGCAGGCGGCTGGCGATGCGCCCCGCTGGCATCACGAGGGATCATCCGAGCCCACCGGCGAGGCGCAGAAGGGGGTCGGCACGCTCAGGCTCGAAACCGGCGTGCCGGAGAAGACCCGGGCCGAACTCGCCCGCATCGGTTGGGCCTTCGGCCCCTCCGACGGCGGCTTCGGCGGCTATCAGGCCATCGAACGCTGGCCCGGCCGCTGGGCCGCCGCCACCGAGATGCGCAAGGACGGCGTGGCGCTCGCCTACTGAAGCTCCTCCTTCGGCGGGTCAGTCCGAGGGGCTTTCCAGGCTCGCCCCGCGCGCGCATCATCGCCTCGTGCGGAGGCGACCATGACCTACGACGAGGTCCGTAAGCTGGTGCTCTCGTTTCCCGGGGCCGAGGAAGGGACCTCCTACGGCCGGCCGTCCTTCAAGGTGAAGGGCAAGTTCTTCACCCGCATTCGCGCCGAGGACGACAGCCTGGTGCTGCTCGAGGTCGACTTCGACGAACGCGAGATGCTGATGGAGGCCGCGCCGGAAACCTTCCACATCACGCCGCACTACAAGGACTATCCGAGCGTGCTGGCGCGGATCGAGACGGTCGACCCGGGCTCGCTGCGCAATTTCCTCGAACGCCGATGGCGCAAGGTGATGCCCAAGAAGCTGGCGCGGGAGCTGGAAGGTTCGCTGCCCGCTGCTTGACGGACAGTCGCCCGGATCGGGCGCCCGGGCTGCGCCGCCATGTCGCAGGGGGCGGTAACCATCCCTGCAAACCCCTGCTTATTAGATCGCGATCAGGCGCGAATGGGGCTGCGCCGCGTGCGTTCGAGGCCGCCGACCCGGGATGCGTATCTTCCTACTTCTCGCCGCGGCGTTCACGCTGGGCGCCTGCACGCCCGTCAGTCTCGAGCAGGGCAAGCGCCTGGCCGCCCGTTACGCCGCCGATCCGGCCAAGGTGCAGTTCCGCAGCCTGATGCTGCATGGCCGCCACGTCTGCGGTCAGATGGACATCGCCGGCGAGGCCGGCGGCTTCCGCGGCTTCATCGCCGAACTGGACACCGGCCACGTGATCCGCGAGCCCTTGCTGGAGAGCCCTGCCGGCCTCACTCCCTACGAGCGGGCGCTCGACCAGCTCGACCGGGGCTCGGATCTTCTGGAATTCAGCGCCACCAGCCTGCACCTGTGCGGGCGCAGCGTCGCCAGCCCCGCCTTCGAGACCGCGCGCCGTGCCTTGTCGCAACACATTGGCCTGGCGGCCATTCCCAGGCTGGACGAGACCCCGCCAGCCCGCGCAGAACACTGAAAACTGCGAATCGGGACGGAAATGAGCAAGGGAACGGAAGGGCTGGGAGCAAGGCGTGAATCCTAAGCCGCGAGGTCTCCCGGGCCGCGAGCTCTCCCTGCCCGAGCTGCGCCTCGCCCTGCGCGCGGCGATACAGTTCCTGCTCGACGCGGCCGGCTTCTTCCGGGCGGGCGACCTGACCGACAGCCTGATCCTGCTGGCCGTGGTGCAGGCCAACGTCGCCCCGATCATGGCCGACCCAGCGCTGCAGCGGCGCTACGCCGGCGCCTCTGACACCCCGCCCGACGAGCTGCGCCGTCCGATCAGCATCAACGCCGTGGCCGCCTCGCTGCGGCTGCCGTTCGAGACCGTTCGGCGGCGGGTGCAGCAGATGGCCGCCCGCGGCGTGTGCGAGATCACCCCCCGCGGGCTGGTCACGCCGCAGCGCGTCCTGTCCAGCCCCGATCACCTGGACATGCTGGCGGTCAACGAACAGGCGGTGAAGGCGCTCTACCTTCGGCTGCGGCGCAACAACATCCTGCCGCCGCCCGCCGAGCACCCGCCGCCCGAGACGCCGCCGGTGCGGGCGGTGGCCAGAATCTCGTCCGACTTCGTACTGCGGTTGGCCGAGCCGCTCGTGGGCATCTCCGGCAACCTGCTGGAAGGCCTGACCCTGATCGCGGTGTTCGACATCAACACCAGGAGCCTGCCGGACCACCTCGACGGGGTGGACGCCGCGGGATTCGTCCCCGACGACCTGCGGGTCCCCGCTACGATACGCGCCATCGCCGACCGCTTGAAGGTTCCCTACGAACAGACCCGACGGCGCCTCGCCCAGCTCGAGGCCGAGGGCCGCTGCACGCGGTCGGGGCAGGGCTACCTCATCATCGGCCAGACGCTTGCGAGGCCCGACCTGATGGAGGCCTACCGCGCCTCGGCGCTCAGCCTGTTCCGGATGTTCGCCAACCTCGGCGAACTGGGCGTGCTGGGGGGCTGGGAGGCCGACCTGGCCGCCGGCGGCGCCGGCTAGAAGTCGTCTTCCATCAGCGAGCGGAACTGTTCGAAGATCTCGCGGGTCCGCATTTCGGGCTCGACGGGCTCGTCTTCCACCCCCTCGTCCTTGGGGGCGGGCGCGCCGACCAGCCGGGCGACCACCAGGCCGTGCTGGACGAGCAACAGTTCTTCGCCCTCTTCCACTTCGCTCAGCAGCTGAGCGACCTTGGGCGGCAGATCGTCGAGGTCGAGACGCTTCATCGGGCGCGACTAAAGCCCCGCGGGCCGGCGCCCGCAAGAGGTGACAGGCGCGGCGAGCGCGCCTAGAGGCTTGGCTGTCCAGGCGCAGGAGACCCCATGGCCTACCGCTCCCTTCGGGAATTCATCGACAAGCTGGAGGCGGCCGGCGAGCTGGTGCGTGTGTCCGAGCCGGTGTCGTCGGTCCTGGAGATGACCGAGATTCAGCGGCGCCTCCTGGCCCGCGGCGGGCCGGCCGTGCTGTTCGAAAGGCCGATCCGCGCCGATGGCCAGATCGCCGACATGCCGGCGCTGGTGAACCTGTTCGGGACCGTCAAGCGCGTGGCCATGGGAGTGACACTTGAGGGCCGCGAGCGGACCACCGCCGCCGACCTGCGCGAGGTCGGCGAGTTGCTCGCCTTCCTGCGAGCTCCCGAGCCGCCGCGCGGACTGAAGGACGCCTGGGACATGCTGCCGCTCGCCAAGACGGTGATGTCCATGCGCCCGCAGACGGTGAAGAAGGCGCCGGTGCAGGAGGTGGTGCTGACCGGAGAGGACATCGACCTCTCGAAATTGCCGATCCAGACCTGCTGGCCGGGAGAGCCGGCGCCGCTGATCACCTGGCCGCTGGTCGTCACCAAGGGCCCCGGGGACGCCCGCGAGGACGACTACAACCTCGGCATCTACCGCATGCAGGTGCTGGGCAAGGACCGCACCATCATGCGCTGGCTGGCCCACCGCGGCGGAGCCCAGCACCACCGACGCTGGAAGGCGGCCGGCAAACCCGAACCGCTGCCGGCCTGCGCGGTGATCGGCGCCGACCCCGGGACCATCCTGGCGGCCGTGACCCCGGTGCCGGAGACGCTGTCGGAGTACCAGTTCGCCGGCCTGATGCGCGGCGCCAAGCTCGACCTCGTGCCGGCCAAGACCGTGCCGCTGCTGGTGCCGGCCCAGGCGGAGATCGTCATCGAGGGTCACGTGCTGCTCGACGACTACGCCGACGAAGGCCCCTACGGCGACCACACCGGCTACTACAACTCGGTCGAGAAGTTCCCGGTCTTCCAGGTCAGCGCCATCACCATGCGGCGCGATCCCATCTACCTGACCACCTTCACCGGCCGGCCGCCCGACGAGCCCTCGGTCCTCGGCGAGGCGCTGAACGAGGTGTTCATCCCGCTGATCCGCCAGCAGTTCCCGGAGATCGTCGACTTCTGGCTACCGCCCGAGGGCTGCAGCTACCGGATCGCCGTGGTGTCGATGAAGAAGGCCTACCCCGGCCACGCCAAGCGCGTGATGATGGGTGTCTGGAGCTACCTTCGGCAGTTCATGTACACCAAGTGGGTGATCGTCGTGGACGACGACGTGAACGCCCGCGACTGGAAGGACGTGATGTGGGCCGTCTCGACCCGCATGGACCCCGCCCGCGACATCACCGTCGTCGAGAACACGCCCATCGACTACCTGGACTTCGCCTCGCCGGAGTCGGGCCTGGGCTCCAAGATCGGTCTCGACGCCACCAACAAGCTGCCCCCGGAAACTCACCGCGAATGGGGCCGCCTGCTGGCTATGGATCCCGACATCGTGGCGGCGGTGACGGAAAAGTGGGCGAAGCTCGGGCTGCCGGACTGACGTCCTCTCCTTCGGGGGAGCGCAGTAGGAGGAGGGTGCAGATGCAACCAGGAACGGGCGCCGCCGCCGCGGCGCTGTGGACGGGGTTGCACCTCATCCTGCTGCTGGTCCTGTCGGTGCTGGTGGTGCGTCAGCGCCAGAAGCATCACGTGGCGCTGGGCGACGGCGGCGTGCCGGAGCTGGCCCAGGCGATCCGGGCGTTCGGCAACGCCAGCGAATACGTGCCGGCCGGGCTGGTCGGACTCGGCGTGCTGGCGCTGGCCGGCGCGCCGGCGCTGGCGGTGCACATCGGCGGGGCCTCGCTTTTCGCCGGGCGCGTGATCCACGCAGTCGGCCTGTCGCGCACCGGCGAGACCTCCTGGCCGAGATCGATCGGCGCCAGCCTGACCTGGCTCGCCTACGTGTTCGTCGCCTCCACCCTGCTGGTCTACGCCGTCGCCTGAGCTTGCCGGGACCTGCGCCCGCGGCCATATGGCAGGCATGGATGAAAACCTGCTGAGCGACCTCATCTCCCAGGCCCTGAAGGCCGGCGCCGACGCGGCCGAGGCCGTCGGGGCCGAGCGCAACGCCATGTCCGTCACCGTGCGGCTGGGCGAACTGGAGGAGGTGGAGCGCGAAGAGGCCCGAGACCTCGGCCTCCGGGTCTTCGTCGGCAAGCGGCAGGCCACCGTCTCCGGCTCCGACATCTCGCCCGAAGCCCGCGCCAAGCTCGTCGAGCGCGCCGTGGCGATGGCGAAGCTCGCCCCGGAGGATCCCTACGCCGGTCTGGCCGACCCCGAGCTGCTGGCCCGCGGCCCGCTGCCGGAGCTCGACCTCTACGATCCCACCGAGCCCTCCCCCGAGACGATGGAGGCGCGCGCCCGCGCCGCCGAGGACGCCGCCCGGGCGGTGGAGAAGGTGACCAACTCCGACGGGGCCTCGGCTTCCTGGTCGAGCTCGACCTGGCGGCTGGTGACCAGCGGCGGGTTCTCCGGTCTGCACCGCGCCTCGGGCTTCTCGATCGGCGCCTCGGCCATCGCCGCCGACGAGGGCGGCATGGAGAACGGCCACGACTGGCGCTCGGCCCGCTGGCAGTCGGACCTGCCCGCCCCCGAGACCATCGGCGCCGAAGCCGGCCGCCGCGCGGCCATGCGGCTGGGCGCGCGCAAGATCGCCTCCACCACCGCCCCGGTGATCTTCGAGAACCGGCTCGCCGCCTCGCTGCTCGGCCCCTTGATCGGCGCCATCGCCGGCCCCTCGATCGCCCGCGGCACCTCCTTCCTGAAGGACAAGCTCGGCCAGCAGCTGTTCGCCAAGGGGATTGCGATCACCGACGACCCGCACCGCGTCCGCGGCCTCGGCTCCAGCCCGTTCGACGACGAGGGGGTGGGCAACCGGCCCCAGGCGCTGATCGATGACGGCGTGCTGACCACCTGGCTGCTGAACTCGGCCTCGGCGCGGCAGCTGGGCCTCAAGTCCACCGGTCACGCCTCGCGAGGCCTGGCCGGCCCGCCGGGGGTGAGCGTCAACAACCTGACCCTGCAGCCGGGCGAGAAGAGCCGCGAAGAGCTGATGGCCGACGCCGGCTCGGGCCTCCTGGTCACCTCGATGTTCGGCCCCTCGCTGAACGGCAACACCGGCGACTGGTCGGTCGGCTGCTCGGGCTTCTGGTTCGAGGGCGGGGAGATCGCCTATCCGGTGACCGAGATCACCGTCGCCGGCAACCTCGTCGACATCTACGGGCGGCTGATCCCCGGTTCGGACCTGGAAATTCGAGGCGCCTCGAACGCCCCGTCGATCCTCGTTGACGCTTTGGCCATCGCCGGCCGGTGAAATGGCCCCCTGCGATGCTGCGGGCGTTGACCTGCGGCGCGGCGCGGCCATATCGCGAGCCAAACGAATCTGATCGGGACTCCCATGCCTGATAAACAGCTGCTCCACCTGGTCATCGGCGGCGAACTGTCGGACCTGGAGAACAACATCTTCAAGGACCTCACCAGGGTCGACATCGTCGGGGCCTTCCCCTCCTACGAGGCGGCCAAGGCCGCCTGGCGGTCCAAGGCCCAGGCGACGGTGGACAACGCGCTTGTGCGCTACTTCATCATCCACGCCCACAAGCTGCTGGACCCGGACGCCGAGGAAGCCGCCGACGAGTGCTAGCCGTCGGAACCGCACCCCTCGCCTGACCCGCGCGCCGGCGTCTTGTCGGCCTCGAGCAGGTGCAGCGTCGGCCCCGCCACGTCGATCACGGCCTGGTGGGCCTTCAGCACGTCCTGGCCGACGATGCCCAGGATCTGACGGTTGGATACCCGGCTGAGCGCGCCGGTGACCTGCGACAGGTCGGTGGTGACGATGGTCCGCTGCCGCACCGGCACCTCGCCGATGCGCAGCTCCTGCAGGCTCCACAGCCGCGCGCCGGTCGAACCGCCGAGGCCGATCGCCGCGCCCCGCATGCCGAGCCGCGGCGCCAGCCCGAATGCTTCCGCCTCAGGTGCGTCGAGCACCGTCACGTTGGCCCCGGTATCGACCACGAACGTGGCCGGCCGCCCGTTCAGCGTCACCTCAACCAGGTGGTGGCCGGTGCGCAGCTCGTCCATCGGCACGGCGGTGAAGCCCAGCTGGCAGAGCGCCTCCTCCACCGTGTCCGACAACCCCGGGCGGATCGGCGGCGGCTCCGCGCCCGGCAGCGGCCCGCAGGCGGCGAGAACAAGGGCGAGGACGGGAGCGAGCCTCATGGCTGGGCAATGGGCGGTGAACCCGCTGGTTCCGCTGCGCTCCCCTACCTGAAAGCCTCTACTCCCGCTTCAGGAAGCGCTCGGTCATCAGGGTGCCCCACCACTGGGCGCGGAAGTCGGCCTTGATCCCGGCGGGGTCGTACATCGGGCTCTCGACCCACTCGAGGAAACTCATGCCGGCCGGCTCGCCCTCGGCGAGGTAGCGCTCGAAGGTGTAGTCGAGCACGCCGGTCTTGCCGTGGCGCACGTGCAGATAGCGCAGGTGCAGCTGGTCCATCGCCTCCCGGATCGTCTTCCCTTTGCGGAAGTGCATGTAGAAGACGCTCATGATGCCGGCCCGGTCCGCGCCGGACTTGCAGTGCATCAGGGCCGGGTACTCGACGGTCTCGAACAGCCGCTTGGCGCCCAGCACGCGCTCGCGGCTCGGCGTCTCGCGCGAGGTGATGGTGAAGTCCACCATCGTCAGCCCGTGCTTCGCGCAGGCGTCCTTCTCGAGCGCATGGAAGCTGGCGTCGAAGCCGCCGCGCAGGTTGACCACCGTCTTGATGCCGCGCCGCTTCCAGGCCGCCAGCTGGTGCGGCCAGGGCTGGTTCGTGCGCACCAGCTCCTCGCTGATCCAATGGGCGTTGGAGAAGCCCAGCCTAAGGTAGGCGTGGTCGTTCCACAGATAGTCGAGATAGGTCCGCACCCGCCCGCCGGGCGTGGACAGGTCGAATCGGTTCTCTGGACGGTCGGGCTGCAACACGTCGCTTAACTAGGGTCTCGGGGCTCCCGGCGCAAAGCGGCGAAGCGCGCAGCCAGCGAAGGGGCGGTGAGGAGGGCCTAGCGCAGCAAGCCCTCCCCACCAGGGTTCGCCGTCATGAACTGCAATGTTGTACTTCGCGTACCCAGAATCAGCGGGAGGTGCCAAATGAGCCCTGCCGCTGACTTTGGTCGGCTGCTCGAATTGACACTGCCTGGCGGGGGCTGGGCCTTGGCGATTAGCGAAGTCTTCTTCGATGAGAGCATCGAGCAGCAGGGCAATACGCGCATGCTCTGCGTGGCCGGTTACGTGTTTCGACGGTCCAAGGCGCGCGAGTTTTCTCGCATTTGGGGAAACTACCTAAGGCGTCAGGGCCTGCCTTACTTCCACATGACCGACTGCGCAGCACGTGAAGGTGTCTTCAAGGGCTGGGAGAGGGGGGAGTGCGACGCGGTTGCTCGGGAGCTTATTCGCCTAACGAAGCGGTTTTCTGCGTTCGGCTTCGCTATTGCGATCAACGAAGATGATTATAATGAGTTGATTGGGCCTCAAGAAGGCATGCGAAGCGCCTACGCCTTCGCCCTTCTTGCGGGGATGCACCATGTCTTGCGCTGGCGCCAACGGGCTAACGTGTCCGGCCCCACCTCTTTCTTCTTTGAAAGCGGGCATCAACATGAGGGCGACGCAAACGAGTGGCTGCGCTGGATGTTAGGCAGCCCCCACCTCCGCGACGGGCTCGGCTACACGGGGACTCACGCCTTCATCCCGAAGAGCAATCCTGCCCTTCACCCCGCCGACAACCTTTCTTGGCATTGGCGCCTTGAGACGGTCCGTCGCAAGGACCCCAATCGAAAGTTCGGCACCCGCCAGGATCTACTCGAACTCTGGCGGGCGACTGATGTTCTGGCTGAGTACACGCGCGATCGCCTGATGGAGTTGAAGCACTACATCGAAACGCGGGCGGAAAAGAGGAACAAGTTCGTACGCGCACTGCTGGCCGCGCGAGAATCGGCTACGCCTCTTCACCTTCGGTGAGGTTTAGGTCTCCATCGGCTTTGAACCGGCGGCTCTGCCTCGGTTTCCGATCTGTCGCCATCAGACCCGGTCAGTTGTTTCGTAGGTGAGCCGCCTGCCGACCACGCCAAGGGGGAGGAACCCGCAGTCTCGCAGCGTCGTCGCCAGCTCCGCGAGCTGGTCGGCGCAGACGCCCCAGCCTTCGTGGAAGCCCATCTCCTCGTGCTGTTTGCGGGCCTCGACCGTCCAGTGGCGGGCGCGGACGACATAGCGGGTGCGGCCGTCGCCGAGGTCGTGGAACTCGATGATGCCGGTGAACATCGGCGACTCGGTCGGGACCCAGCCTTCGGTGTAGGCGTCGGTGAAGACGATCCGCCGGCCGGGAACCACCTCCAGATAGACGCCGGGGTTGGGGAACTCGGCCCCGTCGGGACCGCGCATGACGATCAGCGACTTGCCGCCCGGCCGCAGGTCGACCTCGACGTGCGCGACCTCCCAGGGCTTGGGGGCGAACCACTGCTTCATCAGTTCGGGCTCGGTCCAGCAGCGGAACAGGACGTGGGCGGGGGCGTCGATCTCGCGGACCAGCACCAGTTCGCGGTCGTTGATCGGAGCGGCGTCGAGCGGCATCAGGTCGTCCTCCATCGGCTTGTCTCCCCAAGGACGGACGAGGCCCGCGGTTTCCGACATCGCACTTTGCGAAAACCCGCCGCCTTGACTTCGGCGCGGCAAAATCCGACCCCAGCACGATGACCGAGAGCGCGCGCGACGCCGACGCCGAGGCGGGCCTTCCGGCCCGCACGCTGATCGCGCGGCTCTGGGCGCGCTACCTGGCCAGGCGCTGGCCGGCGCTGGGGCTGTCGCTCGTCGCCGCCGTCGTGGTCGCCTACACCAGCGCCTCGCTGGTCGCGATCCTCGAGCCCGCGGTCAACGACCTGATGGTGTTCAAGAGCGCCGCGGCGCTGACCACGATCCCGCTGACCATTGCGGGCCTGGCGCTCGCCCGCGCCCTGGCCCAGGTCGTCCAGGCCACGGTGGTCAATCGGGTCGGCAACGCCGTGGTCGGCGACGTGCAGGTGCAGCTGTTCGGCAAGCTGGTGCGGGCCGACCTCGCGCGGCTGCGCGAGAAGCACTCCGGCGCCTACGTCTCCTCGGTGCTCTACGACGCCGGGCTGATCCGCGAGGCGGCGACGGCCGGCCTCGTCAACTACGTGCAGCACGCGCTGATCGTGGCCGGGGCGGTCTCGGTGATGATCTCCAACGACCGGGCGCTGACGCTCGGCGTGCTGGTCGCCGCCCCGCTGGCCACCGGAGTGATGCGCCGCTTCTCCAAGCGCACGACCAAGGCCGCCAAGGGCGCGATGGCCGAAACCTCGGCCCTCTCCACCGCCATCATGGAGAGCCTGGACGGGGTGCGGGTGGTGAAGATCGAGAACCGCGAGGCGCACGAGGAGGCCCGCGTCGCCGAGGTGGTCCGCCGCCGCCAGCGCCACCTGGTGAAGGGCGCCAACGCGCGCGCCACCGCCGCCCCGACCACCGAACTGATCATGACGCTGATCACCGCCGGGGTGCTGGCCTACGCCGGCTGGCGGGCCCAGACCGGGGCGATGAACGTCGGCGCCTTCGTCGCCTTCATGGCGGCGCTGGCCATGGCCTCGCAGTCGCTGCGCCAGCTCGCCAACCTGCAGACGGTGATGGCCGAGGGCCTGTCGGCCGCCCGCCGCCTGTTCGCCGCCCTCGACGTGGAGCCCGAGATCGGCGACCGCGCCGGCGCGAGCCCCCTGCCCCGCGGTGAAGGCGCGATCCGCTTCGAGAAGGTGGGCTTTTCCTACGCCGAGGGCCCGCCGGCGCTCAACAACGTGGATCTCGAGGTCCGCCGCGGCGAGACGGTGGCCCTGGTCGGCCCGTCCGGCGGCGGCAAGAGCACCATCCTCAACCTGATCCCGCGCTTCTACGACGTGACCGAAGGGCGGGTGACCATCGACGGTGTGGACGTGCGCGACGTGACCCTCGCCTCGCTGCGCGCCCAGATCGCCCTGGTGACCCAGGAGCCCTTCCTGTTCGACGACACCATTCGCGCCAACATCGCCTACGCCCGCCCCGAGGCCTCGCAGGCCGAGATGGAGGCCGCCGCCCAGGCCGCGGCGGCGCACGAGTTCATCTGCGCGCTGCCGAACGGCTACGAGACCCACGTGGGCGAGGCCGGCGCACGCCTCTCCGGCGGCCAGCGCCAGCGCATCGCCATCGCCCGCGCCTTCCTGAAGGACGCGCCCATCCTGCTGCTCGACGAGGCGACCAGCGCCCTCGACGCCGAGAGCGAGGCCCAGGTGCAGGCCGCGCTCGCCCGGCTGATGGCGGGCCGCACCACCATCCTGATCGCCCACCGGCTCTCCACCGTGCGCGCCGCCGACCGTATCTACGTGATCGACCGCGGGCGGGTGGTGGAGGAAGGCGACCACGCCGCGCTGATCCGCAAGCGCGGCCTCTATGCGCGCCTCGCCAAGACCCAGGACCTGGAGTCGGAGACCGCCGCTTGAAGGGACTGCTGCGCAATCCGGCGGTCCAGTCCTTCCTGGGTTGGGTGCTGGCGGCCTACCTGCGGCTGGTGCTGCGCACCGTCCGCTGGCGGCACGAGAACGTCGAGTGCGTCGAGCCGGTGCTGGCCGGCGACAGCGGCGCCATCGCCCTGTTCTGGCACGGCCGGATTCCCCTGTGCCTGGCCACCGCCCCCCAGTGGTGGCGCAAGCGGACGCGGGCGATGATCTCGCCCTCGGCGGACGGAGAGTTCATCGCGCAGGCGCTGGCCAGGGCGGGCTTCCCGGCGATCCGCGTCTCCTCGGCCAAGCCGGGCGACGCGGCCAAGGCCCGGGCGGCGGTGGCCGGGTTCCGAGAAGCCATGACCTGGGTGGCCGACGGCGGCGCCCTGGTGATCACCCCCGACGGCCCGCGCGGACCCAACGAGGTGATCGCCGCCGGCGCCCTGCAGATCGCCCGGCGCACGGGCGCGCCGGTCTTCCTGATGGGCATCGCCGCCCATCCGGCCACGCAGCTGAAGACCTGGGACAAGGTGATGTTCGCCGCGCCCTTCGGCAAAGGGGCGGTGGTCTGGGACGGGCCGTTGCACGCCCCCGCCAGACTCGACGAGCAGCAGCAGGCCGACCTGATCGCCGACTGGTCGCAGCGGCTATCGGCCGCCACCCGGCGGGCCGAGGCGCTTGTCGGCCGCCCCGTTGCGACGCCGGCCGACGGGTGAGAGATAGGGCCATGGGCCACCACCACGGGCATCACCACGATCACGATCGTGACCACGGGCATGGGCACCGACATGACCACGGTCATGGGCACGGGCTCGGCGGCCACCACCATCACGGCCCGCCGCCGGACGCCGGCCGGGCCTTCGCCATCGCCGTCGGGCTGAACACCGCCCTGGTGGTGGGCCAGGCGATCGCCGGCCTGTGGTTCGGCTCGCTGGCGCTGCTGGCCGACGCCGGCCACAACTTGTCGGACGTGCTGGCCCTGGTGCTGGCCTGGACCGCCGCGGTGCTGGCCAAGCGCGCCCCGTCCGGACGGCGGACCTATGGCCTGCGCAAGGGCTCCATCCTGGCCTCGCTGGCCAATGCGGTGCTGCTGCTGGTCGCCGTCGGCGTGATCGTCTCCGAAGCCATCGAACGCTTCCAGGAGCCTGCCGAGGTCGCGGCCATGCCGGTGATGATCGTCGCCGGGCTGGGCGCGATCATCAACACCGCGACGGCCCTGATGTTCATGCGCGGGCGGCACTCGGACCTGAACATCCGCGGCGCCTTCCTGCACATGGTGGCCGACGCCGGCGTATCGGTGGCGGTGGTGGTCGGCGCGGGGCTGATCGCCGTGACCGGCGCGGCCTGGATCGACCCGGCGCTCAGCCTGCTGATCGCGGTGGTGATCGTGATCAGCACCTGGGACCTGCTGCGCGATTCCATGGACCTGGCGCTCGACGCCGCGCCCAAGGGCCTCGACGTCGCCGAGGTCCGCCGCTGGCTGGAGACCCGGCCGGGGGTCACCGAGGTTCACGACCTGCATATCTGGGCGATGAGCACCACCGAGACGGCGCTGACCGCCCACATCACCCGGCCGACGGACGAAGATCCCGACGGCTTCCTGCACGCCGCCTGCGAGGGGCTGGCGCACCGGTTCGGCATCGGCCACGCGACCCTGCAGGTCGAACGGGGCGACGACTACGCCTGCCGCCTGGCGCCGGCGGACGTGGTGTGAGCGGCCGCTCGCTGGCGCTGGGGGCGTACCGGGCCGCCACCGGGCTGGCTGAACCCTTCGCCCCCGCGTTGCTGAACGGGCGCGCCCGCAAGGGCAAGGAGGACCCGGACCGCATCGCCGAGCGGCTGGGCCGGCCCACCGCCCCGCGTCCGCCCGGCCCGCTTGCCTGGCTGCACGCGGTCAGCGTCGGCGAGGCGGTCTCGCTCCTGCCGCTGGTCCAGGCGCTGCGCGCGCGCCGAGCGGACCTCGCCATACTGGTCACCTCCGGCACGCGCACCTCCGCGGACTTGCTGGCCAAGCGCCTGCCGGCCGGCTGCCTGCACCAGTACGCCCCCGTCGACGGGCCGGGCGCGGTCGCGCGTTTCCTCGCCCATTGGCGGCCCGACCTCGGCGTCTTCGTCGAGAGCGAGCTGTGGCCCAATCTGATCCTCGGGGCCCGCCGCGCGGGCGTGCGGCTGGCGCTGCTGTCGGCGCGGATGACGGAGGCCAGCGCCCGCGGCTGGTCGCGCGCGCCGACGGCGGCGGCGCAGCTGCTCGGCGCCTTCGAGCTGATCCTCGCCCAGGACGCCGCCACGGCCGGGCGGCTGGAGCGGCTGGGCGCCCGCCCGGCCGGGCGGCTCAACCTCAAGCTGGTGGGCGATCCCCTGCCCTGCGACGACGCAGAGCTGGCGCGGCTTCGAGGCGAACTCGCAAGCCGCCCCGTCGTCCTCGCCGCCAGCACCCACCCGGGCGAGGAGGCGCTGATCGTCCGGGCCTGGAAGGCCGCCGGTTCGCCCGGCCTGCTGATCGTCGCCCCACGGCACCCGGACCGCAGCGCCGCCGTGGAGGCCGAGCTGAAGGCGCTGGGCCCGAGGGTCTCGGTGCGCAGCCGCGGCGAGCCCGCGGCGCGCGCAGAGGCCTATCTCGCCGACACCCTGGGCGAATTGGGGCTCTTCTTCCGGCTGGCGCGGATCGTGGTGATGGGCGGCGCTTTCGTTCCGGGGATCGGCGGCCACAACCCCCTGGAGCCGGCCAGGCTCGGCTGCGCCATCGTCACCGGGCCGGAGGTGTTCAATGCCGCCGACGTCTATGCCGAGATGGCCGAGGCAGGCGCCGTCGTGACGGCCAGGGACGAGGCCGGGCTGGCCGCCGTTCTGCGCGACCTGATCGCCGATCCCGCGCGGACCGAGGCGTTGGGCGACGCCGCCCTCGCCTACGCGGCCCGGCAGGGCGCGGCGCTCGACGAGGCGCTGGCACGCCTCGAGCCCCTGCTGCCCGCATGAGCCTCGGCACGCCCCGGTGGTGGTACCAGCGGCGGAGCGGCGCCATGCGCGTCACCCGGCTGCTGCTGACCCCGCTGTCGTGGATCTGGGCCGCCGTCACCGCTTGGCGGATCGCCGCCGCCAAGCCGGTCGACCCGGGCGCGCCGGTGATCTGCGTCGGCAACCTGACCATGGGCGGGACCGGCAAGACCCCCATCGTCCGCGCCCTGATGGCCCACATCACCGCCCTCGGCGTGCCGGTCCACGGCCTCTCCCGCGGCTATGGGGGGCGGCTGACCGGCCCTGTCGAGGTGGACGTCGAGCGGCACACCGCCCGCGACGTTGGCGACGAGCCGCTGCTGCTGGCCCTCGAGGGGCCCGTATGGGTGTCGCGCAACCGGGCCGAGGGGGCGGTGGAGGCGGCCATCTCCGGAGCGGCGGCGATCGTCATGGACGACGGCCACCAGAACGGCTCGGTGGCCAAGGCCCTGTCGCTGGTGGTGGTCGACGGCGAGACTCGCGACGGCGAGTGGCCGTTCGGCGGCGGGCAGGTGTTCCCGGCCGGGCCCATGCGCGAGCCGCTGCAGGCGGGCCTCGCCCGCGCCGACGCCGTGGTGCTGCTGATGCCCGGCGACCTCGGCCGGCCCGACCCGGAGCTCCTGGCGCTGTTCGGCGACACTCCGGTGCTGGTCGCCCGTCTGGAGCCCGCCGCCGAGCCGCCGCCCGGCCCGCAGCTCGGCTTCGCCGGTGTCGGCAAGCCCTGGAAGGTGGAGCGCTCGCTGCGCGCCGCGGGCTGCCGGCTGATCGACTTTGCGGCCTTCCCCGACCACTTCGCCTACGACGAGGCGACGCTGGAGGCACTATGGGCCCGCGCCCAGGACGCGGGCGCCGGCCTCGTCACCACCGAGAAGGACTGGGTCCGCCTGCCCGTCCAATGGCGCGCCCGCGTGAAGGCCTGGCCGGTGCGGGCCCGGTTCGTCGACCCCGGACTGCTCGACCGGCTGCTCGAGCCGATCCTGCCGTAACGCGCTGTCGTCCCGGAAAGCAAAAGCCCCGGCCGTGGGGCCGGGGCTCTCGATGCGCATGCCGGAGGCTACTTCGCGTCGGCCCTCTGGGCGAACTTCCAGCCGGCCTGAGCGAGGGCGACCACGCGGGGGGCCATGCTGGCGGCCTGCGGGCTGTTGGCCGTGCCGTCGCGGGCGCGGCCGACGATGCCCTGGATGATCCCGGCCAGGCGGAAGATGTTGTAGGCGAAGTACCAGTCGAGGTCCGGCATGCCCGAGCGGCCGGTCAGGCGGCAGTATTCGTCGACATACTCCTCGACGGTCGGGATGCCGTGTTCCTTCAGGTCCGGGATCTGGGCGATGGTGCCGTTCACCCAGTTCATTAGCAGGTAGGTGAAGTCGGCCAGCGGCTCGCCGAGGGTGGACAGCTCCCAGTCGAGCACGGCCACGACGCGCGGCTCGGTCGGATGGAAGATCATGTTGTCCAGACGGTAGTCGCCGTGGACGATCGAGGTGCGCTCCTGCGGCGGCAGGGTCTTGGGCAGCCAGTCGATCAGCCGCTCCATCTCCTCGATGTGCTGGGTTTCGGAGGCCTTGTACTGCTTGGTCCAGCGGTCGACCTGCCGACCCATGTAGTTGCCGGGCTTGCCGTAGTCGCCGAGGCCGATCTTCTCGTAGTCGGTGTTGTGCAGGTCGGCGAGCGTCTTCAGCTTGGCCATGAAGATGTCGCGCCGCTCGGCCGGCTCGTACTGCGGCAGGCTCTGGTCCCAGAGGATCCGCCCTTCGACCATGTCCATCACGTAGAACATGGTGCCGATGACCCCTTCGTCGGTGCACAGGCCATAGGTCTTGGCGACCGGAAAGCCGGTGGTCCCGAGCGCGGTGATCACCTTGTACTCGCGGTCCACCGCGTGCGCCGAGGGCAGCAGCTTGCCCGGCGGCTTGCGCCGCATGACGTACTTCTTGGTCGGGGTGACGAGCTGGTAGGTCGGGTTGGACTGGCCGCCCTTGAACTGGCGCACCTCGAGCGGACCCGCGTAGCCCTCGACGTTGGCCTTCATCCACGCGTCGAGCGCAGCCTCGTCGAACCGGTGGGACTCCGCGACCTCTTTCGTGCCGGTGTTCAGCTGCTCGCGCTGCTGTTCGGCGGCGTCGATGACGGCCATGGGCGGCTCCCTTTTTCTAAACGTTTGTTCGGCGCGACCATACCGACCCCACTGGGCCGGCGGCAACGGCGAAAGTGGGGCGACCCGGTGCTGGCGGAGCGGCGTTATCGCTGCAGCGCGCGCCAGCCGATGTCGCGCCGGCAGAAGCCGCCGGGCCAATCGATGCGGTCGACGGCGGCGTAGGCCCGGTCGAGCGCCTCGCGCAGCGTCGGCCCTCGCGCGCAGACGTTCAGCACCCGCCCCCCGGCGGCCCGCAGCGTGCCGTCCGGATCGACCTTGGTGCCGGCGTGGAAGACGGTCACCGTCTCGCCGAAGTCCTGGTTGGCGCCGCGGATGATCGAGCCGGTGACCGGGCTTTCCGGGTAGCCGTCGGCGGCCAGCACGACGCACACCGCATGCTCGTCGCGGAACCTGGGCGGCGGCAGCTGGTCGAGCGTGCCCTTCGCGCAGGCTTCCAGGTAGGGGACGAGATCGTCGGCCAGGCGCAGCATCAGCACCTGGCACTCCGGGTCGCCGAAGCGGACGTTGAACTCGATCAGCTTGGGCCCGTCCCTGGTGACCATCAGCTCGACGAACAGCACCCCGTGGTAGGGCGCGCCTTCGGCCGCGATGCCGGCGAAGGCCGGCTCGACCAGGCGGGTGCGGACCGCCTCGATCACCTCCGGGGTGAACACCGGGGCCGGCGAGTAGGTGCCCATGCCGCCGGTGTTGGGGCCCTGCTCGCCGTCGAAGGCGCGCTTGTGGTCCTGCGCCTCGCCGAACAGCATCACGCTGCGGCCGTCGCAGAGCGCGAACAGCGAGCCGATCTCGCCGTCCAGGAACTCCTCGACCACCACCCGCGAGCCGGCCGCGCCGAAGCGGCCGCCGAGGGCGTCGTCGATGGCGGCCTCGGCCTCGGCGCGGGTCTGGGCCACCACCACGCCCTTGCCGGCCGCCAGGCCGTCGGCCTTGATCACATAGGGGGCCTCGAACTCGGCCAGCGCCGCCTTGGCGGTCGCGGCGTCCTCGCACACCCGGTAGCGGGCGGTGGGCAGGCCGTGGCGGTCGCAGAAGCCCTTGGTGAAGGCCTTGGACGACTCCAGCCGTCCGGCGGCGGCGGTCGGCCCGAAGCAGGGGAAGCCCGCCGCCAGCATGGCGTCGGCCAGGCCCGCCGCGACCGCGGCCTCGGGGCCGATCACCACCAGGTCGGCGGCGATCTCCCTGGCCAGGTCGACCAGGGCGGGCACGTCGGTGACGGCCACGTTGCGGACCTCGCAGCACTGCGCCATGCCGGGGTTGCCGGGCGCGGCGACGAGGCGGGTCAGCTTGGGCGAGGCGGCGATCTTCCAGGCGAGGGCGTGCTCGCGTCCCCCCGACCCGACGAGCAGGATGTTCATGGCGCGCGTTTGGCCTGCACGGGCCGGGCGGTCAAGCGCCGGCCAGCCAGCGCATCACCTCCCCCACCGCCTGCGGGTCCTCGCCGTCCGGCGAGCGGGTCGGCGGCCAGGTTATCTCCAGCACGATGCCGTCCGGATCCTCGAAGTAGAGCGAGGTCTGTTCGCCGTGCCGCTCCTCCCAGGAGGCGACGTCGGCATCGGCCAGCCGCCGCTTCCAGCCGGCGTAGGCCTCGGCGCTCTCGGCGCAGAAGGCGTAGTGGCGCGCATCCTTCGGCCGCACGTCCACCGGCGGCGCCGGCGCGCCCAGCAGCGCCACGCACACCAGCTCGGTCCCGCCGCCGAGGCCGAAGAACATCATCAGATAGCGGTAGCCGTCCCAGTCCTCGCCGCTCGTCTGCCCGGTCAGCGGCAGTCCCAGGAGATCCCGGTAGAAGCCGAGCGTCGCCGCCGCATCGCGCACCGGGAACACCACGTGGTCGAGGCTGAGCATCGCCGATCACTAGCACATTTCGGCGAACGCCGTGATGCGGATTGCGTCCAGCGAGAGGTCGCAGTCAGCGCTGCGCGCAACCAGCCGCCGGCCGCCGTCGGTGACGAAGTCGGCCACCTTGTCGCCGGGCTTGATCTCGGCGAACGCCAGGGTCTCGCCGGGCTTGCGGGCCGAGTCCGCGGTCTTGTCGGCTTCGGTACGCTGGGGCGAGGCGAGGGCGAGGGCGGTGGTCTTCATGGCGTCTCCTCCGGCCGTGGAAGGCGACGCAGCGGCGCCGTCCAGCCGCCCTAGTCCCCCAGGTCCAGCGCGTAGCCGGCCGAGCGGACGGTGCGGATGGGGTCGGCCGCCTGGCCCTGGTTCAGCGCCTTGCGCAGGCGCCCGACGTGGACGTCCACCGTGCGGGCCTCGACATAGACGTCCGAGCCCCACACGGCGTCGAGCAGCTGCTCGCGAGAGAACACCCGGCCCGGATTGCGCAGGAAGTGGTCCAGCAGCCGAAATTCGGTGGGGCCCAGGTGGACCTCGCGGCCGCCCCGCTTCACCCGGTGGGCGATGCGGTCGATGACGATGTCGCCGACCTGGGTGGTGTCCTCGGCGAGCCCCGGCCGCAGCCGGCGGAGCACGGCGCGGACCCGGGCGGCCAGCTCGCTCATCCCGAACGGCTTGACCAGATAGTCGTCGGCCCCGGTGTCGAGGCCGCGGATGCGGTCGCTCTCCTCGCCGCGGGCGGTCAGCATGATGATCGGCAGGTTGCGGGTCTTGGGTCCCGCCCGCAGCCGGCGGCAGACCTCGATGCCGGAGACCTTGGGCAGCATCCAGTCGAGAATCACGAGGTCCGGCAGCCGCTCCTTCACCAGGGTCAGCGCCTCCTCGCCGTCGGGCGCGACGCCGACCTCGTAGCCCTCCTTTTCGAGGTTGTAGTGGAGCAGGGTCGCCAACGCGTCCTCGTCCTCCACCACCAGCACGTAGGGCGTCACGGCCCCTCCTCCGGCTCCAGGCGGTCGGCCTTCGGCCGGTTCGCGTTCAGCGCCTCTCCGGTGATCTCGTAGTGGACGATCTCGGCGATGTTGGTGGCGTGGTCGCCGATCCGCTCCAGGTTCTTGGCCACGAACAGCAGGTGCGCGCACGGCTCGATCGTCCGGGGATCGCCCATCATGTAGGTGAGCAGCTCGCGGAACAGGCTGTTGTAGTGCTCGTCGACCTCGTCGTCGCGAGACCAGACCGCCCTGGCCCGCTCCAGGTCGTGACCCGCGTAGGCGTCCAGCACCTCCTTCAGCCGGCCCAGCACCAGCTTGCCCATCCGCTCGATGGGCCGGGCCAGGGCCGGCATCGGGCCGGCGTCGGCGATGATCAGGCTGCGCTTGGCGATGTTCTTGGCCAGGTCTCCGCAGCGTTCGAGGTTGGAGGCGATCTTCATCGCCGCCACCGTGCGGCGCAGGTCGTTGGCCATCGGCTGGCGCAGCGCGATCAGGCGGATCGCCCGGCGCTCGATGTCGGCCTCCAGCACATCCAGCCGGGCGTCGCGGGCCACCACCTCGGCGGCCAGCTTGGGGTTGGCCTTGACGACCGCGGCGATGGCGTCCGCCGCCTGGGCCTCGGCAAGCCCGCCCATGCGCGCGCACTCGGCGGCCAGGGCGTCGAGCTCTTCCCCGAAGGATTTGACGATGTGCTCGCTCACGTCCGACCTCCGCCTCAGCCGAACCGGCCGGTGATGTAGTCCTGGGTCCGCGCGTCGCGCGGGTTGGTGAAGATCTCGTCGGTGGGCCCGGCCTCCACCAGCGCACCCAGATGGAAGAAGGCAGTCTTTTGAGAGACCCGCGCCGCCTGGGCCATCGAGTGGGTCACGATGACGATGCAGTACTGCCCGCGCAGCTCGTCGATCAGTTCCTCGATGCGGGCGGTGGCGATGGGGTCGAGCGCCGAGCAGGGTTCGTCCATCAGGATCACCTCCGGGCTGACCGCGATGGTGCGGGCGATCACCAGCCGCTGCTGCTGGCCGCCGGACAGGCCCGTGCCCGGCTGGTGCAGCCGATCCTTCACCTCATCCCACAGGCCCGCCCTGCGCAGCGCCGTCTCGACGATCTCGGCCAGCTCGGCCTTGTTCGTCGCCAGGCCGTGGATGCGCGGGCCGTAGGCGACGTTCTCGAAGATGCTCTTCGGGAAGGGGTTGGGCTTCTGGAACACCATGCCGACCCGGGCTCGCAGCAGCACCGGATCGACGCTGCGGTCGTTGATGTCCTCGCCGTCGATCTCGATCCGCCCTGAGACGCGGGCCCCGGCGATGGTGTCGTTCATCCGGTTGATGCAGCGCAGGAAGGTGGACTTGCCGCAGCCGGAGGGGCCGATCAAGGCGGTGACCGCCCGCTCGGGGATGTCCAGGCTCACGTCGAACAGCGCCTGCTTGCCGCCGTAGAAGACGCTGACGTCGCGGGCGCACACCTTGGCCTCGGCGCCAGGGCCGGCGGCGGCGGGCGCATCCGCGGCGCGGTGGCCGGCTGCGTCGTCGCGTTGCGTGGAGAAGGGGCGGAACAGCATCGGCTTCACCAGCGCCTTTCGAAGCGGCGGCGCAGCACCACGGCCGCCAGGTTCATCACGATCATGAAAGCCAGCAGCACCAGGATGGCCGCGGCGGTGCGCTCGTGGAACGCCCGCTCGGAGGCGTTCTCCCAGATGAACACCTGCACCGGCAGCACGGTGGCGGCCGAGGTCAGGCCCTCCGGCGCGGCCGGCACGAAGCCGACCATACCGATCATCAGCAGCGGGGCGGTCTCGCCCAGCGCGTGGGCGAGCGAGAGGATGGCGCCGGTCATCACGCCCGGCATGGCCAGCGGCAGCACGTGGTGGAACACAGTCTGGGTCCGTGAGGCGCCCAGCGCCATCGCCGCCTCGCGGATCGACGGCGGAACAGCCTTCAGCGCCGAACGGGTGGCGATGATCACCGTCGGCAGCGACATCAGCGCCAGCACCAGGCCCCCGACCAGCGGCGAGGACCTGGGGACCGCCAGCCAGTTGATGAACACCGCCAGGCCCAGGAGGCCGTAGACGATAGAGGGCACGGCCGCGAGGTTGTTGATGTTGACCTCGACCAGGTCGGTCCAACGGTTCCGGCGCGCGAATTCCTCGAGATAGACGGCCGCCAGCACGCCTATGGGGATAGCCAGGATGGCGGCGACGAACAGCATCATCGCCGAGCCGACCACTGCGCCCCAGACGCCGGCCTGTTCCGGCTCGGTGGAGTCCGAGCGCGTGAGAAAGTCGAGGTTGAAGCCGCTGGAGACCAGGCCCTGGCGCTTCAGCTCGTCCAGCCAGGCCAGCTGCCCGTCGCTCAGCTTGCGCATCGCCTCGGGCGCGCCGCGGTCGATCTGGCCCTTGTAGTAGAGCGCCGCATCCGCCCGCACGGGGCCGGTCACCGTCACCGCCTGCCCGATCAGCGACGGGTCGGCCCTGACCTCATCGAGCAACTGGAAGCCGAGGTCGTTGGAGACCAGCGCCATCACCTTGGAGGCGGTGACGCCGAATTCGTCGTCCTCGAGGCCGAGCCGCTCCATGACCGCCTCGGCGACCATCAGGTTGTAGTTGGCGCCCTCGGGGGCGGCCGGGTCGATCCGCTCGGCGTCCAGGCGCACCGTCACGGTCATCTCCCAGGCCTCGAACGTCGACCAGCCCTGCAGGGTGATGCGTCCGAGCAGCAGGGCGAGGAAGGCCAGCGCCACGACGATGGCCGCCAGGCCCAGGGCGCGGAACCGGCGCTCCGCCGCGTAGCGGCGCTTCAGCCGCCGGGCCGCGGCCTCGCGGGATCGGGCGGCGGCGTCAGTCATACTGCTCTCGGTATTTCCGCACGATCCGCAACGCGATCACGTTCAGCGCCAGGGTGACCGCGAACAGGGTCAGGCCCAGACCGAAGGCGGCCAGCGTCTTGGGGCTGTCGAATTCCTGGTCGCCGGTCAGCAGGGTGACGATCTGCACCGTCACGGTGGTCACCGTGTCGAGCGGGTTGGCGGTGATCTTGGCCTGCAGCCCGGCGGCCATGGTGACGATCATGGTCTCGCCGATGGCCCGCGAGACGGCCAGCAGCATGGCCGCCGTCACGCCCGGCAGGGCCGCGGGAAGCACCACGTTGCGGACCGTCTCCGACGGGGTCGCGCCCATCGCCAGGCTACCGTCGCGCAGCGACTGCGGCACCGCATTGATGATGTCGTCGGACAGAGAGGAGACGAAGGGGATCAGCATGATCCCCATCACCGCCCCGGCGACCAGGGCCATCTGGTTCTGCACCTGCAGCAGGTGCTGGCCCAGCGCGTCGAGCGGTCCGCCCACGAGCTCCGAGCCCAGGGCGTTGAAGGCGCCGCGGAACAATGGCCCCACGGTCAGCGCCGCGAAGAAACCGTAGACCACCGTCGGCACGCCCGCGAGGATCTCCAGCAGCGGCTTGACCACCGCCCGCAGGCCCGGCCCGGCGTACTCCGACAGGTAGATGGCGGACATCAGACCGATGGGGGCGGCGACCGCCATGGCGATCAGCATGATCAGGAAGGTGCCGACGAAGAGCGGCACGGCCCCGAAGGCGCCGGCCTGGGCGAACTGGTCGGCGCGCATGGCGATCTGCGGGTTCCAGCGGGTCCCGAACAGGAACTCCAGCGGCGGCACGGCCTGGAAGAAGCGCCAGCTCTCGAACACCAGCGAGGCGACGATGCCGATGGTGGTGAGCACGGCCGCCGCCGCGCAGGCGCTCAGCAGGCCGGCGACCCACCGTTCCACCCGGCTGCGGGCGCGCAGCTGCGGTCGTATCCGCGAGAGAGCATATCCTGCGCCGGCCAGGCTCGAGGCGAGCGCCAGCGCCGTCCAGGCCGGCCCGCCGCCCAGCGCGCCGGCGGCGATCAGCAGGATCAGCGCCGGGCCGGCGGTCCAGAGGGCGGCGTAGGCGCCGTAGTAGCCGGGCAGCGAGTGGGCCGCGCGCGGGCGGCCGGCGACCGCCGCCACGATGCGACGGCGGCCGAACCAGAAGCTGCCGGCCGAGAGGGCGCAGAGGGCCAGCAATACGACCCAGAGGGACATGGGCGAGGCGCATCCGTTGAAACCGGTGGCCGGGACGTCGCGCCCGGCCGGCGCCCGCCCGATACCCGCCCCGCACGACAGTTCTATGACAATGGCGCTTCGCCGGCTTCGGCTGCGGCGAAATAGGCGGTAAAGGCCGTCCCCTCGCCCGGCAGGCTCTCGACCACCAGGCCGGCCCCGTGGCGGTTGAGGATGTGCTTGACGATGGCCAGGCCCAGGCCCGTGCCGAGCCGGTCGCCGCTCTTCTGCCCCTCCACACGGTAGAATCGCTCGGTTAGCCGAGGCAGGTGCTCGCGGGAAATCCCCGGGCCCTGGTCGGCGACGGTGACGGCCACGAAGGCCCCTTCGCGCCGGTCCGGCGTGAGCAGCGGCAGGCGGTGGGCGTCCGCGCGCCGCGGGCCGGCAACCGCCTCGGCCGACGGGCCCGCCTCCACGGCGATGCGGACGACGCCGCCCGCCGGCGAATACTTCAGCGCATTGTCGGCCAGGTTCTGGATCACCTGCACCAGCTGGTCGCGATCACCGGTCAGCACCGCAGGCGCCTCCGGAACGGCGACCTCGAACGCCACGCCCCTCTCCCCGGCCTGAGGACCAAGCGCGTCAGCCACGTCGCGGGCGACTTCGGCCAGGTCCACGGCCTGCGAGGGCGCCAGGTGCTCGGAGAGCTCGATCCGGCTGAGGCTGAGCAGGTCGTCGATCAGCCGACTCATCCGTTCGGCCTGGGCCTGCATGATGCCGAGGAACCGCTCGCGGGCTGCCGGGTCCTCGCGGGCGTGGCCGCGCAGGGTCTCGATGAAGCCGCGCAGCGAGGCCAGCGGGCTGCGCAGCTCGTGGCTGGCGTTGGCCAGGAAGTCGACGCGGGTCTGCTCGATGCGGAACAGCTCGGTGTCGTCGTGGAAGGTGAGCAGGGCGAGCCGCGCGCCCTCTGCGGAGGGCGCCAACGGCCGAGCCGCCGCCCGCAGAACCCGCTCCTGAGCTCCGGCCGGGCGCCAGGCGGCCTCGGCAGGCTCGCCATCGAACAACGCCCGATCGAGCGCCGCCAGCACCACGGGGTCGCGCATCACCGTGACCAGCAGGCCCTCGCTGCGGCGGATGCGCAGGAGCTCGCGCGCGGCGGCGTTGGCGAGCAGGAAGGTCCGGCCGATCGGGTCTTCCGGCGAGCGGGCCTGAATCACCAGCAGCGGGTCCGGCAAGGCGTCAAGCAGTCTCAACCAGGGCAGCGCCGCACGCTGGGCCGGCGCGGTGGCCAGCAGCGCGTTGACCGGCCTGTCGTCGCGCCGCGCGGCGACGGCGGCCGCCAGCAGGGCCGTGAAGCTCAGGACCAGGGCTATCGCGGTGAGCGCCGCGCGGACGTCGGCCCAGTCGGACGCCGCAAGCGCCGCCAGGGCGAGCGCACCCGCCCCGCCTGCGGCCAACACGGGCCAGACGGGGCGCCGCAGCCAGCGGGCAGGATTCGGGCGAGAGCTCGGCACAGCCCTCTACTGCCAGACTTCGCGCCCGGGCGTCACCATTCTCCCGCCCGCGCTTCCCGGCCCAGCCTGGGCGGGCCGCGCCAGGAACCAGAGGCGCCGGGCCACGTTGCGCCCCAGGGGACCAAGGGACCCCGCGTGGAGGGCGGCATGACATTCCTGAAGGAGACCGGTCGCGGGCGCCGCGCCGGGGCCGACCCGTCCGCGGAGGAGGCCATCGCGATGGCCTTTTCCGGCGCCCAGCTGCCGATGGTGATCGCCGACGCGCGCCGGCGCGACCAGCCGATCCTGTTCGCCAACCCGGCCTTCCTGGAGATGACCGGCTACGACGAGGATGAGGTCGTCGGCCGCAACTGCCGTTTCCTGCAGGGGCCGGAGACCGACCCCGCGGCCATCGAACAGATCCGCCGCGCGATGGCGCGGGGGGCGCCGGTGGCCGTCGAGATCGTCAACTACCGCAAGGACGGGACGAGGTTCTGGAACGCGCTGCACATCAGCCCGGTGCGCGACGCCGACGGCGAAGTGACCTACTTCCTCGGCGCCCAGCGCGACGTCACCGCCGCCCGCGAAGCCGAGCAGGCGCTGGAGGCCCAGGCCGAGCGCGCGCTGGAGCAGAAGACCGCCCTGCTCCACGAGATCGACCACCGGGTGAAGAACAACCTGCAGCTCATCTCCTCGCTGCTGCTGCTGCAGAGCCGCCGCGCCGAGGACGAGACGACCCGCGCCGCCCTGCGGCGGACGCTGGAGCGGGTGACCGCCATCGCCACGGTGCACCGGCGGCTGTTTCAGGGCGAGGCCATCGACCGCTTCGACTTCTCCGAATTCGTCCGCGACCTGGTGGGCGACCTGACCGGCGCGGCCGCCCGGCCGGAGCTGGACGTGCGGCTCGACCTCGAGCCCGTCGAGGTGGGCGCCAGCCAGGCCGCGCCGCTGGCCCTGATCCTTTCCGAACTGGTCACCAACGCCTTGCGCCACGCCCGTCCCGAGGGCGGCCCGGCGCATCTGCACGTCAGCCTCGAACGCGGCGACCGCAGCTTCGAGATGGTGGTGGAGGACGACGGCGTCGGACGTCGGGAGGCGACGTCCGGCTTCGGCCTCACCATCGCCGGACTGCTGGCCCAGCAGCTGCGCGCCGACCTGCAACTCGAGGACGCATCGCCCGGGGTGAGGGCCAGGGTGCGCTGCCCGGTGAGCCTGGCCGTATGACCCTGAAGCAGCCGCTCGGGGTGCTGATCGTCGAGGACGAGGCCCTGCTGGCCCACGAACTGAGCTTCCTGGTCCGCGAGGCCGGGCTGGCGGACATCGGCCACGCCATGAACTCGGACGAGGCTCGCCGGCTGGCGCGCGCCCTGCGGCCCAACCTTTCGCTGGTCGACGTTCACCTGCAGGACGGCCCGACCGGGGTCGAGGTGGTGCGCGAGATCGTCGATCACAGCGACGGCGTGGCCCTGTTCATGACCGCCAACCTGCGCCGCCTGCCCGAGGATTTCGCCGGCGCCTGCGGGGTGATCGCAAAGCCCTACTCGGACCAGGGGGTGAAGACCGCCCTGGCCTATCTGGAGACCTGCCTGGTGGACGGCCGCGCGCCGGGACCACCGCCGGTGGGCCTGACCCTTTCCCCCCCGTTCGCCCGCCGCTGGGGGCTGACCGAAGCGCTGGAGGCCGGCTGACGTGCCGTTCGAGATCGCCGACATCGTCGGAACCGCCGCTGGGCTGTGTTCCATGACCAGCTTCACGCCGCAGCTCGTGAAGATCTGGAAGGAGAAGGACGCCTCATCCATCTCGCTGCGGATGTACGTGGTGACCGTCACCGGCTTCTCCCTGTGGATCGTGTACGGAGTGCTGGTGACCAGCTTTCCCGTGCTGCTGACCAATTCGGTCTGCCTGGCCCTGTCGGGGGCCATCCTGGCGCTGAAGTGGCGCTTCGAGCGCCGGGCGGAAGCGCAGGCCCCTTAACGGCGCCTAAAGCCGCACCGTGGCATCTGCCGGGGCATGGAGCGCCCCGACCGCATCGCCCTCCTGGGCGCCGAGGTGGACCCGATCACCCCCGCCGAGGTGATGCAGGCCATCGCCGGTTTCGTCGACGCCGGGCGGCCGGCGGTGATCGCCAACCACAACGCCCACAGCCTCTACCTGCTGCGTCGCGAGCCGCAGCTCGCCGACTTCTACCGCGCCGCAGACCTGATCGAGATCGACTCCCGGCCGATGATCTTCTGGGGGCGTCTGCTCGGCCTGCCGGTGCGCGGCGAGCACCGCTGCACCTACCTCGACTGGCGCGACGACTTCTGGCGGCTCGCCGAAGAGAAGGGCTGGCGGGTCTTCTATCTGGGCGGGTCGCCGGGCGTCGCCGAAACCGGCGCAGAGCGGCTGCGCCTGCGCTGGCCGGGCCTGAAGCTGGCCGTGCGCGACGGCTATTTCGACGCCCGCCCCGACGCCGAGGAGAACCTTGGCGTGGTCGCCCAGATCCGCGACTTCGACCCGCACGTGGTCCTGGTCGGCATGGGCATGCCGCGCCAGGAGGCCTGGATCCACGAGAACCTGCCCGCCTTCCGCCGCGGCGTCTTCCTGCCGGTGGGGGCGGCGCTGGACTACGAGGCCGGCGTTCAGTCCGCCGCGCCGCGCTGGATGGGGCGGCTGGGCCTCGAATGGCTCTATCGGCTGACCACCCAGCCGCGCCGGCTCGGCTTCCGCTATCTGGTGGAGCCCTGGTCGCTGCTGCCGGCGATGGCGGGCGACGTGGCCGCCCGGCTGCGCCGCAGGCGACGCCGGGCCACGGCCCAGGCCGTTGGCGCCGCCGACGCGCGCCGATAGGATGGCCGCGCCGCGCGCCCATGGCGCGCCGGCGCCCCTTCCAAGCCCGACCCGAGTTGCGCGCCCGCGCTACGATCAGGACAGCTCATGGATCCCAGGTTCGCCGAAGCCGAGGCGGCGCTGCAGGCCGGCCGCTACGAGGAGGCCGTGCGCCTGACCGAAGCGGCGCTGGAGGCCGACCCGAAGTCGCCGGCGAGGCTCTATCGCAACTTCGCCACGCTGCTGGTCCGCCGGCAGGACTACGCCCGCGCCGCCCATTGGGCCAAGGCAGGCGCCGAACAGCACCCGAAGGACGCCGATCTGCTGAACCTTCTGGGCGTCGCCCTGCGCCGCACCGCCCGCCCGAAGGAGGCGCTGGAGGTGCTGGAGACCGCCGCCCGCCTCTCGCCCAAGAACACCGCCATCCTGCACAACAAGGGCAACGTCCATAACGACCTGAAGGACGGTCCCGGCGCGGTGGAAGTGTTCACCCGGCTGGTCAGGGCCCAGCCCGCCAACGCCGAGCTGCAGCGGGCCCTGGGCCGCGGCTACCTGCACAGCGGCGACACCGCCAAGGCGGAGATGCGCTTTCGGCTCGCCGTGAAGCTGAAGCCCGACAACATCGACGGCTGGATGGACCTGTTGTCCCTGCTGACCGACGCCTACCGGATGGAGGAGGCTGCCGAGGCGCTGGACAAGGCCATCGCCGCCAACCCCGCCTCGGCGCAACTGCCGGAGGCCAAGGCGGTGCTGCTGCGCCGGGCCGGTCGCCGGCGCGACGCCGACGCCTATCTGACGGCGCTCGCCGAAGCGCAGCCCGACCAGGCCTGGATCCACTACCAGATCGGGCTGACCGTCGCCGACTACGACCGCGAGCGGGCCAACCGTCACCTGCGACGCGCCTTCGAGCTGGCGCCCGGCAACCTCGATTGCCGGCTGAGCCTCGCCGAGAGCCTCAACCGCTCCCGCTACGGCGACGAGTCGGCGCACATCGAGGAAGCCTACCAGGTGGTGAAAGGCGGTCTGGGCCGGCCGATCACCAAACCGACGCATCTCAAGATCGCCAGCGAGGTGCTGATGCGGGTCGGCGCCCACGCCGAGCGCGACCGGCTGGCCGGCTTCGCCGAGGCCGGGCGCCGCTGGGCCGAGGCAGGCATGCACGCGCCGCTGCTGGCCCAGATGGCCCGGGTCGAGACCCCCGAGGACCGACGCGAGCTGATCGCCCAGCACCGCATCTGGGGCGACCTCGCCCAGGCCCAGGCGGCGCGCAAGCCGATCTCACGGCCCGGCCCGCGCTCGCCGGACGGCAAAATCCGCATCGGCTTCATGTCGTCCGACCTGCGCAACCACCCGGTCGCCTATTTCGCCCTGCCGCTGTTCGAGCACTACGACCGCAACAGGTTCGAGCTCTACTGCTACTCGTACAACCAGGGCGAGGAGGACCAGGTTCAGCGGCTCATCACCCGGTCGGTGCACGCCTTCCGCTGGTGGAAGGACGTCTCCGACCGCGAGGCGGCCCAGCGGATCGCCCAGGACCAGCTCGACATCCTCATCGAGCTGGGCGGCTCGACCCACATGAACAAGCTGGCCGTGATGGCCTTCAAGCCGGCGCAGCGGCAGGCGAGCTGGCTGGGCTATCCCCACTCCGCCGGGCCGAGCGCCATCGACCACATCATCCTCGACCCCCACCTGGTGCCGAAGGACCCGGCGCTGCTGATCGAGACACCTTTGACCATGCCCAAGACCTGGCTGGCGCTGGGGCGCACCTTCCGCGACGCCCACGACATCGCGCCCGACCTGGCCGAGGAGCGCAACGGCTTCATCACCTTCGGCACGGCCAACAACCCGCACAAGTACAACGAGCGGCTGATCCGCACCTGGGCGCGCGTGGTGCGCGCGGTGCCCGGCTCGAAGTTCGCCTTCATTCGGCCGGAGGGGAACGCGCCCAGCTTCCGCCAGCACATGGCGGACTATTTCGCCGCCGAGGGAGTCTCGGCCGACCGGCTGGTGTTCCACACCGTCCGCGGCGCCCACATGCCGTTCTACAACGAGGTCGACATCACCCTGGACCCCTTCCCGCTGACCGGCGGCACCTCGACCTGCGAGGCCTTGTGGATGGGCGCCCCGGTGGTCAACCTGCGCGGCGAGGCGCTGTTCGAGCGGCTGAGCTACTCGATCCTCAGCAACGTCGGCCTCGCCCACCACAGCGCCGACACCCTCGACGGCTACATCGACATCGCCGTGAAGCTCGCCGCCGACCGCGAACAGCGCCGCGAGCTGCGCCGCAACCTGCGC